>OBLT010003035.1_pt1 | contig 10310 bp, 5 predicted proteins | sample 1518721 | NCBI WGS metagenome assembly OBLT01 (sample SAMEA3539307, study PRJEB22396) | soil metagenome | biome: tundra; feature: field; material: soil | place: USA | collected 2010-05 | depth 0.15 m | reverse complement strand
GGGCGATGGACTGCAACTCATCCAAGTCCGTGTCGGCGAACTCGGAACGAACGTGGCGACGGAAGCGGCTTCGATCGTCAGCGGCGTTTCGGTTGGCGAGCCCCGCCAGCCACTCGTCCATCAGCGGGCCACATCGCTGCGCTTCTTCCAGCGGTACGATGCCGACCTGGCCCAGGCTTACGCGCAGCTCGGCGCTGGCCAGGAGCATCTGCGCTTCGCTCTTGGTTCGGGCGCCTCTAAGCAGGCGCATCTTGCGCCGACCATCCGATTCGAAATAGCGACCGTAGTATTTCGGATTGTCCCGTGTGCCGCGACGGACGATGTCGCCCATTTCCGACCTCCTGCCAAAGAGTAGCAGAAAATGGATACAGGATGGATACGGAGACCGTATTGGCACATGGAGACCAACCTGCCACCCGGAACGCCAAATGCTCTAAATAAGCGAAACCCCTCTGGATTTCTCCAGAGGGGTCTTGCGGGGTGGACGGGACTTGAACCCGCGGCCTCCGGCGTGACAGGCCGGCGTTATAACCAACTTAACTACCACCCCATGCTGAAACGCTGGTGGTCAACGTTTCGAGCCGCAACGATCTACCCGCACGGACAGCGGGTGTCAACCAGTTGCTGCAGGCCAGGCCTACGGCAGCCTCACCGATCGACGGTGCACGACTCGGAACCCTCGCTGGCGGCCACGATACTGCATGCCTCCACCGCGGCGAGGCCGAGCTCTTCGGCCCGGGCCAGCAGTTCGGGACTGCCCGAGCCAGGGTTGACCCAAAGCTCCTTGGCGCCGCGGGCGAGGATGGCGTCGAGAAGCTGGATGCCGACGGTGGGCGGTACGTAGAGCGAAGCGCGGTCGACGGGCGTGGGCAGGTCGGCGATGCCGCGGTAGCAAGGGAGACCTTCGATTTGGTCCTCCCTGGGATTCACCGGATACACGGTCCAGCCCTGGGACACGTACGCGCGCACGGCGCGGTTGCCGAATTTTTCTCGGTCGTTCGATGCACCGATGACTGCGATGGATGGCATGCCTTGTGGCGACTCCTTTTACCTAGGATGCACCGATTCGCAAGAAGCACCATGATGTGTGGTGACAGCCCCTGCATTGGGGCGCTACTTTGCGTGGGATCTTTCTTGGAACGCCCTGTGCCAGACCGATACATCCTTCTGATCGTCGCCCTGCTCGCGATGCTGTCCTCTGCGTGCGGCAACAAGTCCGGACCCGCGCGTGTCGGGGTCCAGCCCGCCCGTCTCGATGCCGAAGCAACGACCGTCGCGGAACCCACTCTGCCTGTGTCGCCCTGGGATCCTCGCGGCCCGCTGGCCGCGGGTGAGACCTACGCGCTGGGCTCGCCTGACGTTCGCCGAGTATCCGTGGCCGAGGCGCGCGCGCAAGGTCTGCTCGACGTGGATCTGTCGGATGAATGGGCACCGTTCATCTTCAGTGAATCCGATGGTCCGGGGCGGCCGGTCAAACCGAACAGCTATCGCAGCACTTTCGTCGCGCTGGCGAACGACCGCAGGAGCCCCGAGGAGATACTGATGGAAACCCCGCAGGGGGCGCTGGCCGCCATGTCCGCGGCGGGCGTTCCCTTGGAGAAAGGCGCCGCTGAAAGCAGCGAGGGCAGGCATGCCATCGCCGAGGCCAAACGCGCGGTGCGCGTGCAGCGCGATCGCAACTATCTTGAAGCATACGGAATACCACCAACGCTATCGGTGCTGCTCGCGCGCTTCGAGGAAGATCGGGGGAAAAACTGCTACGCCCAGGTGGACTTGCCCGGGCTTGCGTCCTTCGATGGCATGGTGACCTACCAAAGTCGCGAGCAGGCGAAACGCGAATACAGCGAGGCGCTTTCCGACGCCGCGTGGGTTGAGAAGATCCTGGCCGGCGACAAGTCGGCTGCGGACGCGACCACGGGCAAGGTGCAGATGGCACCGAAAAGCGAGGAGGCGAATTCCGACGACAGCCGTGACGGCTTGCTGGCGCGCATTGCCCGCGAGGATCGAAAGCAGGGCGCGCGCATCGAGCGTTACCGCCGGGGCCAGGCGCGACTGCGGGCCGTGCGCGCGGTGCAGGCGCGCCTGATTTGCGAGGGCATGCTTTCGCCCCGAACCAAGTACGTGCATGGTCTCTTCGATCTGGCGACCAATCAGGCCCTGGCGGCCTGGGAGCGCAAGAATGACATCTTCGGCTGGGGCTTCCTCGGCGGCGAGACGCTGACGGCGCTGCAGCGCGCGCAGATGGAGCTGCACTTCGATACCTTCCGGCGCATTCTGATGGAGCGCATTGCGGACGCAGCGGGCATCGTAGAGGACGGCTCGGCCGCCGGGGGAAGGAAGCCGGCAACCTACAGGGACGTGGCCGGGAAAGAGCACCCTGTGCCGAACCTCCTCGGCGACTACGCCGACGCGTTGCTGGCCGACTTGAAGATTCGCACGCCCGACGACGTCGCTACCTTCTTGCGCAGCGTGGAGCGCGAGGGCCTCGCGACTTTGCACGTGGCTTATCGCCCGGGACCGCTGCCTCCGTATTACGGGCCGCACATGGAGCTGTCGGTCGAGATCGATCGCGGCGACGTCTGGTACGATTTCCCCTTCGATGAAAGCGGCAAGCCCATCGTGCAGCCGCGCGTGAATTTCCCCACGCTGACTTTGTTCGTCGATTGGCAGAAGCAGAAGATCCCGCTCGTGCGTTGGCGCACGACCATCGGCTCGTGGCGCAGCGAAACCCAAAAGAACGGCAAGGTGTACTTCAAATACAAGAACTCGGATGTGGGGCCGCGCATCTGGCAGGAAATCGTGGCCAGCCCGGTGTGGATCCCACCCGACAGCACACCGGCCAAGGATCTGCTTACACGCAAGACACTCGATCGCGACGTGGGACCGGTGACCGTGGTGAACACCGACGTGATGGGCCCCGGCTTCCAATCGGCCTATGGCCTGGTGTTGGCGATTCATCATCGCAAGGCGGGCAGCAGCCTTTTCGACAACCAGATCCGCACCCACGGCTCGGACGACTACACCTCCATCGCGCGGCGCTTTTCCCACGGCTGCCACCGCCTGGTGAACAGCCGCGCCGTGCGCCTGTTCGACTTCATCCTGCGTCGACGGCCCTTCGAGCGCGTCGGCAACCAACCACTCAACCTGCGCAAGCGCTTCACCTATGAAGCCAAGCAGTACGAGTACCTGCTCGACACCCGCGGCTACTACTACGAGCTCAAGCAGCCGATTCCCGTGCTAGTCACCGAGGGCCGCATCATGGGCAAGCTCAAGCGCCCCGTCGAAGCCTACGTGCCCAAGCCGGGCGTGGATTACGGGGATAGCGAGGACGAAAGCAGCGGCCCGTAGAAGTGGGCGCGGGAGAGCGGCGCTCGGCTTCTGTGGGCTTACCCGGGAGCGATCCGCGGCGGCCGCATGCCAACGGCCGCGCTGCGCGCGTCCATGGCACGCTCGGCTTCCGGGTCCTTACGCGACCGGAGGATCGGTCGCTGGCCCCTGTCCCTAATCGCTGGCAACCGAGCGCGGACGCTCGGTGCGCGATTCTACGCCGCCTCGGAAGCGCTCCCGGTCGCCCACGCGCCGAGCTTGACTTCTTGTTGGGACCCGAATGCTGAGCGCGCCACGGCCGCCTCCTCGCGGCCTGTGGCGTGCAGCCGCCGAGGGGCCGTCCCCAAACTGCCCGCAGAAGCCGAGCACCGCTCTCCTGAATCCCGCTTTCGCCTGCCCCAACGTGGCATACCCTAGCCGTTCATTTGGGGCTTCGTCGGTGCGAATGGTGTTGTAAACTCCCGCCGCTTTCATGCCGTACGAACATCGCATTATTGAACCCAAGTGGCAGGCGCGCTGGCGCGAATCCAAACTGCATCGCACGACATTCGATCCGAAGCGGCCGAAGTTCTACGCCCTCGACATGTTTCCCTATCCGTCGGGCGCCGGTCTGCACGTCGGGCACTGCGAAGGCTACACCGCGACCGATATCATCACGCGCTGGAAGCGGATGCAGGGGTTCAACGTCCTGCACCCGATGGGCTGGGACGCCTTCGGTCTGCCGGCGGAAAACTACGCCATCAAGACCGGCATCCACCCGCGCATCACCACGGAAAAGGCCATCGCCAATTTCCGGCGTCAGATCGATTCGGTCGGCTTCGCCTACGACTGGGAGCGCGAGGTCAACACCACCGATCCCGGCTACGTAAAGTGGACGCAGTGGATCTTTCTTCAGCTCTTCAAGCAGGGGCTGGCCTACGAGGGCACCATTCCCATCAACTGGTGCCCGTCGTGCAAGACCGGCCTGGCCAACGAAGAGGTCACGCAAGGGCGTTGCGAGCGCTGTGGCAACGGCGTCGAGCGAAAAGACATGCGCCAGTGGCTTCTGCGCATCACGCGCTATGCAGATCGCCTGCTCGAAGACTTGTCGCTCGTCGACTGGCCCGAATCCACCCTGGCCATGCAGCGCAACTGGATCGGCCGTTCCGACGGCGCCGAGGCCATCTTCCGCATCTGCGGCAAGGACGGCTGGGCCGCCAGCGAGGAGATCAAGGTCTTCACCACCCGGCCGGACACGCTCTTTGGCGCGACCTACGTCGTGCTGTCGCCCGAGCATCCGCTCGTCGAACGCATCACCAAGGCCGAGCAGCGCGAAGCGGTGCGTGCCTACCAAAACAGCGCGCGCAAAAAGAGCGACCTCGAACGCACCGACCTTGGCAAGGAGAAGACCGGTGCCTTCACCGGCGCCTACGCGCAGAATCCCGTCAACGGTGAAAGGACGCCCATCTGGATCGCAGACTACGTGCTCGCCACCTACGGCACTGGCGCCATCATGGCCGTGCCCGCGCACGATCAGCGCGACTACGAGTTCGCGACCAAGTTTGGGTTGCCTATCAAACAGGTGGTGCAGCCCGCTGACGGCAGCGCACCCGAAGCTGGCAAGGCCTTCTGCGACGAAGGCATCAACGTCAGTTCTGGAATGCTCGATGGACTGGCCACCGTCGAGGCGAAGAAGAAAGTCTGCGCCTATCTCGAATCCAAGAATCTCGGCCGCGCCACCGTCAGCTACCGCCTGCGCGACTGGGTGTTCTCGCGCCAGCGCTACTGGGGCGAGCCCATTCCCATCGTACACTGCCAGACGCACGGCGTGGTTCCCGTGCCCGAGTCCGACTTGCCGGTGAAGTTGCCCGACGTCGAACGCTACGAGCCGACCGGCACGGGCGAATCGCCGCTGGCCGGCATCGATGCCTGGGTGCAGACCAAGTGCCCGACCTGCGGCGGCCCAGCCAAGCGCGAGACCAACACCATGCCCCAGTGGGCTGGCTCGTGCTGGTACTACCTGCGCTACCTCGACGCCGACAACGATCAGGCGGCTTGGTCGCCCGAGGTGGAGAAGCAATGGCAGCCAGTCGATTTGTACGTCGGCGGCGCCGAGCACGCAGTCTTGCACCTGCTCTACGCGCGCTTCTGGCACAAGGTGCTCTTCGATCTCGGCTATGTCTCGACGCCAGAGCCGTTCAAGAAGCTGCGCCACCAGGGGACGGTGCTCGCGTTCTCCTATCAGGACAGCCTGGGCCGCTACCACGAGCCTGCGATGGTCGAGCTGCGCGGCGACGACGCCTTTCTGAAAGCCACGGGTGAAAAGCTGAAGGTCTCCGTCGAGAAAATGGCCAAGTCCATGCTCAACGGCATCAACCCCGACGACGTGGTCGCCCAGTACGGCGCGGACGTCTTGCGTCTGTACGAAATGTTCATGGGCGAATTCGAGCTGCCCAAGCCATGGGATCCGCGTGCCATCGAGGGCTGCGCGCGTTTTCTCAAACGCGTGTGGCGCCTGGTCGAAGAATGGACGGCTGACAAGGCGCCCGCCGACGATCCGCACCTGCGCCTACGTCACAAGACCATCAAGAAGGTCACCGGCGATCTCGAGCGCATGGCCTTCAACACCGCCATCGCCGCCATGATGGAATTCGTCAACGAACTGACCGCTTCGTCGGGGACCCTGACAGGGTCCCCGACCCCCCCCGCGACGGGCTCTGGCGAGCCAAGCTCGCCTACGCCCAACGCGCGCAAGGGTGCCAGCCGCGAAGACCTACTCGCGCTCGTGAAACTGGTCGGCCCCTTCGCTCCGCATCTCGGGGACGAGGCGTGGGAGAAACTCGGCGAGAAGGGCTTCCTGGTCGCGGCGGCTTGGCCCAGCTTCGATCCCGCCTTGACCATTGATGCCGTGGTCACGCTGGCCATCCAGGTCAACGGCAAGATGCGCGGCAGTTTGGAGGTCGCGCGCGACGCGGCCGAAGAGGAAATCCGCAAGCAGGCGCTCGCCGTGCCCAACGTGGCCAAACACATCGAAGGCAAGACCGTGCGAAAAGTGATTGTCGTGCCCGGCCGAATCGTGAACATCGTCGTCGGTTAGCTGCGCGGTCAAATCCTTCCTTGGCCGTGTTCCTGTCGGAATTCCGACATCACCAAGGCAGTGGCCCGAATTCGTCACTCGGGCCGCAAATGGGCGTTCAATGGTCCGCGGGTGCTCTTCGCCGATTGACGCCCGCTTGAGAGAATCCAGAATCGCTTCGCTCGACTTGCGCAGATCGTCTGGAAAACCATCTCGTTGGTACGTTCATTGCCTATCGAACAAAGTGGAAGCGCTATCCGACAGAGACTGAGCTTGCTTACTGAAAAATTGAATTCCTCGATAAGAGCAAACCCCGGGCGACCGGGGGACGCAAAGCCACGGGACTCACTGAGTTAGCCGGGTTACCGAAAGGAGACTCCAATGATCCGCAATTCCGGTTTGGCAGGCAGTGCCTTGCTATGGGGATCGCTTCTGTCGTGCGCGATCGCATCGTGTGACGGCGTGCCCTTTGATGAAGGTGGTTCACGCAACCTAGCAGGGGATCCGTCAGCGGGGGCTGGCCCTGCCGCTGGCGCCCCGGAAGTGGATCCCCTGCAGGCGCGCCCGCAGGATCGCGTGACTGCGCCCGTCGATGTCCAGGATCGCGTGGCGCTGACGGGGCACGTTCATCCCATGGCCCGGCACGAATTCGAGGTCGGGCAAACGCCGGCGGACCATCGCATGGAGAACATGATGCTGGTCTTGCGTCCGGACGCCACGCAAGAACAGTCACTGGAGGCGTTGATTCGTGCCCAGCACGATCCGTCCTCGCCTCTGCATCAGAAGTGGCTTACGCCCGAGATGTACGCCGAGCACTTCGGAGTCTCGGCCAGCGACGTGGCCAGCACCACGGGCTGGCTCAAGAGCCACGGCATGGTTATCGAGCAGGTGGTGAATGGCGGGCGCCAAATTCTATTCAGCGGTACGGCGGCTCAGGTGGAAGCCACCTTCAACACGACCATGCGTAGTTACCAGGTGGAAGGTGAGCTTCACCACGCTAATGCCACCGATCCGGAAATTCCACGCGTATTGTCCAGCGTGGTGTCAGGCGTGGTGTCCTTGCACGATTTTCGCGCCCAAGCCGCCAGTACTCGGGTCGAGCGGCCCGACCCGGGAAACACCTGGTACTACAACGGGATTCAGCAGAGCAGGCTGGTGCCGGGAGATCTGGCGAAGATCTACAATGCCGTCCCCCTCTATTCGGCGTCCATCGACGGCACCGGACAATCCATCGCGGTCATTGGTCGCAGCAACATCGACCTCGCCGAGGTAAGGACCTTCCGCAGCAACTATGGCCTGCCTGCCAAGGATCCGCAGGTGCTCCTCGCCGGTGCCGACCCGGGCATTGTGTGCGGTGGCGACGAATTTGAATCCTATCTCGACGTGGAATACGCTGGCGCCATCGCGAAGATGGCCACGATCAAGTTCGTGGTTGCCGCCTCCACGCTGGCCACGGATGGGATCTATCTGGCTGCTCAGTATGCCGTCAGTCACAACGTGGCCCCCATCGTGTCGCTGAGCTATGGCTTGTGCGAAAAGGTGCTGGGAACCAGTGGCAATGCCTTCATGAATAGCTTGTGGCAACAAGCAGCGGCGCAAGGCATGTCGGTATTCGTGGCTTCCATGGACAGCGGCGCCGCGGGTTGCGATGACATGAACGCGGCGGTGGCCAAGGGCGGCCTTGGCGTGAACGGGCTTGGCTCCACGCCCTACAACACGGCCGTCGGTGGCACCCAATTCGACGATATCTACAACCGCAGCACCTATTGGGCAGCCAGCAACGATCCCGTGACCAAGGCCTCCGCCCTCGGCTACATTCCCGAGCTGGCCTGGAACCAAAGTCGCGAGGGTGATCTGCTCTCCAGCGGCGGCGGCATGAGCTCGCTGTACGCCAAGCCAGCCTGGCAGTTCGGTCTTGGTGTTACGCCGGATGGCAAGCGGGACATCCCCGACGTGGCATTCGCCGCCAGTATTCAGGACCCATACGAGATCAATGCCGACAAACAGCTCATGGGTGGAGGAGGAACTTCAGCGGCGACGCCGGTGTTCGCAAGCATCATGGCGATGGTCCTGCAGAAGGTTGGGCAGCCGCAGGGCTTGGTCAACCCCGCGCTCTATGCGCTCGCCTACAATCAGAACTACAGCGGCGGAGCGGCGGTTTTTCACGACGTCACCACGGGCAACAACACCGTCGCCGGCGTCACCGGATACAACGCGGGGCCTGGTTTCGACATGGCCACCGGACTTGGCTCAGTGGATGCCACCCAGCTCGTAAATCACTGGCAGGAAGGTAAGGCCGCGCCGAGTTTCCAAATCGCGGCGGTTTCGTCAGCGGCTTCCGTGCTTCCCGGAGGCAGCGCGACGGCTGCCTTTACGGTGAAGACCAACAACGGATTCAATTCCGCCATCCAATTCTCGGTGACAGGACTGCCCGCGGGGGTGACAGCGACGTTCGCGCCAGCGAGCCTTTCCGCTTCGGGCAACACCACGTTGACGATCGTGGCCTCTGCCAGCGCCGCGCCCGGCCTGTACGCCGTAAGCGTTGTCGGCAAGAGTGGCACCACCTCGAAATCCGCGGCACTCAGCTTGACGGTGGTCAATGCGCCGCCGCTTGCCCTGACGCTGTCGGCAGCGTACATCGACGTGGCCGCAGGCTCGAGCGGAAGCGTGACCTTGACCACTTCCACGAACAGCGCCTTCAACGCCGCGGTCGGCCTCAGCGTGTCGGGCGTGCCCCAAGGCGTGGCGGTGAACCTTTCGTCTACATCCATCAAGGCGCCCGGCGCGGGAACCAGCACGCTGACAGCCACCGTCGCCGCTACCATGGCTGGCGGTACCTACGCGGTTACGGTGATAGCCACCGCGGGTGGCGTTACCAAGACCGCGCTGCTCGCCATCAACGTGCTTCCGCCGCCCAGTTTCTCGCTGACGCTGGCGCCGACGTCGATCACGGCAGCTCCCGGCGGCTACGCAACGACGACGGCCACGACCATCCGGACGACCAGTTTCAATTCCGCCGTCAGTCTGAAAGTCACGGGAATGCCCGCGGGGGTCACCGCGTCGACCGGCGCCATCAATGCGCCCGGCTCTGGCATCAGCACCCTGGGAATCACGGTTGGCAGCAGCGCCATCGGTGGCACCTATGCATTGACCGTGACGGCAACCGGTGGCGGCGTCACCAAGACCGCGCCCCTGACGTTGCTGATTCCGGGCACCGCGCTTACCCTGAACAGCACCGTGCTGACACTCAAGCGCGGTGGCACCGCCACGGCGCAATTGACCTCGGCGATGTTAGGCGGATTCAGCTCGGCGGTCAGCTTTTCGGCCCAGGGATTGCCTGGCGGGGTCACCGCGGTCTTCAGTCCAGCCATGCTCCCGGCCCCGGGCAATGGCAGCACCGCCCTGAGATTCTCCGCCACGACCGGTGCCACGCTTGGCTCGACCACGGTGGCCGTCAAGGCAACGGCGGGAAGCGTGATTCGGACCCTTAGCTTGGTCCTGACCGTCACGAAGTAGTTTGAGAGTTGGTGCCGGGGCGAGATCGCGGTGGCCCGTCTTCACGGCCGCGGTCTCGCCCTGCCATTTTTCGCGGGGGTGAGCGATACTGGCATTCAGTGCTGCGCATGAATGAAAAGGACGGGGCGGTCACCGTCGACATTACCGTGAAGCCGCGCTCGTCGCGCGAAGGCGTGGGGCCGATCCAGGGCGACCGGCTGTGCGTGGCGGTGAATGCGCCGCCCGTCGACGGCAAGGCCAACGAGGCGGTGGTGCGGGTTTTGGCCGGAACTTTCAATGTCCCGCGCTCCGCGGTGACCATCGTGCGCGGTGAGACCGGCCGCAAGAAGACGATTCGTATCGCGGGCGTCACGTGCGCGGCGGTCACGCGGGCCATTGCGGCGCCAGTCCAAGATCGATGAGGATCCTGAGC
>OBLT010003033.1_pt1 | contig 10312 bp, 9 predicted proteins | sample 1518721 | NCBI WGS metagenome assembly OBLT01 (sample SAMEA3539307, study PRJEB22396) | soil metagenome | biome: tundra; feature: field; material: soil | place: USA | collected 2010-05 | depth 0.15 m | reverse complement strand
TCGGCGGGAACACCCGGCTGCTCCGCCGCGCCGCCGCCCTCCGCCTGGTCCAGATGACCGCAGGCGGCTCGCTCGCCGAGGCTGCCGCCTTCCTCGGCATCGACCACCGCTACCTCAAAGCATCCCCGGGCTCGGCAGCGTTCAGCGACGACCCGGCACAGTTCCGCCTCGCGGTGCACGCGCTCGCCCGGCAGCTCAGCACCACCACCGGCCTGATCAACTACAAGCACCGCAGGGACGCCCTCCAGGACTGGTGCATCGGCCCCGCAGCATGGCAGGACATCACCGGCCGGCTCCCCCCGACAAAAGGGCCGTTCCAGCCAGAACTCAGCGACTGCAAGCGCCAGTTCGCCTCCGAGGCCATCTGGGCGCGCGTTACCCAGGGCGAGCATCTCCTGGCCCCCCGGATCATCGAGAACCAGCTAGCAGCAGGAGACCCCACCTGGCACCGCCGCCGCGACAACATGTGGCACTTCTACAACGCCAGCCCGGCAAAACCGCACTACGCCGCCCTCAGGGAAATCCTCAACGCGCACGCCGGCGACCTCGCCGGCCAGATCGACCACCAGCGCTGATGACGTTGCCCACGCGGGCCACCGCGGGACCGCCAGCGACAGCTGACACGTGCCGCGAGGCAGTCTTCCCTCACTCCAGCGGGGTGCCATGGAACTGACACGCCGGGCTATCCCCATACCGGGCCCGGCAGCTCGCTATGAGATCCACCTCCAAGCCCATCAGCGCACGACGGTCAATATCACCAGCCAGCGCCCATGACACCTCGACAACCTCATCCTGGTTCTCGAAGCCCACCACGCAGGCAGCAGCAGAATGCCCGTGATACAAAGGCGGACGACCGCGCGCACGACGCAGACCACCAAGCCTGGAACTGAGCCGGTCACTGATTCCCACATAGATCACACGCCCCCTGCAGCGCAGCCGGTAAACCCCCGCCGCCCGCGGAACAACACCTCGCACAGCGGTCGCATCCAGCCCATGCCAGCCCGACCACTCCAGCCCACCCCAGCACGGGTCCAGCGGTTCCCCCCGGCCCGGATTCTCAGCCATGACAGCATCCTGCCGCAGGCTCCACCCCTGAACCCGCCTGACGCTGACCCCGGCTGCGGCAAACCCACCCCGGCATCATCATGATGACCTGTGACCCCCAGCTATAGATGGCGGCTGGGGGTGATCTGCTTAGGCGCTTTCGGCGCCGTCCCCAGGTTTAGCTGGCGGTTATGCCCAGGTGTTCTTGGCGGCTCCGTACACGATCTTGAGGTGCGCGCGGGGATCGAGCCCCGTCGGTATGCTGCTCGCGGCGGCCTTCAGGCCTGTCGCTCCCGCTTTCGGCACCGCACGCGATCGAGACTGGCTGAGGCGTGGATGCCGGTCAGCCCAGCGACGCGGTTGCCGCGCGCAGGTCGTCCAGGGCGGCCAGCGCATGGTGCGCGAGGCCGGTGCCGTCATCGCGGTCACCTTCGGACCACCGGGCGTAGCCGCGCTTGAACGCGAGGACTCCGAGCTCGGCTGCGAGGTGCGCGGTCGGGTCGGGGACACCGCGCGCGACGAGGGCGGCTGTCATGGCGGCCGCCAGGCCGACACTCTTCAGCGCATCCCGTTCCTGGAGCTCGGTGCTGGCCGCGACGGCCGCCTTGAGGCGGGGGCCAAGGTCGCGGTTCACCGGCCCCATTTCGCTCGATGCGCGCTCGAGGCCGGCTGAGACCGCCTCGAGCGGGCTGGCGCCGGCGGGCGCCTCGGCGATGCCCTCGGCCAGGAGCCGGCTCAGCGTTTCCTGCCCGGCGGCCAGGACCTCGCGCTTGTCGGAGAAGTGCCGGAAGAAGGTACTTCTGGTGACCCCGGCGCGTTCGGCGATCTGCGCCACCGTCGTGGCGTCGTACCCCTGCTCGGTGAACAGGTCGACGGCCGCGACGACCAGCCGCTCTCGCGCCCCCGGTTGCCATCGAGCCATGCTGTCATCATAAGCGATGCGACAGGTGTCCCGTCGCCCTGCTATAGTGATGAGACAATAGTCCCGTCACTTTGCAGGAGAGCCTCATGCACGTCTTCGTCACCGGCGGTACCGGCACCATCGGCTCCGCCGTCGTCGCCGAACTGCTCGGCAACGGCCACACCGTTCTCGCGCTGGCCCGCTCGGACAGCTCCGAGCAGGCCCTAAAGAGCGTCGGCGCAGAGGTGCTGCGCGGAGAGATCGCCGACCCCGGCGTCCTGCGGGCCGGCGCCGCGCAGTCCGACGGCGTCATCAGCCTCGCCTTCAGTCCCCACTACAACAGCCCCGAGGGGCTCGCGGCAGCCATCACCGAAGAGAGCGCCGCCCTGGCCGCGCTGGGGGAGGAGCTGATCGGCAGCGACCGCCCGCTCGTCACCGTCTCCGGAACGCCGTGGGTGGCGGGCCGCGCCTCCACCGAATCCGATCCGCTGCCCACCGACGGACCGGTCGGCGGCCGGGGCCGCTCGGTTAACGCGCTGCTGGATCTCGCCTCGCGCGGCCTGCGCTCCACGGCTGTGCGCATGCCGCGCACGGTCCACAACGAGGGCAAGGGCGGGTTCGCCGGCCTTCTGACCGATCAAGCGCGCCGCGCCGGGGTGGTCGGCTACCCCGGCGACGGCACCCAGCGCTGGCCGGCCGTGCACGCCCTCGACGCAGCGCTCCTGTTCCGGCTGGCCCTCGAATCGGCGCCAGCCGGGACATCCTGGCACGCCGTCGCCGACGAGGGCGACGCAGTACGCGACATCGCGACGCTCATCGGCCAGCGACTCGGCCTGCCGGTGCAACCCGTACCGCAAGAGAACTTCGGCCCGTTCGGCCAGATCTTCGCGATGGACCAGCCCGCCTCCAGCGCCCGCACCCGCGACGCCCTCGGGTGGCAGCCGACGCACCCCGGCCTCCTCGAGGACCTGGAGAACATTAAGCCCTGAGACGTTCAAACCTGCCCCAGCGGGAGGCCGGCAACCTGCTCCCTTCGCGGAAGCAGAAGCCAGACGTGACGGCCATGGCCCACAGGGGGTGGCGACGACGGTGGGCAGGACGCCGGCGAGGGGGCCGATCCGGGGATACGCTGCCGTCCACGTCGCGGCGGGTCGTCGGCGAGTCCCTGCTCGACGGGAGGCGGCGGCGTCACGCTTGAGCGACGGACCGGCGCACTGCACCTTGCGGACGCACCCGGCGGGCACCGCCGGAGTGACAACTAACCAGCTAAGGGCTCAACGACGCTCGCTGCCAGCGATCACGGCAGCCGCCATCCATAGCTGGGAACCGCCATCTATAGCTGGGGGTCACATGACCGCGCCAGGAAGACGAACGATCGCGCCAAACCCGATGCCCAAATGCCAAACTCGATGCTCAGTCACACAAGTAGCTGCACTAATGACATCCGGAACGACAACTAGGCGGCTCGGATGACATCTTCGCCGGACCCCTACACGGGTCCGTCTCGACGGTCAGGACAGAAAAATCTAAAGCAGGCTGTGAAAAATGGCCTCGAAAACCGGATTTCTAAAGTGTGATGTATAGGCTGATTGTGGCTGAGCGCGTCGACGCTGTAAGCCCACTAGGTTGCCACGGGGCGTCGGGAGGACGGGTCCAGATCCGCACACACTCTTAACGGCGCTGCCGCGCTTCGCGGAAACGATGGAGACACACTCGCAGAATGGGACACAGTGGGACTCCGCTGGACTCAGTGGGACTGCTTTCCCGGGCCTCGGCGCGCTGACCTGGGCGACTCGGAATGCACGGACGCGGGGCGGACAGATTGCGGGTTTCGCGCGGCGAGGAATGGAGAAATAGCAGGTCAGTGGCCATTCCGATGGGTAGGAATGGGCGTTCTGTAAAACCGCTCACTCTCCCAGAGCACGATCTGCTGATGACGCTAGTGCGGTGACCACGAACGTTCACCGGGTCATTGCGGCTTTGATCTTGGGGACGTCCCCAGCGTTGCCGCGGCTCGCTGCAGTGGCCGGACCCGCCCTGCTGGTGAGGTGGCGCTAGCGTTCACTTTATGGGTGTCACGGTTGTTGGCCTGGGTGCGTGGTCGGAGCTGGCGCACAGGGATCAGCGAGGCATGGACATCAACGTGCATGAGTTCGCGGTGCTGGATGACGGCCGCCGTCTTATGTTGCACCAAGATCGTGGCTTCAGCACCAGCGCGACGCACATGACTGCCGAGCATGCTGAGCGGAGTGTGCTGACGACAGTGCTTCCAGACGACGCCGAGGTCACTGGTGAAGATCACCCGTGGGAGTGGCTTGCTTCGCTGATCGGCGACCACGGGGTGGCGGTGACGCCGGAGCAGCTGAAAACGGTGCCTTATGTCCTTGAGTTCGGCCCGCGCCTGTCAGCACTACCCGGATCGGAGGACTGGCAGGAACGCTAGCGCGGTGACCGCGAACGTTCACTAGGTCACGCGGCTTTGCTCTTGGGGCGTCCCCAGCGTTGCTGGCGTTCGCTGCGGATGCGGGCGCGTTCGCGGCGCTGGGCGGCCAGGACGCCGGGGTGGCGGGCGTGGGCGTTGCGCCAGCGCAGGTAGTCCTGCATGCGGTGGGCCAGGACGGTGTGGTTGGGGTGGTCAGACCCGCCCATGACGAAGGTCCGTACTGGCCCGAATTGGGGTTCGATCGGGTTGGCCCAGGATGCGTTGGTGGGTGTGAAGCACAGCTCGGCGTTGGCGCGTTCGGCCCAGGCCCGGATGGCCGGGGTCTTGTCCGCCGACAGGTTGTCCAAGATCACGTAGAGCCGGTAGCCGCCGGGCCGCGATGCCCGGATCGACTTCAGCGCGGCCAGGGTGTGATCGGCGCCCTTGCGGGCTCGCATGACGCCCCAGAGCTGGTCATCGGCCAGGGAGTAGCAGCCGTGGAAGTAGCGGATGCCGTGGGTGCGGTGATAGGTGGCCGGCAGCCGGGCGGGCCGTTTGCGCGGAGCCCAGGAGCAGCCGTGGCAGGGCCGGATCGACAGCGGCCCGAACTGGTCAAAGGCGAAGCACCGGTCCGGGAAATGCGTGGTCACGTGCTCGATCCGGTCCAGCTTGGCATCCCGGTCCGGATCACGGGACTCCTTCCAGGTCCGGGTGCGCTGGAAGCTGATGCCGCGGGCGTGCAGGATCTGCCGCAGCCGCTCCCGCCCCGCCCGGACCGGCCGGTCCGGGTGGCTGGCTAAATACGCGGCCAGCTTGCGCAAGCTCCAGCAAGTGAACGGCAAGCCCAGCTTCTCCGGCCGCGTCGTGGCCGCCGTGACGATGACCCGCACGTCCTCGTCACTGATCCGGCGGGGACGGCCTCCCGCCCACCGAGGGTCCAGCGCGGCCAGGCCCTTCTGGTTGAACAAATGGATCACATCGCGGACGGTGTCCTCATCGGCGGCCACCAGCCGGGCAATCGCTGGCACCGGCGTCCCGGCCGCCGACGCCATGATGATCATCGCCCGGCGCACCCGGATCGACCCATGGTTGCCCCGCCGCACAATCTGCTGCAGCCGGCTGCCCTCTTGATCAGTCAGCCGCCGCGCCCGCACCGGCTCAGCCATCACACCTCCCAGCACCCGAACCACCACGAGATCGAGTGTGAGAGCCGGATTACAGCGTGTCAGCCAACCCGGTGAACGTTCGTGGTCACCGCACTAGCCACTGCCTGTGGTGGCTGTGGCGGGGCAGTCGGGGGGTAACGGCTCCCCGCTGGGCCGCCCGGCGGGAGTCCAGACGTCTGGCAGTTACTCACCGCGCCTCTGGGATGACTAGGTCGCTCGGCGCTGTCCCACTGGTCGGCTGGAATCTGACGATGCGTGCCAGTGCATCCAGGTCTGCGTTCGAGCCGCGTACGCCAGCCGTGCGCAGGGCGCGCCTGGAGATGCGCCTGCCAGAGGCGGTGAGCAGCGCGGCGGCACCCGCTGCCTCGGCGCTCAGCGACGCTATCGGTCCTGTGCGGCGGCTCCTTGAGGCCTGTCTGACGCCTCCCGACCGGTGCTCTCTAACGTGGAGGGATGACCGCCGTCCGGCCTAGTCGCGGCACGAGGACCCTGGTGCGCTCGTTGCTGCTGATCGGCGCCAGTGTGGCACTCGTATCGTGCGGCACTGGCAAGTCGGCTGTCCCCGCTCCGACTCATGCCAGCACCCCGGCGACGTCACCGGCCACGAGCGTGAGGCCCTCGAACACCACCACGCCTGGCACGGCGACCGCGGCAGGCTCCAGCAGCCAGCGGGCAAGCGCCCTCGGGTCACCATTGCCCATCCCTGCCGCGCTGGCGCCGTTCAGCGGGCCTGCGGTCGCCGGGCAGGGTGCCTGGAGTCCCGCCGGCCGCCTCGTCGCCGGCGTGCGGGCGGTCTACGAGACCGCACTCGTCCCGCCGGGGGGCGGGCAGCGGGCGGGGATCTCGTGGATGGACACCCACCTGCTGTCCGCCCGGCTGTACTCGGGCTCGAAAAGCCCCGGTGGGGGGCCATACCGCTACACCGCGCCGATCCAGTCGGCGCAGGCTGCCTCCCTGGTGGCGGCGTTCAACGGCGGCTTCATCATGAAAGACGCGGGCGGCGGCTACTACACCGAAGGCCGCGTCGTCGCCCCGCTGCGGCTGCGGGCCGCTTCCCTGGTCATCTACGCAGGTGGGAGCGTCAACGTCGGCGCCTGGGGCAGCGACGTGGTCATGACCCCGGACGTCGTGAGCGTCCGGCAGAACCTCGTGCCGCTCGTCGCCGCTGGCCGGCCCACGCCGCAAGCCGCGAGCACCGACTGGCAGGCATGGGGTTCGACGTGCGGCGCGACCTCTTGCGCTGCTGCGGTCCCCGGCATCGAGCACCAGTGGCGCTCTGGGGTCGGCGTCACCGCCGACGGTGCCCTGGTCTATGCCACCGGCCCGGCTCTCGATCCCCTGCAGCTCGCCCAGCTTCTCGTGCGCGCCGGGGCCGTGCGCGGCATGCAGCTCGACATCAACCCTTCCTGGACCGTATTCGTCACCTATAACCCCCCCGCCGCAGGCGGACTCGCAGCGCCGTCTGATGGCAGCAAGCTGCTCTCCTCGACCGTCCAGGGGCCGTGGACGTTCTTCGAGCCTTGGTGGGCACGCGACTTCGTCACGATGTCGGCACGTCCCGCCGGATGACCGTGTTTCTTCCACAGCGGCCGTTTGGAGTTGGGCCAGAAAACCTGGGTTCGGTCGGCGATCGGCCGCTGTGCCTTGATGCGGGCGAGTGCGTCGTCGGCACCTATCCCCAGCGCCCGGCAGTGGATGGCAATGTCGATGTGGCTGGCTCGGCTCACGCCATGCGCGCAATAAAGGTAGACGTTGCCGCCGTCGTTGAACCAGGCCAAAATGGCATCCGCCAGGCCGGTGAGCACGCCGTCCTTCAAGGCATCCCAGCCATTGCGGACACCAAGGAGGACATCATGAACGACCACGACCAGGAGCAGCAGGCGCTCGCCACCGCCGGAGGGACCGGCGGGCCGTCAACGAACGTCGCCAGCGGCTGCCCCGCTTCGACGATGTAAGTGGAGAGCATCTGGCCCGTCTCGGGACCAACGTCCAGCGCGTTGTGGGGCGTGCGGGGCGGCATGAGGAAGGGGTCGGCGGCGTGCAGGGTGAGGGTGGGCTGTCCCTGGATCATCATCTCCACCGTTCCGGCGAGGATGTACCCGACCTCTTCACCCGGGTGTATGTGCCAGCCTGACTCGACGCCGACCGGGATCTCGGTGAGCACCTGCACGATCTGCCGCCCGGCAATCGAGGATGCGCTGCGCTGGAGCTCGGTGCGCTTGAGCTTCGCCGCGAGAGCGTCATTCGGCTGCGGCGAACTCGTCATGGGGCTGGACGACGTGGCCGGACCTCCTGATTCCGACTGCACTGCACCACGAAATGGAACATTTGGTTCAGATTAGCGGGTTCCATTTACTCTTCACTGAAGGGGATGGATCTGAGAACTGCGGGGCCGCGTTTGACCCAATCGCCTTTCAGCACGGCCATGGACCTTGCCGGAGTCCGGCGATGATCAGGTTACGGTCTGCAGCGCTTCCATGATTGTGTCGGTGACCGCTTGGGGTTGCGAGATCATGATCACGTGCGATCCTTCGACCTCGGCAATCTGGGCTTTGGCGCGCTTGGCCATGGAAAGCACGACATCGGCGCCGGCCGCCTTGTCGCCGGTCGCGACCACTGCCCAGGCGGGAAGATTTTTCCACGCCGCGGGACCGTTCTTTTCGCCGAAGGCGGCGGCCGTGACGGGCCGCTGGGCGGCGCACAATATGGCGGCGTCCTTGCCCGAAAGATCGCCGGCGAAGGCGTTACGGAACGACGCCGCGTCGATGGACAACTCGACCGCGGCGGGACGTTGGCAGCTTGCAGTCGTTCGATCACGCCGCTCCAGCCGGAGCCGTCAGCGAAGGCGCCGTGAACGAGGACGACGGTCACGGGTCCGTTGGCGGAGTTCGCGTCGGTCATGGTGGTTCCTTTCTCCGGTGGGCAGGTCGCACCGTCCCGGGTGCCGGCCGGGCTGCACACCCGCCCGGCATCTTCGGGGTCAGGCCTTGATGAAGTTGAGCAGGTCGGTGTTGAAGGTGTCCTTGTAGGCGGTGGTGTTAGCGAGGCCGTGCGGGGCCCCGGGGTAGACCTTCAGGGTCGAGTCCTTGACGATCTTCGACGACAGGAGGGCCGAGGCACCGATGGGCACGATCTGGTCGTCGTCGCCGTGGATGATCAGGGTCGGGATGTCGATCTTCTTGAGGTCTTCGGTGAGGTCGGTCTCGGAGAAGGCCTTGATGCAGTCGTACGCGCCCTTCACGCCGACGCTCATGCTCATCAGCCAGAACGAGTCGCGCAGGCCCTGGGACACGGTGTTGCCGGGCCGGTTGGCGCCGTAGAAGGGCGCGCTGAGGTCCTTGTAGAACTGGGACCGGTCGGCGGTGAGGCCGGCGCGGAGGCCGTCGAACACCTCGATCGGCAGGCCGCCGGGGTTAGCGCCGGTCTTCAGCATCAGCGGCGGGATCGCGCCCAGGAGCACGGCCCGGGCGACGCGGGAGGTGCCGTGGCGGCCGATGTAGCGGGTTACCTCCCCGCCACCTGTGGAGTGCCCGACCAGGACGGCGTCGCGCAGGTCGAGTGCCTCGATCAGCTCGGCGAGGTCATCAGCGTAGGTGTCCAGGTCGTTCCCGTTCCAGGGCTGGCCGGAACGCCCGCCGCCGCGACGGTCATGAGCGATGGCGCGATAGCCGTTTGACGCAACGAGGAACGACTGGTCATCCCAGACGTCGGCAGTGAGCGGCCAGCCGTGGCTGAACACGACGGGCTGGCCGGCACCCCAGTCCTTGTAGAAAATCTCGGTGCCGTCATGGGCGGTGATCGTCGCCATCAGACTTCTCCTTCGATGGGGGCGGATGGCTGATAAGCCCGGAATGCTTACGGGCCGTAACCCGCAGGGTTTACTGGTGCGCGTAACTGGTAGGCCCTGGGCAACGGTGAAGTGAAATTGCGCGCCTGCCCTGACCTGCTGGCAGAAAGCGGCGCAAGGCCGGTGAACACCATATGCCGGTGAACACCATATGAATGCCCTGGTGCACATAGATGGCGTGCTGCAGAACGTCAGCGTGCGCTCAAATTAAGTATGCACAAATTCGATATAACATTGAAGTATTCGACGCCCAATAGGCCGGCGACGAGAATGCCGGCCAACCCGGGATCAGCGCGGCAACGGGAGTCAGTAATTGCTCAAACACACCTCCGGCTTGCACATACAGAACTGCCGGGATCTGGAGCAGCATTATCGCTGATCGCCCTTCCACCCTTGCACCGTGGCTGCTGAATAGCAAGCGCCCGTAGGAGATCATGCGCCTCGGTCGCTCCTGCGACATCTCCCACGTGGGCCGCCCGCGATGCCACTGCCGCGGTCCTCGTCCACGGGCGCGTCAGGGAAGTTCAAGACACCAGAATTCCTCATCGGCGCGCAGTCGCCGATGAACGGCTCCAAGCTGCGCGCCCGGCTGGCGGTGCGCAACGGCTTGAGCGTGCTGGGTGCGCCCGTTAGTCAACCGCCGCCAACGCCTGCGCGAACTGCGCCTGGTAGAGGCGCGCGTACGCGCCGCCAGCCGCCAGGAGCTTCGCGTGCGTGCCCTGCTCGACGATCTGCCCGTCCTCCATCACCAGGATGAGGTCGGCGTCGCGGATGGTCGACAGCCGGTGCGCGATGACGAAACTGGTCCGGCCCTGCCGCAGCGATGTCATCGCGCGCTGGATCAGTACCTCGGTCCTGGTATCCACCGAGCTGGTCGCCTCGTCCAGGATCAGGATGGCCGGCCGGGCCAGGAACGCCCGCGCGATGGTGAT
>OBLT010003032.1_pt1 | contig 10314 bp, 12 predicted proteins | sample 1518721 | NCBI WGS metagenome assembly OBLT01 (sample SAMEA3539307, study PRJEB22396) | soil metagenome | biome: tundra; feature: field; material: soil | place: USA | collected 2010-05 | depth 0.15 m | reverse complement strand
GGATCGGGTGCGCTGATCGTCGTGTCCAGCCCGTCGGCGAGTCCGACGCCGGTCGCTTTGAGCTGGGCTTCGATTCGCGTCCAGCCGCGATAGAAGGCCAGCAGTCGCCGCTCGCCGCTCTGTTTGAGGATCTCCCGCGCCTGCGCCGGGGCGAACCTGCGTGTGACGATTCCCTCGAGCTCCGTCAGCGCCACGACGCGTTCGAGGTCGATCCCGACCGGACCGAGCGAGGTCACGGCGATCAGGCCCCAGTCGCCGCTGCTGGAGACGCTGAAGTGCGGACCCGGCCCGTCCAGCCGCGGCTTGCCGGAGGGATCCGTCGCGAATCGCAGCGCCGCGGGCGCGCATGCGAGACAGCGCGCCAGTGCGATCCGCAGCGCCGCACGCGCGACCAGACGCCGCCGGCGCACGTCCGCCGTTCCCCGCTCGGCACGCTCGCGCTCCTCCGCGGTCAGCAGCGCTGCGGCGCGCTCCACGACAGCCGCCGGCTCGCGCAGATCGACTCGCCAGATCGAGATCCCGGGCGTGACTATCGCCACCGCGACCTCGAAAGAGCTCGACCCTGTGCACTGCGGATCAGGGCGGCGGCCGGCCTGGTGGCCACGCAGCTGGGGGCCGCACTCCTCGGGCAGAACCGGGCCATGGCCAGTTCCTCGATTGTATCCGCGGCCGGCATCCGCGGCACCGGAGTCCCGGCATCAGCCGGGCGAAGCTCGCCGCTCGCGCCGCCGAATCTCTAGCGCGCCACTAGGAGGTGCTGTTGCGGTAGAGGTGCAGGGAGACGGCGAAGAAGACGATGAAGATGCCGGCGGACCAGGCCAGCGATTGCCAGACCCAGTGGGCTGCGGGGCCGCCTTCGAGCAGGGTGCGAACGGCCGCGATCGTGACGCTGAGCGGCTGGTTGCTGGCGAAGCCCTGCAACCAGCCGGGCATCGTCGCCACGGGAACGATGGCGTTGCTTGCGAACATCAGGACGAAGAAGGGGAGGATGCCGGCGATCTGGGCGGTCTCGGGGTCCTTGGTGGCGAGACCGATCGCGGCGTACATCCAGGAGAAGGCGTAGCCGAAGGTGATGACCAGCGCCATGCCGGCGATGATCGAGCCGACGTCGCTGTGGAAGTGGAAGCCGACGAGCAGGCCGAGGCCGACCATGATCGCGAGCGAGAGGACACTGCGGCTGAGGTCCGCGAGGGTGCGCCCGGCGAGTACGGCGGAGCGGGCCATCGGCAGGCTGCGAAAGCGATCGATGATGCCGCTCTTGAGGTCCTGCGCGAGACCGATCGAGGTGGTCATGCCGCCGATCAGGACGGCTTCGAGGAATATCGCCGGTACGACGTAGTCGACGTAGCTGCCACCGGGGACGCGGATCGCGCCGCCGAGGACGTAGCGGAAGAGGACCAGCAGCAACGCCGGCTGGAGTGCGCCGATCACGATCAGCTGAGGCGTGCGAATGATGCGCAGCAGGTTGCGCTTGGCGACGCCGGCGGTGTCGCGGGCGGCATTTCCCAGTGTCATCCGGGTCGGCGGCGCGCCCGGCTGGTCGATCGTGTGAGCGCTCATTGGGCCGTCCTGGACTCGTCGGGGAGCGGTTGAGCCGAACTGGCTGCCGCGGGAGGGGTGGCTGGGGCGCCGGTGAGCGAGAGGAAGACGTCGTCGAGCGAGGGGCGGTGGATGCCGAGGTCATCGAGTGCGAGTCGCTCCTCCTCAAAGCGCCGTCCGGCTGCAAGTAGGAGCGTGGTGCCGCGTGGAGTGGGGATGCTGACCAGCTGCTGGTCGGGGTCGATGCGAGCGCGAGCTTGACCGACTTCTGCGAGCAGCGCGGCGGCCCTATCGAGGTCGCCCGGATCACTCACGCGCGCCTCTAGCGTGGCGCCGCCGAGGTGCGCCTTCAGCTGGGTTGCCGTTCCGTGGGCGATCACGCTGCCGGAGTCGATGACGACGATCTGGTGCGCAAGTCGCTCTGCCTCCTCCATCATCTGGGTCGTGAGCAGGACGGTCGTGCCGGAGGCGACCAGTTCCTCGATGAACCGCCAGACGTCGTTGCGCGTGCGCGGGTCAAGGCCGGTCGTCGGCTCATCAAGGAAAAGGACAGCCGGACGGGCAATCAGGCTCGCACCGATGTCAAGACGCCGGCGCATCCCGCCCGAATAGGTCCTGACCAGCCTGTCGCCCGCGTCGGTGAGCGCAAAGCGCTCGAGCACTTCCTGGGCGCGCTGACGGTACTCGCGCTTGTCGAGGTGGTACCAGAGACCGACCAGCTCGAGATTCTCGCGGCCGGTCAGCAGCTCGTCGACGGCCGCGTATTGGCCGGCGAGCCCGATCATCGACCGCAGTGGCTTGGCCTCTTCGACGACGTCGTAGCCGGCGACGCGCGCGCTGCCGCTATCGGGCTTGAGCAGCGTGGTGAGGATCCGTACCAGCGTCGTCTTCCCGGCGCCGTTGGGGCCGAGCAGGGCGAGCACCTTGCCCTGCTCAGCTTCAAGGTCGACGCCCGCGAGCGCGGTCGTCGACCCGAACCGCTTCGCGACGGTGTGTACCTCGATCATCGAGCCGGCCATTTGGAGCCTCGAACGGGTGTATTACAGTACGGTACGGTACGGTATCATATTAGGCATGAGCACGTCCGGACAGAAAGCGCAAGACCGGGTGAGTCGCGCAGGGCGACCACGCGACCCTTCGCGGGATGACGCAATCCTTCGAGCTGCCCTCGACGGCCTAGCGGAGCTCGGCTACGACCGGCTCAGCATGGACGAGATCGCGGCTCGCGCTCACGCGGGCAAGGGTGCCCTCTACCGGCGCTGGCCGTCCAAAGCGGCGCTCGTCGTCGCTGCCATGATGACCTGGCGCGAGCGGGCTGCGCCGCTGACGATCCCCGACACCGGCTCGCTGTCAGGCGATATCGAGGCGACGGTCGCAGCCATCCCCGACTTCGATGAAGCCGCCGCCCAGCAAATGGCGGTGTTCGTCGGTCTGGCGACCGCCGCGAGTCGTGACCCCGAGTTGCGCACTGCACTCGCCGACAACCTGCTCGCCCGGCCACGGCGCTCGATCCGCGAAGTGCTTGACCGCGCCGTGGCGCGTGGCGAGATCGCCGCCGAGCGCGAACTCGATCTCGTAGCGGACATCGTGGTAGGCCTCAACATCCTGCGGATCATGCTTGGCGAGGCCCCAGACCGCGAATACGTCGCCCGTGTGCTCAACACGATCATCTACCCGCTCGTGACGATGGCGCCCACGGGCGGAACTCAGCGATAAAGAGCGGTTCCAGTCGCGGCACGAGCTCCGGCTGCAGGTCGTCGCAGCTTGATCGACGGTGCCTCTCCGATCAGCCCGGCTGCCCGCTGCGCTCACGGGAAGCCAATCCGGATGACCTCGCAGTTGCGGACCGTGTAGGCGTGTTCGTCGGATTTCGCGAGCGTCAAGATGTCGTAGCCCGGACCACAGTCGATGGTGCCCTGGCCGAAGTAGGCGAACACGTGATCATTGCCGGGGCCGGCGTACACGTCGTTCGTTCCGTGGCTCGTGTAGATCCAGTCGTCACCCGACCCGCCCCACAGATTGTCAGTCTGATCGGCCCCGTTCGGGCTCGGATGCTGATCGCCCCAGAGCACATCGTTGCCTGGACCACCGTAGATCGTGTCTGATCCGGCGCCGCCCAGCAGCATGTCGTTGCCGTCGGTGCCGACGCCGACCGCTCCGCTGTTGCTCGCGAACCAGACCGTGTCGGTTCGCGGCCAGCCCACGTGGCTGACGTCGCCGCTGGCGCTTGAGATGGCCCACGAGCACGCCAACACGGCGGCCGCAAGCGCGATCGCAACCAGGCGAAATCGGCGAGTGAGTGCGCACAGTCCGGGGATCATCGGTGCGACCCGCGCTTCGCTGCTGCCGTCACGCTGATCGAGTACGAGGGGCTGAGCGCCAGCACTTGGCCCCGGCTCTCGAGCACGAACCGCACTGCGATCTGCGAGGCGCCCCAGCTGGTCGGCACCGTCCAGTGCAGCCAAAACACGCGCGGGCGAGGAGGTGCCGACGCAATCGTCCGCCAGCCACCCGACGGCGACTGCCGCTGGAACCGCACCTGCGCGGCGAAGATCGCGAGCGGCATCACCTCGCGCAGCGTGACGTTCTCGCCTGCGTGCACCCGCGTCGGCAGATCGTTGAACGCCATCACGCCGGGGGCCGGAAACACGACCTGCGCCTGAGCCGTCGCCGCGGCGCCCAGCGCGACCGACGCGACCGCGGCCAGCGCGATCGCCGCGCGGCGAGAGCGCAGGAAAGTATGCGATGGCGGTCGGTTCATGGCGGGTTCGTCCTCGCGGCTTGGCGCGTCTCTATGCGGCCGCGCTTGCCTGCTAGACGCAGCGGCCCTACTCACCCACTCGGCAGGCTGGCGGTTTTCCGCGATCTGTCGAACCGAGAGAGGACGGATGTGCGGCCGTCGGGCACAGCACGCCTACGCGTCGGTTCCTCCGGCGAAGGCGCTCTGCGGTCACGTGCGTCCTGCGCGCGTGCCGCCTCGCCCTCGGAACTCCGCGACCAGCTGCGCCGACGCCTCTAGGTCTGTGGCGCGGTTGGCGGCTCGGTGGGGGGCGGGGGGCGGGATGCTGGTGTTGCGAGGCTGGCCTTCACGCGTTCGTACTCCTGGACGCTGATCTCGCCGGTCGCGAGGCGGCGGTCGAGGATCTCGCTCGCAGACCCGCCGGTCATGTAGTGGTCGCGGTGTGGGCGGCGCCGCTGGTCGTGCACGAGCCAGACGATGAACGCGACAAGCAAGCCCAACAGGACGACGCCGATGAGCGCCATGAAGACCCAACCCCCGGCGCCCATGTGGTCTTGGTAGTACAAGGCAAACCTCGCTTTCTAATCGCCACCAGCCTACAGTCACGCCGCTGAGGCGTGGAGCGGCGATTTGCCGCACCGCCTGGCGGCAAGCCCATGGCCAGTTGGTCGCGGCCGTTCAAGGTCTCTTCCGTGGAAGCCGCTCCGGCGATGGCACTACCCGGGCGTCTGCGCGATCTCGCCAGCGACGACGCGAGCTTCGTGCACGGCGTCAAGTCCTGCGTCGACGGAGGACCTGACGAGAGCTGACGCCAGCGCGACGAAACGGCGACGCGCCCCGCCGCGGGCGCGATCTCGCGGTCGTTTCGCAGCGAAGATTGGACTGCGCGGCTTGCGGGCGCACCGATGCGGCGCCTCTGCGCTGTAGGCTGCCGCGCGTGGGACGCGGGGGGGTCGCCGAATGGTTCAGCGGCTATCGCTCTGCGCTCGGCGAGCGCGACCTGCGGTTCCTGTTCGGCGGGCTCGTCGTCTCCGCGACCGGCAGCTGGGCCTACAACGTCGCGCTGCTGGCGTTCGTCTTCGACCGCACGCATTCGCTGGCTTGGGTCGGCGCTGCCGGCCTCGTGCGCTTCGTCCCCGCGCTGGCGCTGAGCGCCTACGGCGGGGTGATCGCAGAGCGCACGGAGCGGGTGCGGCTGATGCTCGGCGCGGACCTGGTGTGCGCCGTGTGGCAGGGCGCGCTTGCAGTCGTGGCGGCGGCCGGCGGGCCGCTCGCGCTTGCGCTCGCGTTCGCGGCGCTGACCGCGGCGACCAACATCGTCTACAGCCCGTCGGTCGCGGCGACGATCCCTTCGGTCGTCGGCGAGGACGACCTGGTCGCAGCCAACGCGCTGAACGGCACGATCGACAACCTTGTGGTGATCGTCGGCCCGGCGGTCGGAGCCGGGTTGCTGCTGATCGGCTCGCCGGCAGCGGCGTTCGCCGTCAACGCCGCCAGCTTCGTGATCTCGGCCGGGCTCGTCTCGCGGATCCGCGCGCGCAGCCAGCCCGTCGACGTCACGGAGCAGGGCACGGCCGGGCCGCTCGCGCAGATGGCGGTGGGGGCGCGCACGATCGCCGCGCAGCCGGCCGCTCGCACGCTGGTCGCATTCTGCGCGCTCGTGAGCTTCGTCTACGGCACCGACACGGTCCTGTTCGTCGGCGTCTCCGAGCACCGGCTCGGCACGGGCTCGGAGGGCTTCGGCTACCTGCTCGCCGGGCTTGGCGTCGGCGGGATCCTGATGGCCGCGGCGATCAGCAGACTCGCCCGCTCCACTCGGCTCGCGCCGATCATCATCGCCGGCGTCGCCGGCTACTGCCTGCCGACAGCGCTGCTGACGGTGATCCACAGTCCAGGGCTCGCCTTCGGCCTGGAGATCGTGCGCGGCGCCTCGACGCTGGTCGTCGACGTGCTCGCGATCACCGCGCTGCAGCGCGCGGTCCCCGCGGAGCAGCTCGCGCGCGTGTTCGGCGTGTTCTTCGCGTTCGTCCTCGGTGCAATCTCGCTCGGCACGGTGATCACACCGGCGATCGTCAGCGCCGCGGGCTTGAACGCGGGTCTCCTGACGATGGCGCTGGCGCCGTTTGCGCTCGGCTTGCTCGGCTTTCCGTCGCTGCTCGCGATCGACCGCCAGACCAGGGAGCGCACGCAGCTACTGGCGCCGCGCGTCGCCGTGCTCGAAGGGTTGGGCATCTTCGCGACGGCGAGCCGGGCTGTCCTCGAGCGCCTGGCCGCCACCGCAACGGAGGTCGCGTTCGCGGCGAACGTGGCAATCGTGCGCGAGGGAGAACAGGCGTACGCGCTGTACGTGCTGGTCGAAGGGGAGGTCGAGGTATCGGCCAGCGGCGAGGCCGGCGGCCCGGAGCGCCTGCTGCGGCGGATGACCGCGCCAACCTACTTCGGGGAGATCGGAGTGCTCGAGCACATTCCCCGGACCGCGACGGTCAGCGCCCTGACTGACTGTCGCTGCGAGCGGATCGAGGGAGACGAGCTGCTGAGCGCGCTGAACAGTGCTCCACCTTCGGCCACGATGATGGAGAACGCCCGCAGCCGCCTGGCGGTCACGCACCCCTCGCGCCAGCCGACGTTCACGGCGGGCTAGGGAGGCGCTCGCCTCGCCGCGGCAAGCCCTCAGGCGCCGGTCGGCCCGAAGCGCTCGGCGCGGATCGCGCTCGGCTGATGGCCGAGCTCCACGAGCAGGTCGGCGGCGCGCTCCACAAACGGCGTGGGACCGCAGACGAACACGTGCGGCTGCGCCGCGGGGCTCGGCCCGACGGCGGCGAGCATCTCGGTGTCGATGCGGCGATCGAAGCCGCTCCAGCCGGCCGGTTGCTCGCGCGTCAGCGTGAAGCGCGCCTGGACCGCGCCGCGCTCGGCGTGTTGGGCGAGCTCGCCGCGGTAGAGGACGTCCTGCCAGCGCCTCGCCGACACGAGCAGCCGCAGCTCCAGCTCCGAGCGCCGGGCGCTGTGGTGGCGAAGCATCGCCATCAGCGGCACGAGTCCCGAGCCGCCGCCGACCAACAGCAGCGGGCCTCCCCGCTCGACGCACCAGCTGAACGGCCCGCCGATCGGCCCGCGCAGCTCGAAGACGTCGCCGACGCGCAGCTCGTCGAGCAGGTAGGGCGAGACCTCGCCGTCGTCGATGCGCTCGACGGTCAGCGCGACGTGGGGATCCTCGGGCGCGGACGCGAGCGAGTAGGAGCGCTGCGTCTGGTAGCCGTCCTCGGCGGTCAGACGCAGATCGACGTGCTGGCCGGCTATGTGGCCAGGCCAGTCGGCCACGTCGAGCACGATCGTCCTGGCGTGTGAGGTCTCCGCGACGAGCTCTCGCACCGTCGCGGTGTGCCAGACGATCGGCTGGCGTGCCACGCTCAGTCGTTCCAGTAGCGCTGCTCCTGCCACGGGTCGCCGCGATTGTGGTACCCCTCCGCCTCCCAGAAACCGGGCTCGTCCTGAACGCTCAGCGTCAGGCCACGCACCCATTTCGCGCTCTTCCAGAAGTACAGGTGCGGCACCAGCAGCCGCGCCGGTCCACCGTGCTCAGGGGCGAGCGGCTCCCCCTCGAAGCTGTGCACGACCCACGCCCGGCCGCCGGTCAGATCGTCGAGCGCTAGGTTGGTCGTGTAGCCGCCGTCGCTCCAGGCGGTCACGTAGCCGGCCTCGGTTTCGATGCCCTCCAGCAGCGTGTCGATCGAGACCCCGGTCCAACGAGTGCCGAGCTTCGACCACTTCGTGACGCAATGGATGTCGACGCTGAACGTCTCGGAGGCCAGCGCGGCGAACTCCTCCCAGCGCCACGAGACCGCCGATCCCAGCGCGCCGTCGATCGTGAAAGTCCACTCTGCGAGCGCCGTCCGCGGCGTCGGTCCCGCTGAGAGCACCGGAAAATCATCGACCACGTACTGCCCCGGCGGGATCCGCGCCGGGTCGATGTCGCGGCGCGGGCGGCCGCGGAAGCCACGTGAGAACGGCGTCATCGACTGCTCCAATCTCGGGTTCCGCCACGGTAGCGCACCCGGCGTTTCACGCCAATCAGGGACGAGGCTGCAATGATCAGCGCGTTGATGGGCACCGAGGCGGCAAAGCACCGAGCCACCATGCCGACCGGCAGCGAGCGCTTTCTCGACACGCGCTCGCTGAGCGCCGACCATCGGCGCCTGGCCGAACTGCTCGCGCCGGGAATGTCGGTGCTCGACGTCGGCTGCGGCTCGGGCGCGATCACGCGCGGGATCGCCGAGGCGGTCGGCAGCGGCGGCAGGGTCGTGGGCATCGACATCAGCGAGGAGCTGTTGGCCCGCGCGCTGACGAGCCACGGCGGCCCGGCGAACCTGTCGTTCGAGATCGCTGACGTGACGCGACACGGCTATCGCGCCGAGTTCGACGTCGTGACCGCGGCACGGGTGCTGCAGTGGCTCTACGACCCGCGAGCCGCGCTGCGGAACATGGTCGCGGCCGCCAAGCCGGGAGGCCGGATCATCGTGCTCGACTACAGCCACACCAGGGCGCGCTGGACGCCGATGCCGCCCGAGGAGTTCATGCGCTTCCACGACGCCTTTCTCGCCTGGCGCGCGGACGCGGGCATGGACAACGAGATCGCCGATCACCTCGCCGCGATGCTGACCGAGCTCGGCCTGGACGAGGTCACGGCCACCGAGGAGGTCGAGCTCACCGAGCGCGGCGACCAGGACTTCGAAACGCGAATGGCCCTGTGGCCCGGCGTGATCGCGACGCGCGGTCACCAGCTGGTCGCCGACGGGATGCTCGATGAGGCCGAGCGCGCCGCGGCAGGGGAGGCGTTCGCCGACTGGATCGCGAGCGCTGCGCAGAGCCAGTCGCTCTACCTTCGGGCGGTCAGCGCGAGGAGGCCTCCGGCGTCTGGTCGCTGAGCGGCGAGACGGCGTGCGAGCGTGAAGTGCGCCGGGCGAGCGCCGGCGCGGCAGCAACCCCGCGGCGCTACTGCTCGGGATCCTCGCGCAGAGCCGCCAGGAAGGCTTCGGCGAGCACGGCGTCGCGGCTGCGCGCCCTGGCCGCCTGCTCATGCGCGCGCCGCACGGCCTCATCGAGCACCCGGCGCAGCTCGCGGGGATCGATCGTCTCGAGCAGCGAGGGCGCGATGATCCGTAGATGGCCGCGCCGAATCTCGTGCTGCACTGCCGCCAGCGGCTCGGTGTGCCAGATCTCCGAGCGCTCGAAGAGCGCGACGGCCCGACGCTCGAGCCGCAGCGGAACCTCGAGCACGGCTCCGTCGGGGTTCGACGCGACATGAGCCTCCGCCCATCGCAGTGACGGCTGCCAGGTTTCGTCCCATTCCGGCTCGCCGGCCGGGCCGGCGCCGCGGCCGGAAAGCATGCGGATGACCTCGCTGCGGATCTTCTCCGAGTCGGCGTCGAAGTCGAGCAGGATGCGGGCCGCGACGCCCTCGTTCTCACGCACCAGGCCGAGCAGGATGTGCTCGGTGCCGATGTAGTTGTGGCCGAGGCTCAGCGCCTCGCGCAGCGCCAGCTCGAGCACCTGCTTGGCGCGCGGCGTGAACGGGATCTGCCCAGCGGGGAACTCCTCGCCGGAGCCGACGATCCGCACAACCTCGCTGCGCACCCGCTCGAGCGTGATGTCGAGGCTCTCCAACACGCGCGCCGCGAGCCCCTCCTGCTCACGCAGCAAGCCGAGCAGGATGTGCTCCGTACCGATGTAGGTGTGCCTGAGCGCCCGCGCCTCTTCCTGCGCGAGAACGACCACCTGCCTGGCTCGCTCCGTGAATCGCTCGAACACCCCGAGCAGTGTCGCACGGCCCCGATCGGCGCGGACGGCGGCCGGCGCCGGCGGCCAACGGGTTATGTGGCGCATACCGTGCGTTGAGGACCGCCTAAGGTCGGTGCTTCACTATGTCAAGCATGATCTTCCCGGGAGAGACCCCGCCCAGCCCGATCGAGGAGCCGCCGAAGCGCGAGCCGGCTCGCGGAGCGCTGCGCCGGCCGTTTGGCGCGGCGGCACTGGTC
>OBLT010003031.1_pt1 | contig 10314 bp, 5 predicted proteins | sample 1518721 | NCBI WGS metagenome assembly OBLT01 (sample SAMEA3539307, study PRJEB22396) | soil metagenome | biome: tundra; feature: field; material: soil | place: USA | collected 2010-05 | depth 0.15 m | reverse complement strand
GCACCAGGACTACGCAAAGCCTGCAACGAAATCAAAGAATGGATCGTGGACGGCGTGACCGAAACAGCAGTCCTATTCCAATCTTCAACGAGTTGCCTCTTCCCCGCGCCAGATACCACTGGCAAACTGCTCACCGCCTGCTGCGGCGCTGCCAGCGCACCGGCCAGCAAGCTCCGGAGTGACTCCACAATCTCTGCGACAACTCCATCAGAAAAAACTCGGCGATCATAATCGACGTCAAGCCGTAAGCCGCTCGCGGTCGCTTCCGCGTTCAACTTCAGCGCGCAATCATGCCCCGCACTGTGCAGATCCACCGTTGCAAAACTCGCCCCTTCCACAACAACCGGCGCCGCCAGCGCGACATGTTCATAGCCCACCTTGAACGGTCCCTGTGGCGAGTAATATTCCTGCCGGCTTGCAATATCTTCGCGCTCGGTATGAGTCTGAGAAGCCAGCTCCGCAAATCGGATCTGCCCCTTGAGCGATACGACAAGGGGGCACATCTTCTCAACCGCACCAATCAGTCCGGCGAGCTCGTCGTACTCACGCCCTGCCAGAATCACTCCAATTTCAACTCGCTCCAGCCCGCACCAACGCGCCATCACCGCACCCCACGCGGTTAGAACGACGTCGCTCGCCGAAATCTCCTCGTCGATTGCTGCCGCGACCGCGATCACATCCTCCGCCACATCAATTGCGATGCTTCCTCGCGCAGGTCCAATGTCATCCCCTGAGCCTTCACCGGCAACAAGGAGCGGTTCTGTCGCCTGCGTAATTCGTTCCCAAAACTTCGCTCCGTTCTTTGCGTCGTCGTCTTCACCCGCCAGTTGGTCGTTTTGCCACTGCGCAAACTGCACGTACCGCAGCGCCTCTTCCTTCTCCTCGCTGCTGACTCTTGCGTAGGTTTTCAGCGTCTCCGCTACCGTCAACTGCATGCTCGCCGGATCGGCAATTGCCGCATGAGCTGTCAAGACCCACAGCTTCCACCCGTCCGCCAGCGAGGCCAGCGCCGACCGCAGCTGCGACCCATCCGCCGGCAACTCTTTACGCGCCTCACTCTCCATCACCCGGGCAACATTCGCAACGCCGGCGGGCGCGAAGACGTTCCACACCGGCTCGCATGCGTCCAGAACTACCTGGAAGGGCAGCTTCATACCCGTCTGCCTTTGGAACACCGTCCGCAACGCTTCGTTCTCTGCAACCACCTTCAGCAGCGCGGACTTGAGCCGCGCCTCGTCGAACTCGCCTTCGATCACGACAGCAATCTGAGTGCGTGCTGAGGGCGCCATGCTCAGGATGAGCTTCTGTTGTGGCGATAAAAAGAACCCAGCGCTTGATGCCATCGTTATTCCCTCACTCCGCTTTCAATTCCAATGGCCTTGACTCCGGCGCTCATCAGCTTTTTCTGACTGGACTGCTTGCGCTCCAGCCGCTCTTCTTTCAACCGCTTCTTCTGCTCGGCACTGATCAGCGTGAGAGCGCTCACTCTCGTATCCGGATTCGCCACCGCATCCCGCATCAGCGTTTCGTACATCTCTGCCATATTGCCGATGGTCGAGGCCTCGAACAGCTCTGAGCTGTAAACCCAATTGCAGTCAACCCGCCCTTCAAACTCCATTGCAAACATGGCAATATCAAACTTCGAACGAGTAATCGGCACGTTGAATCCGCTTACCTCGACGGCGCCCAGCTTCCGCTCCGCTGCCGGAGTATTTTGCATTACAAACAGCACCTGCACAATCGGGTTGTGACTCAGGGTGCGCTCGGGGCGAAGCTCTTCAACAATCTTGTCAAACGGCATCTCCTGGTGCGCATAGCAAGCCAGCGTCGTTGCACGCACCCGCTTCAATACCTCGCGAAATGTCGGATCGCCCGACAAATCCAGCTTTACCGGCATCAGGTTGATGAAAAACCCGATCATCCGCTCCGTCTCGACCGTGAAGCGGTTCGCTGAATCGGTCCCCACCACCACCTGCTCCTGCTCTGCCAGTCGTGACAGCAGCGTCTGGTACCCGGCCAGCAGCGCCATGAATAAGGTGACGCCTTCCGCGCGGCAAAACGCTTTCAGGGGCTTGCAGACTTCTGCGGGAAGACTGGCCCGCAGCATATCGCCTTCAAATGTCTGCATCTCCGGCCTCTTGCGATCTGTCGGCAACGTCAGCAGCGGAGGAGCCTCAGCAAGCTGGTCGCGCCAGAATGCCAGCTGCTGATCGAGCGTTTCGCCCTGTAGCCAGTTGCGCTGCCACGCTGCATAATCCGCATATTGCAGTGTCAACTCAGGAAGTTCCGACGGCCGGCCGCTTGAATATCCGTCGTACAGCGTGCTCAGTTCCCGCGTAAACAGGCCCGCCGACCACGCATCGCTCACAATGTGGTGCATGATCAGGATCAGCACATGCTCATCCGTCCCCAGCTTCAACAGCATCGCCCGAAGAAGTGGTGCGACAGCAAGATCAAACGGCCTGGACCGCTCCTCAAATACGATCGCCTTGGCCTTCTCCTCACGCTCGACTGCGGGAATCTCGCTAAGGTCAACTTCTATCACGTGCAGTTCAAGACTCGGCTCAATGTGCTGCACTGGCTTACCCGCTTCAGTCCCGAACCATGTCCGTAGCGGTTCATGCCGCTGGATAATCTCGTTGAGGCTCTTGCTCAGCGCTGTCACATCCAACTTCCCGCGTAGTCGCATTGTGCGCGAGATGTTGTAGATCGAGTTATTCGGCTCCATCTGGTCCAGGATCCACAACCGCTGCTGCGCAAACGAGAGTGGCAGCGGTCCATCCCGTTTCGCCCGCGTAATCTGCGGCACGGCTGCGGTTCCCCCGGGAAGCCGTGCCGCCTCGATCCGCTCTGCGATCCTGCTCACCGTCGGCGTCTCGAACATCGTACGCAGCGGCAGGTCTACCTCCAGCACCCGGCGAATTCTCGAAATGACCTGTGTAGCCAGCAGCGAATGGCCGCCCAGGTCGAAGAAGTTCTCGTCCGTCGAGATCCTGTCCACCTTCAGCACTTCGCCCCAGATCTGCGCCACCAGTTCCTCGGTCGCTGTCGATGGAGCCTTGTACTCCTTCGCGGCACGCTCCTCCGGGGCCGGCAGCACCTTGCGGTCAACCTTGCCGTTCGGCGTCAACGGGAGCTTGCTCATAGCCACAATCGCCGACGGGACCATGTAGTCCGGCAGCCGCTCCTTCAGCGCCTGCTTCAGCCCCTCGACCGTCGCACCCAGCTGGCGATCCAGCACCGCATACGCAACCACCTGCTTGTCGTCCGCATTGTCTGCCTTGCCGCGCGCAACCACCACGCACTGACGTACGCCCGGCTCCGCCGCAAGCGCCGCTTCAATCTCACCAAGCTCCACTCGATAGCCGCGGATCTTCACCTGGTCGTCCGCACGGCCAAGGAACTCAATCACGCCTTCGGGAAGCCAGCGCACCAAATCGCCGGTGCGATACATCCGTTCGCCCGTATGGAACGGATCCTCAACGAATCGCTCCGCCGTCTTCTCCGCCTGCCCCACATACCCCGCCGTCACGCCCGCCCCGGCAATGTAAAGCTCCCCCGCTACGCCAACCGGAACCAACTCCCGGTTTTGATCCAGCACATAAACTCGAGTATTCGAGATCGGCCGACCGATCGGTATCGTCGCCGTCCCCGTCCACTGGTAGTCCTTCAGCCGCAGCATCAACGAACCAACCGTCGTCTCCGTCGGCCCGTAGTGGTTCACCACCTCGCAGGTCGATAGCCCAGCGATCCGCTCCACCAAGGCCGGCTTCAAGGCTTCGCCGCCCGTAATCAGGTATCGCTTCGGCAGAACGCTCATCCCGCCATCCAGAAGCGCTCCAAGATGCGACGGAACGATCTTCAGCACATCGATCCCATGTTCCGCCTGGTAGGCACCCATGCGCCGCGAGTCCGTCGCCACGTCATACGGAAGAACGTGCAGGCAACCGCCCGTCAGCAGCGCCGGGTAGATCACCGTGTTGCCCAGGTCCGCGGAAAGCGTCGACACCGTCGCAAACTGCAACGGCTCCGATGCGAGGCCCAGCTCGCGCACGATATGCGTCGCGTAGTTCACCAGGTTCGAGTGCCGCACCCCTACACCCTTCGGCGTGCCTGTCGATCCCGACGTATAGATCACGTAGGCCAGGTCCTCCCCAGTGACCTCAAACTCAACTGCAGCGTCCGATGCCTGTTCCCAGGGACGTTCGCTCGCATCCAGCACCACCATCTGTCCGGCAAACTTCGGCAGCGAATCCACGAACTCGCGTTCCGTCACCAGCACATCGATCCCACCCAGTTGCTGCTCGGTTCGCGCCTTCGGCTGATCGGCACTCAGCGGAACATAGGCCCCGCCAGCCTTCAGAATCGACAGCACCGGCACCATCATCGCCGCAGAGCGAGAAACGCAAAGACCAACCAGACTGCCGCGCTTCACGCCGCTCGCAACCAGGTGCCGCGCCAATCGGTTCGAACGCGAATCCAACTCCAAGTAGCTCAATGCATCCGCTCCGCTGCGAACTGCACACGCACCAGGACTACGCAAAGCCTGCAACGAAATCAAAGAATGGATCGTGGACGGCGGAAACTCTTTCTCCGCTCCTGTCCCCTGTGCGATCAGCGCTTTCTTGCCATCGGCCGTCACCAGAGAGAAACTTCCCAACGCAAGACGAGGCTCGGCGACGGCCTGCTTCAAAACCATCGCAAAGGAGGCCGCCAGTTGCTCCATTGACCTCCGCGCATACCTGGCCGGGTCGTACTCCAAATCCAAATTCAATCCATCGTTCGCATCGGTCGCAACCAAGTGGAGCTTCAGTCGCTCCGCACCCGCACGCACAGCCACCGGCGAAATCGTCACTCGCCCGGTCTGCTCGCCTGTACGCAGGTCAAGATAATGGAACCCGATCGCCGGGCCAGTTGCCGCGCTCCCAGGTGTAAACCAGTCCTGCTGTTCCCGAGCCTGTTTTGAAGCCGTCGCAACCGTCCGCAAAATCTCGTCAAACCTCGACTTCCCGTCAAACTCCACCGCTACTGGTAAGTAGCGAGAAAACAGGCCAATCGCATTCTTGATCTCGTCGTAGTCTCTTCCGGTCGAGCCCGCCAGCACCACTGTCCGCGCATCGCCAGTCATCCGGTGCAGCAGCACATGCCACGCCGCCAGCAAAACGTCCGCCTCGCTTGCGCCAACGGTCTGCCCTGCCGTCCGCAACCGCTCTGCGTCCACAGCAGCGATGCCTACCTTTACGCTTACGCTCTCAGCCTCACCGCTCGCTGCTTCTGATTCCAGCGGCAACATAAGCGGAGTGTGCACCTGGTTCCGCCAGAACGCTCGTGCCGCATCTGCACCTTCTTCAGTCGCACCCAGTAGATCGTGCTGCCACTCGGTTACGTCCGCGTACTGAATCAGCTCCGCATTCGGAATCGTGCCCGCAAGCTCCTGCCTCAACTCCTCCGCCAGCACAAGGAACGATGCCGCATCCGCGCAAAGGCTTGACGTTTTAAGCAACAGTGCATGTTCCTCGTCCGCGAGACGAAAAAGCGTAGCCGAAAGAACCGGCGCCTCACTTGCCTTGCTCCGTCCGTGCACGGCCGCGGCAAACCCATGCTCAAGCGCAGTTCTCCGCTCTGCGTCGGGCAATGCGCTCAAATCTTCAACCTGAATATTTGGCTTATCGGCGTCGAGAATCACCTGCAAGGGAAGCTTCAACTCGCGCTGCTTGGGAAATATCGTTCGCAAAATCTCGTGCCGCGCCACGATTGCCCCGATCGCACAGTGCAACGCTTCCACTTCAAGCGGTCCCTTGCACAAGTACAGGCAGCCAGAGACAGGGTAGCTTGCGCCGTCGGCGACCGCTACGATGTGCTCCTGCTGAGGTGAAAGTCGGAAGCCGGAGATCGATTCGATTTCCATATTACTGAGTGTAATAGCCTTTCAATGCAACGTGATTTCAACCCTTGCATTCTCTGTCACACTTTTGTAGTACGCCGCCCTGCAACCTTGATTCGTTCGAGTTGACCGTCCAGGTCACACGCAACCTTTGTTCGAATAAACGGCTCCTCAGAAGGCCGCCGTTTCAAAGTCAGTTCAGCAGACGCAATACTTCTTTTTACAATCCTTGGGCGTTCAAGTTGCTATTCATCAAATCACGTCAGCAAAAAGCCGTTCCATGCGCCGAAATACATAGAGCCCCGACACAAACAGAAACACGCTCACCGCAAACGACAAGCCCATCACCTGCCACGAGCCCGCACTGCCAAGTAGCGAGTATCGGAAGCCAATCACCATCCCTGCCATTGGATTCAGTCCCATCAGCATCATCCACCTTTGCGGGATATAGCGCATCGGATAGATCACGGGCGTGACAAAAATCCCCATCTGGACCAGAAACGGCACCACGTACTTCACGTCTCTGAAGCTCACGTTCAGCGCTGAAAGCATCATTCCCAGGCCAGACGCGGAAAGCAGCGCGCCCAATGCAAACAGAGGTAGCAGCAAGGCCTTCGTGGTCAGAGGAACATGGTAGTACAGCATAAGCCCCCCGAGCATCAACAGGCTCAGGCACAAGTCCAGCAGCATGGCACCAATCGCGCCCAGCGGAATGAAGATCCGCGGAAAGTAAACCTTTTGCACCATCGACTGGTTCGCCACCAGGCTATTGCTCGACTGCGACAGCGCATTCGAGAAGAACGTCCAAACCGACAGCCCCGCGAACGCGAACACCGGGTAGGGCACCTGCGGATCACCGTTCACGCCCGCAAGCCGGTGGAAGAAAAATGTGAAAACAAGCATCCCCATCAGCGGTTGCAGAACTGCCCACGCCGCGCCAAGAATGGTCTGCCTGTACCGGATCTTGATGTCTCGCCACATCAAAAAGCCCAGCAGCTCGCGGTGAGCGTAGACCTCCCGGAAGTCCACGGGCTGCCAGCCTTTGCGAGGCTTGATGATCAACTCGACGCTTGAGTCCATGTGCCTTCCGTCTGCTGTGGAGTGCTCACGACGAGCGATTCAGTCGTCGACCGGTGTGCTCTAGATTATAGACCGGCTCCAATCCAATGCGCTCTAAGGCTATCCAATAGGTGTGGGTTGGATTGTGGGTTGGGATTGTGGGTGCCATACGTTCCTAAGTTCTTTGGAATGAATGGCGGGGACGACGGGGCTCGAACCCGCGACCTCTGCCGTGACAGGGCAGCGCTCTAACCAACTGAGCTACGTCCCCTCTGCTTTTGCAGCGAATCTCCGCAAATCACAGAATTTACTAGCTATCTTTAATGCCCACGCTCGCCTGCTTCCATCACGCGCGGCTAAAACTCAATGCCGCCCTTCAACTCTTGGCAAGCGTCCGCAAACCACGAAACTGTCACTGTTCCGTGAATCAATTGTAGCAAAGATTTTGGCAAGCTCGCTCGCGGCACCCGGATGCGCTCCGAATTACAATCTTGCTGACGAAAGCGTCTTGCCAGGCCTGTCATCCCCGGTCCTTCAGCTATCCCCGCGCCTCAAAATGCGCCTCAATCTCCTCAAGAGTCTTCCCTTTTGTCTCTGGCAGGAGGAAAGCCGCCACGAGGAAGTAAACCACCGTAAAGCCGGCGAACGCGAAGAAGATTGCGGAATACCCATGCTTGCTGACGAAAGGCAAAAAGATCCCTGCAGCAGTCGTCGAAACCATTTGGTTGATCACGAGCGCAATGCTCATGCCATTGGATCGAATGCGCGTGGGCATCAATTCTGAAAGCGCTAGCCACACGCACACGCCGGGACCGAGCGCAAAAAACGCCACAAATGCGTATAGCCCCACCGCCACTTGCCATCCATGGCTCGACTCAGGCACCTGGCCAATCAGGGCCTTCTCAATCCTTAGCGGCGCCGACCGTGCGCTCTCAAGATCGGCAAATGGATCTCTGAAGAATGCCTCAACTCTATTGGCCGGAATGCAACTTTCGCGGTCCACTCGGACGGGAACGCTCGCTGGTTCGTCTGAGCGAACAAAGTTGGTGGCCGCTGTGAAGTCCCCATAGGAATAGATGATCGTCAAAGAAGCCCGATCGCTGCTGATTGCGCTTCCACTATAACCTGTCGCGGTCAGCAGTTGCTTCGCTGCGGGCGGGTCAAACCGAAGCGCCAACTGCTGACTCGAGCCAACCATGCTCTGAACTTGACTGCCCGCATCGACGCTCGCCTTTTCGGTTCTCAGAAACAGGGTGCCCACGCAAATGAGCGAAACAATAATTCCGCTTGTGCCTACCACCAGCAGGAACTTGCGCCCTTTGCGATCGACAAGCGTCACGCCGACCATGGTCATCAGAAAATTCACGACCGTGAAGATCACATAGCCCCAGTGCGCAGCTAGATCGGAGAGCCCGCTCTGCAGAAGAATGCTGGTGTTGTATCCAATGATGGAGTTCACACCCGTGGCCTGATTACAGAACAAAATCGCGCACGCAAGCAAGAATGGGATGACGTACTTCCTGCGCAGCAGTGAATCCTTTACTGTCTGCCCTGGCTCTAGCTTGGCCTTCGCCACCAGTGCAGTCGCTTCCATCTCCTTGAACTCGATGTCGGCCTGCTCAGATGTCCGCGAGCGTAACAGCGCAGCAAGGGCACGCTCTTTCTCCCCTCGCCTGAAAAGCCAACGTGGGGACTCCGTCACAAACAGGCTGCCCAGCACAAACAATGCACCCGGAGGGAGCGAAACCCAGAAAATCCACCTCCACGCCTGATCTTTGACATGAAACAGGGTCGCTGCGTCGCCGATCTTGGCCACCGCCTCGACTCTGTAGCTGAAGTAAATTCCCACCAACGCAGCGGCGACAATGCCGAGCGTCAAAAGCCATTGAAAAACCGCCGTCCCTTTCCCGCGATTTGAAGCGGCAAGGCACTCTGCGAGATACAGCGGGACGACGATGCCAACCAGGCCCCCGCTGATCCCTTGCAACAGACGGCCCAGAAACAAGAACTCATACTCTTGAGAAAGCGCAATGACCGGAATGCTCACAACAAACAACGAGCCGCTCAGAATCATTAACGGTTTCCTGCCCATCCAGTCGGCTAGCAGGCCTGCAAACAGTGTGGAGAATACGCTCCCCAGCAGCACCGCTGCCACAATCACTGAAAGCTGCGCCGCCGTGAGCCCTGACGTTGCCTCCAGGTACGGCAGCGCGCCGCCAATGATGCCCACGTCGATCCCATAAAGCAGACCGCCGAGCCCCGCCACCAGCAGCAGGAAAACGTTGTATCTCCGCGTCGCAGCGGAATCGGAATATTCAGGCGCTCGACCAGAACCATTTGCAGTCGCCATCATCACGGTGGGATACCTTTCTCCTCTCTTGCTTCCGTTTGATCAGTCCGTATTCCTGAACCACTTGCGATCCTAGCAGTTCGAATTCAAAGTGGCACCAGAACCAGAAAGCGGCAGAGGCAATGCCTGAACAAGTGAACATATTTAAGAGGCCAGGTGTGCATAAAAACACTTCGACCTAGCGGCCGTCTCGTGTCTATAATTCCCGCAAGCGAAAGAGAGGTCGCGATCCCAATGGAAAGCGTGCGGTTTTCTGTCATCCTAACGGCCGTTGTGTCGGCTGTTCTTCTGTTGGCTCCTCATGGATACGCTGACCAAGTGACAGTGTTTTCCCTGACCACCGTCTACCAACCTCCTCAGGCTCAACAACCGGATGGCACGGCATCTGGCACCATCACAATCGACACCACCACTGGAGCCGTTGAAGCAATCAACCTGAGTTTCGCAGGGGAACCTGGCTCAGCGTCCCCAACGATGCTTTGGGACGTGCATGGCACTCCGCCCAAAGCGTTTGTCGAAATCAACGAGTCGTGGAATTCCCCGCAAGACGCCTTCTATGACGTCGAAATTGCCTTACCGGTGGATACCCTCGTCGGCTACGCGGGCGGCAGTATCTGCACAACGGCGGAGCCATGTTACGGCGGTTCCACTAGCGGTTTTAGTTGGGGCAACTCTGAAATGGAATCGTACTCTGCCGGGCAATTGACCCCCACCCCCGAGCCGGCAACCTTGACCCTTTTCGCTACAGGTGTTCTAGGTTTGATTGTTTTACTTTTTCGAAAGCACGCCTTCCCACATAGGTTCGCCGTTCCGAATGCTGAAAGCAACTGATCTAGGGAATGGTGAGGACGATGAGACTCACTATCCCGGCTTGCGCAGCGGTCGGAAGCGCCGCGTATTCGAGCGTTGCGCGATTGCTGGCACGAGGACATTGTGGAGGCTTTTAAGATTTAATGTTGGTGCCCAGAGGGGGACTTGAACCCCCACGGCCTTGCGGCCTGCGGATTTTAAGTCCTATATT
>OBLT010003030.1_pt1 | contig 10316 bp, 8 predicted proteins | sample 1518721 | NCBI WGS metagenome assembly OBLT01 (sample SAMEA3539307, study PRJEB22396) | soil metagenome | biome: tundra; feature: field; material: soil | place: USA | collected 2010-05 | depth 0.15 m | reverse complement strand
CGATGAACGTATGGATGCGCGGCCGCCTCGCGTGAGCCAGCGATTTCGCGGCGCGTTCCACATCCAGCGTGCAACAGCGCGCCAGCGCCGCAACCTGGGCCCACGGAAATTCGCGGCTCACGGCTGCCACGGCCTCGAAATCCCCTTCCGACGCAATGGGGAATCCGGCCTCCAGGATGTCCACCCCGAGTTCCACCAGCTTCCGGGCCATCCGCAGCTTTTCCGGAACCGTCATGCTGCATCCCGGCGATTGCTCGCCATCCCGCAGCGTCGTATCGAAGATATATACTCGGTCGCTCATATTGATACCGTTACGAGCATTATGCGGGTATCGGCGCAGATTTAGCAAATTTATAATTTTGCAGGTTGGTATTAATGGATATTATAGTAACGGAAACCACGTGTATGGAACTCTACTCCCTTCAGGTCTTCCTCACAGTCGCCGTCGAAAAGAGTTTTTCGCGCGCCGCGGAGAAACTGCTGCGCACGCAGCCGGCCATATCGCTGGCGGTCCAGCGCCTGGAGCAGGAACTCAGAGAGAAGCTCATCGACCGCACCGGCAAAGACCTCATCCTGACGGATGCCGGGCGAATCGTACTGGACTATGCCCGGCGTTTTCAGAGCCTCCAGCAGGAACTCGACAGTTCTTTGGCCGAACTGCGCGACAACTCCGCCGGCCGCCTGATTATCGGAGCGAACGAATCCACCACCCTCTACCTGCTCCGCTACATCCAGCGATATCGCGAACTCTACCCCAAGGTGCAGGTGCAGATCCGCCGCAGCCTTTCGAGCAAGGTGCCCAACGAATTGCTGGACGGCAATCTGGAACTGGGAGTGATCAGCTACGACCCCGGGGATGAGCGCCTGAAGTCGAAGGTGATTTATACCGACGCTTTGGCCTTCGTGGTCTCCCCGCGCCATCGGTTGGCGGATCGCAAGACGGTTTCGATCACCGAGCTCGGGTCCGAAATCTTCATCGCTCACAACGTGCTCTCGCCCTACCGCGAAGTAGTCTTGCGCGAGTTTCAGACGCACAAAGTGCCGCTCCACATGGATGTCGAAATGCCGACCATCGAGACCATTCGCAAACTCGTGGAGAGCAATCTAGGCGTGGCCTTCCTGCCGCGGATGTGCGTGGAGCAGGAGATCGAGCGCAAGACGCTCTGCGAGGTCCGGGTCCGGGAGATGCACGTGGAAAGGAAGATCCGCCTGATCTATCCCACACGGCGGGTCTTGAGCCATGCGGCCAAAGCATTCCTGGAAGTGCTGGGGTAGACGAGGCGAACGCCACTCCTCAGCATCATCCAGCCCCCCAACAGGCTGGCTCCCTCTGAAGGTGCCCATTTTGACAATGCGGCCCCACCGCCAGTACGTGCTGGCCGCGGTCAAGATACCCACCAGCAACACCGCCCAGCGTTCCACTTGCGTCGTAGAAAACTCACCCATCTGCGTGTCATAGGTCTCGCCGCACTGACAAGGTGGGGCTTTGTAAAGGCATTGCCGGGGCCGTCAGTCCTCCACAGGTTTTTCGATGTGATCAACCACAAGCACGTCGACGGCACCCTCACCGCGTGTCGCCATCAGTCCCGCCTTCTTCAGGGCAGCAAAGACGCTCGGAAGCGGCTCCTCGTTCGCTTCGATGGTGAGGTTCGGCGCGAACGTTAGACGAACATCGAATCTTTCCGTCAAGCCAGTACGATCGAGCACGGGACGATCGAAATGTGGTTTAAGAAACTGAGTCAAGTGAGCCATAGTAATCTCGCTCCCTCGCATAATGATTCCGCCACTCTTTGTGTGTTCAGTTAAAAGAAGCTTGCACGAGGGCGGTTTGTTGGGATCCGGCCGCGGCGGGCCGACGTCCGGATCGAATGGCACGCAACTTCCTGGCGCAGTCACTGGAAACCGTATACCATCTTTGGAAACGGAAAGGAAATAGACAGGCATCTGCCTTTTTTCACGATGCCACTTCAACCCGAACCTGTCCTCCAAGACCGGCATCAACATCGCCCACTGCTCTAACGGAGTGGCCGGACCTATGGATTTGGCTGTGATCGTATACCACTCCGACGAAGTCCACTTGGGCAAGCCAACCAAGTCGTATCCACCCGCAGCTCTATACAACTGCCCGATCAAGTACCTGAGGGGACAGTTCTCCACATAAAACTGAAGTGGAGAAGAAAATTTCGGGCCACAGCGTCCTTCAACGCCCCGCTTGATTGAAACAACCTCATAATGGTTGTTCTGGGGAGGCTGCATCTGTCCGGCAACTACGGCAGCTACCGTCAGAAAGCAAAGAGTTCGGCGAAGAAGTCTTGGCATTGCGATCTGCTCCTTGGCCTGTGCCCTAACTTACTATACCAAAACCCACAACAGGTGTGCCTTTTCCTGGCGAGCCGGGGAATTGATAACGAAGAGCATTCTATCGGCAGTGCCCGCGCATACAATCTTCGTGGAACGGATCAAAAGCTGCGTGACGGGCACCCGATAGAATTCTTTGAACTAAGCCAGAGCAATCTAGGCGTGGCCTTCCTGCCGCGGATGTGCGTGGAGCAGGAGATCGAGCGCAAGACGCTCTGCGAGGTCCGGGTCCGGGAGATGCACGTGGAAAGGAAGATCCGCCTGATCTATCCCACACGGCGGGTCTTGAGCCATGCGGCCAAAGCATTCCTGGAAGTGCTGGGGTAGAGTACGCGGAATTTCAGATTCTCTTTAACGCCGAGCCGCCGAGACGCCGAGGAAGAAAAGATCAAAGTCAAAACCTGAGAGCACGGAGGGGGCAGACGTAATGTGGACCTGGTGCGCAGGCCCAGTGGTATGACGATGATGGCACATCTCGGCGCTCTCCGCCCCCTCTGCGCACCGGCTCCGGGGAAGACGCGACGGCGGCAACCCTTACGAACTCGTTTTTTCTTGTTTTTCCTCAGCGCCTCGGCGTCTCGGCGGTAAAATCTTTGTCGGCTTGAGGCGTCTCCTCGCTTCCCTATTTCAGCCGCTTCCAGGCCGCATCGCCCTCCACCACCGCGATGATCTGATTCACGTCCAGCCCTCCGAACCGCTGCGTGAGACCGCTCGGCCAGCGGATCTCCAGTGAGTCGATCTTGCTCTTCTTTGCTAATCCGAAATGCTGCCGGTAAGGGCTGGTAGCGCCGAAGCCTTCGCTGCCTTTCACCTCGCGGTATACCAGCAGTTCGCCGGCTTTCACGGTCACTTGTGCGCCCACGGCGAAGCGGTTGCTCTTCACCCCGCGCAGGTCCACTTCCAGCCAGTTGTTCCGATTGCCTTTCAGGTTCCGGTAGAAGGCGTTGTAGGCCTGGTCGCCGGGATAGTGGCCGCCCAACTGCGCGAAGATATCGAGGTCCCCATCGTCGTCGATGTCCACGAACGCGACGCCGTGGCCTTTGTTGCCGGGCCGCGCGAAGCCCACGTAGCTCGTCAAGTCCTCGAACGTGCCGTCCCCGTTATTCCGGAAGAACCGGTTCGGCTCCAACCGGCTCATCTGCGGATCGCCCGTTCCCAGGTACACGTCGAGATGTCCATCGTTGTCGAGATCGGCGACCCCCGCGCCCATCGTGCCCGTGGGGTAATACAGCTTGGACTCGTAGGTCACGTCCGTGAACGTGCCGTCGCGGTTATTGCGGAACAGGCGGCTCGAATCCGGGTGAACCGACCGCGCGTTCGCCGGAGCGAATCCCTTCTTCAGCCCCTCCACCGTGGCCTCCCAAGGCGCCAGGCTGGTGGTCAGGATGTCCGGCCACCCATCATTGTTGTAGTCGAAGAAGAAGCACACAAACCCGTTGTGCGGAGGCTGCACCACTCCAGCCTTCTTCGCGACCTCGGTGAAGTGCCAATTCCCATCGTTGTGATAAAGGCGATCGGGCGCAGTATCCTGGCCGTTGATGAGAATGTCGACCCGCCCATCTTTATCGTAGTCGCCCAACGCAATGCCGATGGCTCCGTATGCCGGAGGCTCGTCGAGGCCCGCCGCTTTGGTGACGTTGGTGAAGGTGCCATCGCGGTTATTGCGATAAATCTGCGTCACGCTGCCATCGTGCAACACGCCATTGGCCACCACCAGGTCGAGCCACCCGTCGTTGTCCAGGTCGGCCCACAGCGATACGAAGCCGGAGCCGGGATCGTCGGCGCCGCTCTTCTTGGAGACGTTGACGAACTTTCCGTGCTCGTTATGAAACAGCATGTCCGGGTACGGCCCGTTCCATCCGTTCATGGAGATGAACAGGTCGAGCCACCCGTCGTTGTCGTAGTCCACCAGGTTGAGCGAGTAACCGGAAGGCACGTGGCTCAGGCCCACCGCGTCGGTCACGTCGGTGAACTTGTCGCCGTCATTCCGGTAGACTCGAATGAACGTTCCGCTTCCGCTGACGATCAGATCCAGTTTGCCGTCGCCATCGATGTCGCCCCACGCGCAGGTCCCGTTGCCGTTCAGGTCGTGGATTCCCAATGCCTGCGCGATGTCTTCGAAGGCCAGCAGCGGAGGGTTCGCCGGATCGATCTTGGGCTCCTCCACCGGGAACAACGCGCTCTTCGGCAGCGCCGGCAACGGACCCTTGATGCGGTCCATCGCTACATGGAACAGCCACTGGTCCACGGAGTTCATCTTCAACTGCATGGCTTCGTAGAACCAGTGCCCGGCTTCCATGTAATCGCCCAACCGGTAGTAGCAGGCTCCCAATTCGCGCAGCGTGGCCATCCTCTGTTCCTGGGTCATGCTCCGCAGTAACGACTGCTTGTAAAAGGAGACGGCCTCCGGGAAGTTGCCCCGCCGCGACATGGCGTTCCCCATGATGAACAGCGCGGCCACCTCCTCGTTGCTGTAAGGCATGGCGTTGTCGATCACCTGTTCGACGAGGTCGATGGAGCGGTCCAGGCCGATGAGCGGATCCTGGGGCACCCGATGGCCGCCCTCGTGGGTGAACCGCACTTCGCCCGACATCCACTCACTCAGGTTCAGCAGGAACGAGTTGGCGTGGGGCTCCAGCTTGGCCACCCGGGCCGCCAGTTCATACGAGAGGTTGGGATCGTAGTACAGCAGTTCCGCGCGTGCGTGAATCAGGGCCTTGGCGCGCAGGGCGGGGATGTGGTCGGGGTTCAGCTTCAGGACGGAATTGAGCGTCTCCATGGCCAACCCGAGCGACACCCGCCGCCGTTCGGGGTCCTGTCCCGAGTAGAAGTCCATCAGGTAGGCGCGCGCGATCTGGTAGGCCACTTCCGGATCGTCCGGCCGAAGCTTACGCTGCGCTTCCAGTTCCTTGCGCGCCTCGTCGGTCTTGCCCTCGCGCAGCAGCAGCAGGGCTTTACGCAGTGGTCCGGCCTTCTCGGGCAAGGGGACCACCGGAAAGCCTTCCACCTGCTGGCCGGAGGTCTTGGGGGCCAGGAACAGTGCCGCGGCCAGCACCAGACCTGCGGCCATCACCCAAAGACATCGCTGCCCATGGCGCTTCGTCACATCATCATCATACCTTGCAAGGAAGCGCTGGACAGGGCCCCAATCCCGCGCGTATCCAGGTGACCGTTTGACAGCTCGGGCCGAACATCGGCGCTAAAGGTCGGCGGCACTTCTACGATATGCCGACCAACCAGCCAAGTGGATTGTCTCCGATTGGGCCGGGCACACATCGCTCGCCCACGTGCTACGTCAGGTCACGAACCGGGCCTGGAAGCTATCGCCGACAATCATCGGCAAGCGCCGAGTGCCTAGTCTGGCAGATTCTCCAGATCCGCCAGGTCCTTCGCCCGCCCGCTGGCCGCCTTGTTTTCCCGCAGACGAGCCAGACTGATCACAGGAACCACCATTTCCTCAATTTGAATCATCTCTTTTTCGGCGTAACACGATTCGAACTCGACTCCGGAAATGGAGGTGAGAATCTCAATCCGAATAGGTGGCACCCCCATGCGAACCACGTTATTCCGGGCAAGAAACAGGTCGGAGGTTAGCCCTGCCGCGGCGAACCCGAACTCGCGAAGAGCGCGCTCAATTTTGGCGGCGTTTTTCGGACTAACGTTGACCCAAATGTCGAGATCGTTGGTGGCCCTGATATGACCGTAAATTCCAACCGCGTACCCGCCAATCAACAGGTATTCAACGCTGTTCGAGTTGAGCGACTTCAAGAACTCTTTGAAGTCCCTCGCTAGCGCTGGTGTAGCCATAGAAGGTCCTTCGCAAAAGTTCGAGCGCCCGCAGTCGTTCCTCGACTGGTCGGGACAACCAGTACCCAACCGCATCGTCCGGATCGGTCAAGCGCACGACGGAAAACTGAGTGCGGTCTAGCCGGAAGTCTTCGAGCCCATCTTCAGACGCCATGCCCATAACTCTAGTTTACCGCCGAATCAAAGCGCATGGCCTCTTGTGCGTCACGTCTCCTATTAGCCCTACGCGACGTGGCAACAGCGAATCACATGACGCATGTGGCGGAAGCCACGGGCCTTAACCGCGAGAGCCTATACAAAATGCTCTCCCGGCGTGGCAATCCCGGAATCCATAGCCTGAAGGCCGTCCTCTCTGCTGCCGGTCTTAGACTCTCAGTCGAGCTCTCCAGTCCGAATTTGAATTGACACGTGTTGGGCTCGTTCCTTCCCGCATTGCCGGTCAGAGGGTTCCCGTTCCCGCTGACAGACGACGAAAGACGATCGTCTGTCCCACTGGCTGGGCAAGCTAAAGCATGCCCCACCTAGCTTCCCAGGTACCGTTGCAGATCGTCCGTTCGGAAGCAGTGAGCGTAGGCCGTATCCCGCGCGATGCGGCCCGTCCGCACCAGGTCGGCCAGCGACTGCTCCATCGTCATCATACCTTCCGCACGGCCTACCGAGATCTGCGAACGGAGTTGGTGATCCTCGCCTTTGCGCACCAGCGCGCGCACCGCGTCGGTGGCGATCATGATCTCCGTGGCGGGCCAGCGGGACACATTATCGATGCCTGGCACCAGTTGCTGCGAGAGAACGGCCGCGAGCGCGAGCGACATCTGTTGGCGGATCTGCGGCTGGTTGCCGCTCGGAAAGGAGTCCAGGATGCGGCCCACCGCCTGGACGGCGTCGTTGGTGTGGAGCGTGGAGAGCACCAGGTGCCCGGTCTCGGCGGCGGTGAGCGCGGTCGCCATGGTCTCCGAATCGCGCATTTCGCCCACCAGGATCACGTCGGGCGTCTGGCGCATGATGCTGCGCAGCGTGACCGCGAAGTCCGGTGTATCGCGTCCCACTTCAATCTGCTCGATGATGGAGCTGCGGTTGGAGTGCTGGTACTCGATGGGATCTTCGATGGTGACCACGTGCGCCGCCCGCCGGGTGTTGACGATGTCGATGAGCGCCGCGAGCGTGGAGGTCTTCCCGCAGCCGGTCGCGCCGGTCACCAGGATCAGTCCCTGCCGCCGTTCGGCCAGTTTGGCGAGCGACGGAGGCAGGTGCAGCGATTCGAGGGACGGAATGCGCGAGGGCAGCAGCCGGATGCTGGCCGCCAGCGTGCCTCGCTGGTAGTGGATGTTGACGCGGAAGCGCCCCAGGTTCTCGCGCACGAAGCTCAAGTCTACCGATTTTTTCTTTTGCAGTTCCTCCAGTTGCCCAGGCTCCAGGAGGGGTAAAACCAGGCTTCGAACATCCTCGGCTTCGAGCGCGCCCGCGCCACCGGTGGCCAACACTCCGTTGACCCGCAGCATGACCGGAGCGCCCACGATCAGCAGCACATCGGAAGCGTTGCGGCTGGCCGCCGTGTGCAGCAATTTGTCGAGCGACGCGGTAGATTCGGGCATTCGCGCCGCGGCAGTTTTCTGGCTGGGGGCCGCGCGGTTCAGTTCCGCGACGATTTTGGAGAGTTCGCTATCGTATTCGCTCATGCTAGTGGGGCAGGTCCCCGACCTGCCCAGCCAAAAAGAAAAAGCCAAACCGGACACTGGTTTCCGTTGGCCGCAGGCTGCTCTGCTGTAAGACTCCGGGCAGGTCGAGAACCTGTCCTACGTTCAGTATACCGGTCATGGGATACTGGCAGACATTGAGGCTATTGATCTTTTCCGACATCCATAATAACTGGAAGACGCTCGAACACCTGCTTAGCGTGGAGGCTGATTACTATATTGCGGCGGGCGACCAGGTGACCTGGTCGAAAGGGATCGAGCGGTGCGGGGAAATCCTGCAGGCGCGTGGCGACAAAGTCTACGTGCTCCCCGGCAACCACGAATCGGCCGACCAGGTGGCGGGAATGTGCGCTCGCTACGGACTGCACAACTTCCACGAGCGCCACTTCCAGGTGGGAAAGTGGTACGTTGCGGGGCTCGGCTATTCCAGCCCCACCCCCTTCAACACGCCCGGCGAATACAGTGAGCCGCAACTGGCCGACCGCCTGCAACGATTCGCCGAACTCGAACCGCTCGTGCTGGTGTGTCATGCCCCGCCTTATGGCACGCCGCTCGACCGGATTCGCGAGGGACTGCACGCCGGCTCTACGGCCATCCGCGATTTCATTCAGAAATACCAGCCCGACTACTTCTTCTGCGGGCACATCCATGAGGCCGAGGGCGTCTCGATCCGGATCGGCAGGACGCAGGCATGGAATGTGGGTAAGGCTGGGTACTTGCTGGAACTGGAGTAGTTCTACTGGGGCGGCCGCCCCGTCTCCGAAAGCAGGTCATGCCGGGTACGCTGTCGTTTGGGCGAGCATACCGCGGAATGGCATCGATGGACGCGCACCCTTGCTCGGCTTACGAAAACTGCGTCGTCCACAGGCATCGTCGGGGCCCGCCCGCCGGACAGGGCTACGCTGCGGATTCCGAGTGGGTAGAATGGGGCCGGATGCCGTCGAGCGCCGAACGCCCGCTAACCATCGGACAGGAGTCGAACCAGGAGTACGCGAACTCGCGCCGGAACGAGGACGAATGGCTCTGGGGCTGGGATGCCGATCAGCGTTCCGAAGTGATGTCGATCACCATTCCCCAGTCATTACCTGCAGGGATGTGCTAGCCTCAATCAGCACAGCGAGACACGGTACCCATGAAACGACGATTGCGCTTTTTTCTTCCCTTCACCCTTTTGCCCGCCGTGTTTGCCGGTACCAGTTGGGACTTCGCCGGCAACTTGAATAGTTGAACCCATACTAGAACCGGCATCCGCCATCCTGGTGCTGGGATCGATGCTGATCGCCTGGCGCATCTGCGCGCGCCGGGTCTAGCCGGCAGGCAAAGAGCGGGTGCTGGTCGGGTTGGATATTGTCCGGCGTTAGCTTTCGGCTAAATCCCTGGAGAACAAACATGGCTGACACGCGGAAAGATCTGCTGGAGCGCATTCGGGACCTTCAGGAACGCCTCGATGAAGCCGTAAAAACCCTCCTCGCACTCAGAAGCGGCGAGCTGGACGCTATCGTCGCTTCGGGTCCGGATGGCGATCGAGTCTACACCCTCACAGGAGCCGATGAAGCATACCGGGTCATGGTGCAGGGAATGGCGGAAGGCGCCTTAACCCTTATGGTCGATGGCCTGATCCTCTTCTCCAACGAGCAGTTTGCCACTAGCATCCGCCGTCCTCTCGCACGTGTGATTGGCTCCCGTATTCAAGATCTCGTTGCCCCGGAAGATGCCGATGTAGTCTCCGCGCTCCTTAGCGGAAGTGCTGGCGGGAGAGCCGAAGTACGACTGAGAACGGACGGCGCAGGGCTCGTACCGGTCTACTTGTCCGTTCAGAATGTGGTTCTGGACGGAGTCGAACGCCTTTGCGTCATTGTGACAGACCTGAGCGCACAGAAGCGGTATGAAGAGATAGTGGCCGTCATGGAGGCGGTCCCGGCTGGCATCTTTATTGCACAGGATGCGGAGTGCCGAAGGATCGTGGGCAACCGCATGGCCTACGAACTATTGCGCGTGCCGTCCGCCGCTAATACCTCAACGGCTACGCTTGAACACGATGGGCTGAAGACCTGGCACGGTGTCAAGGACGGCAGAGATATCCCGGCAGAGGAATTGCCGATGCAGACCGCGGCGCGCACTGGTCAGCCCGTGCACGGCTACGAGTTCGATATGGTGTTCGAGGATGGCACTTCTCGGCGCTGGCTCGGTAACGCCGTGCCTTTGTTCGATGAAATGCGGCGGTCACGCGGTGCGGTAAGCGCATTCGTCGACATTACCGATCGTAAGCGGGCCGAGGAGGCGCTGGAGAGGGCCAACGCCGAACTTCGGAACTTGGCCTATGCGCTGACGCACGACCTTCAGGAGCCGCTGCGGATGGTGGTGAACTTCACTCAGCTACTGGCACGGGAGTACGAAGGAAAGCTGGGCGAAGATGCAGACAAATATATCTCTTATTCCGTCGAGGGTGCTTTAAGA
>OBLT010003029.1_pt1 | contig 10316 bp, 10 predicted proteins | sample 1518721 | NCBI WGS metagenome assembly OBLT01 (sample SAMEA3539307, study PRJEB22396) | soil metagenome | biome: tundra; feature: field; material: soil | place: USA | collected 2010-05 | depth 0.15 m | reverse complement strand
GACGGCATACGAGATTACAAGGTGACTGGAGTTCAGACGTGTGCTCTTCCGATCTGTCCTCTTCGACGATCCCAATCCGGCCGCGATCTGGACCCGTCAGCGCGGCGGCTTCGTTTTTGCAGCGGTTCGCCAATACGGTGCGAATCCGCCGGACCGGCTTTCCTCTCGGCCTCACAAACAAGGCAGAGTCCCCCAATTCTGCCCTTGTTTGGTCTCAAGCGCCGTCGGCGGTCAAGCGCCGTTTCGCCACCAGGCACAACGCCGCCTCCAGCTCAATGCCGACGAAACCGCCTGCGCCCAAGATTTTGGCTGCCTACTTCAGCCCACCCAAAGTTCGTAGAGTGAGCAGAGCAATTGAACTCCAATGCGTCGCTTTAGCGGCGCTCACCAGACCATCCCCACTGACCCGCTCACTTCCCCCCGGCGCCCGCCTCGCCCCTCTCCCGCGCGAGCTGTTCCAAGTAAACTTTCTCCGCGCGGTCGACGAACGCCCGATACCCATCCGGATCGATGAATGGATTCGTCTCCGCGCCGCCTTTCATCTTCTGGTACTTCTCCGCCATCCCGTAATAGCCCCCGTGCGCGCCAAGAAACACGTCGCACTTCAGCGCACGCAGGACGCGGAACGCCTTGGCGTAATCGTCGGCAATTCCAGGGTACGTCGGGTGGCGCACCAACTCCACACCCGGATTGATGGCCGTTCCCCCGACCACGACGACATCGTACACCTTGCCGCCCTCGGAAACCCGCAGGCTCCAGGTCGTGCATCCGATGCTGTGTCCGGGCGTCATGTGGGCCACCAGCGTCACGCCTCCCAGAGTCACCTCCTCCAGGTCGCGGACGATGTGGTCGACCTTCACCACCGGGTATGTGAACTCGCGTCCCCACCGCGGGTCCGCCTTGCCGCCGCTTTCGATGACCTTGGCGTCGCGCTCGCTGGAGTAGACCTTCGCTCCGGTCAGCCGCTGCATTTCCGCCTGCCCGGCGACGTGATCGAAATGCGCCTGGCCGTTGAGGATGATCTTGACGTCCTGTAGCTTAAACCCGAGTTTGAGGATCCCATCGCGGATGATTGGCGGCGTATCCTCATAGCCGCTGTTGATCAGGATGTGTCCGGCCGGCGTAGCGATCAGATACGAAGTGATGTCGCTGGCCCCGACGTAGTAGATGTTGCCCATGACACGATAGGCCGGAAATGGTTGATTGTCCGGCCGCTTGTTCTGCGCCATCGCAACGGTGCCGAGCCCGGTCAGAAGTAGGACTGCGAAACGGAACATACCACGATGATAGTGGATCTCGGCCGCCAGAGCCGCGCGCGTCTTTACCGAGCCGCGCGCGTCAGCAAGCGGTTTGGACAAACGATGTCAGCCAATTCCTGCAACTTGGCACCAGCGTTCTTCTGGCAAGATGGAGACAGACAGGAGGCCGACCGTGGTTGAGGTACTTACCAGGTTCAAGTCTGAAATAGACAAGTGGCTGGACCTGGAACGGCTGCCCCAGGTTGTCGTTGACCGGCTCGCGGAGGAATGGCCCAATGCAGCGATTCGGCTTAGTCTGCTGGCCCACGTGAACTCCGGTCAGGCGGCGACGTACACCGCCGGCGAGAGCGCGGTAAACTCCCTGCCTGAGTTGGAGGAGCGGGCGGCAGTGCAGCAGCTCCGCACGATGTCCGCCGTTATGTCGGGGCCGTTCGAGCAATTGGCGGGACAGGTGTTGCCATTCCGGGTCGATATTCCGGCCGGGCACCATCTCGATGACGCCTCGATAATCATTGACAAGATGGATGGCCGCTTTCGAGAAACCGAGGGGGCCGGCCAAACGCTCCAGCATTTCATCCAACAGCTTGTTGACCGGCGCCGCCCAGCCGGACTCGCTCGCGACCTCCGAGAGTCCCGTCACCAGTCGCGCGCGGTCGATTGCATCCGCGGTGAACGACTAGGCCGCGAACAACAAGGCCTCATCGGTGTCGTCAAACGGGCCGCTGCAATGGCGGCCCATCGTTAGGACGCCAATGGCGCTCCCTCATACTATGAGCGGTGAACATATGTGCCCTCAAACGGAAACTGAGTAGTCCTCGCGAAGCGTCTGCGTTCTGGCCGCCAAGAACGCTCCGGTCTCCGAGATCTGTCCTTGCAATCGAGCCTGTTCCTCAAACAACGTCATTCCGTTAACTACAGCAGTAATTGACGACTTTATGGTCTCGCGGCTTGCGCCTTCGGCGCCCAAAAACGCGCTGCATTATGGTATTAAACCACCCGTTCGACCCCCAGTGCAATCAAATTGCACTCGTCGAAATGCGCTTCGCTGTTTTGATCCGAATGCTAAGAAACGGGCTGGCACTACGGATGGCTGAAGTCGTTCGCGCGCGGGACCAGATCCATATAGATGCTCTGTGAAATGTTCGTATGCCAGTGGCCGGTCAACCTCGCAATCACGACGACGCCGAGAAATATCGCTGCGACGCCGGCCGCGATCGCCCACGCCGGCACCCGCTTCCTGCCCCCGCCGATCGACATGTGCAGCGCGCCTTCCGCGGGGCACGACGCGACGCAGCGCATGCAGCCGGTGCACTCGACCGAGCCGATCGTTATCAACTTGTCGACCGCCAGACCCGACGGGCACGCCTTGGCGCACTTTTCGCAGTCGATGCAGAGCGAAACCTCGCGCTTGATCTTGAGCGGGCTGATCTTTGACAGCAGGCCGAACAGAGCGCCGTAAGGGCACAGGTAGCGGCACCAGAAGTTCTGGATGAACACCGATCCCAGAAACAGGACCACCAGCACGATCATCCCCGCCAAGCCCATGTAGCGGAAGAAGTTGAGCATCTTGACGTCGGACACCACGCCATACGGCCCTTCGAGAAATGCCTTGATGCCGCCGACCGACATGCTCGCGACGGCATACAGAAAAAGCCCCAGCAGGATGTACTTCAGCGACCGTAGCGCGATATCACCCCATCGCGGGATCCGCCAGTTGCGCCGGAAGGTCTTCTTTCCGTACGTCCAGAGGTATTCGGAGATCGTTCCGACCGGGCACAACCAACTGCAGAAGCTCTTGCGCAGCAGCCAACACATCGCGATGAAGGAGAGCAGCAGAAAAAGGCCTGCAGGATGGATGCCTGGGAGTGCGCCCGTCAACAGAAAGACCTTCAGATTCATCAGCGAAGCGATGGGCAGCCAACCCTCGACCCCAGGCGGCCGCGTGGGTACGCTTCCGTTGCCACCGGTCTCATAGAACCGGACCCAGCGGTAAAACTCGATGCAGATCCAGACGTTGAGGGCCAGGAACCCGACCTGGAAGGCGCGCCGAATCTGTTGGGAGTACTCCGGTTTCGCGCGCCGATAGTTCGGATTCTTCCTCATGACTCCCGCAGGCAGAATGGGCAAGGTGAGGGCCATCGCTCAACCCGATGAAAAAACAGGGGGGCGAGGGCTCGTGTGGGTGAAGTTGCGCACTCGCGGGGGTCTGCTACCAGTGCACCGCGCTGAAATGAATCTAACGTCCACAAGGCAGGTTGGTTCGGAGACGGTCCTATTTCCGGCGTCGCTTGGGGTGCGGAATAACGTCGAGGACGATGTAGGTGTCGCCGGTGACGATGAAATAGAACCGCCAATCGTCGTTTGCACGGGCCTGCCAGAGGTCTTGGGCTTCGTCGTACTTCTTGGCGTGGAGAGATGGATGGTGGAGATTCTGTGCTAGGAATCCGATCTGCTTGAAGAAGGCCTTCCTCACGTTCGGAGGGGCTGCCTTCAGTTCACTAACAACCCGTGGGTTGTTGTAGTCAACCTTCCTCGAGCGCTGGTTTTCGTGCCGCCGGTCTTCTTGAGTTCGCGTTTCAGCGAGGCGATCATTTCCTCGGCGGTGTTGAAGGGACCGGCGGTGTGGCCGCGTTTCACTTCTTCGAGAGACTTCTTAAGGCGCGCGCCAATGGCACGGCGCTCCTCCGGAGTGTATTCATCGTCTGCGCTCGGGAGTTTTGGCAGGATGGCGATCACGCCACCCGAGGCCTTGAATTCGAGATCCTGGCCACTCTTAAAACCGGCCCGCCGACGGACGGCCGGAGGAACTACAAGGGGTGTTTTGTTGTTGTTCTTTACAGCGACGGTCATGGTGATTGATACAGGCGTAACCCTTGCGAACTTTCATCTCCACGATAACAGATATGCCCTGAACGTCAAGCAGACCAACGGCTCCAGCGCCAGAAGCGTCGCATAGCCGGCGGGTTAGAGCTGCAACCGATCGGGCCGCAATTTACTCGCCGGGCGCCGGGTCAAGGATCATTTGCTGGACCGGGTGCCGATTCGTGAGATCGACGCTCGCGATCTGACAGCGATGGTGGCATGGATCGGAACGGAGCGTGCACGAACCGAGAGCATGAAACTCAGGCAACCTTGAGCGGCGTCACCTCTCGTTCGATCTTGGCTCGCGCCTTGCGTTCGGCCTGGCGCAGATCGTAAAGGGATTGGAGATTCAGCCAGAATTCGGCACTGGTTCCGAAGTAGCGGGCCAGACGCAGGGCGGTATCTGCCGTGATGCCGCGCTTTCCGCGCACGATTTCATTCAGACGGGTCGCTCCGATACCGAGGGCTTCGGAGAGGCGATTCACGCTCATGCCGAGCGGCACGAGGTAGTCTTCCCTGATGGTTTCTCCGGGGTGTGGCGGCTTGATCATGGCAATCCTCCTGGTCAATGGTAATCGACGACCTCCACGCGACAGGCGTGTCCATTCTCCCAAACGAAACACAGACGGTAGCGGTTGTTGATCCGGATGCTGTGTTGCCCAGCGCGGCCGGCTTTCAAGGCTTCCAGAAAGTTTCCTGGCGCGCGGAGATCGTGGAGACTTCTAGCCGCGTGAAGCTGGAACAGTTTGCGAATCGCAGTCTTCCTCGATGGCCTGGAACTTCCTGGACCGGATGCCGTGGAAGACCTTCTCCGTGTCGGCGTCCCGAAAAGAGCGGATCACGTCTCTTATTGTATATCGGTAAACGGCAAATGCCCGAGACCATCGGCCGAGTCGCCGTTGGGTGCTGGTTGGCAACCCGCTTGGTGCGCCGTTATCGGGCGGCGGTGAGGCCGATTCACAATCGGCCGCGGGTTTTCCAACCCGCCCCGCTGAGCAGCATAGCCGCAGCCAAATGCGCGGTGGGCAGCCAATCCCAGTAAGCAGGTCCAAGCCGGCTCGAAAGCCGGCTGCAGGCAGGATTGCCTGCCCCACAATTTCGTTGCAAGGATTCGGTAGGGGGGCAAGTTTCAAACTTGCCACTACCAAGGATTCTCAAGGCTAGTGGTACAAGGGCAGGGATGTTATTTTGGATAGATAAGAACTCGAACTCATGATCGAAACGAAAGCTCCCGAGACCCTTACCCACGAGGACCTGAATCCGCAGGAGACCAGCGAATGGCTGGAGGCATTTGACGAGATACTCGAAGACGGCGGAACACCCCGCGCGGCCTACCTCCTAAGCCGCTTGACGCACCACGCCGCCCAATACGGCGTCACCTCCAAACAGAATCTCCTGACTCCCTACATCAACACGATCCCGGTGGATGAGGAGCAGCCCTATCCGGGCGACCGCGCACTGGAGCGGAGCATCAAGAGCCTGATCCGCTGGAACGCAATGTGCATGGTGGTCCGGGCCAACAAGTACGATTCCGGAATCGGCGGGCACATCTCGACCTACGCCTCGCTCGCGACGCTTGCGGAGGTCGGCCACAACCACTTCTTCCACGCCCGCTACGGAAGCGAGCCAGGCGATTTCGTCTTCTTCCAGGGTCACGCCTCGCCGGGCGTCTACGCACGCGCCTTTCTCGAAGGCCGGCTGTCGGAAGAACACCTCAAGCACTTCCGCCATGAGACCCGCGACGATCATCCCGGCCTCTCGTCATATCCGCACCCCTGGCTGATGCCCGACTTCTGGCAATTCCCTACGGTGTCGATGGGACTGGGTCCGCTGAACGCGATCTATCAGGCGAGGTTCATGCGGTACCTCGAGAACCGCGGGATCATCCCGGTCACGCCGCGGCACATCTGGGCCTACGTCGGCGATGGCGAGACCGATGAGCCGGAAACGCTCGGCGCGTTGAAGCTTGCTTCCCGCGAGAAGCTCGACAACCTGATCTTCGTCGTGAACTGCAATCTGCAGCGGCTCGATGGGCCGGTGTGCGGCAACGGCCGGATCATCGACGAGCTGGAACGCATCTTCCGCGGCGCCGGCTGGAACGTCATCAAAGTGATCTGGGGCGATAGCTGGGATCCGATCCTGGCCGCCGACAAAGCCGGTCTTCTGGTGAAGCGCATGGAGGAATGCGTCGACGGGGAATACCAGGCCTTCAAGGCCAAGGGCGGCGCGTATGTTCGCAAGGAGTTCTTCGGCAAGTATCCGGAGCTGCTGAAACTGGTGGAGCACATGTCGGACCAGGAGGTCGGGCGTCTGCGGCGCGGCGGTCACGATCCACTCAAGGTCTACAACGCTTATCTGCGCGCCACCGAACACAAAGGCCAGCCGACCGTCATCCTGGCGAAGACCGTGAAGGGCTACGGTCTCGGCGAGGCCGGCGAAGGGCGCAATCCGACTCACCAGCAGAAGAAGCTGACGGAGAAAGAGCTGTTCTTCGTCAAGGAGCGGTTCGATATTCCGGTGCCCGACGGCGCCATCGAGCACATGGAATTCTATCGTCCCAACGACGACACGCCGGAGATGAAGTACCTCCGCAAGCGCATGGACGAAATGGGAAGTCTCCCGGCACGCCATGCGGTGCCCGCGGTGTTCAAGGCGCCGGGGCTGGATGTGCTGGCGGAATCGGTGGGCGGTTCGCAAGGCCGCGAAGTGTCGACGACGATGGCCTACGTCCGCATCCTCACACTGCTGCTGAAGGACCCCGAGATCGCGAAGTACATCGTGCCGATCGTGCCGGACGAGGCGCGGACGTTCGGGATGGAGTCGCTGTTCCGCCAGATCGGCATCTACGCCAGCCAGGGACAACTCTACAGTCCGGTGGACAGCAACATGTTCCTCTACTACAAGGAAGCCAAGGACGGCCAGATCCTGGAGGAGGGCATTACCGAGGCGGGCGCCATGGGGTCGTTCACGGCAGCGGGTACGGCGTACGCTACCTACGGCGTGCCGATGATTCCGTTCTTCAGTTATTACTCGATGTTCGGATTCCAGCGTATCGGCGACCTGATCTGGGCCTTTGCCGATTCGCGTGGCAAGGGCTTCCTGATGGGCGGCACCGCCGGACGGACGACGCTCTCGGGCGAGGGTCTGCAACATTGCGACGGGCACAGTGTCGTGCTGTCGAGCACGGTTCCGACGTGCCACACCTACGACCCGGCGTTCGCCTATGAAATGGCCGTGGTGGTCCAGGACGGCATCAAGCGGATGTACGGGGCGATGGAAGACCGCTTCTACTACATCACGATGTACAACGAGAACTACGCGCAGCCGCCGATGCCCGCGGGCGTCCAGGAAGGCATTCTGCGCGGTATTTATCGCTACTCGCGGGCCGAGGGCGGGGACGCCCAGATCCACTTGTTCGGCAGCGGAACGATCCTGAACGAGGCGCTGCGGGCGCAGAAGATCCTGGCCGAAAAGTACGAGGTTCGCGCCGACGTCTGGAGCGTAACCAGCTACAACGAACTGCGGCGAGACGCGCTCGAAGTGGAGCGCTGGAACCGCTTGCACCCGGCCGAGCCGGAGCGGAAGCCGTACATTTTCGGGGCGCTCGCCGGGGTGGAAGGTCCGATCGTCGCATGCACGGATTATATGAAGATCGTGCCGGACCAGATCGCACCGTGGCTCCCGGGCCGGCTGGTTTCGCTTGGCACGGACGGCTTCGGGCGCAGCGACAATCGTGAGTATCTGCGGAAATTCTTCGAGAACAACGCGGAAGCGATAGCCAGCGCCGCGCTTTCCCGGCTGGCTCGCGACGGCAAGTTCGACGCGGCGAAGGCCGCGGCGGCGGTGACGGAACTCGGGCTCAAGCCGGATCGGGCGGACCCGGCGAAGCTGTGACACACTTGAGCGGCGACTCTTCCACGTCCTCTGGCAGGGGGAGCGCTATGGCACCGCTGCCGACATGGGGTTTGGGTTTGAGGGGAACTCGAATGTCAGAGGTGTGATCTCCATCGGAGCCTGGCAAGTCGCCTATGCTCGAAGCGATTGCCTTGGCGATGTCCCGAGCCCTTTCTCGTATTGGTCCCACTTCTTGTATTCTACTATCGAAGGACGAGAACGATTCGTGCGTTTTCTTCAAGCCCCGCGTTTGGGGAGTGTGGACTGGATGCGCAAGTTTCGCGCCTGGGCGCACAGTCATCCAACGACCACGCCGTTGCTGTCGGATGAAGCGATCAGCCGGGAGTCCATCTACCGCGAGCGCGGGCTGTAAATGGCCATTCTGGTGGACACGAACATCCTGCTGCGCTCCGTGCAGACGCATCATCCGCACTATGCCACGGTAGAACGCGCGTTCTCCATCCTCCGCGCGCGCAACGAAACACTCAATGTGGCGGTTCAGAATTTTGTCGAGTTCTGGGCGGTGGCAACGCGCCACGAGGGAAATGAGAATGGCCTTGGGATGACGATCGAAACGGCGATGAAGGAATTGGCGGTTCTTAAGGAGCTGTTCCCTGTGCTGCCGGAACCGAGTGGCCTTTTCGGGGGAGTGGGAAACGCTGGTGACAACGTACCGGGTAGCAGGCAAGAATACGCACGACGCGCACGAAGCGATCCACCCGGCGAGCGTCCGTTGACACAAATATGGGATTTGTGGAATTGGTGGAAATGGACACAGGTCGGTGCCCAAAGGGCGCCCACTGTGCTACGGGCAGGAGGCAAACCACAAATTCCCAATCGGAGCTTACGCCCCGGCACTCTGCGACGCAATGCCTTCGAGCTGGTGCAGATGATTGAGATCGTGACCACCCATCGTCTCCACCACCACGCGAATCGTCATCTCGCCGCGTTCGGGATGAGTCAGAAGCTTCGAAAACGCCTCCGCTGGAATTGACTCGATCAGCCTGATATTCCATTTGCGGACCGCAGTGAAGACCTCCACCGCCGCGCGGGCCTCGAAAGCGTCGTAGACGTTGGCCCACTTGTCCTGGTCGAAGGGTTGAATCACGTGGTTAGACTCCGCCAGCGCCTGGCGCAAACGGAACGCAAACACCACCTCGCAATCCGCCAGGTGGCACAATATTTTTCGCGCACTCCACTTCCCAGGAGCGAGCGACCGCTCCTTGCCTTCTTCACCAAGCGTGTCCAGCAGAGCGCTGAGACGCCCCGGCGTGGCCGAAATCACCGCGATAGGATCCTGTTCTCCCAGGTACGAAGCATATGGATTCATGAAACCGACCGTATCACGTTGGCGGCGGGACCTCAAGTGGCGCAGCGGCCTCGTTCAGTGCCGCGAGGGCTTCGGCATGCATGCGTTTCTTCCGTCCCATGATGCTGTAATAAACGGTCAGCAGCGGGCCGATGCCGAAATATGCGAAGCCGGCCCAACCCGCGAATTCTTCGCCGCCGATCAGGACGATTGCTAGCGACGATGCTCCTACAATCGTGAAGCAGAGGTTGGCGCCGATCCGCTCTTTCGTTTCGAAGCGCTCGACTGGGTTCAAGTCGAGACGATCGCGTTTGCGCCAGGAGTGAACGTAGAGCAGAACGAATACGGCGAACACCGCGATGAAGCCGGCGTCGTAAACGATCATCATCCAATAGCCGTCATGGGGACCCAGCATCGGCTCCATATTGCCATTGGGCAGCCGGGCCATCCCGTGGCCTCCCGTCCACGAGTTCACGAGATAAGTGAACAGGAACTTCAGCGGGTAAACATAGAACAACACCACGAAGAGAAGCGCGCCGTTGAGCGTCACGGTGATCGCATCCTGCAATCCGTAGCGGCGGAACCACAAGAACTGGAAATACCAGATCTGAAAGAGCATCGCGAAGCTGATAGCGAAAGGAACGAAACCGCGAATCGCCTCGGACAGCTCCGCGAAGGTTCGCGGCACCTCCAGAGACACAACCAGCAGCGTTACGGCGAACGCGAATACAGCGTCGCTCAGGCCTTCGATGCGCGAAATCTCGTGGCTGCGCCACTGGACCTTGGGCCCGGAGTCCGCATTCTTCTTGATGAGAGACTGACGCAGCATTCTGACTATTTTAGTCTGCCCAGCGGGCCCGCGACGATTAGCTGTCCGACGGCGCGTGGGTCCCGCCGACGAAGTTGCCGGCTGCGTTGAATTCCAGAAGATTGCCCTCCCAACCGCCAAAATCGATGGGCCTGCCGATCAGCCCGAAGAGAGTGCTGTTGCT
>OBLT010003028.1_pt1 | contig 10321 bp, 10 predicted proteins | sample 1518721 | NCBI WGS metagenome assembly OBLT01 (sample SAMEA3539307, study PRJEB22396) | soil metagenome | biome: tundra; feature: field; material: soil | place: USA | collected 2010-05 | depth 0.15 m | reverse complement strand
ACCAATAGTAGAGACCGCCCGCGGTCGGGTAGCTCGAGCAGACCTCGGCCATTGCGAGGCCGACGATGATGACCATGACTCCGACGAGTGGCCAGCCAATGTTCATGTCGATCGGGCCGCCGTTGAACATGGCGACGCCGTACGCGGTCAGGCAGCCGGACAGGATCGAGATGATCGTGAATGACACCGCGAAGTTGGAGAAGCCCCCCATTCGCCGAAGCAGTTCCTGGGCGTAGCCCAGCTTGTGGAGAGTCTCGGTATCGCTGTCAATAGCCTGGACGGTCATCGGCTCATCTCCCCATGCGGTCCGGTGTGGTGGCCGCACAGTAGCAGCGGGTCTGCACCAGCGTCAACAGATTTATCGGACAAACCCGATTCGGTCAAAACTGTAAGAATCGTTTCAGTGCCCGAGTTCCTGGTCGGCGAGTTGGTTCGCCAGCGGATGGGAGCGCTCAGTGCCTCGGAGCGGCGGCTCGCGCAGGTACTGCTCGCGTTCTACCCGGTTGCCGGTCTGGAGAGCCTCACGCGCTTCGCCGAGCGGGCCGGGGTCAGCCCTGCAACCGTGACGCGCTTCATCACCAAGCTCGGCTTGCGCGGGTATCCGGAGTTCCAGGACTCGCTCCGCCAGGAGTTGCAGGAACGCCTGAGCTCGCCGCTGGCCCGGTACGAGCTCACCCGCCCTGCCGACTCGAATGGCTCGATGCTCCACGACGCCTTTGCGAGCTATGAGCACAGCCTCCGGGCGAGCGTGGACATGGTCTCGGAGCACGACTTCGATTCGGTGGTCGAACTGCTCGCCGATTCTCGCCGGCGCGTCCTGTCGCTCGGTGGGCGGGTGAGCTCGTTCGTCGCCCGCTACCTCGCCAGCCAGCTCCATCTCATCCGGCCCGGCGTGGAGCTGATCGACCCGGAACGGAGCAACCCGGCCGACCATCTGGTCGACCTCGGGCGGCGGGACATCCTCGTCGTCTTCGATTACCGGCGCTACCAGAGCGACACGATCAACAGCGCGAAGGTCGCGGCCGGGCGGGGGAGCACGGTCGTCCTGGTCACCGACCCCTGGTTGTCACCCGCGGCGGCATCTGCGCGATTCGTGCTCGTCACCGGGGTGCAGACGACCGTGACCCCGTTCGACTCACTGGTGTCCGCGGTCGCGCTCACCGAGGCGCTGATCGCCGGCGTGCTCGCGCGTCTCGGTGAGACAGCCCACGCACGGATGCGACGCATGGACGAGTTGCGCGGCGGAGTGGTCCACGGCGACGGTCCCTGAGCGCGCGGTACATTCCCGCAGTTGACTGAAGACATCACCGCGGGCGTGATCGCCGAACGCCTCGAGCTGGCCGGCTGGCGTCGCCAGGTGAGCGAGCTGTACGCGACGGTCCGCGCTGAACCGGATCCGGTTGCTGCGTGGGCACACTGGCGCGAGGTGCGCGATCGACTGTTCCGAACACACCCGCAGAGCCCGGTGCCGGAAGGGGAGCGGGGTGACGCGACAGCTCCCGCGTACTTCGATTACGACCCGGCGCTGCGCACCATTGCCGACGTCGACGAGGCCGACGGGGCCACCTTCGAGCTTCCGGGATCGACCTCAGGACACGTCATCGCAGAGCGCGCAGGCACCGTGCACTTCGCGCTCGGCGGCGAGCCTCTCAGCCTGTCGATGTTCTGGCTGCTCGACTACGCCGGCGGGTTCTTCCTCTCATTTCGGGACGCCACCTGCGGCGACGAAACCTACGGGGCAGGCCGCTACCTGCTCGACACCGCCAAGGGTGCGGACCTCGGAGCCGACCGTGATGGGCGGCTGATTCTCGATTTCAACTTCGCCTACCAGCCCTCGTGCAGCTACGATCCTCGGTGGAGCTGTCCGCTGCCGCCGCGCGAGAACTGGCTGACCATTCCGATCCGAGCCGGCGAGCGCCTGCGACGCTGATCAGAACAGCGACGGGATCACCACCTCGATGAGGTGCGGACCCGGCTCGGCGAAGGCGCGCTCGAGGTCGACAGCGAACCCCTCGGCGGTCTCGGGCCGGGTGGCGGGCACCCCGAAACCCCGCGCGAGAGCGACGAAATCAATCTCGGGCGGCGCGATGTCCAGCATCTCGAGCGCGCGTGTGCCGGACGCTGTGGCGCCGACTCGGGCGAGCTCCATGCGCAGGATCGCGTAGCGGCGGTTGCTGAGGACAACCGTGGTGACGTCGAGCTGTTCGCGAGCCATGGTCCAAAGGGACTGCAGCGTGTAGAGCGCTGAGCCGTCCGCTTCGAGCGCGAGCACCGGGCGGTCGGAGCAGGCGATCGCTGCGCCGACGGCGACCGGAAGGCCCTGGCCGATCGACCCGCCCGTGAGGCTGAGCCAGTCATGTCGAGGAGCACCGGCAGTGAAGGTCGGCAGGAAGGTGCCGCTGGTGTTGGCCTCGTCGGAGACGATCGCCCCCTCTGGGAGCAGCGCGCCGATCGCCCGGGCAATCGACTCGGCATTCAGCTCGCCGGTGGGCTGCTCCGGCCTCGGCGCATCACCGCTCGCACCCTCGGCCGCGGCGCCCAGCTCGGCCGCGAGCAACTCCAGTGCCGCCACGGCGTCGTCGCCGCCGGCGGCGAGGACCAGGACCTCGCACCCCTCGGGCACGAGATCACTCGGCTTCCCCGGGTACGCGAAGAACGAGACCGGCGACTTGGTGTCGACGAGGATGAGGTGACGAAGCCCGTCGAGCTGTCCCGCAGCCATCTCCGCGAGGTATGCGAGGCGCTGGATCACAGGGATCCCGGCGCCTCGCTCGGCGCGCGCCGGGAACGTCTCCGCCAGCAGGTCGGCTCCGGTTGCGCTCGCGATCCGGCAAGCGGCGCGGACCCCAGGTTCGCGAAGAGCGCTGCCACCGAGCAGGAGCGCGACACTCTGGTGCGAACGCAGCGCGGCGGCTGCGGCCTCCAGGGTCGCGGCGCGCACCGCGGCGCGGGGGATACGCTCCTCAGGCGGTGCCACCGAGCCACCTTCGGACCAGGACACGTCCGCGGGCAGGATGAGAGTGGCGATCTGCCCGGGCGGACCGCATGCGGCTGCGACGGCCGCGGCCGCGTCCGAGCCGGCTGCCTCGGCGTGCACGCTCCGGCGGATCCACGTCGAGACATTGCGCGCCACCGTGTCGATGTCGGACTCGAGTGGCGCGTCGAACTTCTTGTGGTACGTCGCATGGTCGCCGACGATCGTGACCACCGGGGCGTGGCTGCGCCTCGCGTTGTGGAGGTTGGCGAGGCCGTTGCCCAGCCCCGGCCCGAGATGGAGAAGGACTGCGGCGGGGGAGTCGCGCATGCGGGCGTACCCATCCGCGGCGCCGGTGGCCACACCCTCGAAGAGGGCAAGCACGCCACGCATCTCCGGGACGGCGTCCAGCGTGGCAACGAAATGCATCTCCGACGTGCCTGGGTTGGCGAAGACAACATCGACATTCGATGCGACCAGGCTGCGCAGCACGGCCTCGCCGCCGATCATCCAGCCGCCGCCGGGGTCAACGCGGTGGGCGCGTCGAGCACCGCGCCCGGATTGAGAATGCCGTCTGGGTCGAAGGCAGCCTTGATCCTGGCCATGAGCGCGAGCTTGGCGGGGTTCTCGAGAGCGAGGAAGTGACTGCGTTTGTCGGTGCCGATGCCGTGCTCGCCCGAGACCGCGCCACCGAGCGCGGCGCCCGCGGCGAACACACTCCGGAGCACCTGCTCGAGGCGCTCGGGATCCGGCTGGAACACCGACAGGTGCACGTTCCCATCGCCCGCGTGGCCGCAGCCCACCACCATCGAGCCGCTGTCCTGGGCAATTACTGCCACCTGTGCCAGAAACTCGGGAATCTGCGCGCGCGGGACGACTGTGTCGATGATCTCGTTGGCGCCGGCCGCCTTGGCGGCGAAGAAGGCACGCTCGCGCGCCTCGATCAGGTCCGAGGCGGCGCGGGGTGGGAGCACATAGACGTCGAGCGCGCCGAGCGTGGTGATCAAATCGCCGAGGTGTTCGATGTCCTCGTCGAGCCGGCCGGGATCGCGGGATTCGAGGACCACGACCAGGTAGGCGAGGGCGGCGTCCTTCACGGCCGCTCCGATCCCCAGTTCCAGGCCACGCGCCGCGGTGATCGCAGCCATCGACATCATGTCGATGTACTCGAGGATCATCGGCGCGGCGCCACTCTGCACGATGCGAGGTACCGCCCGGGCGATCTCCGCGACGGTCCGGAAGGGCGCGAGCACGGTCGCGGCGTGCGGGTGTCTCGGGTACAGACGGAGGATCGCCTCGGTGACGATCGCGAGGGTGCCTTCGGATCCGACGATCAATTGGGTGAGGTCGTAACCGGACGTCGCCTTGACGAACTTCCCGCCGGTCCGGATGATCTCGCCGGTTCCGAGCACTGCCTCCAACCCGAGCACCTGGTGGCGGGTCACTCCATATTTGACGGCACGCATCCCTCCAGCATTGGTCGCGACGCTGCCCCCAAGGCTGGCGCTGCTTTCACCCGGGAACACCGGGTAGACGAGGTCGTGCTGGGCCGCGGCTTCGTCGAGCTCGCGCAGGCTCACGCCCGATTGCACGACGGCGATCTGATTCTCGACGTCGATCTCGAGGATGCCGCTCATCTCGCGGAAGGCAATGAGGACTCCACCCTCGCGAGGCACGCAGCCGCCGGCGAGACCGGTCCCGGACCCGCGGGCGGTGACCGGCATGGCGAACTCGCGGGCGATCGTGATGATCTCGGCAACCTCTGCCGCGGAGTGGGGGAGGACCACCACGTCCGGTGTGTGCCAGTGGGCGACGAGCGACTCGTCGTGCCAGTCGTCCTCGCTGACGTCGGTCCCGGTGAGGACCCGCGCCGGGCCGAGCAGCGCGGTCAGCTTGTCGACAGCATCAGGCATCCTGCGGCTCCTACGAGCCGGTGAACGTAGCCCGACGCTTCTCGAGGAACGCGCTCACGCCCTCGACGAAATCGCTGGTGGTCGTGGCCTCGGTCTGGAGACGCTCCTCGACGGCGAGCTGCGCCTCGAGATCGTTCTCGTGAGAGACGTTGAGGGCGCGCTTGGTGAGTCCGATCGAGCGAGGTCCTCGCGCCAGGCGGCTCGCCAGCTCGGCTGCCGTCGAGGCCAGCTCTGAGTCGGGAACGACCCGGTTGACGATGCCAAGCTCGAGTGCACGAGCGGCATCGACGGTCTCGCCGAGCATCGTGAGCTCGGCGGCGCGCGCGGGACCGACCAGCCGCGGCAGGAAGTAGGTGCTGGCCAGATCGGGGATGAGCCCGATGCGCACGAACGCCTGAACGAATGTGGCCGATTCGGCGGCGATGCGCAGGTCGCACGCGAGCGCGAGCGAAAACCCGGCTCCGGCCGCGACGACGTTGACGGCGGCGATCACCGGCTGGTCCATGGAGCGGATCGCTCGAATCGCCGGGGTGTAGTGCTCGCGGAGCACCGCACCGACGTCGAGCGCACCCTCGCCTGCGGCGGCGCGAAGGTCCTGACCGCTGCAGAAGCCTCTGCCGGCGCCGGTGATGATCACTGCACGGACGATGCGTCCCGAAGCAGCGTCACGCAACGACTCGGTGACCTCATCGAGGAGGGCCGGAGTGATCGCGTTGAGCACCTCCGGCCGGTTGAGGGTGAGCGTGAGCACCCCATCGGTCACCGACTGGAGCAGCTGCGGAGCGATCGTCGGCGTTGCTTCGGCGGTCATCGCGGCGGACTCTACGCCGACGCGTTACCGAGCTCGCGGAGCCGCTCGTACGTGTAGATCCCGGTGTTGTGGCCGTCCGCCCAGACCGTGTTCAGGCCGTAGGCCCCGACCAGCGAGATATCCGCGAGCTCGTCCTCCCCGGGATGGAGCATCGGGTCCGAGCTGAACCGTCCGCGGTACCCGGGCTCGCCTTTGCATGCAGCGCACGGGCAGGCTCGGCGGAGCACGGCAAAGGGAATATGGTGCGCCGCTCCGTCGGACCACTCGATCAGCAGCGAGCGATGCTGCTCGTCGTAGTCGAAGCGCACGGGTCGGAGATCCACAGCCACCCTTGCGCTACCGGTCGCAGCTAGCGGAGCACCGACTGGAGCTTCATAGCGAGCCCCATGTCGCCCTTGATCTTGATCTTGCCGCTCATGAACGCCATGGTTCCGTCGAGCTTGCCGGTGGCGAGGTCGACGAAGTCCTCCGACTTCATGGTGATGGTGATGTTGGGGTTCTCCGGCGCTCCCTCGCCGACGTCAGCGCTGCCGTCCTTGAGTGAGATGTGGTACTGGCCGGGCGCCTCGCCGCTCAGGTCGAAGGCGTAGATGGCGTTCATCCCAGCCGTCTTGGCGGGATCGGCGGTAATGCGGGAGCTGATCTCGCTGAAGATTTCGGCCGGGGTGGACGGCATGGTCGGTACTCCTTGCAATTGATCTGCGCGGGCCGGGCGAAACGCCCGGCTCGATTCCAGTCTACCGAGTGAGGCGAAGTGGCGGACGAATCTCGTGGATGGGGAACGAGTGTTGAGAGTTACCTGAGACTTCGCGCGCAAGGCGGCGTGCCCAGGGGAATTCTCAGATACGAGGCCGAAACTGGCCGCTCATGGGTAGCCGCAACCTCCAGCTGAGCCGCCGCCAAGTGCTCGGGATTGCGGCCGGCGGCGTGGTGGGTGCGGTCGGCTTCCGGTACCTCACCCTGCAGTTCCCGGGCGGCTCGCAGACGGTCGCGTCGGCGGCAGGCGCCTGGGCCAGCCCGCTCGAAACTCCGGCCGGCCTGGCCGCGCACTTCCTGCGCAGGGCGACGTTCGGGTACACCGCCGGCGAGCTGGACGCGGCGGCGTCGATGTCATACCCGGACCTGGTTGACATGGTCGTGAACGAGCAGGCGCATCCGCTGCCCCAGATCGCCGCCGCCACCAGCCACGCGGCGGTCGTCCGGGCCTGGTATGAGCACATGGCGTCGACGCCGGCGCAATTCCCCGAGCGGATGACCCTGTTCTGGCACGGACTGTTGACGAGCGACTACCGGAAGGCCGCGCGGCTCCCCTTCGTCCTCCAGCAGAACCAGCTGTACCGCTCAATTGGACGTGGCGATTTCCGGACGCTCATCAACGCGGTCACCTATGACCCGCTGATGATTCGCTACCTCGACCTCGAGGAGAGCACCGACGCTGCCCCCAATGAGAACTACAGCCGTGAGCTCATGGAGCTGTTCACGCTCGGCGTCGGCCATTACACCGAGACCGACGTTCGCGAGGGGGCGCGCGCCTTCTCCGGTATCCGAACTGTCCTCGTCGATTCGGCCGGCCGACGGATACAGCCGCCGAAGCTCAAGGGCTCGACGCCTGCGGCATATGCGCAGGCGCTGCAAGAGCTCATCACCCAGGGTGCCCGCTTCAAAGGGGTCCTCGCGACCCGGCAACACGACAGCGGGGCCAAGACGTTCCTCGGCCACACGGGAAACCTCGATCCCGCGCAGGCGCTCGACATCATCCTTTCTCACCCTGCGTGCGCGCCCCACATCGCACGCGCCGCGCTCGTGCAGTTCTGCACGCCGAGCCCGTCGACGGCACTGATCAACAGCGTCGCCACGCAGTTCCTCAAGAGCAACTACGACATCAAGACGCTGATGCGCGCGATCTTCACCAACGATGCATTCACATCGCCCGACGCGTATCGATCGCTGGTGCGTGGACCGACCGACTTCATGGTGGCAACCATGCGGGCCCTGAGCCGGCCCGACCTCGCGGCAATGTGCGTCCAATCTGCTCCGGGAATGGATCAGATCCTCTACGACATGCCGACGGTGGCAGGCTGGCCGTCCAACCAGGGGTGGGTCTCGTCGGGGACATGGTTGTCGCGCGTGAATTTCGCGGCAGGCGTCGTCGCCACCGAGCAGCGCTTCCCCGATCCCGTTGCTGCCGTCCACACGCACCTCGACGGGGTGGTCGGACCGGACACGGCCACCGTCTTCAATGCGCGCCAGGGCGCCGGCGACAAGTGGTACGCGCTCCTCGCCAGCCCCGAATTTCAACTCAAGTGAGGCCGGTGACATGATCACTCGACGCGATTTCATGGTGAGCGGCATCACCGCAACCGGGGTTGGCATCATCGTGCCACCGGTCTTCGCCAAGTCCGTCTTCGCGGCCACCGTGGAGAACAACCACAACGACCATGTGCTCGTCGTCCTGCAACTCGGCGGGGGCAACGACGGATTGAACACGGTGATTCCGTACGCGGACCCGGCGTACGTGCAGGCACGGCCGACGATCGCGATCCCGGCTGACAAGGTGCTGCCGCTCAACGCCACAGTCGGGCTCAACCCGGTGATGCCGGGCATCTACAAGCTCTTCGGCGCCGGCCAGGTCGCGCTCGTGCAGGGAGTCGGCTATCCGAATCCCGTGTATTCGCACTTCGAGGGTTTGTACATCTGGGAGCACGCGGATCCCACCTTGCGGCAGACCGAAGGGTGGCTCGGGAAGCTGCTCGCCGGCCAGCCCGACGGTCAGGGCCACCCACTCACCGGTTGTGCGCTGGGACAGGTGAGCACACCTGCCGAGCTGCTTGCACAGAACGCGACGGTCAGTGTCATCGATTCGATCCCGACGTACCAGGTGCAGGGTGGCGCCGGCCGCCGGGTGGCCGCACCTTTGCTCTACAAGAAGACGCCGGGTGTCTACGGCGCATTGTTCGACGAGGCCCTGACGACAGCTGAGGACGGGATCGCCGCGCTTGCCGACTCGCAAAGCCGCTACACGCCGTCGGTCACCTACACGCCGCAGACCACGGTGTACGGCAGCAAGAACAGTCTCGCGACCTCGCTGCAGCTGACCGCCGAGATGATCGTCACCCAGCCCAGCGTCAAGATCTGCCACGTCGTGCTCGGCGGCTTCGATACCCACCAGGATGAGGACGCCCGCCAGAACGCTCTGCTCGCCGACGTTGACAGCGCCGTGAGCGCGTTCATGCAGGACATCGCCAACCACGGCATGGCCGATCGGGTCGTCCTGATGACCTGGTCGGAGTTCGGACGGCGTGTGGCGGAGAACGGCGGCAAGGGCACCGACCACGGCGCCGCCGCGCCGATCTTCGTGGTCGGAAAGCCGGTGAAAGGAGGTGTCTTCGGCGAACAACCGTCACTGACCAGCACCGTCGATTCCGGGAATCTCAAGTACAACGTCGATTTTCGCAGCGTGTACCAGAGCCTCATCCGCGACTGGCTGCAGGCAGACCCCACGGCAGTGCTCGGCGCGTCGTTCCCGGAACTTCCGATCATCCAGACAGCGTCGTCATGACACTGGGAACGCGTGCGCTCAGTTTGCTCACCCGCGTGGGCGCCCTCGTCTCCTGTGGGCACGGATGACCAGCCATCCGCTTGTGTAGCCGCTTCTTCAGGCGGGTACACTCGCTGCATGTTGTCCTGGATGTGGGTGGTCTGGCTGCTTGCCGGCCTCGTCCTCGTGGGCCTCGAAGTCCACACCCAGGCGTTCTACGCGCTCTTCCTCGCGCTGGGCGCCTTTGCCGCCACCGTGGTCGCGGTCTTTCCCACGGAGGTGTGGCTGCAGGCCGTGGTCGCCGCCGCAGTGGCCCTCATCGGCACGATGGCGGTGCGCCCCACCCTGGCCCGTATCTCAGCCCGTCACCTCGGCCCGAAACTGACCATGCCTGGTGCGTCCGACAACCTGATCGGACAGCCGGCGCTGACGCTCGAACCGGTGGGCGACGAGAACCATCCTGGGCATGCCCGGCTGTTCAATGAACGCTGGCTGGCGGTGACCGCCAATCCCGGTGGCGTCCCGGCGCATCAGCAGGTTACCGTCGTCGAAGTGCGCGGCACCACCCTTGTCGTCGCGCCCGCCAAGGGAGGCTGACGTAGTGAACAACAGTGGTCTGGTCACCGCGATCATCGTCGTCGTCCTACTCATCGTGGTCGCGATTCTCATCGGCGGCGCGGTGCGTGTCGTGCCCCAGGGATTCGCCGGGGTGGTCACACGTTTTGGACGTTTTCGTCGAGAATCGCAGGCCGGTCTGACCATCATCACGCCGTTCATCGACAAGCTGCTCCGGGTCGATATGCGTGAGACGCCGCGCACCGGAGACCGGCAGGACGTGATCACCCGCGACAACGTCGCGGTCGCGGTCAACGCAACCATCTTCAGCCAGGTCATCGAGCCACGAGCGGCGCTGTTCAACGTCTCCGACTACCTCGTCGCCATCGACCAGCAGGCGCGTACCACGCTCCGTAATGCGTTCGGCAACGTCAGCCTCGACGAGGCCCTCTCATCGCGCGAGCAGATCAACGCGGCGATGCAGCAGCAGATGGAGCAGGTCACCGACAAGTGGGGCATCCGGATCAACC
>OBLT010003025.1_pt1 | contig 10322 bp, 6 predicted proteins | sample 1518721 | NCBI WGS metagenome assembly OBLT01 (sample SAMEA3539307, study PRJEB22396) | soil metagenome | biome: tundra; feature: field; material: soil | place: USA | collected 2010-05 | depth 0.15 m | reverse complement strand
CGTCTGAACTCCAGTCACCTTGTAATCTCGTATGCCGTCTTCTGCTTGAAAAAAAACAGACCAATCAGTATTATTGCATTCTCATTTTTAGTATATACATTTTTTTTAATGATACGGCGACCACCGAGATCTACACTCTTTCCCTACACGACGCTCTTCCGATCTAGCGCATCCGTGGTGAAGCTGGTGCCGATCAAAAAATTCGCGACCGCCAGGCATCCGATCAATACGCCGAACCCAGCCGGATCGGTCGCGAGCAGCCCGAACGCGGCCGCAGGAAAATTCGCCGCAAATAGTCCCCACAGCACCGCCAGCACCTTGTCGCCATCGTCGAATCCGCCGGGCTCAAACTGCAGGAACTGATTCACCAGCAGCAGCACCTGCGATTGGTTCTGATGGAGGTACGTGACCAGCTTGATGAATTGCGTATCGTCCTGACCGGGAATCAGCGGCCACGGCAACGTCTTATCGAGCAGCGATTCTTTGACGAACGCCCAGCCCGCGAATCCGATGCCGCCTCCGCCGGTCGTGCTGCGCATATCGTCCACCAGCCGCGCGAAGTACGGATTTCCGTCGACGATGGGCTCCAGAAAACTATTCGGATTCCAGCGCGCGAGCTGCGTCACTCCGATGTTGTCTCGCTCCGCGAACCAAGTCTCCGCATCGGCCGTTTGCACGTATCGCGCGCCCACGGGCAGGGCATAGCCCCCGTCGAACGCACCTCCCTCGGCCTGCACTCCGGCGAGCATCGGATGTGTTGCCGAGTCGAACGAGATCGTCGCCTGATCCGTCGCCGCCAGCGAAATCCCCGTCGCACCGTCAGACGCACTCGTAAACAAAATAGACGTGGGCGACGCGCCCCGCGAAACCGTGTATCGCGCCGCCGTCGATACCGGCCTCCCCACGTGATCCAGGATATAAATTTGATTCACCGGCGACCCGGTCTGCCCCAACGCCGGCGCGAACGGAGCCCACGTCGTCGTATCCACGCCCGCCGTGTTCAGCGCCGTCAGGATTTCTGACGACCACAGCGCCGGATCCCGCACCACGCGATCTTGGAAACACATTCCAAACCAGATGCACGGCGATGTCAGCCCGGCCGTCGCGATCACGTCCCCCGCGCCGACCATCCTTTGATCCGTCACCGTCGTCGAAGCATCCGTCGTGAGCAACACATAGAGCACGGGCAGTCCGCCAGGCATGGCCAGCAGCGCTTTCGCCGCGAACCCCGGCATCGGCGAAAGTTCGAGCATCGTCCACGGTGCGGTGGACGCGCCCGGAATTCCGTTCGATGGCCCAGTGAACACGCGCACCGCGCTCCGTGCGAACGCATGAACATTTCCCGAGTTCGATACCGCGATCCAGCGCACCGGTTCGCCCAGAAATCGCGGCGTTCCTCCCGTGGTCGCGAGGGGCACCGCCGCCGACCGCGCGATCAGCGTCAACGTGGCCGTTCCGTCTGTGATCGCTGCGAATTGGCTCATGACCTCGGCACTCCAATCGTGAACGGCCCCGCCACGCGCGAAGGAATCCCGTCAATTGACAGCGAATAGGTCCACAAAATCACCCAATTCCCGAACGTCGCCGGGACGCTCAGCGTCGCCGACAAATTTCCATCGCCGTCAGTGGCCACATCGGGATCGGACAGCGATTTGGCGATCGGCGAAAGAAGCGAATCGCCCACCGGAGGCCGCAACCGGATGCCATGGAGCGGATACAAATCCCGCCGATTCGGGGTCCGCAGCAGTTCAGCACGCGTGAGATCGGTGACCGGACTCGAAAGCGGCATCGTCGTCGTGAACACCAGCAGCGAAGAAACGTCCGGATCCGGCGGCACGCGTAGCGTTATCGATACCGCACGGGCTGTCGCCGATAACGCGGTCCGTTCCGGCGCGATCGGAGGCGTGATCGATGGCACCCGTACCACGATCGGCAAAATCGCGCCATCCGTCGAAACCCGCCCCTGCGTATCCGCCATCCGGACACGATAAAAGTATCGTGCCGGCTTCGGCGCGAGACGGTCCGCCACCACGCCGAACGCCAAAATATCCTTGCTGGTCCGCTCGAAAATCTCCACCGGCCGTGGATGGTGCGTCGCCAGATACACCAGATATTTGGTCGGCATCCTTTCCGGATTCGGGCTCTGCAGCATCGCGACCACTGCGGATTCGTCGCCTGGATTCGGGAACGTGATCACTTGCTGCGTCCCGTCGTTCAGCAGCAATTGCACCTGATTCGCCGCGTTCAGCGACGTGATGTTCAATATCGAATCCACCGCGCATCGATCCAGCCCAATCGGTTGTCCCGCGGGTAGCGCGCCCGGCAGCAACGCCGAAAGGTCGATCGACACTAGCACCTGCCGCCCCGTCGGCTCCTCCGCCACCAGTTCCGGAACATCGCCGACCGGTGGCGGAATCGTAAACACCGGACGCGTATGATCGCGCCCCGATACCACGCACGTCACGATGCTGCTCTCGTTCCCCGGCCGCCCCGCGTTCAAAGCCAGCGGAACCAATTCATCGTCGACATACGATTCCCCGTCCGCCGCCGACACGCCGACCCAGATCGTATCCAGCGGTTGGCTCGGGCTCAGTTGAAGCACGCCGTAGAAAACATATTCATAACTGGATGCATTGCTCAGCGGCACCACCGCCACACGCTGATCCCACTGCGCGGGCCGCTGATGCGAAATATCCAGCGGACGACCGAACTGTACTGGACCCACCACCGGCGCCGCCGATGGATTCACCAATGACCCCAGCACATGAATCACGATGCTCGGCTCCGCAGTAAGCGTCGCGATCTGGAAGGAATAGCCACCGCTATCGATCCATTGGCCGACGCAATCGCCATCCTGCATTACGCGATCGGTCTGAAACCCTAAATCCCAACCGCCCGATGCTGCCGCGACCGACGTGATGGTTCCCGGGATCACATCCGCTGGCTTCAGCCAGTTGTAAATCCGGAATTCTTGGGTGAGCGGATCGGTCTGCCGTTCCGTATCGCGCCACCCCCAACTCAAAACCACCGCGTTCTGATGCGACCCGAGAATGCTCAAATCCGCGGCGCTGAGTTTCGAATCGCCCACGACAATCGCCCGCGCCTTCACACCCGGAGGCGCACTCAACTGCGTCGACCCATCCGCATTCACAATCAATTCCGGCTCCGGTTGGGGACCCACCGGCAGCGGCGGCGGCACATGCTTCTCGAATCGCACGATGTTCGAAAGCGCCCAGTCCGAACTCACCCGCCCGACCGTATCCATCGCCCGAATTTGATACTGATGATACGTGCCGAACGCCGGCACCGGACGCTGGAAAATCCCCGACGTATCGCCCACGTCGAACACATCGCTGAGTTGCAGTGTGTAACCCGCGCCGGCCGCACGAGGACGCCGCATCGGGTACAACTCCGCCAGATTCGATCCATATGTGACCCCGATCGGCGCATCCACGTTGTCCCGCGTGCCCACCACCACGTTATCCCCCGGCTGAATCGGCTCCCACGGGCCATAGGTCGCAGGAAGCGTCACCTCGCGATGCTCGATCTGAAACGTCATCGCATCGATGGGCGGCGCCGAGGTCGTTCCCGACGGCCAATATCCCAACCCTCCAGTCGCCGCTGGAAGCCATGTCAATTCGAATCCCGGCAACGGACGCCGCGGACCCCGGGTCGCATTCGCGTGCGTCGTAAAGGTCGCTTGTCCAGGCGGAGTTTGCAGATTCGCGATCGTCAAACTAAGCGGCGCCGCGGGAAGCGGCTGTGCAGCGAACGGGATCGGGGCAGTAACCACCACCGCCGGAACATTTCCCGTCTGCGTCGGCGCAGGCACTCGGACGGCGAACAGGATTCCCGATCCGCTCAGCCGGATCTGGCTCACCGCGCTGGGAAAGGTCAACAATCCGCCCGCCGGCACCGGCGTCGGCGTCGCGCTGAATCCCCACGCGAAGCCCCCCGCGTATTGGAACTGCTGGCTCGCGTTGGTCTCGATGATCACGCTCGTCACCGCCTGCGGCAAGTCGATCACCACGCTCCAGATATCCAGCGACGGCCCCAGCCACCCGGGCAGCGAAGTCTTCGCCGCGATCGAAATTCCTCTGCGCGATACCGCGTTCAGCCCCGCCGGATCCGGTGGAGGATCCAGCACCACCGCCACAGGCCCCCCGAAGGTCAGCCGCAGATTCCCTATGTAGAAGGTGTCCGGAAGCGTCGTCTGCGAAGGAATGGTGTGGACCTCATAAATCTGCCCACTCAGATCCTGCGCATTGAAGTGTCCCGTAATCCGATATTCGTAGATCGTACCCGCCACCAGCCCGCTCGACTGATGATCAAAATATCCGAACCCGCACACCCGCCGATACTGTGGATGAATCTGCAGCATCGCCAACTGGTCGGATAGCGAGACTTCCTGATACGAATCGTCCGTCGTGTCACGACCCAACAGAATGCGCTCCCCCGGCCGCCCCAATGCCGTTTGGCTCACCGCCGCCCGCAGCGGCGTCGCGAGATTCTCGAAATCCGCCTGCGACAACGTCTCCCCACCAGTCAAGCGAGCCTGCGCCGCCACCAACTCATAGGCTTCATTTGGAAGCGTCGGATCCGCCTCTGGAAGCGTCGGATCCGCCTCATGAATCGGCAGCGTCAGCCCCTGCACCAGATAAGGAACGTTGGTCCACCCTCCGTCGGTTGTGGTCGCCGCCGCGTACGCGCAAATCGTCAGATTCGTTGCCGATACCGTGTACACCACCACCGTATCGATGCCGCTCGCGTTCAGCAGGAACGCTGTGCCATCGCCATTCCCCGTACCCGATGCCACGGCTTTGCCGCCGCTCATCGCCACCGCGAAAATCGCAAAAGGCGTGAGCGGGGCGGGCGACGCGATCACTCCCGAAACCCGCACCGTGCCCGTCGCCACCGTCAGTTCCAACGTGTAAACATCGACCGTAGTGCTGGCCGAAGGCCACGGCGTCGACATCGCGGACGGCACCAGCGGCTGCAGCGGTCCGCTTTGCCGATACAGCAACGTCCCCAACTGCGTAGACATCTCATGCGCCGAAGCGAGCGGAATCAGTTCCTTCGAAGTCAGCGCGACGCACTGCGATTTGGTGATGAGGACCACCCGCCGCTGGATGTCAAACCCGGGATTCGACAGGCAGACGACATCCGGCGCGTTCCAGGCCAGATGGATTCCCTCAGCCCCCGAGTCCATTCGGCAGATTCCAAATGCGAACATGTGTCCATTCCTCGCTACCGCGTCTTTCCTGAGTAATTATACAGGAAGAGAGTGAAATCCGGGGTCTGGAGCCAGGGACGGGCGATCCGGGCGGCGGCTGCCGGCGCCAGCGTGACCATCGAGACGCATTGCCAGCATATGCACGACATTTATGTCGGCACCCGCCTCGACACCACCTGCGGCATAATGACCGGCACGCTGGACGGCGGCGCGCCGGTGACGCTCGACTGCTACTATCCCGCCGCCACCACATCCCAGACTCGACGCCTGTTGTTCTCCGGCGTCGCCGCCGGCCAGCACGAGATCGTAATCACGCTATCCGGCAACAAGAACGCGTCGAGCCAGGGCTGGTACTTCTATTTCGATTTCCTGGAATGCGCTGTGGCGAGCGACGTTCCCGACCCGGTGGTCACTACAACTGCCGTAGCCGTGGCCACCGACTTTGATACGGATAACACGAACAAGCTTTCGCCGCAGAGGCTGGTGTGGAACATTCAGAAGCTCGGGCTGGTGGGCGAGATCGATCACTATTGCGGCGTCTTCTGGTGGAAGCAGGCGGTGGCGTCCAATCCTTCCTACCCCCAATGCACGGTCACGTTTTCCGGGAACTGGAACGATCAGGATGTCGTTTGGCTGCACGTCGGCGGGTCCGCGATCGGCAAGACGGTTTTCGGCGGCCAGGACAGCAGCCCGACCATCGCCAGGCACTTCGCCAATTTCATCAACGCCATCTTCGATGGCGTCTGGGCGGGCCTGATGCTGGCCGCAGGGCTGACACCAAAGCTCCAGTTTGGGGAAATCCTCTGGTGGTTCCAAGCGAACGCGGCCGGGATGGCCTTCTACGATGCGGACACGCAAGCTGCAGCGCAGTCGGCGCTCGGCCGCGCGTTGGCGCCCTTCCACACACCGAACGACGATCCGTCGATCAACGGATACGCGGATGCCGACTTTCTCCGGACGCGCCTTTTCAACTACGTTGCCGCGATCCAGAGTTATGTGCTATCGCAGTACTCCGCTGCCGTGTTCGAACTTCTGTGGCCGATGGATGTGAACGATCCGGACAACTGCAAGCTGCTGCGGTACATCAACCTGCCGTCGCAGTGGACGGCCCGCTCGGGCTCCGGCTTCGACACGTTCCTCATCGAGGGCTACCAGTATCCGGGCATCAACCACAACCTCGACCAAGCGACTCGCTGCGCGTCGTACGCGCGGAAGGAATTCGCCTGGGACCAGGCCCACTGCCGCTATCTGATGGGCCTTTACTACGGCACGTGGCCGTGGCTGCGAGAATTCGTGAACGCCAGCCGTCTCGGGCTTCCGGCCATCAAGCTCTGGGCCTACGACCATGTCTGCTTGTACGCGTGGCCGATACCCCTGCCCACCAGCGACGACCGCTCTTTTATCTATTGACTCGCTGAGCTAAATTCTCCTTGCCGCGACCATTTCCCGCCGTCGGTTGACATTATCGCAGGGCCCGAAGTACGCAGGCGCGCTTGCGACTGGCCGTCTCTAATAAAGCCAAGAGCTCTTATAATAGGACTGATCCGTCTGGCCGAAAAGCGGAGCCCCTGTTTAGCCAGCGGCGAGAATCTGAGATATTGCCATTGTTGCACTCGTACAGCATGACTTTCGACGGCCACTTGCTCAACCGCGGGTTCTGGCTATATGTGTGGGAAATCACGGGTGTTGCACGGGGGGTCGTTCAACGGTGGTTCGAGGGGCCTCCGCGCCGCCAGCCGCAACTGGAGCGGGCCGTTCAACTGGGACAACTACATTGGTTTTCGTTGCGCCCGTGACGTAGTCCTCTGACCCTTGTGGGGCAGCGCCATGCGCTGCCGCAGGCTCCCCGCCAGGCGTCCGGCCGGTTCCGCGCAAACGTGGTACGATCACGCACTCAAACAGCGGCTGCGAAAGGCCGGCGGATGCGCCCCGTTGTGCGGCGATATCGGACACAAATACGACGGAACCGGGCTATCTCGGCAAAGCATCCATTGCAAGACGAAAACCCCACAGATGCGACCTCGCCTCGCATCCTCCGAAGAAGCGTCCGCCCGAACGACAGGCAGCCGCCTCGTGTGCGTAGGACCCCCGCGCACGATGTAAAGAGGCTCTTCCAGATTCAACTCAATGGGGCGTTGCTCAAGCAACTCACGCTCACAACGACCCACCTCTGTGGCGCACCACTCCCAGACATTACCGGCCATGTCGAAACAATGGTAGGGCGACAGGCCCAACCGGTACTTTCCTACTGGAGTTGGGCTACCATGTGGATTTCCAAAATTGCAGTAGCGGTCATGAGGTTTCTGCCATCCCCAAGGATATGGCCTGGCGTCAATCCCGCGTGCAGCTTTCTCCCACTCTTCCTCGGATGGGAGGCGGCCCCCGGCCCACTTGCAGTATGCGACGGCGTCGAGCCATGAAACAGACGTGATGGGATGGTCGTCCGGTCCGGACGGAATACCTTCTGGGGGAACCCTGTAATCGGATGCAGATAAGAAGGCCAAGAACTGGTGATTCGTCACCAAATGCCTCGAGATAGCATAGGCCGGAGTATAAATGCTCCGAATGGGCCCGCTCGGTAGCTGGTTGTCGAACAGAAAAGGCATTTCGGGATCTCCCATGAGGAATTTCCCCTCGGGTACCACTACCATATCCACTCCTGCTGTCACATTCTTGAAGCACTGGATCGATCCCACACCGGCTGCTACTAAAGATGTCAAAAGCCTGCTTGATGGCAGATATTCTGCGCCGGATTCGAGCCAATCCTTGGGGGGAAGAGAAGAAGAAGTGGAACAATAGGACGACAGAACAATGGGTGTGCCTGCGTCTATCGTTCCCCCACCTAGATCGGCGCACAAGAAAGGATTTGCTATCACAGTAGAGATACTGCACGACTCACCATGGAATCTGAGCGCCCATCGCGCAGGACGCGCGTCTATGAGGCCGAGGCTATTCAGCAAGCGGCCAAACGACCCTGGCGCGAATATATCGTCCCACTGAAGATCCCGTAGGTTCAACAGTCCGATCTGAAGATCTGGAACATCACACGGTTCAAGACGCAGGGGGATGAGAAAAGGTCGTCCGGCGGGGAGCTCTTCTGCGGTATCTAAGGCCACCCGGAATTCACGTTGAACATAGCCGCGCTTCTTAACGGCATGGCGGGACAAACAGGCTATCACATAATCTGACACCCTGATCGCGTGGCGTATCGCATCCCGCCACTGGACTCCGGGAGGGATATCCCGTGGCGCCATCCATGCTTTGGCGCCCACCTCGGTCAGCATTTCATATAGAGCTTGAACCTGCACAACATCTTCGGTTACATGCGCCATAAACACCTGAGGCCGCGCAGTCGGATCTTCAATCACGAAAACATTTCGCATCGGAACACCACATCAAGGTCTTGTACTAAAACGTGATTCGCAACAGCCCCAGCCGAGGCCATCGGTGTAGTACCCACATTAAGAGATCATACCCTGCTAAAGCGGTCAACTGCGTTGGAGGGCCTAAACCTTGCAGCGTATTGGATTTGGCTCCCGCGCTACCGGCTATGATATCGCGCCGCGTCGGACACTAGTTTCGCTCGAACGCCGCGCGATGTTTGCCATTATCGTCCAGCCAAACCGTCCCAACCGCGCCCCAGGCAGCCCACTTCACCCTCGCGCGGTTGCGCCGGGAGATAACTTCCGAGTGGCCGACAATCCGGACGGAATCCGAATCTGAGGCTTCCCAGAACGTCGTATCTTGAGAGCTTCAGGCCGACTGAGCGTCTACAAGACGCCGACGAACTCGCCAAGTGGCGCATTGCGCCTGGTAACCGGTAAGCATTATCTACCAGACGCCAGGAATGAGACGCTTCGTCCGTGCCGAGTACGCCGCGTATTCGTCGCCAAACTCCTCAACCATCATCCTCTCCTCCGCGCGGATGCGAAGCGCGCAGAGGATCGTGAACGCGATCAAGTTCGACGGACCTGCCACCCAATTCGGGATGACGAGCGCCAGGCCGATGGAATACAGCGCTAGCGCCAAGTACATCGGATGGCGGATCCGGCGATAAACGCCCTGCGTGATGAGTCGATGCTGCTCACGTACCTCCAGGGTGATCGACCAATTTGTACCCAGGTCAGCGTGCGACCGGTAGAAGAGCCAGAGGCCGATCACCAAGCACATCAAACCGACGACGAGCGGGCCAGTGCCCAGCGCGTACTCAGCGAACGAAAACGCTGGCGACGCGACCCAGATCAGAGGGACGAAGAATCCGACCCAGGCGAGAACCAAAAGGCCGGTCTCTAGCGGAGTTTTATAGCTTGTGGCGACCTTGACAATTCGACTCCGGTGCCCGTGCGGCGCACGAATGGCGATCATCACCACTGTACTTGTGAGCACCAGCGCCTTCGCGATCCACGGATTCATCGCCGGGAACCGTCCCTTTCACACCGTACTGCGACTGTCGTCAAAGCGCTTCTGTCCGAATAACTCGCTGTAATGCCGGACTCGCAGAACCTCCACCACGCGGGCCTATAGTCTGGGAGTCGGCCGGGCATATGAGTGATGCAGTTCAGTTTATCCGATCAGGAAACGGTTTGCGCCTGAGTTACGCACACTCGGACAAAGCGGCAGATGGACGAGCCTATTGACACACTTCTTCATGCACACGCGCCCTGTGCTTCCCGGCCGCTGTGATTACTGAAGCACCGCCGACTCTGAAGCACCCGCAGACGGTTCCGCCAGCTCCGTGTCCGCCTTGCGCTTTTCATCGGCCAGGCGCTGGCGGGCAGCGATCTCGTCCAATGCGCGACGCTTCGCTTCCATTCGCACATGGGAATAGCGGGAAAGCATAGCGCGCGAAACGTGCCCCCGAATGGCCGTGCCACGCCGCGTCCGGAAGATAAACAGGTAACCGGAAAATGGATCGGCGTTCAATTTCTCCCGACAGAGCTGGGCGATGGCGTCGATCCCTTTTCTTCCATCGATGGCTTCCACCGCAACCAGAATCCGTATCTGCGGCGCGATCTGAATCATCCTTCGGATTCTCGCCAGGCGCGCAGCAGGCTTCCCCAATCGGGCGGCGCCGATGCCTTCCACTGGA
>OBLT010003023.1_pt1 | contig 10323 bp, 9 predicted proteins | sample 1518721 | NCBI WGS metagenome assembly OBLT01 (sample SAMEA3539307, study PRJEB22396) | soil metagenome | biome: tundra; feature: field; material: soil | place: USA | collected 2010-05 | depth 0.15 m | reverse complement strand
CCGACGCCGACCGAGACGCCGACCACGACCCACACGCCGACGCCGACCGCGACGGACACGGTGACGCCTACGATCGCTCCACCCGCGCTCCCTGAAAAGGCGCCAGGCGCGCCCGCTCCCCAGCCTGCACCGACGCCCGGCGTCAGCAGCTGAAAACCGTCAGCGCCTGAAAACGAGGAACGCCGCGAGAGCGCACGCAGCCACGAAAGCCAGTATCCCGAGGGCGAGGACGAGGCCGGCGACTCCGGGTCGCGAGCCGATTTCCGGGAGAACGCCGCCCCGGGAAGACGCTTCGCGCGACACGCCGTCGATGCCGGCGGGCTGAGGCGGGGGTTCGGGAAAAGAGACCGTGCGCAGCCTGCGAAGCGCCGGTGCGGCATCGAAGCGCCTGGGCAGGAGGGCGTACCCGATGGAGGCCACGCTATAGACGGAGGCCGGCGACTGCGGGAGGTCGAGGAACGGCCGCGGATGAAACCTCCGAAGCTCGGCCAGCCGCCGTACGACGGCGTCTGAAGATGGCCTTTTCTCGATCTCGGTCTCCAGGAGGCTCTCCACGAACGCCGACAAGGCGTCGTCCGCCTCGCCCGCGCTCTCCCTGAGCTCCAGCTTCGGCGCCGCCCTTTTTTTCTGCGCCTTCATCACGCGCTCCGGCGTCTCGCCCGGGAACGGCGGCTTTCCGCACAGCCACTCGAACAGAAGGACGCCGAACGAAAAGACGTCGCTCCGCGGATCGACGAGCCCGGCGGCGCCTTCTCCCGTCAGGAGCTCAGGCGAGGCGAACGGGACGCGGCCCAGAAAGGCTCCCGCCATCGTCAGATCCTCGTTCGACGAAATGTCCTTCGCGACGCCGAGGTCGATCAGCCGCGGGTTGTGGCCGAAGCGCCGCGTCTCGACGAGAACGTTGTCGAACGCGATGTCGCGGTGAAGGATTCCCTGGACGTGCAAGGCATCGAGGGCCGAGGCGATGCCGTAAGCGAGGCGGATGACCTCGTGAACGGGCGCGGAGCGATAGGCCGACAGGGGCTCGCCCTCGATCCACTCCATCAACGCCCAGCCGGTGCTCCCGTCCTCCTCTTCGCCACAGCCGTAGAGAGCCGGGAACGCCGGGTGCTCCATCCTGGAGAGGATCCGGCACTCGCGCTGGAACCGTTCGCGAGGGCGGAAGGCGGGGTCCATTCGGTCGAAGGGGTAGATCTTCGCGGCCAGGCGGGCTCCGGTCTCGCGATGGCGAGCGGCGAAGACCTCACCCGAGCCGCCCCGGCCCACGATCTCGCCGAGCTCGATATCCTCGAGGCCGAATCCGAAACGCGACGTCACCGGCCGGGCCCTCACCTCGTCGCGGGAGGCGGGGCGGGCGCGCCCTCGAGGCGCCTGAGGCGCGTGTCGAGGTTGTTGCGGTCCTGAACGTAGGTTTTGCCGAAATTCTCGGCCCACTTCTCGACGGCCTTCAGGGAGGTGCGGAGTTCCACCGTCTCCCGGCGCGCCGCGGCGGCGTCCTGCTTCGCCGCGTCGATGTCGGCCTGGAGGAGCTGACGGACTCCTTCCAGCTCGCGCCTCTGCGCGTCCTGCTGCTCGGCGAGCTTCTTCTCCAGGCCCGACACAGCGTCGAGGACCGGCTGCATCTGCTTCCGCGTCGCCGCGTCCATGGACTGGATCTGCTTCTCGAGAGTCGTCTTCGTCGCGACTTGACTCCTGAAAGCCTGAAAGACGAGCGTGCCGAGCGCCGCCGCGACGACGACGAACGCGGCCGTCAGGAAGGCCAGCCCGATCTTCAGATTCCGGTTCGAGTGCCCGACCGACTCGGCGAGGTTCTTGAAGAAGATCGTGGAGCCCTGAACGACTCCCTGCCCCCGGGACTGCGCGCGCGCATTGGATAGCATGTCTTTCAGGGACTTCGCTTCGCCGGGGGCCGGGCTCGAAGCGGTGGCGTCGACATCGCCGGGACGTCCGGGTCGGTTCTCGGTCATGGCCGCTCCTTCATTCGGGCGTGGGATGAAACGGATCTGAGGGCCGCCATGGCGACGACCCCCGTGGGACCGGCGTGGCTGCTCCGGCGCGTTTCGCCTGCCGAGCCGCGCAGGAGAGAGATCAGAACCCACAGGACGGCGGCAAAGAGGACGACGATGGCGGCAACGATCAATCCGATGCCGATCCCGCGGATCCGCCGAGGGGTCGCGTCCGTGGCGGGAGCGGACGCCGCCGGTGTCACGGCAGGCGGCACCGCGCGTGGCGGCGCCGTGACGGCGGGTGGCGGCTCACCGTAAACGACCAACCTCTGGCCGGGCTTCGGCAGCTTCAACGGAGGAAGCGGTTCCCTGTAAGACTGCTGCCTCAACTTCGCGATGACGTCGTCGAGCCTTTCGGTCTTTTCCTCTACGAGATCGGACGAGGAGCTGACCGGCTCGGGGAGCGAGTCCTCCGCCGCGCCTCCCGTCCACATGGAGATCTCTGAATACGTCTCCGATCTCTCGGACACCACGGTCGGCGCCGTTATCGTGGCATCCGGAGATGCCGGCGGAGGCGGCTGTTCCGTCACCGCCGGACTCACGTCTGAGGGAATCTCGGAGGTCTCGGTGTTCGCCGACGGCAAAGGGCTGGCGGGAATCGCGGGCGAAGGAGGAGTGGGCAAAGGCACGAAGCGCTCGGTGGCCGACTCCGGCGCATCGAGGTCGGGCCACCTCTTCTGCTGGGATGCTTCGACGGAGGCCGGGCTCTCCGCCTCCCCGGTCGCCGGGGTGGAGCGGGCGACTGGCGGCGACAGGGAGGGCGAAGAGGGATTTGACGAGCCGATCCTCCCCTCGACCGGCGCAGGAAGCGTCCGGAGGGCGAGCGGATCAAGCTCGAGCTCGGGCGGGAGGCCCCGCTGAACGCGGTCGAGCACGTCGAGGATCTCTTCGTAGCTCTGGGGTCGGTCGTCCGGGCTCCTCGACAGCATCCGCCGCACGACGTCCCGGAGCGCCTCCGGCAATGGCGGGACGTTGGCCGGCGCCAGGACCTCGAACGCGTTGTCCTTCTGGTGCGCCACCAGCCAGTCGAAGTAATTCGCCTTCCGGGCCACGGTGATCGGCGGCTTTTTCGTCAGGAGCCGGTGGAAGATGACGCCGAGCGAGTACACATCGCTCCGCCAGTCGATGTTCGACGGGAAGAAATGCTCCGGCGAGGCGAACGCGAACTTCCCGAGAAACTGCCCTGTCCGCGTCCTCACGTCGCCGTCAACGGCCTGCTGCTGGAGGATTTTCGCGACCCCAAAGTCGAGGATTTTCGTCACGCGCGTCTGGTTCTCGAGCGTGACGAAGATGTTGTTCGACGAGAGGTCGCGGTGAAGGATGTTCTGGCTTCGGAGGTAGGCGAGGCCCATCAGCGCCTGGGTCATCAACGGCAGCAGCTCGGGGAACGGCCGCCCCTCGAACGCGCGGAAGTCCACGCCGTCGACGTACTCCATCACGATGGAGAGAACGCCGTCCCGGGACTCCGTGATCTCGTAGCACCGCACGATGTTCCGGTGGTTCAGCGCCGACAGGATCCTGTTTTCCTTCAGGAATCGGGCCTGCAGCTCGGGGTCGAACTCCCGCCTGGACATGACCTTGATGGCCACCGGCAGGCCGGTCCGCCGGTCATGCGCGAGGTAGACGAGCCCCATTCCCCCTTCGCCGAGGACGCGGGAGATCGCGTAGTACTCGAACTCCGGCGACATGCTCGAAATGCTCGCGATGGGAGGCTCCAGGAACGCAGTCAGTCTAGCAAACTCAATCCGTTTCGCGCGGGAAATGGCGGGCCAAACGAGACACGACCAGAACACCCCTCCGCTCCCTGCCAGCCGACCTCATCGAACCACTACAACGTCTGACTCTGGACGCCGACGAGTGGCTGGACGAGGAAGTCCGGAGTGTCTTCTCCATCCCACCCCGACCTTCCCGCCCCGCTGACCGCGCTTCCGCCTGAAGCCGTGAGAGAATTCCGCCTTGAAATGGGGCGGGGCTCACGCTTCTTCGAAGAGCCCGTGACGTGCTGGGGGGAGAGCACGGATCGACGATCGTCGTCCGCCGAGCAGTGCCCAGCGCTCCCTCTCTTTACACCGCCGCGCAATGCGGCCATGAAAGCAGGAGGATCGCGATGGGCAACCTGACACGGAGAAAGTTCCTGGTCGGCGGCGGCGCTCTCGCCCTATCGCCCCTGGTCGTCTCCCGGGCGTTCGCCCAGGGCAAGACGATCAAGATCGGCGCTGTGTACCCCCTGACGGGGAACCTGGCGTCCACGGGGCTCGACTGCAAGCGGGGGGTCGAGCTGGCCGTCGAGATCATCAACGGCAAGTACGACCTCAACCTCCCCCTGGCGAGAACCGAAGGGATCCCGGGCCTCGGCGGCGCCAGGCTCGAGGTCGTCTGGGCCGACACCAAGGGCGAGCCCAAGAACGGCCAGGCCGAAGCCGAGCGCGTCGTCACCCAGGACCAGGTCGTCGGCGTGATCGGCGCCTACCAGAGCTCGGTGACCAAGACGGCCAGCCAGGCGACGGAGCGGCTCAAGGTTCCGTATGTCTGCTCGGACTCCTCGTCCCCCACCCTCACGGAGCGCGGGCTCAGGTACTTCTTCCGCGTCAGCCCGCACGACGGGATCTTCGCCCACGACCAGTTCGCCTTCCTGAAGGACCTCGAGGCGCAGAAGAAGCAGAAGGTCCAGACGCTCGGCGTCCTCTACGAGAACACCGAGTTCGGCTCGAACGTCGGCAAGGAGGATCTGAAGTACGCCCAGGAGTACGGCTACAAGGTCGTGGCCGACGTCTCCTACACGAACAACGCGACGGACGTCACCAGCGAGGTGGGCCGGCTCATCAATGCCAACCCCGATGTCCTGCTGCACGCGTCGTACATCACGGACGCCATCCTCTTCACGAAGACGTTCAAGGAGATGGGCTTCAACCCGAAGGGAATGCTGACGATGGCGGGCTACATCGAGCCCGGGTACCTGCCGGCGGTCAAGGCCGACGGCAACTTCATCATCGTCCGCTCGACCTTCGCGCTGGACCTCGCGAAAAAGAAGCCGCTCGTCGGCCAGGTCGCCGACCTCTTCAAGAAGAAGTTCGGGATCGAGATGAGCGAGAACGCGGCGCGGAGCTTCATGGCCCCGTTCGTCCTCGCCGAGGCGATCAACAGGGCGAAGAGCACCGAGGCCGAGGCCATCGTGAAGGCGCTCCGCGACACGAACATCCCCGGCGACCAGGTGATCTACCCGTGGAAGGGGATCCAGTTCGACCCGAAGACCCAGCAGAACGTCCACGCCACCGGTACGCTGGTCCAGATTCAGGACCAGCAGTACGTCACGGTGTGGCCGTTCGAGTCCGCGGCCAAGGACGTCGTCTGGCCCTTCCCCGCCTGGAAGTCCCGCAAGTAGCCGCACCGCGAGCGGGAGGGGCCCGCGGAGCCCCTCCCCCTTTGGTCCCGCGAAAGGGTGAAAGATGACCGACCAGCTGCTGCAGCAGATCGTGAATAGCCTGCTCATCGGGTCCGTCTACGCTCTCGTCGCCATCGGCCTCACCCTCATCTGGGGGGTGATGAACGTCCTCAACTTCGCCCACGGCGACTTCCTGATGCTGGGGATGTTCATCGCCTTCTGGTGCTACACGCTCTTCAAGATGGACCCGATCTTCTCGATCCCGGTCTGCGCGGCGCTCCTGTTCCTCCTGGGTGTCGGCATCTACCGCTTCATCATCAGCAAGGTGATGAAGGGGCCCGGCCTCGCGCAGCTCGTGGTCACCTTCGGGGTCAGCATCTTCCTGGCCAACCTGGCCGTCATGCTTTGGTCGCCCGACTTCCGCCTCATCGAGAAACCCCTCCTCACCGGCACCTGGAGCCTGGGCAGCGTCCAGCTGAGCATCCCGAAGTTCGCCGCCTCCGTCGGGAGCGTCGTGGTGTCGGCCGCGGTCTTCCTCTTCCTGAAGAAGACGCGGACGGGCAAGGCGATCCTGGCCGTCGAGATGAACCGCGACGCCGCGCTCCTGATGGGGATCAACACGGAGCGGATCAACTCCCTCTCGTTCGGCCTTGGGTCGGCCCTCGTCGGCATCGCCGGGGCCTTCCTCTCGATGTACTACTACATCTACCCGCAGGTGGGAGGGCTCTTCGGGCTGATCTCCTTCTGCATCGTGGCCCTGGGCGGGTTCGGCAGCATCGAGGGGGCGTTCATCGCCGGGATCCTCATCGGGCTCGTCCAGACTCTGGGCGGCTACTTCTTCGACCCGGCCTACAAGTACGCTCTCGTCTTCCTCGTCTACCTCATCACGGTCTGGATCCGGCCCCAGGGCCTGATGGGGTGACGGGCGTGAGGACGTTCACGGTGCGGCAGGTCTCCGTCGCCGCAGCGGTTCTCGTCCTTCTCGCGCTCTACCCTCTGGCCGTTCGGGGCTCGTTCCCGATGCACCTGATGATCATGGTCTTCCTGTTCGCGATGCTCGGGGTCTCCTGGAACATCATGGGCGGGTACGCCGGGATGTTCTCGTTCGGACAGGCGGCGTTCTTCGGGATCGGGGCCTACACGTCGTCCTTCCTCCTCACGGCGCACCACGTCAACCCGTGGATCGGCCTCCTGGCGGGCGGGGTCGTGGCGGCTGTCGCGGCCGCCCTCATCGGCATCCCGTGCTCCAACCTGCGGGGGCACTATTTCGCCATCGCGAGCATCGCGTTCGCCGAGATCGTGAGGATCCACTTCAACAACTGGAAGCTCATCGGGGCCGCAGAGGGACTGACGATCCCGATGCAGGACGAGTCGCTCCGGAACTTCATGTTCCACTCGTCCAAGGCGCCCTACTACTACATCATGCTCTCCTTCCTCCTCCTCTCGCTCGGCGTCTGCTCGTGGGTCACGACCTCGCGAATGGGCTTCTACCTTCGCGCCATCAAGGAGGGCCACGACGTGGCGAAGGTCCTGGGGATCGACGTCGTGCGGTACCGGATGGCGGCGATCATGATCAGCGCCTTCCTCACCGCGATGGCCGGGACGTTCTACGCGCAGTACATCCTCTACCTCGACCCGGAGAGCGTCCTGATCCTCCCCATCTCCGTCCAGATCGTGCTCGTCTCGATGCTGGGGGGCGCCGGCTCCGTCATGGGGCCCGTCATCGGCGCGGCGATCCTGCTCCCGATCTCCGAGGTGACGAGGGTGAAGCTGGGATTCAAGGGGAGCGGCCTCGACATGATCATCTACGGCACGCTGATCATGCTCATCTCGGTCTACCGGCCCCAGGGCGTTTGGGGGCTCCTCCAGAAGATCGGGTCGAAGAAGGAATGAGCGCCGCGCCTCTCCTCGACGTCCGCGGCGTCACCAAGCGCTTCGGCGGGCTCCTCGCCAACGACGACGTCTCCTTCACGGTGAGCGAGGGGGAGATCGTCAGCATCATCGGGCCGAACGGCGCCGGAAAGAGCACGCTCTTCAACTGCGTCACGGGCTTCTACCGGCCCAACGTCGGGTGCATAAGCTACGACGGGCGGGACATCACCCGCCTCGCTGCCCATCGGATCTGCAAGCTCGGCATCGCGCGGACGTTCCAGATCGTCCAGGTCATCACCGACATGACGGTCCTCGAGAACGTGATGACCGGCGCCTTTCTGAGGAGCGTCCGGAACGGGGCGGCGCACGAGAAGGCAGAGGAGGTCCTCCGGTTCGCCGGCCTCCACGAGAAGCGCGACGCGGCGGCGACGTCCCTCACCATCGAGGCCAAGAAGCGGCTCGAGGTCTCGATGGCCCTGGCCACTCAGCCAAGGCTCCTCATGCTCGACGAGTCGATGGCGGGCCTGAACCCCGTGGAGCTGCGGGGGATGATCGCCCTTCTCCGACGGGTCCGGGCGAACGGGGTCACCCTCGTGATCGTCGAGCACGTGATGGAGGCCGTGATGGAGCTCTCGGACCGGGTCATCGTGATCAACTCCGGCAAGAAGATCGTCGAGGGCCCGCCGAAGGAGGTCGTCGTGAACCCGCAGGTCATCCAGGCCTACCTCGGAGATCGGTACCGTGCTCGAGGTTGAGGGGCTTGCCGTCGGTTACGGGGACCTCCTGGCGATCCAGGACGTCTCCTTCAACGTTCAGAAGGGCGAGGTCGTCAGTCTCATCGGCTCCAACGGGTCCGGCAAGAGCACCCTCCTCCGGACGATCTCCGGCCTGCTCCGGCCCCGGAAGGGGACGATCCGCCTCGAGGGCGAGCCGATCCACGTCGTGCCCCCGTACGACCTCGTCCGGAAGCGGATCTCGATGGTGCCCGAGGGGCGGCAGCTCTTCGGCCGCCTGTCGGTCTGGGACAACCTTCTCCTCGGGGCCTACTGCCTCCGGTCCCAGGACGAGATCGGTGCCGCGCTGGACGACGTCGTGAAGCTCTTCCCCTGGCTCCCCGGGAGGAAGAGCCAGCGCGCCGACACGCTCAGCGGCGGCGAGCAGCAGCAGGTGGCGATCGCGCGCGGGCTGATGTCGCGGCCGTCGCTCCTGATGCTGGACGAGCCGTCGCTGGGTATCATGCCCAAGCTCGTCACCGAGATGTTCGAAACCATCCACGAGATCCGGAAGAAGGGAGTGACGGTCCTTCTCGTCGAGCAGAACGTATTCGAGGCCCTCAGCATCTCCGACCGGGCCTACGTGCTGCAGACGGGGCGTATCGTTCTCCAGGGCAAGGGCGAGGACCTCCTGAAGTCCGATCTCGTGCGGCAGGCCTACCTCGGGATGTAGAAAGGAGGCCCACGGTGAAATCTGACATCGAAGCGGTCGTTCGCGGCGCCGACCTCGCCGGCTGGGAGTCCGTCGAGGTCGAGTACGGGGCCCGGTCCTTCCCGGTGCTCGTGCCGGGCGGCTCCCGCATCCTCGAGATGAACGAGGTCGCGCCCCTCCTCGACCCGGGTGCGCGGATGCGCGCCTCCCTGAACGCGCCGATCGGCTCGCGCACCCTTCCGGCCATCCTCCTCTCCAAGGGCAAGCCGGCCGCGGAGCTGACGGTCTGCATCACGACCTCGGACATCACGCGCCCGGTGCCGTACAAGGGAGACTCGGGGATCCTGCCGCCCCTCCTCGCGCTCCTCCACGAGGCCGGGATCCGCCGCGAGAACGTCACGCTCCTCGTGGGAACCGGGACCCACCGGCCCAGCTCCCCCGCCGAGAAAGTCGCCATGTTCGGCGAGGACGTGGTCGCGCACTACCGAATCGTGGACCACGTCTGCGACGACGCCGCGGCGCTGGTCGACATCGGGCGGACGGCGAGCGGCACCGAGATCCACATCAACCGGACGTTCTACGAGGCCGACGTGAAGATCGCGACGGCGCTCGTCGAGAGCCACTTCATGGCGGGCGCCTCCGGGGGCCGGAAGGCGGTCTGCCCCGCGCTCGTCAGCCGCAAGACGATCGAGCGGTTCCACAGCGCGCAGTTCCTCGACTCTCCGCTCGCGACGAACCTCGTCCTGGAGGGCAACCCGTGCCACGAGGAGGCCCTCGAGATCGCCCGGCGGTGCGGCGTCGACTTCATCGTCAACACCGTCCTGAACCGCCGCCTCCAGCTCCTCGAGGTCTTCGCCGGGGATCTCGTCCTCGCGCACGCGAAAGCGGTCGAGCTCCTCCGCGGCATCGTCGCCATCCCGGTGGACGAGGAGTACGACGTCGTCCTCACCCACGGCGGCTACGTCGGCATCAACCACTACCAGATCGCGAAGGCCGCCGTGAACGCCCTGCCCGCCGTGCGCCCGGGAGGCACGATCGTCCTCGCCGCCTGCGAGCGGGACGACGACCCGGTCGGTCCCCTCACCTACCGGACGCTCCTGCACCTCCTGAAACTCCAGGGCCCGGGTGGCTACATGTCGACGCTGCTCAATCCCGGATGGGCGTTCACCAAGGACCAGTGGGAGCCGCAGATGTGGGCGAAGGTCCTGGACAAGGTCGGCGAGGAGGGGCTCGTCTACTGCTCGGCAGTCCTCTCCCCGAAGGAACACCTGATCGTCCCGGGGCGCGCCGGCTGGGACTACCTGCCGAACGACTCCCCAGAGGACGAGATGGTAAGGGCTCGCACGATGCTCCAGAACGCGGTCGTCTACGCGGTGAAGAGTCCTCGGCGGAAGGGCGCGGCGCCGCGCGTCGCCTTCATCAAGGAAGGACCGTATGCGGTGCCCGTTCGGACACCGGCTGCGGTCAGGCACGAGGCCTCCCAAGCGGTCACGGCCCGCTGACCGGACGCCGTCTCGCGCCCAGCTGCCGCCCGGCGCGGAGGAGCCGGGCACACCGTGCTCCGACGCACCCCTCGAACATGGTGGCGGGGCCGACGGGGCTCGAACCCGCGACCTCAGGCGTGACAGGCCTGCGCTC
>OBLT010003022.1_pt1 | contig 10324 bp, 7 predicted proteins | sample 1518721 | NCBI WGS metagenome assembly OBLT01 (sample SAMEA3539307, study PRJEB22396) | soil metagenome | biome: tundra; feature: field; material: soil | place: USA | collected 2010-05 | depth 0.15 m | reverse complement strand
TTTCCCAATCTCTCACTGTGGGTGTGCAGGGTCAGAACAGCAAAACTGCGGCGTCGTGACAGACATCAGGAGCGGTTGGCGCATAGTTTCCGCGCGCAGCACAGACGCGCCAGGAGAAGCAGAACTCTGCCCACATTCTCGTTGCGCGTCTGCGGCGGTGAGCCGATCAAAATAAGAGAATTCTCGGTGTGGGTGCGAACCTCGATCCGGGACAGATAGGCGAGCCAACTCACTTTGTTTGCCGGGTACTATAGCAACCTGACCGAAACGCGCCGCCCTCGTCAAATTCTCTCCCAAATTCTCTGTTTTTTTACGTAAGAGCGTTGCACCTGGGGAGCCAGATATCAATTCCCAAAGCTCGCGCTATCTGATTGATTTCATTACGAGCCTTTCAGACGTTTCTTTTGGATTGGCCCCGCTTGACAGTGACCCCGGCCTGGACTCGAACTCTTTATCCGACCAGCTTCCCCCAAAACGAATCGGCGCTGCCCACTACGCGTGCCAACTTCCGGATGGCCGACCACACGCCCACCGTGGGGGTAAACACTACGGCATCACGGAGGATCTGACCACTGGTCGCCCCGTCAACTTCCGGATGGCGCGCTACTCGGGCGCACTCGACTGGCCGGGTTGCAAAGAAGGTCGGTCTGCAGCGGACTATGGGCCTGCGCTGTACGTTGTCCCTGTTTTATCGAAACCTCGATAAGCGTCGAGGGACAAAGTACGACTCGACTAAGGCACTTTGCTACGCAAATCCTGCCGATGCGTTCTACACCTATTTCTCCATCTTCCCCATGATCCGTATGTATGGAGTGGTGCTGCCGAAATCCAAGGAGACATCGTCACCGGTAAACTGCATGGAAAAGGTCTGGGTCACAACATCGCCAAGGATGTGAGACCTGACTACAAAGGTCTTGTCGTTGGCCCAAGAACCCTTGCTGGCGAGCCGGGACGGCTCGGAATTGCTATCTAGGGAGATTCCAGCATTCACGATCCGGAAGTTCCCGTCGAGGCCGACCGGAAAATCAAGGATCTGCTTACCGATCGCCACCTTCATGATGCATTCGCGAGCGTCTTCAAAGGACAGGACGAAGGACTGCATGCCTAGCTTATTGGGCTCCAGGGCATATTTCTTTCCAGCCACTTTGGCGGCGATTCCCGGCATCGGTCCAACCGGTTGAGCCAAGGGTCTTTCCAGCTCGTTGAGCAAGCGGCTCAGGGCTCGAGAGCCTTCGGGATTGGAAGGCAGGGGGCCTTTGCTTGAGGCCGCCTGGAAAACGTAGGAATCCAGATACTCAAAGATGGCGCCCTGATTTTCACTGGTGACGGCGACCACCATCTTTAGGTCTGGCCTGACGATGATGTATTGGCCGTTGTACCCCCGGGCCTGATAGCCTTGGGCAGGAATCCACCACCAATAGCCATACTTGATGGCCATGGGATAGTTGAGGTCGGGACCAATGCTCACTTTCGGCGAGGTTGATTCTTCGACCCATTCTCTGGGTACGACTTGCTGACCGTTCCACACTCCCTTGTTGAGGTAGAGAAGGCCGAACTTGGCCATGTCCCTCGGTCTCAAAAAGAGCTCCGAACCCCCCAGGTAGATTCCTTTGTTATCTTTGATCCATTGAACACCGGAAATCCCCAACGGCTTGAACAAGAAGGAATCGGCAAATTCCTTGGTGCTCCTACCGCTTGCCTTCGTCAAAATCGCCGACATCATGTGCGCCAGCATCGTGTTGTACTCGAACTTTTCGCCCGGAGGATCGCGCATTGGGACAACGCTCCAGGCTTCCAGGTTGTTAGGCGATACAGGACTGGCGGTTTCCCGATCATAGCTCCAGGCCAACCCCGCGGTCATGGTCAAGAGGTGCCGGAGAGTGATCTCTCTCTTCCGAGGATCATCGACATACTCTGGGTAAAACTCCGAAACCTTTTGGTCGAGGCTGCTCACGTACTTTTCCCTGAGGGCAATCCCCACCAGGGCGGAAAGAATGCTTTTCGAAGCGGATTTGACATTGTGCAAAGTTTCTTTGTGGTAGGGCGCAAGATAACTTTCCGTGATCAGATACCCGTTCCTGACAATCAGGATGCTATGAAGGTCGCTGCCTCCCTTCGCCTTGATGCCCTGGAACATCGCCAGTAATTTCCGGGAGTCCACTCCCTGCGCTTCTGGCGTTGAAATCTTCCAATCGTCATCCGGCAAGTGGAAGTTAGGACCTTGGCCGTATGAGAAGAAAGGGAATAGGAAACCCAGTGGAACCGCCAGAAAGAAGGAGCCGAGACCTTTTACGTTCATGAGAACCCTCCCAACCTGGAGCAAGCCGGCCCAGGGTGTCACTCTGAGGGGAGATGTCTTCCAGCATGATTGACCCAGGCGCAAATTGCCTTCCTCCCGAGTGTACGTGTGCGCTGCGTGTAAAGTTCTCGAAATCGGCCCGACTCGCCTGGTAGAGAGGGCTTGGGAACGGAGATACGAAGTTCCGGGCGAGTGGTCGGTCATCCGGAAGTTGTCCCGAAACGCCTTTTGGTTGAAGTAGTTCCTTACCGACCCTTCCGCGTCACCCATCGGCGTTCCGGGCGGATCACGCAGCATCCGGAAGTTACCTTGGGCTCCCTTGGCGAGTTCGAGACGTGTCCAGACTGGGTGCCTGTCATGGACAAGGGCCAGCAGTTCGCGCGGATCGCTCTCAAAACAATGGGCGACCATGGGTTCGATCAGAGGGCTGACCGGGTGGCAAAAGTTCGAAACGTGTCCAGGCTGGGGAGCCAAATTCCAAACACGTCAATTCCGACGGCCCAACGGTTAACGGCTTTGCCTGCGTGAGAAGGCGATTCGGTTCGGCGCAGAACTCCAATTTCTCCAAGGTATTAGCGCAGTTCCGCGCTGGCTGTTAATTCTCTGTTCAGGAAACCGCCTGTCTGGGCATCGGGTGCAACCGTCAGGGTTGCGACCGCTCCCCGCGTTTTCTGGCGTCGAACTCTCACATTCTCTGGTTAACATGACCCAGTGGTTAACAGCTACCAAAGTAATTGATGTCATGTGGGCCTCGGCAGCGAGCACGGTTCAAAGCAGCAGCACGTCGAGCCGGTGTGCGTGGACCATGTTCTCGCAGGGGGACCACTCAAAGACCGTGAAGCGCCCGTCTTGCGATGCCACGAGCGCAACGGCATCGCGCTGATCCTGGATGAATTGGGCTGCCGATAGGTGCCGCGTACCACCGAGTTGCTCCGCGTGCACGAGGACTGGTTTATCGTTTTCTACCGGCTCCGTCAACGTGACTTGCTCGATCTGCGGCCAGCCCTTCCGGCGGGCGATCTTCGCCCCAAACCCGAGGAGTTCATATCGGTTCGTGAGCACCACCGCGCCATCGACAGCAGTCAACCCAGCCACGGCAGCTATCGTCGAGCCAAGCCTCTCCGCCTGATCCGGGGTCTGCCGGCTCAGATCAGCGAGTTCGCAGAACAAGGGCGAGACGGCATATGGGATGGGCTGCATGATGGATTCCCGCCATGATTCGGTGCCTGCCGGAACCACCAGCAGAGATCCCCCCCGTCCGTGTGCGCGCATGGAGACCGCCAGTTGCACCATTGTGTTCACAGACTGAACCCACGCGGCCGGCGAGTCGAAACCGAGGAGTGATGTCAGCAGCGCCGGGCACTCAGGCCGACTGGAGGCGCGTTCATCCACCACTTTGATTTGGTCGCCCTCAAGCACCGCAACGTTGACGAACTTGCGTGCTTCCTCGCCACTGTGATGCTTGACCACCAGCAGGCCCGGCGCCGTCACTTCGAGCACAAAGCACAGAACCGGAATGGTGCGGGTTGTTCCCCAGACGCACAACCCGTCCTGGTCGCGCCAAACACCTAGATGAACCCCAGGGCGTTCAACGGCGGGTGCCACCCGCGTAAGCGCGCCCGGACTGAGCGGCAGAGCACGTTCGAGGACGAGCGGATGACCAGCCTCCTCGCGCGCGAGGAACGACAGTGAGATTCTCGGTGAATAGCCCTCTTCGCGCCGTAGGCTTGCCCAGAAGGCGGCATCAATGATGGCTTCGATGGTTTCCGCGTCAGGCAGAGGAGCCAAGTGCTCTTGACCGCGACGGATTGCGGCTTCCCGATGGCGCGCGAAGTAGGCGTGCAGTTTCGGCGAGATGGTTCGGGCGGCGGCGTAGGTCTCGCGTTTCATCGAGAGATTGGGGACTGTGCAAGCGTACAAGCGCGGCGAACTCGCAACCGGACGCCCCGTCAAGAACGCGCAAGCCGGCAAGATTACGGCGCGAATGGGGGCGCATCGCGCAACGACCCATTATAGATGCAGACGGGTGCGTTGATGCTTCGGGGAGACATACTGGTTGGCCGTCGTGGATGCACCGCTGCAAAGGCGCGTCACCCATGCGGGCGGGCTTGCGCCCGGCAGCACAGTGGAGGTGTTACTCCCAACGGAGGGCGCGCATAGGGTCAACACGCGTGGCGCGCAACGCAGGGACGTAACCAGCCACGAGGGCGACGAAGGCAATGCCCAGCGTGGCTGCGGCAATGGTCAGCGTGTCGTTGGGCTCGATTCCGTATAGTTGCGATCTCACGATGCGTGTCAAGCCCCAGGCGGCCGGCAGGCCAATGGCGATTCCGATTCCAGTCAGAATGAACACATCCCTCATTACCAGCATGATAACGTCGCGGGCGACCGCCCCCAGCGCTATCCGGACGCCGATTTCGCGCGTTCGCTGTGCCACGATGTAGGCCATCACCCCGTAGAGGCCGATAGCGGCCAGAAGGGTTGCCAGCATGCCGAATCCGGAGGACAATGTCGCCACCAGCCGTTCGGTGATGAGCGATTCTTCCATCTGCGTCTCGATGGTCTTCATTTGGAATATAGGAAGGTTAGGATCGAGGCTATTCACCACTCGGCGGATGCTCGAAAAGGCTTGCTCGGGGATGCGAGTGGTCCGGACATAAGCGTACATACCGATCACAAACTCCATCTGGTGATAGGGGCGGTAGACCTCCAAGGGCACCTCGTCGCGCATGCTCTCATACTTCGTATTCCGCACGACTCCGACGATCTCGATGTCCAGCTTGGTCCCCGGGTCGCCCCCCATGCCGATGTGTTTTCCGATAGCCAGACCGTCCTTGAAGAATCGCCGGGCGAATTTCTCATTGACGATGCAAACTTTGGGCGCCGCGCGGCCATCGGTCATGCGGAAGTCCCGGCCGAGCAGGATGGGAATGTTCATGGTTTTGAAGTAATCCGGTGAAATGAACTGCATGTGCGGGTCGGGCGCTTCGGTAGGCTTGTGCTGGAAGCCTTCCACGGCCATGCTTTCGTCCCATTCGTCGCCGGATAGGACCGGTATGACGGCCAAGCTGGAAGATTCCACGCCGGGGAGCGCATCGAGGCTGTCGCGCAGCCGGCGGTAGAAATCCAGGCTGCGGTCCGGCTTGTAGCCATTCATAGGCGCATCCACAGCGAAGCCGATCAGGTTGCCGGTGCGGAATCCCGGATCGAGATCCTTGAGGTTGCTCAGGCTGCGAATGAACAAGCCGGCTCCGATCAAGAGCAAGAGCGACAACGATACCTGGGCGGCCACCAGAGTTCTGCGCAGGCCGACCGAGGTCCCGCCCACGATGGAGCCGACTTGATCCTTCAACGTGGCGGCGAGTTCGGGACGAGTAGATTGCAGGGCGGGTACCAGGCCGAACAGAATTCCGGTGAGCAGCGATATGCCGAGAGTGAACGCAAGAATCCGCCAGTCGGGCGTGGTGGATATGGTCAAAGCCGAGTCTCCAGCGGGCAAGAAGTTCAGCAGGGTGCGATCCATCCAGACGGCCAGGGCCAGCCCGCCCGCGCCACCGGCGAGCGCCAGCGTCATACTCTCCACCAGCAATTGAGAGACAATCCGCGACCGGCTAGCGCCCAAGGCGAGCCGGACGGCGACTTCCTTCTGGCGCGCGGTGGCGCGGGCGATCTGTAGATTTGCGACGTTGGCACAGGCAATCAGGAGGACCAGGCCCACCAGCGCCGTGAGGACCAGCAGCGGGCTGGTGAATTGACTGCGCAAGTTTGAATCGCCCTTAGCGGCGGGAAGGACCTCGATCCACATGGTGAGGAAGCTCTTCTTCGTGTCCGGAGCGGTCTGGGCGAATTCTTTCTCCCGCACTTCCATTTCGAGGATCTGATGAAAGAACGGCTGCAGGGCGGCCTTGGCTCGCGCCGTGGTCACGCCCGGTTTCAGCCTTCCGAACACGTTTACCCAGCGGCCCCGGCGATTCTTGAGACTGTAAAATTCCGCGAACTGCGGGCTAATCTGGGCTTCCATCATGATGGGGATGCGAATCTGCGGCGACGAGCCGGGACTGGTGCCGTCAAATCCTTCCCGGCTGACGCCAACTACGGTGAGCGGGTAACCATCGACCAGCAGCTTCTTGCCGATGACATCGCGGCTGCCGCCGAAGCGAGTCCGCCAGTAACGGTAGCTGATGACCGCGATGGGGTGGCCGCCAGGGGTTCTGTCGTCATCGGGCGTGATGACGCGTCCCAGGGCCGCGGCCACGCCGAGGACCTGAAAGTAGGAGCCGGAGACGAGTTCGCCGTCGATGCGCTCGGTTTTCCCTTCGGAGCTGACGCTCATGGAAGTTTCCCACCGGCAGAACATTCCACTGAAGACCTGGTTGTGGTCGCGAAAATCCTCGTACATGGGGTAGGAGAGCTTGTATTGCCCGTTGTTGCTGCCGTAATGCGGACCACGGCCCCACAACAGGACGAGTTGTTGGGGGTCCTTGACTGGCAGCAGGCGCAGGAGGATTTGGTCCACCAGGGTGAAGATGGCGGTGTTGGCGCCGATGCCTAGCGCCAGCGACAGGACGGCTACGGCGACGAAGACCGGAGATTTTTTGAAGGTTCGGATGGTGAAGCGCAGATCGTGCGCGAGATTGCCCATAAGTTTAATACTGTCCATATCTGAAAACGTTACGAGGGCACCGAGCGACTCATTAAGTTTGGGCGGGGAGGGAGGAGCGGGGCGTGGGCCCTCGCGGCCGAGACAGAATGCCGCCTGCCGATGCCGGCTGGCTTAAGCCTCCAGCGCCCATTAACTAACCCCACAAGATGCCCACATGGTTCGAAACTCTCACCAGCGACTCCATCGCGCGGCCTTGAAAATCTTTGAAAATCTGAATTGCCTTCTCGCGGCCATCTCCGTACAATGCGCCTCTGAAGAGATGCTCGTCGGTTTGGCTTTGCTGCGCATTTCGTTCTCTGCTGATGTCTGGCCGGTCTTTGCATGCTTGAGGGGCGCGCGGCTAGTTTGGTACAGCCCGGCGGCCTTTTTATGGCAACAGGAAAGGCACGTTGCTCGAAAGCGTGCCGCTGGGCGTTACCACCTGGGCTTCTCCGCTGCTCGCGCCTCCACTGTGTCGTTAAACGCCAGCCCGCCGGTCGGTTCGCGGGCCGTAGGACCGGTGCGTCAGGAACCGATTCTGGAGGCAGCCTTAGCTGAATCCTGAATCAGCGATTCGTGAAAATCAGAAGCAACCATTTCCGACGATCCGCATCTGTTTTGGTATCCTTAGCAGTACCCAGAGAGAGGCTACATGCCACTTCCATCCGACGAGAAGCTCATCCAGCTCGCCAACGACCTGGTCCAGCAATTCGACGCCATTTTCGGTCTGCATCCCGGCCTTCGCCCAGCGCACGCAAAGGGCGTTCTCCTCACGGGCACGTTCAGTCCGTCTCCCGAAGCCGCGTTTCTCACGCGAGCGCCGCACGCCAGTCGTGAGTCCACTCCCGTGACTGTGCGGTTCTCCGACTCCACCGGACTTCCGCTGATCCCCGATAACGACCCCAACGCAAATCCTCGTGGCCTGGCGATCCGCTTCCATCTGGCCGATCGCGTCCACACCGACATCATTGCCCATTCGACGGACGGTTTTCCCACGCGAACCGGCCAGGAGTTCCTCGAATTCCTGCGTGCCGCCGCCGCGAGCGATCCCTCAACGCCCTCGCCATCGCCAATCGAGGTGTTCCTCGGCACACATCCGGCCGCCCTCGCCTTCGTGCAGGCGCCCAAGCCTAGTCCTGCCAGCTTCGCCAAGGAGGCCTACTTCGGCGTGACGGCGCTCCGTTTCATCAACCAGACTGGGGCCGTGCTGCACGGACGCTATCGCATTACGCCGGAAGCCGGCATCGAACATCTTGACGTAGCGGCGGCCAAGGGCAAGGACGCAAGCTACCTGTTCGACGAGCTTGCACATCGCGTAGCAGCCGGCCCTATCCGGCTTCAAATCGGTGTACAGATCGCCGGGGAGCGTGACATTGTGGATGACGCAACCGTCCACTGGCCTGAGGATCGCGCATTGATCCCCTTTGGTGCCGTCACTCTGAACGCGCAGGCTCCGGGTAACGAAGCGCAGCAGAAGCACATCATCTTCGACCCGATTCCTCGCGTGGACGGTATCGAGCCCTCAGATGACCCTCTACTGGAGTTGCGTGCCGCGGTTTATTTGTTGAGCGGCCGCCGCCGGCGCCAGGCTCCGGAATCGCAACCCCGGCTTGCGACGACGGCTTGATGTCGTTCTCTATCTTAACTATGCGGGAACCCACGGTCTCCAGCCAGTAGAACTGCTGCCAAAGCCGCGCACCAGCCTGCGAGCAAGCAAAGCGGGATACCGGCCAAGCCAATCCCGTGTTTGGAATGCCGCCTTTTTCCAGGTATAGTGCGGTCTGCCTCTCGGATTGATCCGAGCGGACGCCGGAAGGCGCGCGAGGACTTTTCCAAGCGGAGCGCCAGTCGGCGGTCGAACGGGTGTGGGGATGGGACGGTTGATGGGGACGCCCCGCCGAAAGGGAAATCTGGAAACAGTGCTAGGCGGTTTCGGAGCTTGAAAATCGGGAAAAGTAGCCCATTGGGGCAGCCCGCAAATCTACGGACGGTTTACGCAGCCGGGCACCGGACTGCCCGAATTACAGGCCACAAGCCGACTTCTCGTTCCTGATCGGAAATCGCCAGCATCACGAGGCGGAACAGGGCGTCGAACTCGATGAGCCACACGGGCTCCGCGTTCAGAAGATGACTCTCGGCGGCGTACAATTGTACTGAACGAAGGTCAGGGTATGCAACAAAACGGAACCGTTACTTTCGAGCCGGTCGTGCAAACGTCCACACTCAAAACATGGCACATCGTAGTAGCCGTATTCCTGTTCGCCTGCTTGATCTACGGCGTCGTCTGGTGGGGACGCCGGCGCTCTGAGAACAATCCCGGATCTCTGCGCCTCCACGGCGATCCTCCGGACTCCGGCAAAGGATCGTGATCGATTGTCTCTTAAGGGGAAGAGACGGCAACTGCCTGGCGTTTAGTCACAGGCCAGGCGCTCGTAGCTGGGACTTCCTCGGCGCTCAATTTTCAGCCGATTCGGGAACGAGAAACGCGCCAGGGTCCGGCGATCCACTTTGGAGATGTCGTCGGCTTATCGAACTTCTGGATGGGAACGCAAGGCGCGCGCCTGGCGACCGCCGGTTTCGCGGTTTTGCCATAAAGATCAAGCCTGTTCTGCTGTCTGTATGCAGCCCAACCTCTTTCAAGGTCCTTTACGTGCTCGGCGTCCCCGATGCCGAACCGAAGGAGCGACAGGATCATGGCGCGAACGCTGACGTGAGGCTCCGCGCCTTCACCAACATACCCACATCGCGGACACCGTAAGACCGGAGGGCGAATGTGCCGGCTGGATCGAATTCGTTGCAGCATCGCGTCCAGGTCATCGCGCAGATCGACGAGTGCGTCGAAGCGTGTGCCCGGTTGCCATTGGGAACGCAACCGCTCGACCATTTCCGGGAACCAGACTCTCTGCGCGTCACCGGCGGCCACGTCTGAACCATTGTAATGCCCCTCCAGATCGCCTATTGGATCGACCGTCAGCGCGCGAAAACGTAGGTGTTCAGGAAGTCGTTGCGGAATTTTCCTTTCGGATCGTACTTCGTCGCCAGTTCGATGAACTCCGTCATCCTCTCATACCTCGACCGGAACTCGGCCGGGGACAGCGTAAACAGCTTGCCCCAGTGAGGGCGGGGCTGAAATGGGGAGAGCTGCCTTTCGATGACGGGAAGGAGGCGCCTGACTGCCGGCCAGTCCGGCTTCCAGGTGAAGTGGATCGTCACGCTTGGTTGCCGGTGGCAGGTGCTCATCCACAGCTCATCGGCCGCGATGGTGCGGATCTCTGAGATCAGCAGGTGCGGAGTCACCTGGTCGCGCAGCCGCTCCACCGCCAGGATAGCGTCCACGGCGTTGCGCCGAGGCACGAAGTATTCCGACTGGAGTTCCTTCCCGG
>OBLT010003020.1_pt1 | contig 10327 bp, 7 predicted proteins | sample 1518721 | NCBI WGS metagenome assembly OBLT01 (sample SAMEA3539307, study PRJEB22396) | soil metagenome | biome: tundra; feature: field; material: soil | place: USA | collected 2010-05 | depth 0.15 m | reverse complement strand
AGCCGTGTAAATCGAGAGGTTTACGCACGGTTCTGGGAGAGCCGGGCGGTGAGATCCCGCCCGGCTACTCGCCTTTGCAGCGGAGCATCGGTAAGAGACAAGTACGAGTTTATCGATGCGGAGTACGCCGCCGCGGCCGCCGACACGGCCACGACGGCTCCGACCGTAAGCCAGATGTGCGAATGGCTCGGGGTCTCGAAATCAGGATACTACGAATGGCGGAGCAACCCGGGCTCGGCGACCGCGAAAAGAAGGGAAGAAATAAAACTGTACATCAAGAGGGCATTCGACGACTCGGACGGCACGTACGGCTACCGCCGGGTGCACGCCCAGCTGGCCCGCTGGGGCGTCGAGTGCGGCGACGAGCTCGTCCGCGCCCTGATGCGCGAGCTGGGCCTGGTGCCGTGCCAGGTGCGCCGGCGCCGGTCGCTGACCGTCCAGGCCACCGCCGGCCCGATCCCCGACCTCGTCGGACGCGACTTCAGCGCGGAAAAGCCGGGCGAGAAAATGGTCGGCGATATCACCTACATATTCACCTGGGAAGGATGGATCTATCTGGCCACCGTCATCGACTGCGCGACCCGGATGGTCGTGGGCTGGGCGACGGATGACAATTACAAGACGCCACTCATCACGAGCGCGATCAAGATGGCGGCCAGGAACGTCGAACTGCCCGATGGGGCGATATTCCACAGCGACCGCGGAAGCAATTACACCTCGGCCGAGTTCGCCGCCGAGCTTGGGTCGCTCGGGATCAGGCAGTCGGTCGGACGAACGGGTATCTGCTATGACAATTCGCTCGCGGAGTCTTTCAACGGGGTCCTCAAAGTCGAGCGAGTTCACCGCACTGTCTACGCGACACGAAAGAAAGCACGTGAAGACATCGCACGGTACATCGAGCTGCGCTATAATCGGAAGCGTCTCCACTCCGCACTCGGATACAGGACGCCGCAAGAGGCGATGGACGAGTGCCGAGGAATGAAGGCAACCGCGTAAGATCAACGCAAATTCGCGAGTCCGGAAAACGCGGGGCAGCTCACTGATCTCGTCGAGACGCAGTACGACCTACTGTTGGCCGGTGGCGGGCGTGGGCTGTCGGTCGGCTCCGGAGTCAGTGGTGGTGTCGGCCGGCCGCATAATTCACCCCAGGGATCGTGCGCGGACGTTAGCGGTGGGACGCATCTGGATCAGGCGCGTGTGCACGGTTTTCTGGTTCCCGTTTCGTCGCATGAAGTCCTGCGATCTCGTAGTTCTTCCATGCCAGATCGAAAGTGTCCTGGTGGATCAGGTTCAGCGGTACAGGCGGGGCAATCGTGTGCCAGACGGGGGCGTATTTGCGGCATAGCAAGCCTTCAATGGCCGCCACATCTGGTACAGGCCGTAGCGCCCCTGGCGGGACTGTGGCATCGGGGACGGGCGCAAACTGCAATGATCACCATCTGGCTCCTCCCGTCCGACGCGCACCACGCTGTGGGCATTCGTAGACTGACGCGCATCAATGATCATCCGGCATTCGTCATCATGTCGCGCTGATCCTTGCCAATATGCAAGGTATCACGGCGCGGGCCGCCGGAGGCCATACACTGTACGCTCTAAGCTTGTTATTTAACCTTTCTGTTTCTCTGTTTCTCTGTTTCCTGTTTTCGATTTTCTTCTCAGGCTCGGCGCGCTTGACGGTCTTGCCCACGTCGTGGCGGGTGGCCGGGTGCCGGTTTTTCGATCCTGGCGGGCGGCCTGAACCTGGCCGGGATCACCGCCCACCCAACAGGGGAGTGGGTGACCCAGCAGGCCGCGACGCCAAGTTCACTGCGGCGTTCGACGCCGTGCTCACCGCGGTCGGCGTGCGGATCATCAAGACGCCGGTCCAGGCGCCTCGCGCGAACGCGATCGCCGAAAGCTGGATTGCCAGCGCCCGCCGCGAGTGCCTGGACCGGATGCTGATCGTCAGTGAACGGCACCTTCGGCTAATGCTCAGCGAGTACGTCGATCACTACAATCTCCATCGCCCACATCGGGTGCTACGACAGATGCCGCCTGTCGGCCGCCCGCATCCGCCTGCCCTGGGCATGAATTTCCGGGTTCCGCGCCGGGACCGGCTCGGCGGCCTGACCCGCGAGTATTCGCAAGTCGCATGAGGTGACATAGTTTTCGGCAACCACACCCGTAACTTCGGCCTAGAGATACGTCCGCCCGGAAGTAAATTGGGATGCTTGACCGCCAGTTGTCCGGAATGTTAGCCTGCGAAGACGATGAATTCGGAGTGAGCGTACGGCATATTTTGGTATTCTCGTGGAGGTTTGTGACGCTTAATCTTTTGTCGTTCGGTGCGTGCATTCAAGGCGACGGCGCGTCCTCGCGGGCACATACTGACCAGAGTGGCTGGCCCCGCATGGCATAGCATCTTGAGGCTGACAGTGCATCGAAGCTCACAAGGTTGAATCGAGGCTCACAAGGTTGAGAGGACGGATCTGCCGATGCCGCGTACCGTTATGGACGCGATGGCGGCGGCCGCGGACATCACCGACCGGGGGTTCACCTTTGTCGATGGGAGCGCCGGGGAGCACTGGATGTCCTTCCAGGAGCTGGCGCAGGCAGCGCGTCGGCGGGCCTGCAACTTGCGGGCGCTGGGACTGGTGCCCGGTGACCGGATAGCGCTGATCATCCCGGAGCAGCGGTCCTTCGTGGTCACTTTCCTTGCGGCACTGGCCGCCCAGCTGGTGCCGGTGCCGGTATATCCCCCTTCATCGCTGGCGAAGGTGGATAGCTGGCGTCAGGCCACGGAGGGAATCGTGCGTACGGCCCGCCCAGCGGCACTCGTCACGACCGATGAAGTTAGCCCGCTGCTGTGGTCGGTGGCCAGCCGGGCCGACACGAAGATCATCACGTTGCGGCAGCTCGACAGCTATCCGGGGGCGGAGCCTACCGCCGCGGGCTCCGACCCGGACCCGGACGATGTCGCTTTCCTCCAGTTCACTTCGGGATCGACCATGGCACCGCGGGGGGTGATGGTCAGCCACCGCAACCTAGTGGAGAACTGCACCCGCATCAACGACGATTTGCTGTCGGCCGACATCACCGGGGTGTCCTGGTTGCCGCTATATCACGACATGGGGCTGATCGGGATGGTGCTGGCCCCTCTGCTGGCGCTGCGGCCCATATTCTTCCTGGACACCCTCGCATTTCTCAAGCGTCCGGCCCTGTGGTTCGACCTGATCCACCGTCACCGGGCGTCCGCTACTTTCGCGCCGCACTTCGTCTATGCCCTGGCCGTGCGGCGCATCCCCGCCGCAAAGGTAGCCGGGTGGGACCTGTCCTGCCTGCGGCTGGTCGGCTGCGGAGCCGAACCCATCGACGCCCGTACGCTGCGGACCTTCGCCGGGCACTTCGCCGCCGCCGGGCTCCGGCCAGAGGCGCTGTGCCCGTCCTACGGGCTGGCCGAGGCCACGCTGATATCGACCTACACCCCGGTCGGCGAGCACTGGCGCAGTCAGATCCTCGATGCCGACCGGCTCCAGCGGCACGGCGAGGCTGCACCGCCCACGCCGGGCGGCAAGACGCTCGAGATCGTCGGCTGCGGCACTGTCGTCAAAGGCCATTCACTGCGCATCATCGACCCATCCGGGCGCGCGTTGCCGGAGGGGCGGGTCGGAGAGATCGAGCTGCGCGGCCCCAGCATTACCGGCGGCTATTTCGCCGACCCAGCTGCCACCGCGCGCACCTTCTCCGACGGTGCGGTGCGCACCGGCGATCTGGGATATGTAGCGGACGGGCACCTGTTCGTCACCGGCCGGCAACGCGATCTGGTCATCGTGCACGGTCGCAACTACGCCGCCCAGACCATCGAATGGGCTCTAGACGGGCTGTCGTTGGTGCGCGCTGGCCACGCAGTGGCGTTCGCGTACCCGGACAACGAGGGCGTGGAGCAGATCGCCGTCGTCTGCGAGTCAGCCACGCGCGACGTGGCCGACGTGCAGCACGCCGTCGCCGCGCGCATCAGCGAGGAACTGGGGCTGGCCGTCGGTCAGGTCCTCGTCGTGCGCCCGGGCACACTGCCGAAAACTAGCAGCGGCAAGGTGCAGCGCGCCAAAACGCGCGCCCTGTTCCTCGACGGCACGCTGGGCCGCATCGCCCAGGGCAAAGGCGCCGCTCGCCGCAGCCGGCCGCTGCTGATCGCGCGGCTGCGCTGGCAGGCCGCTCTCGGATCTGTACGGTACCGCCTCGAGACGGCATGCCGCACCCGTCGGCAGCGCGCCACCGGCGAACCGCGATGACCGGCCACGACCAAACCGCCCTGCTCCGGGAACTCATCGAGCGGGTCACCGAACGGCCCGTTGGCGATATCGGCCCGGACACCCGCATTACCGACCTCGGCGTCGATTCGGTCGCCTTCGCAGAGATCGTCGTTCAGATTGAGGACGGTCTCGACATCGACATCCCGTTCGCCCGGTGGCTGAGCGCGCGCACCGTGCGAGACGTCCTGGCCATGATCGACGAGGTTGCACGGCATGACACCGACGAAGGGCGTGCGCGCGTGATCTAGCCACCGCGCACAACAGTCGACGCTTCGGCACCACACGCATTCCACGGGTCGTCAGTACGTCGGCAAGCAGGTTCACGGTCCGGAATTCCCATAGCGTTTCCAAGTCGAGCTGGATACCGAATTCGTCCTCGATGTCCACGGCCATCGAGACCGCGCTCACCGAGTCGAGGCCGTACTGCGACAGAGGAGTGTCGTAGTCGATCTCCGAGGGGTGGAGCTTCGCGTAGTGTGCGGCGCGAGCGGCCAGGCTCGACAGCGGGACGGATCCTCTGATCGGCGGGCAGCATGGTCACCCGCGGGACGGTGCGCCGAAGCCGGACGTGCCGTCGAGCTGGGTTAGCCGGGTGTGCACGTTCTCGAGACCTCCGTATCGGCGCGTATGCTCTTGGATTCTGGGCGAGTTCTCGATGTAGCGCTGCTGGCAGCGGGCGACCGTCTGCAGGGTCGCGTCGCAGAATGGCACACCGGCGTGCCGCAGCCGGGTCAGGTGTGTCGTCTCGAACCGCCACGGCTGGGTGGCGATCTCGAAGTTCTTCCAGCCCAGCTCGAGAAAGCGGCGCTGGCGTCGCGGTATTGAAGCGAGCGGCACGTCGTCTATGCCCGCGTAGCAGCGGATCTCCTCGGGGTGGTACACCTCTGCCCACAGCCAGGCCAGCTCCCGCAACGTCGGGCTGGAGGCGTCGTCGCTGACCAGGTGGACGATCGCGCCGGGCGGGAGGAACTGGTAGACACCGAGGAAACCGTTCTGGAACGCATCTTGGTGGAGCAGGTTGAGGGGTGCCGGCAGCGCGATGGTATGCCAGACCGGCGCGTATTCGCGGCACAGCAGGCCTTCGATCGCCCGCCACATCTGGTAGAGCCCGTAGTTCTTCCCGGTGTATTGCCCCGTGCGGCTGTCACCGATCACCACCGAAGGGCGGATGATCATGAAGGGGATGCCGCTTTCGGCTATGAGCCATTCGGCGATGCGCTTGCTGCGGGTGTAGGCGGTGGGCTCGTTGGCTGGGTCTGGATGCGGGTGCAGCTGCTCGGGAATGGTGTCGTTGCGATAGCCCGCGGAGTAGACGGTGGACAGATAGATGAACCGCCGCACTTCCCAGGCGCGGCCCGATCGCAACAGCCCGGCGGTCAGGTCGACGTTGGCCGCCTGCAGGCCCTTCTCGTCAAAGTAGTCGACGCAGCCCGCGCAGTGGATGATCTCGTCGACTCCGGCCGCGGCGGCCTGGGCGTCCAGGTCACCAAGGTGGTCTACGGCGGGCAGCTCGGTGACCGTGGCGAGCTGCATCAGCTCGTCGGCTCTTGTTTCCGCCACGTCGCAGGCGAGCAGGGCCTGCCGCAGGCGCTGCCGGCAGCGCGCTGGGTCGGAGGTGACGCGGATCGGCAGTAGGACACGGCGGCGCTCGCGGACCACGAGCGCCGCCGTTACCAAGCTGCCGAGGAAGCCGCTCGCACCTGTGATGAGCGTCGAGCCGCCGGATGGTGGGTGGCTCATGTCAGCTGCTGGCCGCGTCCGCGCCGGCAGCCGTGAGCGTGTAGCTTCCGGAGAGGCTGAGCAGGTGCGTCTCGCCGCCGAGCGCGTCGGGCAGCGTCACCTCCACCCGTTTCTCCTCGGGGTTGAAGTTCCAGCTGACGGATTTGCCGTTCCGCAGCGCCTCGCGGATCTCCTCGCCAGAACCGCTCCCCGCGTCGGGCTTGCACTGGCTGGGGGCGCGTACGTCTACACGGGTCTGCTCCGGGTCGAACAGCACGTGCTCGTCGATAGTCCCCTTGCCGGCCAGCCGCAGGCGGTGGCCATCCAGGACCGCGCCCCCGGACCGGATGACCATGCTCACCGGCGCGTACACGCTCGGGTCGGCGCCGAGTTCTTCCAGGGACTCGGCGAGTTCGGGGAACTCGATCTTCGAGCGGAACTCGACCTCGACCGTGCCGGCCTCGTAGTCGATGATGCCGTGGCTACCAGGCTCACCGAGTCCGATGTGGATCGGGCCCGAATCGATTGCGCGGCCCTGCCACTTGACCGGGATGGTCTCGACGATATCTATGTCCATACCGGTAACGTTGAATTCCAATTGGTCTGTGGACATGTGCAGCCTTTCTCTTGCTGGTTGATTTGTTGGGTTTCCAGGCCCTTAATCCGCCGCCACCACGCTCTGGCCGATGATCTCTTTCATGATCTCGCTGGTGCCGCCGTAGATCGTCTGTGCCCGCGCGTCCATGAATGCCCTGCCCACCACGGATTCGGCGGTATAGCCGTAACCGCCATGGAGCTGAAGGCACCTGCCCGTCACGTCCTGGCACAGTTCCGTGTTCCACAGCTTGACCATGGCGGCCTCCTCGCCGCTGAGCGCGCCGAGATTGTGGCTCGTGATGCATTGGTCCGTGAAGGCACGTGCCACCCGCAGGCTGGTCGCCATTTCCGCTAGCTGGAACCTTATGTGCTGGTGTTCGGCGAGGACTTTACCGAATGTGGCGCGGACCTGGCTGTACCGCACCGTGTCCGCGAAGGCGCGCTCGGCCAGCGCCAGGGCGCAGACCGCGATCGAAAGGCGCTCGCGCGGGAGGTAGCGGGAAAGGTACAGGAACCCGCTGCCCTCCTCCCCGATCAGGTGAGAGCGCGGTACATAGACGTTGTCGAGGAAGATGTCGGCGGTGTCCATCGCGCCGAGCCCGATCTTGGCCACGGTCCGGCCACGTGTTACCCCGGGCATCGTGAATTCGACGAGGAACAGGCTGCCGGACCGGCTACCCCTGGCGACGCCCGGCGGGCTCGTGTGCGCCGCCACGATCATGCGGTCCGCGATTGACCCGTGGGTGACGAAGGTCTTCTGACCGGTCAGCACGAAGCCGTCGCCCTGCGGGCGCGCGGTGCTGCCGATGCCCGTGACGTCGCTCCCGGCGCCCGGCTCGGTGATCGCGATCGTGTAGATCTTCCGGCCCGAGCAGAGGTCCGGCAGCCAGCGGAGCTTCTGCTCCTCGGTGGTGAGCGCGGAGGCCAGGTAGCCCGCGACCACCTCGCCCTGCACGTAGAAGGCCGGGCTCAGGGCGCACTCCCGCGCCATCTCCTCGTTGCGGATCACGTGGTAGCGGTAATCGGCCACGCCGCCCCCGCCATACCGCTCATCGACATCCGGCGCGAGCAGGCCCAGGTTCCCGGCCGAAAGCCACACCGCGCGGTCGACGCGACCGGAACTGCTCCATTCGGGCAGCCTCGGTTCGATCTCTTTCGCCACGTAGGCCCGCACCGTCTCGCCGAACGCCCGGTGGTCGGCCGTGAAGATGTCCCGGCTCATCCCGCCGCCTCGGCTTGGTGGTCCCGGACAGGCCCCGACACGGCGACCCACTCCGGCGCCAGGGTCCGTATCCGCTGGATCATCACGTGGCAGTACCCGGCGTTATGCTCCATCCCCCACATCCTCGGTGCTGGCATCTTTCCCGCGGCCGGATGGGTCAGCCTCAGGCATCGGGTGCTCCGGTCGGCGAGCCCGAGCTCCGCGGCGAGGAACGCCAGCTCCGTCGGCACGCAGATCAGCAACTGGGCCGCGGTCTCCCGCGTCCAGTCCGCCTCCAGCGGCTCCAGGGCGGGAAGCCGGACGGGCTCGTCGTAGATGTATGGCCGTGCGACGAGATCGATGTCCAGGGCGGCGCGAGCGCCGCGGTCGGACCACCAGGGCTGGGTTCGCGCGTAATCCCGAAGCAGCAGGTCGGCCGCCTCGCGCGCCGAGTGCAGGCAGAGATACGCGGCCTTACCCATGTTTGCCATGTCATAGTTGTCGATGCTGGCAATGGATTCAGCCGCGAACGTGCTTATCTCGTCGTCTCGTTTCTCCATGAACTGGGCGAGCGCGGTGAAGAAATCCTCGTAGGCTAGCAATCCTCGCGTATCGAGATACCTGGTGAGGTAGTAGGCCGCCCTCGTGTTATGGCAGAAGTGCATCGCGTAGTAGAACCAGGTTCCGGCGGTGTACTCCGCACGGCTGACCCATTTCGTCGCGACAACGACGTCTGCCTCGGCCTTCTGGTCAGGTGCCCGCACCACCTCCAGCCCCAGGACCTCGCGCCGGTCATACAGGTCCGTGTTGTGCAAGAGCAGATGCGGGTAGACCGTCAGCGTCTCCGCGCGCAGCCGGCACAGGCGGCCGATGCCTGCCCGGAAGCTCTCCAGGGTCTCGCCGGGCAGCGGCCAGATCAGTTCGATGAACGAGCTGATGTTCCTGGCGTCAAGCGTTTCCCGCAGCTCGGTGAATGCTTCCTCCTTGATGTTCTTCCGGCCGACAAGCTGCAGCGCGTCCGGTGTCACCGTCTGCAAGGAGATCGGCTGGCTGGTTACGAGCCCGCCGCGTACCAGCAGATCGGTGATCTCGGCGACGCGGCGCGGCTGGTTCTTCGCGGCGGTGATCACGAGAGAGGTGGGGAAGCCGTATTCTTCCCGGCACCTGACGATGTGCTTGCTGAGTTCCACGTCCCTGGGCGACAGGCCCCAGTTCGCATCGGCGATGAGCACGCTCGTCACGAAGTTCTCGGCTATCCACCGGATGTCGCCGCGGACACGGTCTTCGTCGAACTTGAATACCTTGGAATTTGTCGCCGCGCCCCAGTTGCAGAAGCCGCAGCCGTACGGGCAGCCGCGGTTCGTCTCGAGTACCGCGAACGTGTACTCGCCGCCGTCGAATATCCCTGCGGCGAACGGCGACGGCAGGTCGTCGAGAGTGCTCAGCCGGGGGGTCGGCGAGGTGGTCACTATCCCGTCGCCCGACCAGTAGCTCACGCCGGAAATCCGGGCCAGGTCCGGCTCCGCCGACGCGACGGCGCGGAGAAATTCGTAGAAGGGCTGTTCCCCTTCGCCGTTGCAGACGACGACGCGGCCGCGGCCCGCCGGGATATAGTCGGCCGCATGGCCCATTACCTGCGGGCCGCCCAGGAAGCACCAGGCCTCGGGCTGCTTTTCCAGTATGGTGTCGAGCAGCATCCGCATGGCGCCCATATTCCATACATAGCAGCTGAAGGCGTAGATGTCGCTGCGCCGTTCCAGCAAGTCAGCGGCGATTTCCGGCAGGTCGGCACTGACGCCGTGAGCGCAGATGCCGAAGTCGAAGGTCTCCGCGATCAGCGGATCTTGCGTGGCGTACGCCTGCAGGTAGCCCGCCACGAGAGGCAGGGTGTGGTCATAGACCGACAGTTCGACGGTCGTGACGCGCCGACTCGGTGCCACGATGTGTCATCACCACTTTCGTCCGCTGCTGTCAGCCGTTCTCGCTGATGGCCCGGGCCAGATCCGTCAGCACGGGATGCCGGTGAACGTCCTCGGGCTGGAGCGTGATCCCGGATGCGCGGGCCCTGGAGACCAGGCGGATGATCCGGAGCGAGTCCCCGCCCAGCTCGAAGAAATCCCCGCCGGGGTCGGCCGATTCCAGGCCGAGCACCTCGCACCAGACCTTGCTCAGCGCCGGGCTGAGCACGTCGTCGGCACCAGGCCGCGCGGGCGCGGTGTCGAGCCGTCGGCCGCTGAGGTCCTTCCTGTCAAGTTTTCCGTGCGCGTCGGTGGGCATCGAGCCGACCCGGACGATGACGGCGGGAACCAGGTAGCTGGGCAGTTCCTCCGCCAGCTTGAGCCGCAGCGCCGGGCCGTCGTCGGCGTCCGAGACGACGTAGCCGACGAGAACCTCCGGCGCGCCGGAGGCCGGACGGTGCCCGACCACGGCGGCCTGGCGCACCGACCCGCATCGAAGCAGCGCCGCCTCGACCTCGGCCGGCTCGATGCGGATTCCGCTGATCTTCAGTTGGCTGTCC
>OBLT010003019.1_pt1 | contig 10328 bp, 8 predicted proteins | sample 1518721 | NCBI WGS metagenome assembly OBLT01 (sample SAMEA3539307, study PRJEB22396) | soil metagenome | biome: tundra; feature: field; material: soil | place: USA | collected 2010-05 | depth 0.15 m | reverse complement strand
AGGTGGATCATTTGACCACGCAGCCCTTCTCCACCAGCACGGTCTTGACGCCGCGGTGCTGGAGTTCGATGCCGCAAGCCAACCCCGTCGGCCCGGCGCCCACCACAATAGCGTCAAAAGATTCAGTCACGGCGCTACAACTTGCTTTCCACTTCGCGATACACGCTTTCCAGCGCGCCGGCGATGGCGGAAGCATCCTTGCCGCCGCCTTCCGCCATGTCCGGCCGGCCGCCGCCCTTGCCGCCCACGGCTTGGGCCACCGCGCCCGCCAGCTTGCCCGCATGGATCTTGCCGGTCAGGTCTTTGGTGACCGCCGACACCAACGCGACGTTGCCGTCGGCGGCGGAAGCCAGCACCACTACGGCGCTCTTCCACTTGTTGCGCAACACATCGGCCAGCTCGCGCAGTTGCTGCCGGTCCATGCCGTCGAGGCGCGCCGCCAGCACCTTTACGCCGTTGACCGTGTGCGCCTGCTCCTCCAATGCCCCCACCGACGCTTGCGCCAGTCTGGTCTTCAAATGATCCACCTGTTTTCCGAGGGCGCGTTCCGCCGCCAGCAGTTTCTCCACGTGTTCGATCAGCTCCGGCTCCGAGGCTTTGACCATCTCCGCGATGCGCCGCAGCGCGTCGGTCGATTCCTGATACTGCCGCAGCGCCCCTTCGCCCGTAAGAGCTTCGATGCGCCGCACACCCGCCGAAATGCTTTCCTCGTAGACAATCTTGCAGACTCCGATATCGCCGGTGCGGCGAACGTGCGTGCCGCCGCACAGCTCGCGGCTGAAGCCCGGCACGGAGACCACCCGAACCTCGTCGCCATATTTCTCGCCGAACAACGCCATGGCTCCGGTGGCGATGGCCTGGTCGATCGGCATGACGTCGGTCGCTACCTCGGTGTTCTTCAGGATCTGCTCGTTCACGATCCGCTCGACTTCCTCGATTTCCCGGCGGTCCATGGCGGCGTAGTGCGAGAAATCGAAGCGCAGGCGCCCCGGTTCCACCACGCTGCCTTTCTGCTTGACGTGCGTGCCCAATACCTGGCGCAGCGCGGCGTGTAGCAGGTGCGTGGCCGTGTGGTTGCGGCGCGTGGCGTCGCGCAACGGCGCGGCCACTTCCGCTCGCAACAAGCCGCCCGCCCGCACGGGCGCATGGGTCACAATGCGGTGCACGGTCAGGCCGGGAACGCCGGGGAACGCAGTCTCCACATCCGCCACCTTCTCGCCCGCCTGCGAATACAGCGCGCCGCGGTCGCCCACCTGGCCGCCGGCCTCGGCGTAGAACGGGGTACGGTCGAACACCAACTCCGCCTGCGCGCCGCCCGGAACCTCGTCCACCGGTTGACGGTCCACCAGCAGCCCGATCACGCGCGAAGCCGCTTCCAGCTCCGCATAGCCCAGAAACTTCGTGCGCCCTTGTTCCAGCAGCTTCTGATAGGCCGGCGCGACCGCTCCCTTTTCCGCGCCCCTCCAACTGAGGCGTGCGCGGTCGCGCTGCCGCTCCATTTCGCGGTCGAAGCCTTCCCGCTCGATGGCCAGGCCGCGTTCGCGCGCCATCTCCTCCTGCTCGTCGATCGCCAGCCCGTAAGTATCGTAGAGCTTGAACGCAATTGCGCCCGGAAGCACTCCTCCCTGGACGGACTGGATCTCCTCGTTGAATACCTTTTCGGCCACCAGGAACGTCGTGGCATAGCGGTGTTCCTCTTCCTTTACCACGCGCGCCACGCGCTGCACGCTCTCCAGCATTTCCGGATACGGCGATTGCATCAGCTCCGCGACGTACCCGGTGAGTTTATACAGGAACGGCTCCTCCACGCCGATGAGCCGCACGTTCCGCATGGCGCGCCGCATAATCTTGCGCAGCACGTAGCCGCGGCCATCGTTGGCAGGCAGCACGCCATCGTGGATCAGGAAAGCGGCGGAGCGTGCGTGGTCGGCCGCGATGCGCAGCGCCGTGTCCACGCGCGCATCGGAGCCGTAAGACATGCCGAACATGCCGGCCGCCTGCAGGATGATGGGCTCGATGAGGTCCGTTTCGTAAACGGAAAGCTTGTCATTGAGCGCGGCCGTAAAGCGCTCCAACCCCATCCCCGTATCGATCGAGGGCCGCGGAAGCGGCGTGAGAACGCCGTTCGCATCGCGGTTGTACTGCATGAACACAAGGTTCCAGATTTCGACGAACCGGTCGCCGCCGTCGTTCGGGAACTCCTCGCTTTCGCGCCCCGGAGAGGCCGCCGCCGGCCCGAGATCGTAGTGGATCTCCGAACACGGCCCGCACGGGCCGGTCTCGCCCATTTGCCAGAAATTATCTTTTTCGTCAAGCCGGAAAATGCGGCTCTTGGGCACGCCGGCTACCTTCTGCCAAAGCCTCTCGGCGTCGTCGTCTTCGCGGAAGACGGTCACGTAGAGCTTGTCCTTGGGCAGACCGTAATCCTTGGTAATCAGCTCCCAGGCGAACTCGATGGCCTCGGCCTTGAAATAATCGCCGAACGAAAAATTGCCGAGCATCTCGAAGAATGTGAGGTGCCGCCGCGTGTACCCGACGTTCTCCAGATCGTTGTGCTTGCCGCCCGCGCGCACGCACTTCTGTGAGCTGGCCGCGCGCGAATAATCGCGTTTCTCGAGGCCCAGGAACACATCCTTAAACTGGTTCATGCCCGCGTTAGTGAACAGCAAAGTGGGATCGTTCCCGGGTACCAGGGAAGAGCTAGGGGTCACGCGGTGCCCCCGTTCGGCGAAGAAGTCGAGAAAGCGCTGTCGGATTTCGTGACCTGTCACGGAGATTCCTTTGGATGTGGACTAAATACAATTGTACCGGCTCATGGACACACGCTTCGCTACCATGTGGAGATGCGGGAACTGTTGCACTCCGTCGCCCTTCGCGCCGCGCGATACCTCGAAGAAGTGCGGGAGCGCCGGGTTGCTCCTTCGGCGGAAGCGGTCCGCGGCCTGGACCGGCTGCTGGAGCCGCTGCCCGCCGGGCCGACGGCGCCGGAAGAGGTGATCCGCCTGCTCGATGAAGTGGGTTCACCGGCCACCATGGGCATCGCCGGGCCGCGGTTTTTCGGATTTGTGATCGGCGGTTCGCTCCCCGCCGCCCTCGGGGCGAACTGGCTGTCTTCCGCCTGGGACCAAAACGCCGGTCTGTTCGCCGCCACCCCGATCTCCGCCGTTCTCGAGGAAGTTTCCTTACGCTGGCTACTCGACGCACTGACCCTGCCCGCCGGTTGTGGAGGCGCGTTCGTAACCGGCGCGACAGTGGCCAATTTCACGGCGCTGGCCGCGGCGCGGCACTCCGTGCTCGAGCGCGCCGGATGGGACGTGGAAGCGAAGGGCCTGTTCGGCGCGCCTGCCATCCAGGTGGTGGCCGGCGAGGAGGCGCATCCTTCGGTCATCAAGTCGCTGGGCATGCTCGGCATGGGACGGGAGCGCGTGGTCCGGGTTCCCGTGGACAGCCAGGGCCGGATGCGCGCGGATCGGCTTCCGGAATTGCGCGGCCCCTGCATCGTGTGCGTGCAGGCCGGCAATGTCAACACGGGGTCGTTCGATCCGGCGCCGGAGATCTGCGCGCGCGCTCACGCCATGGGCGCCTGGGTCCATGTGGACGGAGCGTTTGGGCTGTGGGCCGCCGCCAGCCCGCGCCATGCGCATCTGGTTGAGGGATTTCACGAAGCCGATTCGTGGGCCACCGATGCCCACAAGTGGCTCAACGTTCCCTATGACAGTGGCCTCGCGTTCGTGCGCGACCCGGAGATCCTGCGCGCTACCATGGGCCTGACGGCTGCCTATCTGCCGCAGGGCGAACACCGGGAACCTTCGCAGTATGTTCCCGAACTGTCCCGGCGAGCGCGCGGGGTGGAGATCTGGGCCGCCCTCAAGTCCCTGGGCCGGAGCGGCCTGGCCGAAATGATCGACCGCTGCTGCCGCTGCGCCCAACGCTTCGCGGACGGCTTGTCCACCGCGGGCTTCGAAATTCTCAACGATGTGGTGTTGAACCAGGCGCTGGTAAGTTTCGGCGCGCCGGAAGCGACCCAGCGCGTGATCGCCGCCATACAAGAGGACGGCGCGTGCTGGTGCGGCGGCACCGTGTGGCAGGGCCGCCATGCCATGCGGATCAGCGTCTCTTCCTGGGTGACAACCGAAGCCGATGTCGATCGCAGCTTGGAGGCGATATTGCGGATCGCGCGCGCTACTTCACGTTCAACGTCTTCTTGAGCCAAGCTACCATCTCAGGCTTCCAGTGCTGCATCTCCGGATCGCGCCAGCCGCCCATCCCGTGCCCGCCGCCTTGGATTGTGATCAGTTCGCAGCCCGCGCCCACTTGATGCATCGCGTCGCACATCGCGGGCGATTGCTCGTACGCCACCTGATCGTCCTTGTTCCCATGTATGCACAGAAAGGGCGCCATTCCCTTGTGAACCGCGAGAATAGGCGACACGGCGCGCAGCTTGGCAAGGCCTGCCTCGTCGAGTTGCTCCGCGCCGAAGAAGTGAATTCCGCCGCCGTTTGCCGCGTGCCGGTTGATGGTGGCCATGTCGAAGCGCTCCGGATGATCGCGCCGTAGTTCGGCCAGCTTTCCGTAATCCACCGGCCCGTAAAAATCCGCCACCGCCGCCACTCTCGTTTCCGGCGTCTCGTGCGTCGCGGCGTAGTTCACGAGAAATCCGCCGGCAGATTCGCCGATGATCGCGATCTTCGAGACATCCACGTGGTATTCCGCGGCATTGGCCTTCACCCAACGGATCGCACTGTTGACATCCTCGATCGCCTGCGGAAAACGGAACTCCGGCGCCATTCGGTAATCGATGCTGAACCACGCGATTCCGGCGTTGGCCAGCACGTCGAACAACGGCCGGACATTCGTGCTCTTGCTTCCCCCGTCGAACCCTCCGCCATGGATCAGAATGGCGGCGGGAAACGGCCCCGGTCCGTCCGGAACGTGAAGGTCGAGAAGGACCGGCTTCCCACCGGGGTGGGTGTACTCGACGTCCTTCCGATCGAGAGGCGCGCCGGCCAGAGTCGCGCCGCAGGCAATAGCCAGAATGAGAACCGATGTCCGCATGGAAGTAGATTGTATCAGTGTCAAGGGCGCAAGAGAGTTAGAATCTGACGTGATGAGCACACCATTCCGTCTGGACGGACGCACGGCCCTGGTGACCGGGGGCGCCAGTGGGATCGGCGAAGCTACCTGCCGGGCGCTTACGGCGGCTGGAGCGGTTGTCACGATCGCCGATATCGATCGCCCGCGCGCCGAATCGGTGGCCCGGCAACTCACCGGCGCGTCTGTTCTCACACTGGACATTACGGATGGGCCGGCAGTGGAAGCGGCCTTCGCCGCGCTCGCGGGCCTCGACATACTTGTCAACAACGCCGGAATAGGATTGGTCGGCGGCCTCCAGGAAACCGAAGCCCTCGACTTCCAGCGTCTCTTCAAAGTGAACGTCGAAGGCATGTATCTCGTCACGAAGGCTGCCATGCCGAAGCTGCTGGAGTCGCGGGGCACGATCGTGAACATCGGCTCCGTCGCCGGCCTGATTGGCGTGAAACGGCGCTTCGCTTATTGCGCCACCAAGGGGGCGGTGATCGCCATGTCGCGCCAACTTGCCGTCGATTATGCCGGCCGGGTGCGCGTAAACTGCGTTTGCCCCGGCACGGTGGATACGCCTTTCGTGGAAGCTTTTCTCGAGAAGTACCACAAACACGAGAAAGAAAAGGTGCGCGCGGAGCTGAACCAACGCCAGCCCATCGGCCGCCTTGGTCTGCCCAGCGAAATCGCCCACATGGTTGTTTATCTCTGCTCGTCCGAAGCCGCGTTCGTCACCGGTTCCGTCGTGACTATCGATGGCGGCTGGACTGCGGCGTAGTGTCGTGGGGCGGTCCCCCTGGACCGCGCCGGACGCCCTCGTCCGGCTGTGGTTCGATAACACAGGCCCGACCAGGGGTCGGGCGCCGACACGCGCGATTACCGCGGAACCACAGGGAACGCCGAAATGCGCAACCGGGCGCAGCCCATGGGGATCAGGGTGATCTCTTCCACCGGATCGCTCGATGCGGCGGGGCTTTGCGGCAATTCTCCCACCATGCCGTTCGCTTCCTGTTTCCACGCGGGAATTCGGCGCGCCTTCATCTTCAACTCGATCGGCGCGGTGGCCTGCGCAAACGGCTGTCCGGCGACTTGCTTCGTCTCTTTCGCAACCCGGATAGAAGCCTCGGGGCGGTTCGCATCCAAGATCAGACCGTAGTTCCACGCGCTTGTTGGATACACTTCGTACGCCGGCCAGCCTTCCGTGGCGTACGCCTTCCAGTTCTCGCCGATTTTCAGGGAATAGGTTAGGGGCCCACGCTGGACGGAAACCGAGTCGCGGTTGGCTTCCCAGCGCGCAACCACGAGCTTCATCGGGAAGTGGATGGTTACGCGGTCGCCGGAGCGCCACTGCCGGTCGACGGTAAGCCAGCCGCATCCGGATGCGGAAACCGCCACGCTTTTCCCGTTTACCATCAGCGATGGCGTTCCACTCCAGCCCGGCGTCCGCAAGACCAGCGGGAAACGGACTGGGCTCGCGACCGCGAAGGAAAGCCGCACGTCGCCGGTGAACGGGTACCCGGTCTCTTCGGCGATCTGGACCGTCGTGCCGCCGGCCACCTTCGCGGTCACCCTGGAGGGAGCGTACAGCGCCGCCGCGAGTCCGCCCTCCGGCGTCGCCATCCAGAGGCTCTCGGCGTAATACGGCCAGCCGAAGGCGACGTTGTGCTGGCAGCAGCGGTATTGATAGGGGTTGTAGGAGAACATATCGCCATCGTTCTGGACCATCGGCGCCTTACTGGAGCGATCCAACTGCACCTGGTTGGGCGCGGTCAGGTAATGCAGCCCCTTCAGGTCCGGCGTCATCGCGGCGGGAAGAGAATTAAAGGCGACGTCCTCGGCGCGGTCCAACCATACCGGATCGCCCGTGATGCGCGCCAGCATCTCGTCGCTGTGCATGAACTCCACCATCGAACAGGTCTCGGCGGCTTGCCGTGGTCCGGCGTAGCCGGGGCGGGCGTTCTCATCGGCGCCGAACATGCCGCCGGGAACCTGCCCGTACTGGCGCATGGCGGCATCGTAGTTGCGCTCCGTGGCGCGCAGGAACATAGGCTCGCGCGTCTGCTGAGAATACTGCGCCGGCTCGCGAAAGCACTGCGTGAAATTGACGCCGTGCCAGCTCGCGACGGCATTGGTCCAGTCGGCCGTGCGGCCGTGGTTGCGCGCCGCCAGGTCGAGCAGCCACTTCTCCCCCGTGCGGTCATAGAGCCAGTAGATGCTGTCCAGGTTGTCGCCGCCGCGGATTTTCTGCCAGCTCGCGGGCAGCAGTTGGTCGAGCGGTATGGCGGCTTGCCAGCGGAAGTACCGCGTCATCAGATCGATCACTCGCCTGTCGCCGGTCGCTTCATAGTAGGTCCGCAGCGGAAACATCATGATCATGTTGGGCCAAAGATCGATCGTCTTGGCGTTGCGCGGGCCCGCGACCGTCAAGTTGCCGCGCGGGCCGAAGTAGCCGTCTTCCCGTTGCGTCGCCAGCACCTTCTCGATCCAGCGCAGGGATTCGGCGATCACGCGCTGGTCCTTCAGCACATAACCGAGATCCACATAGCCTTTCAGCCAATACGGGACCTCCTCCCATCCGGCCGAGCCTTCGCCGCTCGGGTCCACCCAGGCATTGCCCTGGAATTTGCAGAACTTGCTCAACTCCGCAAGATGCCCGGTGAATCCGCCGGCCATCAGCTCCAGTTGTGTGCGAAGCCAGCCTTCGGGACGAATGCTGCCAACCGGCAGTTTGATCAACGAACCCGGCAGCAGCGGGTCGCGGTTCCCCTGGTAAGGGGAGTTGTCGCCGGTGGCGGCCAGCACAGGGGAGAAGCCGGCGCGGTCTGGCCCCTGCCCCGCTGAGATTCCAATGCCAGCCAGGAACAGGACTGCAAATCGAACAAGAGGATTCAATGGTCGCATTTTGCCTTGGCCCGGAACTTCCATTTGAGACCCAGTGTACTCCCCGACGGCGATCAGCGTTCAGCCAAAGGCGTCGCTGTGGCATCAACAAAAACAAGGCTGGAATTCAGGACCACGGAAGGCTGGCTCCCCACCTTGGACGCATTTAGAACTCTGGCGGCCTAAACCGCGGTCCGCTCGAACCACTCCAATTGCTTTCAGACCAATGGTATCGGCGCAAAACTGGCACGCGCGTCCAGTCTGGGCGCCCGGCAGAGACTATTCTCGGACCACGTGAGAACGAGCATCTCGAGCACCGATGGTCCGCTCTCTGACCCTACCCTGTCCAGGGCGCCTTCCAGGGGAGCGCAACCTACGCCAGCATGGCTTGGTAGCGCTTGCTGCTGCTTTCGCCAGTTTTGGAGGTAACGCCTTCCGCCAATTCGCGTCGGTTCTGACGATCGTTCCAATGGCCACGCAGCGCGTGGAAAACTTCAACGGCCTCGAAACCACTTTCTGACACGGTATTTTCGAACGTTGCCGTCACCAGACGTTGAAATGGAAGCGCATTGTTTTGTCGACTCGATCTGTCTAGCCGTTCCCTCGGCGTATCGCCGGCCGCCTGCGCAGAAAGACCGCGGCCAGAATCGCGATGGATGCACTGCCGAGTTGCCCGCTGGCAGGCTCCGGAGTGACGAAGGAGTTCGAGGTCGGATTCGAGAATCCAAGAATATCGAGCGTCAATGTTCCGGGCGGATCGAGGATCACACCGTCCAGAAACGCGCTTCCCGCCGTGTTCCTGAGTACGTGCAGGGTGTTGGACACGGTGCCATCGGCGTTGCGAAAGTACGCATAGCTCGACGTCCCGCCGGGATCGTCTCCTGTGTAGAGCACCGGCATCCCTTCGGCGGAGATGTTTACGCCGGGCGGCGGTCCACCAATGGTGTTCAAGTTGCCAACTACCGGGAAATCCGTGTTGACAGTCGTCACACCCGTTCCCGATTGGATGTCATTAGGCGTAAATAACAGTTGGCCCACGTTCAAGACGTAGTTCGGCTGAGGATAAAGAGCCGTGGTGCTGGGGCAGCTTGTCGAGTAACAGACATCGGCATTCGAGACGTCGATTAACTCCAGCTTGCGAGCGCTCCCCAAACCGATCGGTGTGCCGTAAAGCAGCAGAAAAGTGTTGAACAGCGAGACCGTAGCGCCACCTGGACTATAGCCCGTGAACGTTGAGTTGGACGTGTACTCGAAATCCTGAAGCACGGGCGTCGGTACAGGCAGATTAGAGGCGGACAAGGCATTGACGACACCCAGAGCCGTCGCTGCGATCTTAACGAATAACTTCATTTTGGTTCCTCCCTTAGTTAAGGTTAGGCAGTAATTGATAAGCGGCTTCCGCCCGTTAGCCCGATTGGGGTTCTATAGGAGCTTTGCGGCTATTGGGCTGGAACAGATTCTGTAGGGTGTTAATGATGGAGCAGCCTGGTTTTTTGGCTGCTGTTTGAATGACACTGGTGAACGCTGCAAAGGCCTCCGCCCCGCGCTCATTCTTGGATCCATGAGAGAGCTGGCGCGCAATCACCGCCGGCCGCAGGGTCCGTTCCGCACGGTTGTTGGTTGGTTCAATCGTTGGATCGTGCAGGAACAACAGCACCCTCCCCCGATCATGCTGCAAGCCGATTCCGTCCAGTAGCCGTTGGTTGTCTTCGTCCTTCAGCATGCGCGGGCGCAGGTGGTTCGTGAGTTCTCCCTCAATCCGTTCAGCCTGGGCCTGGAAATTCTTGGCCTTTCCGGCCCGTTGATCGCGCCAGAGTTGGCGGGCTTTTTGCAGGATGCTCTTGAGTTTCAGCCCAAAGCTGCGGGCGCGCCCAGCCTTGTGCTCCAGCACCTCATTGAGGTTCTCCTTGAGGTGATCCAAGCATTTCTGCTGCTTTACGCCCAATAGCTCCTCGGCATCGTAACTCTTGCCCCGGCGACGAATCTGAAACACCGTGGCTTCGTCGGTATCGAAGGTCATCAAGTGGGCCGTTTCCCCGTGAATCCGAAAACCGGTGTCATCGGTGTAGACCGCCGGCGCGGTGGCCACACCTTTACGTAGCTCCTGGTAGGCATTCCCCACGACCCCCTCCGACTTCTTCAGCGCGTCCTGGGTCAGGGCGCTCTGCGTCACTTCGATTCCGGTGAACTCTCGCAGAATGGCGGGCAACTTGCGCACGGGCGGACCGACGAGGCGACCGTCACGGATATGCCTCAGGCCACGTCGTGACAATATGCTAGCCTGAACAAGACGCTGGAAGACTACAAGGCTAAGACTTGGATCCGGCGTGAACCTAGCGATTTCCTCCCCGAAGCGGCCGCGGCGTGAG
>OBLT010003017.1_pt1 | contig 10330 bp, 12 predicted proteins | sample 1518721 | NCBI WGS metagenome assembly OBLT01 (sample SAMEA3539307, study PRJEB22396) | soil metagenome | biome: tundra; feature: field; material: soil | place: USA | collected 2010-05 | depth 0.15 m | reverse complement strand
AGTCTTTCATGTTGGGCAAGAGCCTTTCATTACTCCAAGCGGAGGAAGGCTCGACGAAATCATCAAGGCAGTCCGCGCCTGCCCTTCGGGAGCCCTCAGTTATGGCATCGGCGGGGTAGAAGCCCGCCACCAGGTTGATCAGCATCGAACTGCATCGATTGAAGTTTCCAAGGATGGCCCGTACAGGATCACGGGCGGTTTCCGACTTGTCGACGAAGTTGGAAATGACGTACCCCGACCTGAAGGTTCTTCGCGGGAGCATTTCAGTCTGTGCCGCTGCGGGCATTCTCAAAACAAGCCGTTCTGCAGCGGGATGCACTGGTATGTGAAGTTCGCCGATCCGGTACCCTCTCCCGACCATGAGCCCACGCTTTTTGAGTGGGCAGGCGGGTTTCCTGCGTTGCTGCGCATGACGCGTATTTTCTATTCCAAATACGTGCCGGAGGACCCACTTGTCGGCCCGTTGTTTGCGAGGATGTCGCCAGACCATCCTGAACGCGTCGCCGCATGGCTCAGCGAAGTCTTCGGCGGCCCGGACTTCTACTCCCGTCAGTACGGCGGCTACTCCCGCATGATCTCGCAGCACGTTGGCAAGTGCATCACCGAGGAGCAGCGAGCGCGCTGGGTGAAAATGCTTTGCCAGAGTGCGGAGGATGCGATGCTTCCGAACGACCCGGAGTTTCGGGCGGCGTTCGTTGCCTATCTCGAATGGGGATCGCGGATCGGCAAGGAGAACTCCCAACAAGGTGCAATGCCTCCGCCAAATATGCCTGTACCGCGATGGTGGTGGGTCTGCAGCGCCACTCCTGGTTCGAGGATCTCGGCGCTTGCGCCGGCGGAAGACGTCCAACAACTAGCTTCCCTACCTGGTCGGGCCGAGTTGATAAAATTCACCCCGCACATCAAGGCCTTATTCCGGAAGATGGATCGCGAGTCGATGAGCTTCATCTTCGATTTGTGGTCCCACCGCGACGTGAGCACTCACGCAACCGAGATACTCAAACGACTTGAAAATGGCACGATGCCCTGCGATGGGGCGTGGCCCCCAGAAAAAGTCGGTCTCTTTCGGAGGTGGATTGACTCTGGAATGGCTGAGTCATGACGATCTCTACATTCAAGTGACATCGCTTAGTTCAAGAGCACATCTTCGCGTCTTAACGGCGCGCCCTAGTCAACTGGCGGATGTGCGCGATCTCCCAACTGTGCCACTATGCCCTTGAAGCATGGAGGAAATGCCGTGAAAAGCGACGTGCAGAACATTGGGGCCTGGGCGCAACTATCGGGATTGTTTTCGCAAACAATTGAAGCCATTGCCCGCCCAGGCATCGCGGCGTCAAGTTCGTCCTCCTACAGGGCCGCCTACGCAAGCGCCGATCAGGTTCATGAGTTAGTTGAAAAGAAGTTGGAGATCCCGGTGCTTGCGGTCGCCGGCGAGAAAGGCATCGGAGCCAATCACGAAGCGCTCGTCCGCGCTTTCTCAACGAAAATTGTCGAAAGTATCATTGTGCCCGGCGCAGGACACTTTGTACCTGAGGAGCGTCCTGTCGAGTTGACCATGGCTTTCAAGACATTCTTAGGAAGATGATTCTAATCTAAGAGCGATCCGCTTTCATCCGCTCGTCGCGTTGAGCGCCGAGTGAACGGTCAAAACACGAGGCTGCAACACGAAGTTGCCGCCTATCCGCCCACAGCTCGGCGGTGGTATCGGTCGGAGTACACTCGGGGACGGCAAATGCGCCACCACCAGGTTAGGAAGGAAGACCATGACGCTCTGCAAAGATTTACGGCCGGTTATTTTCGGAGTGGCTGTAGCTGCGATATGGCTTTGTGCGGCAAATTCCCAAGAAGCTACCCACTCGCTGGAGATTGTCGATCGCGTCCGAAAGTTTGAGGCGTTTTACGCCGACGCGAACTCAAAACTGCTCGATGAAATTGCACGTTGGTCGCTCTGGCAAGAGGAATATGGCATCGCTGCAGTGCCGCCTGGGCCCAACGGCGACAAGATGGCACGGCAACTGCTCGATAGTGCCTGGGCGAAATATCCAGCCTTGATGCCGAAGATTCCGGCACTGCAAGTAAAAGCAGAAGCCGACGCCCACGAAGTCTTCGATAATATCAACCTACTCTTCGAGACTGGGAGCACGCCGATCCATTCGCGGTTGGTTCTCTATGTCGGTCAGTTCGACAACAATGCCTACACCGTGCCTCCGATGGATGGTCACCTCGCAACAGTGATGATGCCGATCGAAAATGCCCAATTGCGGCTGGTATTGGCACATGAATTGACCCATTCGGTTCATTTCCAACTCGCGCAGGTGCACAACAGTTTCGGAGCACCCGTCGGTGAGACGATGTTCCTCGAAGGTCTTGCCATGCGCACCGCGCAACGGGTCCTCCCTGGCTCGCCGGAGACGGTATACACGGAGATGGCAGGCGATCAAGGTTGGCTTGCGGAGTGCTTCCGTAAGAAGGATGCCGTGCTCGCCAGCATTCTCCCGGATCTCGATAAGAGCGGCAGTGAAATCGCAACGAAATACACGTTCGGGGAGGGCAACAATGGCATGCACCGTGAGGCATATTGCGCGGCTTGGATTGTGATGGGTAAGCTCCTGGATGCGGGCAGGACGTTTCCCGAACTTGCGCGGATTCCTGAAAGTCGAATGGTCGGAACGATCAGAGATGCGATGGCGACAAAGTAGCCGCGCTGTACTCCACATTCACTGTCATCTCAAGTCTGAAAGCTATCCGAATTAAACCGCTAGTGCCACTGCATGGCGAGTGGTAGAAAAATCAAATGACATTAGCCAACAACACGAAGCCAAAAAGAGATAGCTTTCGGCGCATCGATCCAGATAGGTGCTCCTCTTTCGATTACTCAGCGAAAAGGATTATCCACACTAACAGCGCTTCCCGCCAACCAACATTATCAAGGAGCCCCAATGATTGCACGAATCTGGCACGGCTACACGAAGCCCGAACACGCGGACGCTTATGAGGCAATGCTGAAACCCGAATTGCTTCCTGGGATCGGTAAAGTGAAAGGTTATCAGAGCAGCTATCTCCTTAGAAGAGACCTGGGAGAAGAATTTGAATTCATAACGATCATGCTCTGGGATTCTATCGACGCCATCCGCGCCGTTGCCGGGCAGGACTATGAGACCTCAGTGATCCCTGAGGAGCGAAAACAATACCTGACTCGGCACGATTCGAAATCGGCACATTACGAGATTGTGTCGGTTCACGCGGCTGCGGACGCCTCCGCATAAGAAATGTGGTCTGCTCGAATTCCTATGCCAGTTCCATGGTTAGTGTATCGCGAGTATTGATGGACTGATCGGACCAGTAAGCGTTAAGCGGAGCGATGGATAACGAGGTTTTCTTGCAGAGAGGACTTGAGGGAACAGGCTTTTAGGCGGTGACGACCGAAAGACAGGCCATCATCGAGCGACCTCGAGATCGAGCGCTTACTGCCGGAGAAGATTTGAACTAGTCAGGAACGAGTGGAACCTGTTGCAGAACGGAACACTGGACTCTGTACCGTGGTATAGAGTCAACAATCAACCTTGTGGAAAACTGGCTTCGACATACTTGGCGCACCAGGCAGTCCGGAACGCTGGCCGTCAGCTTCATTTAGACTGCGTATTGACCGTTTCCGTGCCGGAGGAGAGAAAACGCCGATGAGCGCCTACCTGGTTTTCATACGCGAGCAAACGCTTAATACTGACGAGTTGGAGATCTACTGGAGCAAAATCCGGGCGACCTTCGTCGGGCATGAGGTTAAGGTGCTGGCATCCTATGGACGTCACGAAGACTTAGAGGGATCGCCGACCGAGGGAACGGTGATTGCTGAGTTTCCCAGTATGGAAGCAGCCAAAGCCTGGTACGAAAGCTCCGCTTATCGTGAGGTCCGCGAGCACAGATTTAGGGGAGCAATTTACCGGGGGCTGCCGGTAGCAGGCGTGTAAGCCTGGTGCCGGATGGTGTGCCAAGTATGTGGGTGGCCGCGCGAAAGCCACGCATTTCTCGCATCCGACCGCGCTCGCATGATGACCGGTACAGTCGTCAACTCAACTGCCGGAGCCTCCCTGGACTAGATCGTTTCGCACCGGCAACAGCATGGTCGCAGCGGCGGTCGACAAGCCGTTGTGACCGTGCCTTCCTACAACGAAGAGGAGAAATGACGATGCGCAGAATTACTGAATACACCCTGGTCCTGAGGGAAGTCCCATGTCGATAAGTCGCAGCATTGGAATCGCATGTCTGTCGGCAATGCTCACTGTCGAGGCCAGCTCGCAGGTCGATCGGGCGCAGACTTTGCCGGCGCCACAACGCGTCTATCTTGCATCCAGGATCTACAGTGCAGTGGAGCAGTATTTTGCAGGATGGACACCTGAATTGAGGAAGCAGTTTGACGAGGCCTACAAACAATATCTAACGAATGTCCTTGGATCGGATCAGAGGCGCGGCTTCGACATGGCCAGTATTCGGCTGCTCGCTACCCTTCACAGTGGTCACACCGACTTTCGAGATTCGTGGCTTGATGATTCGGATGGTATGCCCCTTGGCTTCGATGCTCGTGACCTTGACGGAAAATGGACTGTCACTACAAGTGGAGTTCCAGGGATTTCGCAAGGGGACGTGGTTGAGACAATTGACGGAAAGCCGATCCAGCAGTTCTTCGACAACGCCAGACGGTACCTGGCTGACTCCAGCGCGCGGGCACAAGAGACTGATCTCTTCTCCACTGGCTACCTATTTCCCCGGAAATTCGTAGTAGGGTTGAGCGGCAACAGTTCGGTAACCGTTGATCGAGCGCAGCACTCCTCTGCCGGACCCGGCGAAGCCGGCGTTACAGGCCGCTGGATTCAGGATCGCGCAATCGCATATATCAAGATTCCTGCGTTTGACGGAGTCACCTACCAGGCCAAAGCCATCGACTTGGTGCACGAATTCAAGAGCGCGTCAGTGCTCATCATCGACTTGCGCGGGAATCCAGGTGGACGCGGAGATCCTCCTCGCGAGCTTCAAATGGCCTTGATGAATACGCCTTACCGTTCCTGGATCGAGACAGATCCAACGATGATCGGACGCCTTAGCACAATGGGTTATTTGCAGGCATCCGTCTCATCGGGGGCTTTGTGGGTTCATCCCGAAGGACGCCCTGAGGGGGGGATTTTTCGCGGGCGATTGCTGCTGCTCGTCGATCGCGTGTGTGCATCCTATTGCGAGGATTTCCTGATGCCATTCAAAACGTCGGGGAGGGGCACACTCATCGGAGAGACAACGGCCGGAACCTATGCTCAGACCGTCTCGCTTGACCTCGGAGATGGCATGAGCGTCTTAATAGCCGCCACCGTTGAGCGTTTCCCGGATGGCTCAGACTTCGAAGGCGTTGGAATTAAGCCGGATTTCCCGGTCTCCTCGACGCCTGTGGAAGTAGGGAACGGAACCGATTCATGCATGCGAAAAGCGCTGCAATTGGCGGGAGCCTCGGAGTGATGGACCGGCGCTCCCTGGGCCCCGCTGGTCTCTGCTTGGGATTTAGAAAGCCCCTTTTTTTTGCGGTACAAGGTCAAGCATGTTTTCAGGTTCAGGATTCCGTCCCTTCGGTATTGATTACCAGGCAACATTGCAGTTGAATGCACGTCGTCGTCATCTGGCATCGTTGGCTGTTCTTCGCAATTAGCGATAACGCATTCACTGTGCCGTCCAGATTTGTCGCCATCGGCTCTTGCGAAGAGTGTGCACTATTGACCAGCCGCACTATTACGGCCCATGTGACCATTCTCTCGCATCGCGACCGTCAATCGTAAGCCATACGACTGAATGGCAAACCGACAACAAACTCCTAAGGCCTTCGTTAGGAACTGAGTTGATCTATGAATGCCGTTAGGCTAGCCAATTCGGTTGACTTTCTTTCGCGAACGGTCGATAGCCCATACTCTCGCCGGTTTTCGCTCGATTACAGGATTGGTCTCGTCACTCGCGGTAGCAAGAAATATACGTATCGCAAGCGAGTGTTGGTGGCCGATCACAATTCAATCGCGCTGGCAGAGCCGGGCGAGGTTCACACTGGCGCCCCAATTCAAGAGCCATTTGAACTGAGGATGCTGAGCCTGCAACCGGAGGCTTTAGCAGAGTTTGTGCCACAGGATTGCGGGTACGCGAACGGTCTTCCTTCGTTCGACAAACCTGTCTTCAGTGACCGTGAACTCAACAACCTCCTTACGGGTTTGTTCGATGGGATCGATTGTGGACATGATCCCGACTGTTGGAAGCTATATGTCGACGAGTGCCTGCAATCGATCGTCGCGCTGTTGATGGCCCGGAACACTGGTCTACCGCACCAGGAACCGCCAACTCGCGATCGTCAAGCAATTGAAAAAGCGATGCGCTTAATCCACGATCTGTACGATAGGCCGCTCTCATTGGAAATGATTGCCCGCGAAAGCGGACTGCCTAAGTACAGATTTCTTCGCGCGTTTCGAGCCGAAGTTGGCCTGCCGCCGCATTGATACCAACTTCATTTCCGCCTTGAGAAGGCGAAGCGCTCAATTGCAATGGGCACTCCCCTTGCGGAAGTTGCACTGTCGAGCGGCTTCTACGATCAGAGTCATTTTCATCGGCACTTTGCGGGTTTGATTGGCATTTCTCCGCACGCTTATCGCTTGGCGACCGCTGCGGCAAAGCCGGCGGCTACTCGGAATCGGCCCGCTCCGGCCAACACATAACTTATTCATCGGAATTCCTGCGTAGATTTGCCCGAGCCTTCCACAGCAATTCGCTGGAATACACCGATCGTCGATGTATGCAGCGCGGTGGAGGAGGTTCAACGGGAAGTTTGCCCCGTCACAGACGCTACTTTGCCGTTGCTCGAAACGATGCACAAGAGCGCCCAAAGATTGCTGACATATCCAAGGGCAATACAACCAGTCCTGATTGCTTGCCAGCGCTCAAAAGTATCCAGAGCTCGCTGAAGCACAACCGGATCGTTTCCGACGTGGCTTAGGCTCAGCATCTGCGGAGCAGCCTGGGTAGTTGCCAGTATCACTCCAATTGCAAACGCCGCTCCCAGGTAGACCGGGAACGCCGCGGATCGCGGAGCGTTTCGATTCAAGCGGTAGGCGATAGCGAGCGCGACCGCCAGCACCGTGCTGCCGATCCCAAAGAGAGGATACAGCACTTCTCCGTTTCCGAGGTCGGCTTGACGGCTGAAGATGGCCCATGCAATTGGTCCAACGCGCTGCCAGGCAGGCATTTCCACAACGCTCCTGCCCAAGAACGAACCGATGGGGACCACCAGGGCGACGGAGATCGCCAGGAGTTTCAATCCAAAATTGTCGGATCTCATTTGCTTACTCCTTTTCGAGACAGAGTCGTCTCACAGATCGTGCTGTGGCGTTGGGTTGCCCGATTGCAACATTACCGCTTGCGCTTGGGTTTGATGGCAGGAGATTCTTCAGGTCCATTCGGGCTGAAGCCGGACGTAAGGGTCTTTACAAGTTCGACGACAAACTCGCGGTCGGTCGAGGTAATCAGGTCCTTGCCCATAACCTGCCTGATAAAGACACGATGAAAGCATGGGCCCAGAAGCAGAGCTGTGGCGCCCGCGGGGGAAACGTGGCTGCCGATTCGATTCAGTTCCCTTTCCCCACCGATGTACGCACCGAGAATCCGGAAAACATCCTTCGGCCCCCTTTCCCGGCTTGCCATCGCTTTGCGGTGTCGCTTCAGCGTTTCGACATCCGCTAAGAGAGAGCTCGCAAGCGGGATTAGCTTTTCAAAAAACTGGATCGACGCCATTGCAAGTTCTTCAAGGTTTTCTTCTACCGTACGCTGGCCGGCTCGGGGCTTCGATAGCTGTTCGCGAAATTTCGGCGCGTTTTCAAGCACGACCGCCAAGCTGAGATCTTCTTTGCTTTTGAAATGGTTGAAGAGCGTTCCCTCAGCGCATCCGGCTTCTCGCGCTATCTCTTTCGTGGTGAGACGCATTGATCCGTCTTTTTCAATCAACCGCTGGGTCGCATCGAGTATTCTCTGGCGTGTGCTTTCAGTCTTCATCGCTATCCCTTCTTCCCGATAATCCCCAGCGAGCCATCAGTCATTGCAATGCAAACATAAGGCAACAACGGACCAGATGTTGGCGAAAAATCCCACCACATGCAAAGCCATCTGGAACCTACCCCAAAAAAACGACCCCATGAAAGCACGGCTGAGCGCGGCGACGTCTTGATCCCCGATATGGCGAAGGCTCTGAATGAATGGAGCCGCTATGAATGAGATCGGCAAGCAAACAATCATGGATACCGCCGCCAATACGATGGGCCACGAAGCCCGCCTAGGCATTCTACCGTTGATAAAGAAAAAAACGGCTGCGAGTACCGAAAGCAGCGTGCCTCCAAGTGCCATCATCGGATAAAACCACTGTCCGTTTCCCAGGTCGGCATGCCGGCTATAGTCCGCCCAAGCCGCGAATCCGATCTGGCTCCAAGCCGGCCGGGCGACGATCGCCCTATCAACATTGCCGCCCGCCAGTAGACCATTGACAATGGTCGCAGCGATAGCCAGCCAGAGGACAATTCTTGTCTTATTCACGGAGTCTTCTCCCAGTAATTGATGTGAGTGCTCACTTCAATATAATGAGTCGAGAACGATTGAATGTCAAGCGGCTGGAGGAAAGATTTCCATTAGGGCGTTACCGGAAGAGATATACAAGACTTTAACCGAGACCGAGAACTCGCTCAGTGGCTTGCATCTATGGTGGAGTAAGCGACCACGCCGGCACTTGCCAGATTGCAAACGTGACGCTTTCCAGACTCGAAGTATGGGGCACCAACTACTCAAGAAGAAAGCCTTCGGCGGCTCGAATTCTGAAACGATGAACGATAGGTCGCTAGAGTCGTTCGCATTTCGCGGTGAAACGCTGATGTGAAGTGGCTCTGACTGGCGAAGCCAAGTTCGAGGGCAATCTCTGCTAACGGAAGCGCAGTCTTTTCCAGGACGGCGCGAGCGCGCTCGATTCGCCGCATCATCACAAAGCGATACGGACTGTGCCCCATCGTTTGGCGGAAGAGCCGAGTGAATTGGTGCGTTCCCATGCCGAGTTGGTCGGCGAGGGCCGAGATGCGAATCCCGGATGGCATCCGGGCTTCTATCGCATCCAACGTCTTCCGAATCTGGACAGGGGACAACCGCCCTCTCATCGACAGTTGTCCTGACTGAGTACTCCAACGGCGCACCACATGGCCAGCAATTACCGTTCCCACTGCCTCGACAAAGAGGGGGTCGGCAATACCTCCCGACAAGAACTCTCTGCGCAGTACGCTCCCGATGGCTAGAAAGACGGGATCAACGGCGCATGCTGCACTTACAATCTCAGAGCGAGACAATCGGAGAAGCTCGCCGGCTGCACGCTCGACCTGGGCTTTCGATAGGAGTGTCACTACCACCTCAGACCCGTTCTGCCACCCCCCTACGTGCGGTTTTCCGGAGGGAATTAGAGAAAAATAAGTTGGAACGTCCCCGGCGAGTTGCGGCTTTCTGTAAATCCGCGGGGAAACAAAGTGCATTCCAACTTGAATCTCTGGATGTTCATGCTCGGGCAGGCTCATGCGGATCGGGCCGCCATGCATCACCGTCATCTCGGCGGCGACGACGCAATTTTGCGGCGTTGGCTTCCAAGTCTCGGTCTCTCCGACATCCACCATGCGGTTATCTTATCTCCCGCTAACATTCCAAATCTGTCATTGCTGTACAAAAGTTGACAGACCACCAATCAGCCGGCGTGACACAATCACAGAAACCGGGCGCAAATCCGCCACATTTTCATGTCTCGAGGTTCTGAATGACAGTCAACATTCAAACGAGCCCCAGCTTCGTTTCGACTGTAACGATTACCGAGCCGCACTCTCTCGGAACGCCCCTGCTGCAGTCTCTGTTGACAATTCTAACGGAAGAGACCGACTCGTCTACACGAGTTCTAATCCTCACGGCCTCCCATCCCGAGGCGTTGCTCGCCGACGTCGCCGCTTTGAAACGCATGACCCCCGCCGAGGCATTCGCCTTCAGCGAGCTAGGGCAGAAGGTATGCGCGGCAATCGAAGCCCTTCCGTATCCCGTTGTGCCTCGCCAAAATTCCGATCTGCCGCAGAATCAAGTATATAAACTGTTCATCAATTTTTGTCTCTTAACATGTAAAACTGGCCTGATGTTGCGCTTGCTCGGGCTCTTGGTCTTTCTCTCCGCTCGGCTCTTTTGCTCTCGCCGCGATCTGCTCTTGGAAAACCTGGCCCTGCGTCAACAGCTCGGGGTTTTCAAACAGAAGCATCCG
>OBLT010003016.1_pt1 | contig 10330 bp, 4 predicted proteins | sample 1518721 | NCBI WGS metagenome assembly OBLT01 (sample SAMEA3539307, study PRJEB22396) | soil metagenome | biome: tundra; feature: field; material: soil | place: USA | collected 2010-05 | depth 0.15 m | reverse complement strand
TGGCGAGCTCGAAGGTGAGCTTGGTGCGGAGCGAGGGTTTTTCGAAGAGCATGCCCACGTTCTTGCCGTCCAGAGAGTGCGCGTAATCGGCGGGGGAGGCTTTGACTTCGTCGGCGAGGTCCAGAAGGTAGAGGAGTTCGTCGCCGGTGAGGTCGAGATCCTTCAGGAAGTCGGGTGCGGCGGTTTTGAGGATTTGGTTCGGAGCAAACATGGTGGCCACGGAGGACGCCTCGATTGAATGTTTATTCACCTAAATGAATAATCACACATTTTGAGGAGGCGCGCAAGCCACCATTCACGGAACCGTAATTGCGGCCAACCGTTTATCCTGGAGGCATGCCGCCCATCGCCCTCACCATCGCCGGCAGCGACCCCAGCGGCGGCGCGGGAATTCAGGCCGACCTGAAAACTTTCCACCAGTTCGGCGTCTATGGCGAAGCCGTGATTACCCTGCTCACCGTTCAGAACACGGTGCGCGTGTCGCGCGTGGTGGTGATGCCGCCCGCGCTGGTGCTGGAACAACTCGCCGCCGTGCTGGAAGATATCCCGCCCGCGGCCGCCAAGACCGGCGCCCTGGGCTCGGCGGAGATGGTGGAGGCGGTGGCGCGCGCCGCCAGGGACTTTACCTTCCCCGTGGTAGTGGATCCCGTGATGGTCAGCAAGCACGGCGTGAGTCTGCTGCCTTCCGCCGCCGTGGCGGCCATCCGCGAACTGCTGCTGCCGCGCGCCTTCCTCATCACGCCGAACGTCCCCGAGGCCGAAGCGCTCACCGGCATGGAGATCCTCACGTTGGACGACATGCGCCGCGCCGCCTGCCGCCTCCTGGAACTGGGCGCGCGCGCCGTGCTCCTCAAGGGCGGACACCTCGAGGGCGATGCCACGGACCTCCTCTTCGACGGAGACCAGTGGCACCAATTCCCTGCGCCGCGGGTGGCCACGCCGCATACCCACGGCACCGGCTGCACTTACTCCGCGGCCATCACCGCCGGCCTGGCCCACGGACTGGCGCTGGCCGCCGCCGTGGCGCGCGCCAAACGCTTTATCCACCAGGCCATTCGCACCAACCCCGGGCTCGGCAAGGGTTCCGGACCGGTCAACCATCATGCCAGCGCCGAGTGACGGCACGGGAACTCGCCAGCCCCAGGATCGTCTATTCCCGAGGCGCTGCCGTTATTCTGCTGATTAAAAAGTAGATTGGCTGTCTGTCCCAGAGTTTCAGGCCGTAGTGTATGAAGAAATGGCGAGCCCCTTGCCGAAACTGCTGGCGGATGTATGCGCAGTCATTTATAATTACCCAAGGTATTATTGCTTAGTTCAATAAGGGGTTATCTTTATGCATCGCCTAGTAGCGATTCTGGCGCTTTGCGCCACTGCTGTGTTCGCACAGACCAATCGCGGCAGCCTCAGCGGCACGGTTTCCGATCAGACCCAGGCGGTCATGCCTGGCGTCACCGTCACCATCACCAACCTGGGCACCAACGAAGTCCGCAAAGTGACGACGTCGGCCAACGGCAGCTACTCGGCCACCAACCTGGAGCCGGTCAGCTACAAAGTGGAAGCCGAGTCCAAAGGTTTTAAGAAGGCCGTGGTCGAGAATGCCAAAGTCGACACCGCCACCGATACCACCATCAACATCGTGCTGCAAACCGGCTCGGTGGACACCGAGGTCACGGTGAGCGCCGATGCCACCACGGTGAACACGGAATCCGGCAGCCTGAGCAGTACCGTGACGGAGCGCGAGATTCAGGACGTTCCGCTGCTCAACCGCAGCGTGCTCGACCTGGCGCTGACGCTGCCCAACGTGAGCGGCGACGCCGGCACGGAAAATCCCGCGCTGGTCGGCGTGACCACGTGCCCCGGCTGCAACCTGAGCGTCGGCGGCGGCCGCCCCATGAGCACCATGATGATGGCCGACGGTACCAATAATACGGGCGTCAGCCTGGCGCGCACCATGGTCAGCTTCTCGCCGGAGACGGTGCAGGAGTTTACCGTGCAGACCTCGGCCTTCTCGGCGGAGTACGGCAATACCGGCGGCGGCGTAATCAACGCCACCACCAAGAGCGGCACCAATGAGTTTCACGGCACCGCGCTGTGGTACAACCGCAATCCCGATTTTGCGGCCGCGCCGTTCACTCTGGCCAGCACCAACCGGTCGCAGCCTACCCTGAAGTACAACCAGTTCTCCCTGGCCGCCGGCGGCCCGGTTTACATCCCGAAGGTCTATAACGGCAAGAATAAGACCTTCTGGTTCGGCGCCTTCGAGCCCTTCTACCGCCGCGACCACCTGGATCAATTCGGCCTGTTGCCCACCGACGGGATGCGCGCCGGCGATTTTAGCGGTCTGGTGAATACCGCCAGCGGATGGCTGCCGCAGAGCGTCGTGAACCAATTCACGGGCGTCGCCCCGGCCTCCGCCCTGACGGTGACCGACAGTGCGATCTACCAGCAGTACAACGTCAACAACGGCCAGTTCACGCCGATCACGCTGTGCACGGCGACCATCACCACGAACTGCCAGGCTGCCTACCTGCCGTTCCCCGGCAACAAGATCCCGACCAACATGCAGGATGCCACCGCGCTGAAATCGCTCAAGTACATCAATCCGGTGGGCGCCTACTATCTCAACGCCAACGGGGGCATCTCTAATATTTACTCGCCCCGCCTGCTCAGCCAGGACGAAAAACGCTACACTTTCCGCGTAGACCACGCCGTCAGCGCTAACAACCGCGTGTACGTGCGCTACACCGCTACGCCGATCGTCAAGATCCAGGGTACTCCGGTCAGCCCGACCAACAACGGCGCGGCCTACAGTTGGGCCAAGCAGGCGATGCTCGCCGACACTCACACCATTTCCCCGACGCTGCTCAACGATATCCGGCTGAACTATACGCGCGGGCGCTTCAGCTCGACGGTGGATCCGCAGTGGGATCCCTACACCGGCGCCAACCTGAATACCGAACTCGGCCTGCCCAACATCACCAAGGGCGGCGTGCCCACCTTTAGCGGACTGTTCCCGGGATCCTCGCCCGGCAACGGCGGCAGCACGGCCACGGGCTTCGGGGGCGCCGGCTCCACCAACGCGGAAGACAGGGAAGAGCGTTACGCCATCACCGACATCGTCTACAAGAGCCACGGCGCCATGAGCATTAAGTTTGGCGTGGATGTCTCGCACGCCCTGCAAAACGTGCTGCCGCTGTACGGCGCATTCGGCGGCATCTATGCGTTCAGCAACGTGCAGACCAACTCCACCGGCACCTCCAGCGGCACCGGCGGATCGCCCTGGGCCAGTTTCATGCAAGGCGTGGTTAACGGCAACGTCACCATGCGTAACACGCAGGTGCCGTACTACTACCGTTGGAATCAGGGAGCGGCCTTCATTCAGAACGATTGGAAGGTCCGCAGTAACCTGAGCGTCAACATCGGCCTGCGCTACAACCTCTCCATGCCGCGCACCGAGAAGTACAACAATCAGGGCGTGTTCCGTCCCGATCTGGCGCAATCTTTCCCGCTGGCCACCCCGCTCACGCTGACCAACGGCCAGGTGGTCAGCTCGGTCACCGTGCCGGCATTCGCCTTCAGCGGACTCGGCGGCAACTCGCCCTATCTGACGAAGCCGCAATACGGGGATTTCGAGCCTCGCTTCAGCTTCGCCTGGCAGCCGCACTTCCTGCAGGAACATAACCTGGTGGTGCGCGGCGGCTACGGTTTGTCGCACGCGCCCATCGGCGGCTTCACCCAGTTGCCGCAGCCCGATTTCGGCGCCAACGCGGCGTATGCGTCCACCGTGCCCTCCACCACCGCCAACCCCACTTCCGTGATGCGGTTGGGCGAGAACCCGCCGGTGTTGAACCCCATAGCCCCCGCGCAGGCCGTGTTTGGACCGGGCGGACCGCCGGCCAGCGGCCTCGTCTACCTCAACAGCCTGTACTATCAAGCGTCGATCGGCGGCTTCGCGGTTTCGCAGAACTACCATACGCCGTACGTCAACAACTGGAACTTCACCGTCTCCTGGCAGGCGGGGCGTAATACCACCATGGACCTTGCCTATAGCGGCGCCATGGGCATCCACCTCTTCATGGGGCAGGAGAATATCAATCCCAAGAACTCCGACCTGCTGACGGCGCAACTCGCCGCCAACGTCAATTCCACCGCCACCATCGCCGATCCACTGGGCCGCAAGAACCCGCTCACCGGCGCCGCGCTCACCGTGCAGAATGGCAGTCTGGGCAGCCCGTATCTCGGCTTCTCCAGCCTCTATCAGTGGTACGATGCCGCCGGCAACAGCATTCGCCACGCGGGTTACTACAACATCGTGCATCGCGCCCAGCGCGGGCTTACGTTTACGGCCAACTACACCTACGCGAAATCCATCGATACGGCGTCGGGCGCGGGCGGCGATAAGGGCATCGTGACCCCGGTGGGTGGCGCGGTGGGCGGCCAGGTTCTGTTCGGCGGAAGCCGCGGCAACGATCGTTCGGTATCGACCTTCGACCAGCGGCACGTCATCCACGGATCGGTAATCTACGACCTGCCGATCGGCAGGGGCCGGCAGTTGCTGAATCATATCTGGAAGCCTCTGGATTTCGTGATCGGCGGCTGGACCGCCAGCAGCCTGATCCGCTACAGCAGCGGGTTTCCGTACACGGTATATCTTTCCGACACCAACCAGCTCGGCGACTACACGCACGCCGCGCGCCCGGACGTCAACGTGAACGAGCCGCTGCTCAATCCGCTGTACGACCGCAACTGCCCCACCGGCACCGGCTGCCAGCCGTACTTGAATCCCGGGGCCTTCATGCGTCCCGCGCTGGGAGCCCTGGGTACCGCGCCGCGCACGCTGGATGGCGTCCGCGGCCCCTGGCAACGCTTCATCGACGCCAACATCCAGAAGACCTTCCGGCTGGGTGAGAGCGGAAAGCGCCGCCTGCAATTCCGCATGGACGCGCTCAACGTCTTCAACCACCCGGTTTTCGCCGTGTATCCCAACTCCGGCGGCGGCGCCGATTTCATGGGCGCGCCCAGCACCGCCACCCTCACGACCGCGGCCTACAACACCTGGGCCACGGCCAACAGTCAGCCGCAATACAGCGCCACCGCGGGAACCCCCGGCAACACCGTCTACAACAACATCCTGAATATGGTCAACGCGCAGAAGACCCCCGCCGGCGCCCTGCCGGCAGATTTCTTCCGCATCTCGCTGGGGCAGAACTTCTACGGCAAGGCGGCGACTTCCTACGACATCACCACCTTGACCGGCTACAAGCTCTACCAGTTGAGGACCGCGTACGCCACCAACTTCGGCACCCTCTATAACAGCAGCACGCCGCGCTATGTCCAGTTCGGCGTCAAGTTGTATTTCTAGCCTCCGCAAGCGGAAAATGGGCGGGGGCTTCCTCAGCGGAAGCTCCCGCCCATTTTCTTTTTACGGCGACGGAGTCAGTTAGTTGAGAATTCTAAACCGCTAGTTTATAATTCTCATATGCGCTTCGTTCCCCGCGCTATCCAACCCGGCGTACTGGAAGCGGCTCGCAGCTTCCCCGCCGTGGTGCTGACCGGGCCGCGCCGGACGGGAAAGACGACTTTGCTGCGCCGCCTTTTCCCGCGCGCTACGTATGTGCTCCTGGAGGATCCGGACATACAAACCCGCGCGCGGAGCGACCCCAGGGCCTTGCTGGAAGAACTCCGGCTCCCCGCGGTGTTCGACGAGATCCAGAATGTGCCGGACCTGCTCCCCTACGTCCGGACACGGATCGATCAAAACCCTCGCAAGATGGGGCAGTGGCTGTTCACCGGATCCCAGGAGGCTCCCCTGATGCAGGGTGTCAGCGAGTCGATGGCCGGGCGCGCCGCCATCCTGCCGTTGCTGCCCTTCAGTCTGGCCGAGACGGACGGTGTCAGCCTGCTTCACGGCGGCTATCCGGAAGTGGTGGCGCGTCCCGCGGGCCGCCGACTGTGGTTCAGTTCTTACATTCAAACGTACCTGGAGCGGGACGTTCGCGCCGTCACGAATATTCGCGACCTGGCCACCTTCCGCCGCTTCCTTGCTCTGGTGGCCAGCCGGCATGGGCAGATCCTGAACAAGACCGATCTGGCCGCGCCGCTCGGCGTCTCCGTGCCAACGGTAGGCGACTGGCTTCACGTTCTGGAGATCACGGGCCAGGTCATCCTGGTCCCGCCCTATTTCGAGAACTTCGGTAAGCGCCTCATCAAGTCTCCCAAGGTGTACCTGGGGGACTCGGGATTGGCATGCTACCTCCTGGGGATCGCGACTCAGGCCGAACTGGACCGGTCGCCGTTTCTCGGCGCCTTGTTCGAAGGATACGTGGCCGCGGAGATCCTGAAGAGCCAGGTCAACCAGGGCCGGCGCAAGGAACTTTACCACTTTCGCGACCAGCAGGGGCTGGAGGTCGATTTCCTTTTTCCGAACGGCCAGAGTGGTCTGTGGGTGGTGGAGTGCAAAGCCTCCAAGACCGTCCATCCGTCCATGGCGGGGCCGTTGGCGTCTTTGCGCCGGTCCATGAGCGATCGGGCGCCCGTCCGGTTGAGCGTCGTCCATCGCGCGTCCACAACGGCCCCGCCGACTCGCGCGCTGGCGCCCGGCGTCGAGGCGCTCGATGTGCGGGCATTCGTAGACGATCTGAACGCCAGGCCGGGACGGTCCCCGAAAGCCGCCGTGCGGCGGCCGCGCAAAGCCAAGTGAGGCATACTCTATTGAGTGAGCCGTGCAATGGAATCTTTCCTGAAAGACCTCAAACACTCGCTCCGCATTTTGCGGCAAAGTCTCAGCTTCACAATCACCGCAGTGGCCGCGCTTGCCATTGGCATCGGAGCGAATACAGCAATATTCACGGTGGTCAGTACGGTGATCCTTCGCCCCTTGCCCTTTGCGAATTCGGATCGGATCGTGAACATCGGGCGTCCAGGGGACAGCAGCACCGCTGCCATACCGATGTTCACTTATTGGGAACGGCATAACCCCGGCTTCGAAAACCTGGCCGCTTACCTGCCCGGTGCCAGCATGAATCTGAGCGGCGGCGACAAGCCGGAACTGGTAGCGGCGATGCGATCTTCGCAAAACTACTTCCGGCTATTCGGGGCGAGTCCGATCCTGGGAAGGACCTTCACGGCCGCGGAGGACCAGCCCGGAGGTCCCCGTGTGCTGGTGATCGGCTACGGTCTGTGGCAGCGGCGATTCGGCGGCGATCCATCCATCATTCGCCAGACCATCCGGCTCGGGGGAGCGCCCTACGCCGTGGTTGGCGTTCTTCCAGCAGGATTCACTTCGTATCCCGCAGCCGATGTCTGGCTACCGCTGCAGGCCGATCCGAACAGCACCGATCAGGCCCATGTGCTGCAGGTTTGCGCCCGCCTTCCCCGCCGCATCAGTCTCGCACAGGCCACTGCGCAAATGGCCGTGGTCGGCAAGCAGTACGTTCAGGCGTCTTCCAATCCGATAGTAGGGAACGACGGCCAGATCCAGGTGGCTCCCCTGCAAGAACAGTTGACAGGCAATATCCGGCCTCGGTTGTTGATCCTGCTGGGCGCGGTCGGGCTGGTGCTACTGATCGCCTGCGCGAATGTCGCCAATCTGCTGCTGGCGCGAGCCACCGGGCGCCAGAAGGAAATCGCCATCCGCACCGCTATGGGAGCCACGCCTGGACGCATCGTGCGGCAACTGCTTACCGAGAGTCTGCTGCTGGCTCTGGCCGGAGGAGTCTTGGGCCTGCTGCTTGGATCATGGGGCGTGCACGCATTACTGGTGCTAACGCCCGGCGACCTGCCACGGGTTCAGGAGATGGCCTCCATTCCGGCGCTTGATCCGCGTGTTGCGGGATTCACCATGCTGCTGGCGGCGACCACCGGGGTGGCATTTGGCCTGTTTCCCGCCATGCAAGTTTCGCGCACCCAGCTTGCAGCGGCGCTCAAAGAATCCAGCGGACGCCTGGGCACCGGGCTGAAGCATAACCGCACGCGCAGCTTCCTGGTGGGCGCGGAAGTGGCGATCGCGGTGGTCCTCCTATGTGGGGCGACCTTGCTGATTCGCAGCTTCGCGGCCATGCACGCGGTGAGTTTGGGTTTTGATTCCCACAATCTCCTCACCATGGAGGTGTCGCTGGCGGGCCCGGGCTATGCCAGGTCTAGCGCGGTAGACCGCCTGGCGCGGGAGTTTGTCGAGCGAGTGGAGAGGCTTCCCGGCGTGGAGTCCGCCGCCCTGGCCAGCGCGCTTCCGCTTTGGGGCCAGCAGGACATGCTCTTCAGCATCCCCGGAAGGCGGCCTGTCAAGGGCTACCACTTCACCGGCGATGTGCAGTGGCTCATTATCTCGCCTCACTACTTCGACGTCCTGCGGATTCCGCTGCTCGCCGGCCGGTTTTTGCGTGACCGGGAATCGGGTCGAACCGTGGTCATCAGCCGAACCATGGCGCGCAAGTACTGGCCGAATGCCAATCCCGTCGGACAGACCATCGTCATCGGTCCCGGGTTGGGCCCGGACTACGAGGCGGGAGTTACCGAGATTGTCGGAGTGGCCGGCGATGTGCGCTGGCGGTTGGACGTGGATGCAGCCCCCATCATGTACCAGGCGCCATACCAGGTTCTCGATGGCGCCATGGCGCTGGTGAACCGGCTTCAGCCGGGCGGCGTCCTGATTCGCACCTGGCCCGGGGTCGCGCCCATGAGCGTCAGCCAGGCGGTTCAGCAAGCGCTGCTGGCCGCCGACCGACTGCCGGCGGCGAGAATACGCACGATGGAGCAAGTGAGCCTCGACTCGACGGCGCGGCAAAACTTCAATCTTCTGCTGCTCGGCTTGTTCGCCGCGATTGCGCTCCTGCTGGCGGCGGTGGGTATCTACGGCGTGATGTCGTACAGCGTGGAGCAACGGACGCGCGAGATCGGTATCCGCGCCGCCCTGGGAGCGAGCCGCCGCGACACCCTGAATCTCGTGCTGCTTCAGGCCTTGCGAATGACGCTGGCGGGCATTGCCGCCGGTGTCGCGGCCTCGTTCGGGCTGACACGGCTGCTGAGTGCGCAGTTGTTTGGCGTGAAGCCAGCGGACCCGCTGACCTTTACCGCCGTGCCGCTCATTCTGCTTGTGGTCGCGCTTGCGGCTGCATGCATCCCCGCGCTACGAGCCAGCCGCGTAGACCCTCTGGTGGCTCTGCGCCACGAATAGTGGAACGCGATATCCGGCTCGCTGAGCGGCCTGAACAGCACGCCCGGGAAATCGACGCCCTCACCCCATCTGGTCGCCGCACATCTCCAGCACTTCGATGGCTTCCAGGCACCCCTGCGCCACGCTGTTAGTGGACAGACCCATCACATCCTCGATGGGCGTCACTACGTCCGGTCCTTTGATCTGCGCGCCCGCCACCCGAGGAACACGCACGCCGCTCCACGCCTTCTTCGCGTACGCCGCGTTCTTCGTCAGCGTGTACAGGTATCCCGCGAGCCTCCCCGCGCGCGCGTACTGCCCGTCGGTGCCCTCGGTGCCGGTCGCCTTGTCGCGCTCGATCACGTCGCGCCGCGCCGTGTGCAGGCGGCAATACTGGTTCCACGCCTTCTTCCACCCGGCGTGGTCGATCAGCGTGTTCAACTCGAACACCACCTCGCCGCCGCCCATGATGGTGGCCAGGTTGTAGGTGCCCACCTGCTCTTCCAGCGCGTACAGCTTGCCGGTCTTGGGATCGTACCCGTAGAGCTGGTTGGGCCCGGTCAGAAAGCCGAACGGCATGGCGGCGATGGAGTCCATTCCGGCGACGATCTTGTCGCGCCATTTGGTGTCGCCGGTGCGCTCCCATTCCGTCATCCAGTTGCCGGCGAAGGCCAGCCAGTCGGGACCGCCGCGCACGCGCCCCGGATAGGGCAGAGGCTTGGCCAAAGGCGACGCCAGGCGCATGGGGTCGATCTCGCTGGCCTTATAGTCGGAGTCCACTACCTCGTGCATCAGGTCGCCCGTGCGTTCGTCGGTGGTCAGGTAGTAATGAAAGCGGCGATACGCCGCCTGGCTGATGCGCGCTTCCTTGGCGCCGCAGCCCCAGTGACGCACGTTGTGGCGCGAGCCGAGCATGGCGAACCGCCCCAGGTGATAGGTATCCACCTCGCCGGTGTGCCGGGTCATGGCCTCCGCCATGCGGAAGGCGTCGGCCCGGCCGGTGCGCAGGAACGTGTACCACAGCCACATGTCGGTGCCCAGTTCGCTGTTGTCCCAGGCGAAGCCGCCGATGTCGTAGCGCCACTCATGCCGCGCGCCATCGTGCTGGTGCATCACGTCGCCGTAGTTCCAGAAGCCGTACCAGTGCCGCTGCTCCACCTCTTTGCGATAGAACTCGAA
>OBLT010003015.1_pt1 | contig 10330 bp, 11 predicted proteins | sample 1518721 | NCBI WGS metagenome assembly OBLT01 (sample SAMEA3539307, study PRJEB22396) | soil metagenome | biome: tundra; feature: field; material: soil | place: USA | collected 2010-05 | depth 0.15 m | reverse complement strand
CCCAGCTGCGTGCGAAGATCTTCCCGAGTTTTCTGTACGCAAGTGCGCCACCCTCAATAATCACTGAGGTTTTCGCTGTCTGAGTGCTGCTGGGAGATGATCCCGAGATGACAACCGCCCTCGCGGCCATTCCACAGCCTCGCCGCACCTACGACCATCGCCTGCGGGAGCAGGTGCTCCGCACCGGCACGAGGGCACTTACCGGGCACCTCGCAATTCCACGGTCCACCGTCTCCACCTGGCGACGGCGTGGTCTGCGCCCTGTCCTCACCATGGAGCCGCTTGAGCAGGGCCGGCAGCAGACGCTCGACCTAGCCGCGAAGCTCGACCGCCGATCGCGAATCCTCGCGGCCGTTGCCCGGCTCCTCCTCATGTTCCTCCGCGCATCCGGTTTCAGCCTCGCTGGCCAGCGGCTTCCTGAAGGCACCGCGAAGACCGACATCCTTCGGGCGATCGCCAGTGCGGGACCGTTCCTTCCGCTCGCGGTCATCCTGCGAATCGTAACATGCAAGTGGCCCTTGCAGGCCTTGGTCGATGATGGTTGAAGTGTCTGCTTGGACGACCAATGAGTGAGTACCAATACTACGAATTCCAGGCTATCGACCGACCGCTAACATCTAGCGAGATCGACAAGCTGCGGTCCTACTCCACGCGCGCCCGGATCACCTCCACGAGTTTCGTGAACGACTACTCGTGGGGCTCCTTCAAGGGCGACGAAGACGCGTGGATGGAAAAGTACTTCGACGCCTTCTTGTACCTGGCCAACTGGGGTACCCATGTTTTGAAGTTGCGGCTGCCTTCGCACCTGCTCGATGTCAGGACCGCGAAAGAGTATTGCGGTGGCGAGTCGGTTCGGGAGAAAGCCGGCAAGGTGATCGTGTCCTTCTTGTCGGAGGATGAAGAAGGCGATGACTGGGTCGAGGGCGAAGACCAGCTGTCCTCCATGATCTCGGTAAGGGCGGACCTTGCTCGCGGCGATCTGCGGGCGTTGTACCTCGGCTGGTTGCTGCGCGCTCAGATCGGCAACCTCAACGACGACGGCGTGGAACCGCCTATGCCACCGGGGCTCGGACAGCTCAGCGGATCGATCGAATCGCTGGCCGAATTCCTGCGCATCGACGGCGATCTGATTGACGTGGCCGCACAGGCCAGCCCACCCCTGAACGATGCAGCCGCGACTCGACCCGCGCTGCAAGCCTGGGTGGCCAACCTGCCGGACAAGGAGAAGGACGAAACGCTCGCGAAACTGATTCTGGGTGGAGACCACGCAGTCATCGCGGCGCTGCAGCAGCGTTTTTTCAAGGCGCACGCTGACGAGATCACAAAGCCAGCAAGGGTGAGACGGACTGTCGCCGCCCTGCTTCGAGCGGCAGAAGAGCAATCTGAAAAGCGACGGCGTGCCGAAGCCAAGTTGTGCGCGAAAGCCACGGCTCGTCGAGAGAGAGAAGCCGCCCTCGCGAGAGAGAAGCATCTGAAAAGTCTCGCAGGCCGGGAGGGGAAATTGTGGGCCGACGTGAAGTCCCTGGTGGCGTCGAAGCGGCAGCTGGATTTCGACCGGGCGGTCACCATCCTCGTCGACCTTCGAGATCTCGCGGCCGGTGAGGCAGGCAGTGACTTCCAGTTGCGGGTCCGGGAGCTCCGACAGATGCATGCCCGCAAGCGCACGTTTCTCGAACGCCTTGAGATAGCCGGGCTGTGACTCCTCGATCGACCAAAGCCAACTACAAGTGGGCGTTCAAAGCACGCTTTCGCGCGCGGGCGTTCGGCTGGAAGTCGCAGCCGGCGATCACGCGTGTCAGGGAGGCGGTGGCCGAGATCAAAAAGGTGGGAAAGCGGGATCCGGTGCTCGCCGCCGAAGGGGCCATCATCTTCATCGAGCGCGTCTCGGCGGCGCTGGAGCAGGTCGACAGCTCGTCGGGCGCTATCGGATCGGCAGTGAATCACGCAGTCGCCGACTTGGCCGACATCATCGGCGGTGCACAGGTGGATGGGGCGACGCGCCGGAGCTGGCTGGAACTGCTGTGGCTTGCGTACGTGAACGATCAGATCCCGTACATCGAGTCCTTAGGCGATCATTGGGGCGAGCTCTGCTCCACCAAGGAGATAGCTTCCGAGTGGGCCGACCGTCTGGTGGATGGTCTACGCGAGAACTGGACGGCAGACCCGCGCAAGAGTGGCTACTACAAGGGCACACCCAACTGCCTCGGCGCGATGGTCGCGGCCGGGCGCTACGACGAGGTGATGGCACTGCTGGAACTTGCGCCCTACAAGATGTGGGATCATCAGCCTGGTGGCGACCGAAGCCACGGGCGTGCTGCCCGTGACCAAGATTCTGGAATGTGAGCTGCAACGATGAAACCTCGGAAGCGCCAGGTTCGGTCTGCCTCGAAGAAGAACAACTCCCAGCGAGGGAGGGCTACGACAGCTAGGCTCGATGAGCTCATCGAAGAAGCCACGATTGACGCCTACGGCGAATCCGAGCAGATGGCTGGCTTCTTCACGATGCTGGAGCAATACCTGGCGTTGCCATTCGAGACCGAGGTGCTCGGCGTGCTCGTCACGGTCGAACGAATCGAGATGACCGATGACGAGCAGATCGTCGCGGTGTGCGCGAGAGGCAAATCGCGACAACGGATACCCATCGTTGACCTCCCCATTGCGGTAAAGCCGCCCGAGGGTTCCGAGTGGATCGACGCCTATCGACGGTGGGCACACGGGAGGTAGACATGGTTCGCGCCACGATCACTATCGACCGAGACAAGCTGCGAGCGGCCATCCGAAAGCTCGGGCAGGAGTACATCTTCTACATGTTAGACGACGCCATCGACCTTCTGCCTCCGGCCAGACTCCTTGAGATCGCAGAGAAGTACCTTGATGTGCGACGATTGCAATCGGATGGCGACAAGGCAACGAATGCGCATCTGCTCGCCGACGTGAAAGCATTCGAAAAGGCCAGCCTGGCCGGGGAGTACTACGAGGCGTTCGACGTCAATTGGAAGAACTCCATGGAGACGTCCACGGGCACCGCAGGCTGGATCTCCCAGTGCCACCGCCTCCTTGATCGCTGCGTCGACCTTGCCAAGAAGTCCGACCCCGCCGAGATCCGCCAGGCCTTCGACATCATCTTCGGGCTCCTGGACCGCATCGATGATTGTCGGGAGGACATCATCTTTTTCGCCGACGAGGCCGGATCATGGCAAGTCGGCGTTCAGTGGGAAGAGGTGCTGCCGCCCTGGTTCAAGGTCCTATCGGCGACCGTGGCGCCCGACGAGTACGCGCAGCGAATCGTTGGGCTGCTGAAACGTCACGACAAGGAAGTGAGCGCCGAAATGTTCACCGCGGCATGCAGGGTGGCGACGCCGGAGCAACGACAGATGATCTCCAAGCTTCGACCGAGAGCGGCAAATGATACGTGATGAGCGCCCGTGTGTTAGCCGTCAAGGCCGCAAAGCCAGCCAGCCAGCGGGCGTACCTTGATCGTACGTTTGCCCGAGACGATGTCCTCACGATCGCTCTCGGTGAGCACCAGCCCGACATCGAGCTTCTGCTCGTCCAGTGCCTCGGTCATGGCCGCCACCTCGCGCGTGCGGACCTGCGGGTCGGCAAGCGATAGGGTTACCTGGACGAGCTCGGCCAGCGCCCGTCCGCGCCGGCACGCGAAGTCGACCTCGCGGCCGCTTGCAGTCCGGTAGTACGACACGTCGGCGCCGCGCCGGAGCAGTTCCAGGAAGACCATGTTCTCGGTGAGCGCGCCCAGATTGTGCGAGAAGCTGAGCGAAACCCGGTTGGCCAGCCCCGTGTCCACCGCGTACACCTTCTTGGGAGCGACAGACCGCCGCTTTACCGAAGCATCGTACACCGGCACCGTGGCGAGGACGAAGGCTTGCACCAGGAAATCCGTATACACCGACACCGTAGTGACGCTTCCCAAACCCAGCGAGGCCTTCAGCTTGTTGAACGAGGCCAGCGTGGCGACGTTGCTCATGTAGTAGAGCGCCAGCTCGCGCAGAGCGCGGGTGTTCTTGATGTCGTGACGGGTGGCCACGTCCCGGTAAAGGATGTCGTCGTAGAGTTGTGTGAGAAGATCGGGAGAATCGTAGATCAGCGGCTCAGGAAACCCGCCGTAGAGCCGGTACGTCGCCAGATGGCGTGCGAGGGTGCCACGGCCGGCTGGCTGCAGAAGCATTTCCTCGTTTGCATCCACACCCAAGTGCCGCAGGTATTCGCGGAAAGAGAATGGGAAAAGGTCGACCGTGACATGGCGGCCGGTGAGCTTGCTGCCCAGCTCGCGGGAGAGGAGCGCGGCGTTCGAGCCGGTGATGATGAACTTGTGCCCCGACTCGAGCATGCGACGTACGAAGGTCTCCCACCCGGGAGCATTCTGAACCTCATCTAGCAGCATCACCTTCTGCTCGCCGAAGCACTCGATGAGCACCTCGTGCAGAAGCGCGAAGTCACGTGCCTCGAATCCGAGAAGTCGCTCGTCCTCGAAGTGGCAGTAGTGGTAACCAGAGGCAAGGAACTCGTCCGCGATCTGGCGCAACAAGGTCGACTTGCCACAGCGACGGACCCCGGCAAGCGTAATGGCGTGTGGCTTGTCCATGTGGCGCCCCACCTCGGGAAGAACATCCCGGCGTGTACCCAAGCGCTTCTTCTCGAAGACCGCCCGCTGGTCGAGTAGGATTTCCTTGAGCAGACGCCTTTCCATCGACAGTGGATACGATAGTCATATACTTTCCACTGTCAATGGAAATGTGGCTTTGATCGGCTGCATGGGAGTTACCCATCATTGCCGTGTGAAATCGAAACGATGCAACGGAGCGGGTAACTTTCTTGCGCGCCCAGGTGAGCTTAACTATTTTATTTTGTTATGGATTGTCTCAAGTGCTTCTAGCTTGAGGTTCCACTCAGCGGCCTCAAGTACTTGTTTTTACATAACTTTTTACGTCGTTTTTTCGGGGCAGCGGGAACCGACCGATGGGCACCGTCGCACCAGATGGCCACGCTAGATGCGTAACCTGACGCACCTCAGAGCTCAGGCTGCCCTCCTATGCCGATCTTTGATCGTCACCCGACGGGAAAGGCCGTCTACGGACGGTGCCAGCATATCGGTCTTCCTTTTGTAGGCAAACACATGCGGACTACTTCCACCATTCATCGGTCTGTTCGTTCGTGGTTTCCACAGGTCGCCGCCATGACCCTCGCCTTGGTCAGTGGGGCATGCCGAAGCAAAGATACCAAGCCGAGCAACCCAGTGTCCGGTGTGAGCATTGTGACCGCCGCTGTGCCCAGCAACGTCTCGGCGGCAGATCATTCCGCCGGCCATATCGCCGTGCCAGCGATCGACGCTCAAGCACACGAGCCCGCGCACCCACCTATCGACTGCCCACTCCATAAGTTGGGTGCCGATCCGATGCACCTCAGGCCCTTCGACGAGGTCGAGAAGTACATCGCTTTTCTGGAGAAGCCGGAACGTGCGATCTGGCAGAAGCCCGATGAGGTCGTCAGGGCTCTCGGGCTCAAGGGAACGGAAACATTGGTCGATGTCGGCGCCGGCTCCGGCTATTTCGCGTTTCGATTCGCTCGCGCCTTGCCCCAGGGCAAGGTGATCGCGGTGGATACCGAAGCGGAGATGATCCGGCACATCCACCACAAGGTGATGAGCGAAGGTATCAAGAACATTCAGGCCGTTCTCGCCAAGCCCGACGATCCAGAAATCAATCAGGCAGCGGACTGGGTCTTCATCTGCGATGTGCTCCACCATGTTCCTGATCGCCCCGCGTGGTTGGGACGGATCGCGAACAAGATGAAGCCTGGCGCCAGGCTGGCCCTCATCGAGTTCAAGGAAGGCAAGCTGCCCGAAGGTCCGCCGGAGGGCGCAAAAATTCCTCGTGCGCAGTTGATCGGTCTCGCCGACAAGGCAGGCCTCACATTCGAGGGAGAGAAGCAGAAGCTCCTGCCCTACCAAGTTTTCTTGATTTTCCGAAGGTCCTAACAGCCCGATGCGCAGAGGCGCCTTCACTGGCCATGCGTCGCCAAGCGGCCGCGAGTTACCCCAGAATTCCCATGTGAAATCGAGGCGATGCACCGGCGCGGGTAACTATTTAGCTTTCCGTGTTAGTTGTAACTAATTGGTATCATTATGGAACATGTCAAGTGATCCCAGTTTGAGGTGCTAGCGGTTAAGAGCCACAACGGGTAACCAACCACCTACTCGGGTTTGCCAGTGACGAATCTCTCCAGCTCCGCGGGGGCGACCCGCACGGCATTCAGCACGCGAATGTGCCGAAGTGTCCCGGACGCGCACAGCTTATAAACCGTTGCTGTGCAGACCCGCAGCCGAGCCGCAACTTGCTTGGCGGTCATGAGGTCGTTCCGGTCCGTAAACGGAGCGGGGCGCGTCCTTTGCAAGGATCGTTCGTCTCGCCCATCAGGTAGCACAGGGGTAGCAAAATCCTTGGGAAAAACTGTGGATAGATGTGATGCTTGGACAGGGACGTGCTTTCGATCCCGAATGATTGCAAGCGGTTGCGAACGGCTGTGACCATCTACGACACCAGAGGCGAGAATTTGGGAGCAGGATGTCGTCGGTTCAAATCCGGCCGCCCCGACCAACCGACCGATACGTGTACGCATGGATGAGAGCGTCCGCCGCCTCCTGCAGCGGACACCGACCTTTTCCCGGCGCGCGTCGATATGCTACCGGCCGTACACCGCCGACCCGGCGTATTTGGCTTGCGCGCCCAGTTCCTCCTCGATGCGCAGGAGCTGGTTGTACTTGGCCACGCGCTCACCGCGGCAGGGGGCGCCGGTCTTGAGTTGTCCGGCCCCGGTCGCGACTGTCAGGTCGGCGATGAAGTCGTCTGGCGTTTCGCCCGAGCGATGGCTGACTACGATTCCATAGTGAGCCTCGCGCGCGAGGGCGATGGCCTCCAGGGTCTCGGTCAGGGTTCCGATCTGGTTGAGCTTGATGAGAACCGCGTTGCCCACCTTCTCGGCCACCGCGCGCCGGATGATGGCGGGATTGGTGACGAAAATGTCGTCGCCCACAAGCTGGATCTTATCGCCCAGCCGCTCGGTCATGAGCTTCCAGCCTTTCCAGTCGTCTTCGGCCAGGCCATCCTCGATGCCCCAGATAGGGAATTGCCGGACCCAGTTTTCCCAGAAGGCCACCATCTGTTCCGACGTGTTGTGGCTCTTGTCGGATTTGCGGAACACGTAGGCCCCATCCTCGTAGAACTCGCTTGCCGCCGGATCGAGCGCAATGGCGATGTCCTTGCCCGGCTTGAACCCGGCCTTCTCGATACCTTGGAGGATGACCTCGACTGCCTCCACGTTGGCCTTGAGGTTGGGCGCGAAGCCGCCCTCGTCGCCGATGGCTGTCGAGTAGCCCTTGCCTTTCAGGATGGACTTGAGTGCGTGATAGGTTTCGGCGCCCATGCGCAGCGCCTCGGCGAAGGAAGGAGCGCCGACTGGTGCGATCATAAATTCTTGAAAATCAACGCTGTTGTCGGCGTGGGCGCCCCCGTTCAGGATGTTGAACATGGGCACGGGCAGAAGGTTGGCCGCGCTGCCGCCCAGGTACTGATAGAGCGGCTTGTCAGCCGAAGCTGCAGCGGCCCGAGCCACCGCCATGGAGACGCCAAGGATGGCGTTAGCGCCCAGCTTGTCTTTGTTGGCCGTGCCGTCGAGGGCGCACATCCGCTTGTCGAGGGCGGCCTGGTCGGAGGCATCGGCGCCTTTTAGCGCGGACAGTATCTCGTTGACGTTGGCCACAGCGCGGAGCACGCCCTTGCCGCCGTAGCGTTTCTTGTCGCCGTCGCGAAGCTCGATAGCCTCACGACTGCCGGTGGATGCGCCAGAGGGAACCGCGGCGCGGCCGAAGCTGCCGTCGGAAAGGCGGACATCGACCTCGACGGTGGGATTGCCACGCGAATCGAGAATCTGCCGGGCATGGATAGAGGTGATAGTGATCATAGAATGGGATCCTTTCATTACTTTTGAGGAGGCACGATGGCCTCGGTTTCCAAGTGTAAATGTTCGATGCGAGCAAGATCAGTTTGAACCGCTTCGGCGCCGGATGCCCGGCATTCGCGAGCGCGTCCAAGCGCCCGTTCGGCCGAAGCGGAGATATTTTTCAAGAGGGCCTTGATTTCGGCCTGCATGCGCCAGCGACTCTCGCGCAGGCGCTCTCGGAAGTCGCCCTGGATGCGCGAGGCATTGGCCTTCACGATGCGCTCAAGATACCCCCCACATCTCGTTCGACTGCCCGGTGGACGCTGGCCCGTGTGCGCAGTAGATCGGCCAGCCAGAGGATCAGGCTGCAGCCAGTCAGTCCCCACAGCTCGGTGTAGAAGAGCCGACTCTTCACCCTAAAGCCGGTCTCGTGGCCGACACTTCGCGGCAGGTCACTTCCCCGTTCCGTTGAGAGACACCAGTCCGTGTAGCAGGTCGGCGCGGTCGAGGACTCCGACCAAGCGTTTGTCGGTATCCACCACCGCGACGATCTTGTGCTTGCCGCCCAGCATGGCGGCGACAGCCTCGCGCAGAGGCGCATCTTCGGCGACCACGGCCGTCTCGACCATGAGGTCGGCGGCAGTTCGCGCCTTGGCGTGCTGCTCGGCCTTGAGCTCTTCGGGTTTGGGGTGCACGAATGGCAGTCGATGGACGAGCGAGCGAAGCGCGCTTGGCCGCAGGGCTGGTGTCACTCGGTCCAGCACTTCGGCGTCGGTAATCTTGCCGAGCACATGCCGTTCATGATCCACGACCAGACAGCGATTGAGCCGTGTCGACGTCACCGCCTGCAAGATCTCGGGCAGGTGCGTATCGGGAAACACCGTCGGAACGTCCGTACGCATGGCGCGCGTAACCTGAGCATCCGCGGCCAGGCCGATCTCACGCAGCTCGCTCTCCGGTTGCTCGAAGGTCCGGGCTGCGGTGCGCAGGATATCGAGTCTGCTCACCATCCCGACCAGCGCTCCGTGCTCGTCCACGACGGGCAGACGTTTGAGGCGCCGGTACGACATGACCTCAGCGACTTGCGTGAGCGGAGCTGATGCCTGCACTGTAACCGGCCCCGGTGTCATTACGTCGGCCGCGTCTTTTGCTCCATGTGCCAACCGTTCGAGCTCGACGTTCAACTCCGGGCTATCGAGCGACCTCAGCAACTCCACTCGCATGGTGAGGCCGCCGCGCTTGAGCAGATCCGAGTTGGTGATCATTCCGACCGGCATCCCAGACTCCACGACGGGGATGGCACGGTAGCTCTTGCCCAACATCAGCTTAACCACCTCTCGGACGGAAGCCTCTGGGGAAACGGAGACGACCTCGCGAGACATGACGTCCGAGGCGTGCAGCGTGGACGAGACGTCCCGCACCGGATAGGCGCAATATAGCACGACCTCTGTGTCCTCCACGGTGATGAGGCCGCGCTTGATCATTTCCTTGATGCGCGGAAGCAGGCGTTCGACCTGCTCGGTCCTCTCGATCCACTCGATTACGATGGGCAGTCGCTCGGCGAGGTCGACCCAGCGCAAGGTGTGGATCTTGCCCGAGGAGCCGAACCCTTCGATGGCGCGCAACACGGTGGCTCCGGCTGCACCTTCTTTACGCAGAAAGGCCACCAAGGCCGCATCGATCGGCTGATGACCATGGAGATCGCCCTCATTGACGTAGATACGAACCCGCTTTGCCTTTCCCGTGAGCCCTGAGTTTTCCATGGCGGCCTCCTTTGGTATAGGTGGGCGAGCGCTGGCACGTTTGACGGATTCCCGCCCGCCGCCTATTCTAGTCCTAATTGTTCTTAGTGGGCGATGAGGTCCGCCCGCGTTTTCTCGACGCGAACCACCTCCGCAAGCGGGGGTTGATGGCTTCTACGGATCTTCCGGAGGAATCATGAACAATCCCTATGCGATCGCCGCCGTCTGGATGGGCCTGGCCTTCATCGCGGCAGTAATCGCCGGCCGCACCGGCCTCGCCGTCGCGCTGGTCGAGATAGTGATCGGCATCTTCGCGGGCAACCTGTTCGACGTGAAGACCACGGTCTGGATCGACTTCCTGGCCGGGTTCGGCAGCGGCCTACTCACCTTCTTGGCCGGGGCGGAGATTGAGCCTTCGGTCATCCGCAACCACTGGAAGCAAACGCTCTCGATCGGCCTCATCAGCTTCTTGCTACCATTTCTGGGTGCCATGGCCTTTGCGCGCTGGGTGGTGGGCTGGGATATGCGGGCTGCGGAAATCGCAGGCATCGCCCTGTCAACTACATCCGTCGCGGTGGTCTACGCGGTGATGGTGGAGTCCGGTCTCAACGAGACCACCTTGGGGAAGATCA
>OBLT010003014.1_pt1 | contig 10331 bp, 10 predicted proteins | sample 1518721 | NCBI WGS metagenome assembly OBLT01 (sample SAMEA3539307, study PRJEB22396) | soil metagenome | biome: tundra; feature: field; material: soil | place: USA | collected 2010-05 | depth 0.15 m | reverse complement strand
GACGGCATACGAGATTACAAGGTGACTGGAGTTCAGACGTGTGCTCTTCCGATCTTAGGCGCAGGACAGGCCTGCGGGGCCGGCGCCGATAACGGCAACTCGTTCGCCGCGTTTCTCATTATCATGGTTCAGCCGCGGAAGCTTGAGGTTCTTGTTGATGCCGAAATCGCCAATAAAGCGTTCCACCGCGTTGATGGCGACTCCGCCGTCTTTCGCGTTGCGGTTGCATGCGTCCTCACAAGGGTGGGGACAGACGCGGCCGCAGACGGCAGGGAAGGGGTTGCGTTCGGCGATCCGTTGCCACACCAGTTCGAATGCCTGTTCGTTGGTGCGGCCGTAGGCCTCAGCCTGCGCGATGGTGATCAGCAGTTCGCGAATCTCGTTGCCGTTCGGGCAATGACCGGCGCACGGGGCGGCTTTCGGGGTGTAGCGCGGGCGCAGCGGACTGATCTCGCTGCTGCCCGTTCCCGATTTGATGACCGGTTTCTTGACTGTCTTAAAAAGAACCATCGCCCAACCTCATGCTCATGCGTATGGGTAAAGGTTGCGTTTGAAATCCTCAAGCCGCTCCAGAAGGTGATCGTGCTTCTGCTCGTCCTCATTGAGGTAGCTCAGGAGATAGCGATGCACGAACATGCGGCTGTTTTTCCGCGCCTTCTCGGCCAGTTCGATGGTTTCTTTTTCCGCAGCTATGTGTTTTTCGATCAGATCCCAGACGTCGCCCAGTTCCTCCGGGGTCAAACTGAAAGCCTGTTTTTCCAGGCTGTCCAGAATGACCTGCTGCACCCGCTTGTGCATGGCCGAGTCCTGGCGAATGATCTCCATGACCAACTTGATGAGCGGGTTGTGAGTTTTGGCCATGATGGCCGACGTCTGAGCAACGCTTTCGTCTTCGATTTGCTGCCAGCGCCGCAACGTGGCTTTGAGTTCCGCCTCGTTCTCGGCGGCTTTGGCGACCTTGTTAGCAGCCATGTTCTCTCCTTGCCAACCTCAGTAACGGATGTGCGCCGACCGGGCAAAGGTCAAGCCGGCATGTTTGAAGTCGTCAATGTGATAGCGAGTGAACTCGATGCCGGTCAGCTCAAAGAAACGGGGCCAGCCGACGCGCTCGATCCACTCTCCCAGACGCTCGTGTTTGCGGGCGTGCTTGGCGTAAACGTCCACAATGTTGGTCACCGCGTTCACCACTTCGGGCCAGCGCGGCGGATTGTTGGGCAAGAAAGGAATCGCCAGCTTGGAGAACTTCGGCGTGCTGCGGGCGTTGCTGACCTTGCCGCCAACCCAGATCGACAAGCCATCGTTCTCGGGATCGGCCAGGGGCATGGCTGGGCAGACGGTATAGCAGTTGCCGCAATACATGCACTGCTCGGCGATCACCTCGACCGAACTCTTGCCATTGACGGTCGCCGGACGAATGGCGCCGGTAGGACAAGACGAAATCAGCGTCGGCACCTCGCACACTTTGGGAAGGCTGACATGGTTGATCTTCGGCGGCAGACGATGGACGCCGAGGATGGCGATGTCCGAGCAATGCACGGCGCCGCACATGTTGAGGCAGCACGCGAGGGCGATGCGCAGCTTCGCGGGCAGGTCTTCGTGCGTAAAGCGGTCACAGAGCGCGTCCATGACGCACTTCACGATGCCCGAGGCATCGGTGGCCGCCGAGTGGCAATGCACCCAGCCCTGGGTGTGAACGATGTTGCTGATCGCGTTGTTCGTGCCCCCGACGGGGAACCCGTTCGCGGCCAGTTCCTTTTTCAAGGGCTCGATCTTGGTTTTGTCTTCGAGCAGGAACTCAATGTTGTTCCGGCTGGTGAAGCGGAGGTAGCCGCCGCAGTACTTGTCCGCCAGACCCGCGAAAAAGCGCAAGGTCTGGATGCTGGTCAGGCGGGGCGAGGCGGCGCGAACCGAGTACAGGCGGTCGCCGGACTCCGACACGTGGCAAAGAACGCCAGGGGCAACATTCTCATGATATTTCCACTTGCCGTAGTTCTTCTTGACCAGCGGAGACAAAAATTTGTCGTAAGATGGCGGGCCGATGTCGGTGAGTCTGGGTTGGGTAGTCGTGCTCATTTGTCACCCCCTTGTACGTTCTGGAAATAGATATATGGGTTGTCTCTGGGCGCCGACACCATTTCTGGAGCGGGATCCAGACCGATGCCATCGAGGAAAGCGGACATGCCGACGCGCTGGATGAGTTCTCCGACGCGTTCGCGGCTTCTGCCGTACTCGTCCCAGAATTCCCAAATGCGGGTGAAGAGTTCCTTCAGCGTTTCCTCGATTTCGTCCGCGGGGACGAAGGGGATCAAGACGGAGGAGAGCAGAGCGCCTTGCATGATGGGAGCCTTGGCGCCGATCAGAACCACCGCGCCCCGCTCTTTGCCCGGACGCAGCGCCTTGGGCATCACGTTGATGCAGTGCATGCAGCGCACGCATTCGTGATTCTCAATCGCGAGCTTCTTGCCGTCCCACTCCATGCACTTGCTGGGGCAGAGGCTGCAAACTTCTTTCTGGATGTCGAGTCCGGCGGCGGCATAGTTGGCGACTTCGCCCTCGTCAACCTGAATGTCGTCTTTCCAGGTGCCGATGACGGAACAGTCGGCGCGCGCGATGGAAGCGACGCAGTCATTGGGACAGCCTGCCATCTTGATCTTGAACTTGTAGGCAAATGCGGGACGATGCAGTTCGTCCTGGTAGTTCATGGTCAGGTCGTAGCAGAGCTTCATGGTGTCGTAGCAGGCCCACTCGCAGCGTGCCTGGCCAACACAGCAGGACGGGGTGCGCAGGTCGGAACCGGACCCGCCGAGATCGAAACCGGCGTGGGCGAGTTCCTGGAAGGTGGGCTCGAGTTGGTCGGTGGTGGTGCCGAGAAGAACCATGTCTCCGGTCGAGCCGTGCATGTTGGTCAGACCGGATCCGTGCTTTTCCCAGATATCGCAGATCGTGCGCAGGGCGTCGCTGGTGTAGAACCAGCCGGCAGGCTGGTTTACGCGGATGGTGTGGAAGTGTGCGACTTTCGGGAACTGCTCGGGGATGTCGCTGTAGCGGCCAATGACGCCACCACCGTATCCCAGCACTCCAACCAGTCCCCCGTGTTTCCAGTGTCCCTTTTTTTCCTGATACGAGAGTTCCAGCTGCCCCAGTAGATCCTTGGGTGCATCGCTGGTCTCGCAGGCTTGCTTGATTTCTTTGACGAAACTGGGCCAGGGCCCCTTTTCAAGCTGGTCCAGCAGTTCCGTTTTGGGCTTACCGTTGCTACCATCCGGCATAAACTTGTCTCCTTGGGATAAAACCTGGATCGACAGTGGTTCTTGAAAACCTTGGCGTTCCCACAGACGGGGCCACACACTCGCCTGTGATTGCTACCGAATTGACTATGCCTTGGCGGTAGGGCGGATTACAGTGACCCACGTCACTTCTTGACGTGAGTTTGATACTTCACGAACGCGCGATCCCGTTTTGTTACAACTCTATATCGACATAACCTAGTATGTTAGTTAAGTTAGATATCGCAGGCGATGGAGTTACTTTGGGGCGGGCTGAACACGTGTGGGAAACCTCGCGTCTCCTCTTGCCGCGTCTCTGCCGCTACGGGAGACGGGGCAAGCCCCGTCTCTACAAGTGCGCGCTGGACATCGTCGGCTAGCGTGCGTTTTTTTTGCCGACCGCGTTTGCGCTACTATCTACTGCAGCATGAAACGCGCTCACATTTCCTTGTTCCCAATTCTGCTGAAGTTGAGAGCGAAGAAGTGCGTGGTGGTCGGCGCGGGCAAGATCGCCGCCGGGAAGGCAGCCGGTCTTTTGGCCAGCAGCGCACATGTGATTGTGATCGGTCCGCGAGCGGCGGACTGGATTCAGTCGCAAGCCCGTGTCGGTAAACTGATCTGGCGCCGCCGCCGCTTCCTGCCCGCGGACGTGGAACACGCTTTCCTGGCGATCGCGGCCACGAACTCCAACGCGACCAACGATGCGGTATACCAAGCGTGTGTTGAGCGCGGCGTGCTCTGCAATGTGGTCGACGTCCCGGAACGCTGCGACTTCTTTTATCCTGCCGTGGTGCGGCGCGGGCCCCTGCAGATTGCTATTTCGACGGACGGCTGCAGCCCCGCGCTGGCGCGCCGTCTGCGCATTGAACTGGAGCGGCAATTCGGAGCCGAGTATGGCGCTTGGGTCGAGCAGGTGGGTGAGATGCGCCAGAAACTGCGCCGCCGGAACTTGCCTGCCGCCGAGCGCCGAAAACTATTGGACCAGATCGCCAGCGAAGATTCGTTCGAACAATTTCTGCGAGATCGCGGATCACGGAAGCGAAGAAGTAGAAAATGAGTTCGCGCTCCCCCAAAATAAGCCTCAGCCACCAGCCTTCAAGAGACCGTCCGAAACCTGAAGGCTGACGGCTGAGAGCTGACGGCTGAAAGCTGCTCTCAGTGCCATTCCCACTCGATGAAGCCGGGCTTCACGTCGACCATCGCGTTCACCATGAGTTCCACCAGGCCTCCGTAGAGAATGCGATTGCTATCCCACAAGCCATAGTAGGCGAGCATGTCGCGCAGCATGCCTTTGCAATTGCTGCACGGCGCGCACAGGTACTTGGGAGTCTCGGGCGCCAGACAATCCGAGAAGGCGTTCAGGACCTGCTCCATCTTCTTGCGTCCCGAAACATGGAAACGCCAGTCGGGAAAATTGTTTCCCTGCATGATGGCGAAACCGCTGCCGCCGCCGCAGCAGTAATTGTTGACGCCGTGCGGCTCCATTTCACGGAATTGCGGGCAGAGCTGGCGCAAGATCTCGCGCTGCGGCTCGACCACGCCCATCAGACGCACGACATTGCAGGGGTCGTGCAGGGTGACGGGGAAGTTGTTGCGCGAGGGATCGAACTTGATCTTGCCGCTCTTGACGATGTCGCGCAGCAGGGTCAAGGAGCTTTCACGCGGAATGTTTAAGTCGCCCCCGAGGATGCGATCGGCAATCACGCTGAGCGCCTTGTGCGCGTGCCCGCATTCGCCGATCACAATCTTCTTGACCTTGAGCTTTTGCCCGGCCTGGGCGTGTTTGATGGCGACGCGCGCGAATTGGGCATCGTCATACCACAGCCCGTAGTTGATCGAATCATACCCGCACAACTCCGACGACAGCGTCCAACTGATGCCCGCCTGATTCAGAATGAGGGCGAACGCGCCCGGGTTTTCCGGCCACGCCATGATTTCGCCGGCGTTGTGGATGAGCAGAACGTCGGCCCCTTCCACGTCCCAGGGCGTGTGCACTTCGATGCCGGTCTTCTCCGACGTGTCCTCGTCGATGAATTCGATGTTGTCCTTGACCACGGCCGAGTTCATGCCGGTGGACGAGCCCACTTTGAGTTGTAGCATCGACCCATTGTCGTGACACTCCTTGGAGTTGATGCCCATTTCCATGCTGAACAGTTTGCGCAAATCGTGCGCCACCAGGCCATTGTCGCAACCGATGGGGCAGGTTTGGGCGCAGCGCCGGCACAAATTGCAGCGATAGGACAATTCGGCGAGACGGGCCACCAGCGGCCAGTTCAGTTCAATGTCGCCGTGCTGCCAGGCCGAAACCAAGCCGCCGCCTTTGACGAATTTGAAATAGAGACGGCGCAGGATCTCGGAGCGATACGTGGGACGGTAGAGTTCGTTGCGTCCGCTGGCCTCAAAAATATGGCAGGCTTCCGAGCAGGTCTGGCAACCGGTGCAATGTTCCATGGTGAGCAGAAGCGGCTGCAGAAAAGTCCAGTTGTTCTCTTTGGTGAAGAGCTTCTCTAGGCCGGACAAGAATTTTCCAACCAATTGTTTCTCTTCTTCCGGCGTCTTCGGCTGCGGCAGATTCAGAGCGCAGGTGTCGTCCAGACCGCATTCGTACTTATCTTTTGCCTGTTGCGAAAGAGCAGCCCAGGCGTGGTCCTTCTCGGGGCTGTCCAGGGGCGCGGGCAGGGGCATCAGGTCTGTGTTCTCGAGATGGAGGAGCGGATCGCGTTTGGTTTGCGACATGTCGCGAAGATCGATGTGCTCGTTCACTTGCGCACTTCCTGCGCGGGATTGGTAGTCGCGACGTCAAGCCAATTCTTCTTGCCATCGGCGCCAACGTGCGCCGCCGACCAGGTCGGCCGGTAGGTCAAGTACTCGGCCACCGCGGACTCGATACTGCCGCCGCGAACATTGGGCCGGTCGTCCCAGCGCACATCGTGATAGGTGAAGTATTTCGCGATGAAGTGCGACATGTGCGTGTATGGAATGTAGGCGGCCAGAGCCGACGACAGGACCACTCCCAGGCCGAACAGCGGGTTCACGTGAAGCGCGCGATCGAAGCGCAACAACCCGCGCGCCACCTCGCCCACGCCCGCGCTTTGCGGCGAGCGCGCGAAGTATCCCGCGGCCACCAGGCCGAAGGCAATAATAAAGAAGACCAGATTGAAGAAGTCGGCGGGCTTGGTGTAGTTCTTCAGCGCCGGATCGGTGGCACGGCGCAGAAACAGAAGGATTGCGCCCGCGACCGAGATCGTCGCCCCGGCATACGCCATGATGTGATACACGCCCGCCAGGACGATCCAGAAGCCGCTCGTGGCGAGACTGGGCACGAGCAGAGGGAATGCCGCGCCGAAACCAACCAGCACGATGGCCCCGATCAGGAGATAGAGGCCGAAGTGAAACAGGAAGGACGGGACCCAGAGACGCCGGTTGAATTCCCAGAGTCCCTTCAGGAACAACATCTCGGGAATCATGACGCGCAGTTCGCCGATATGGTTGGAGTGCTGCGGCTTGGTCCACCAGTCGCCGGTTTCGAAGTAGGACCCTCCGTGGGCCACCCGGTCGGGCGCTTCGTGTGGAACCGGGTATAGCTCCCAGCGCAAGTGTATGGGTGTGCTTGCGTACTGCCAGACGCGGCGGACACAGCCGATAAGAAAGAGCAGCAGGCCGGCATAAATCGCGATGTAAACGAAAAGCGCCATGCGCCCTTCCGAAACCTGAATGGTGGCGAGCGAAGTTGCTCGCTCGCTCCGACGAAGTCACGATAGCAGCGAGCGCCACACTGGGATGTGACTCACATCACGTGTATGCGCCCATTTCGATACAAATCGACCGAAAATTAAGTCGACTGGCATACTTATAAAGATTGCATTAGGGCATATACGTGAGTTACTTCCATGTACCTTCAAGTTCGCGCAATCTCACGCAGTGAGGTGACGCGGGTCACGGTGGGCAAACTATGAACGGGATATGTTGAGCAGAGCTTTGACACAATTGAGTCTGTGTTATTGGCAAACGAGGGAACGTGATCTGCAGGGTTCCGCTCTCAAAGAGTCTGAGAACGTCAGCGCCCAGCCGGCGGCAGTACCGCGCAGGAAGGCTCTGACGGCTCGGTCCGGCGGGTAGCGCCGTCGGAACCGGCAAGGAAAGTTGAAGTGGCTCTCCCTGTGAGATCGCCCCCGTTACGATCCCGATTCGTTCCGAAGGAGCGCCATTTTTCTGGTCAACGTTCTAATTCGTGGTGATTTCGATTGACTGAATGAGCTTCCTCTTTTATGACGATCTGCCTGGGTCTTCGACGAAGGCCCACTGCGGTGTCCGGCCGATCTACCCAGGCCGTGCCCGACGATCGGCTTTTTCCCACATCTTTAATTTCGGGCTTGCCGAAAAAGCGGCAAGCCGGAGGTGACTAGTGCCAAGCTATGTGGTTCCCGAGAAATGCGATGGGTGCAAGGCCCTGGACAAGACAGCGTGCCAGTACATTTGCCCCAACGACCTGATGGTCCTCAACAAAAACACGATGAAGGCCCACAACCAAGATCCTTCCATGTGCTGGGAGTGCTACAGCTGCGTCAAGATTTGCCCCACCCAGGCAATTCAGGTTCGTGGTTACGCCGATTTCGTTCCCCTCGGTGCCTCGGCCACCCCACTGCGCTCGACCGACTCGATTATGTGGACGGTCAAGTTCAGGAACGGGACGCTGAAACGCTTCAAGTTCCCCATCCGCACGACCGCGGAAGGCACAGCCGTGCCCGACGGCGGTTTCGGTGCCCATGGCGATCTCAAGAGCACCGCGCTCTGTGCCGAGCCGGCTGCGCTGGGACTGCCTGCGGTGTTCTCTCTGGCGGGAGGTAAATAGACATGCCTAAATTTGAGACGGTCGTTGTAGAAACTGACCTCTTGATTCTCGGTGGCGGCATGGCGGCATGTGGCGCCGCCGTGGAAGCTGCTCACTGGGCCAAGCAAAACGGTCTAAAGGTGACCTTGGTCGATAAGGCCGCCATCGATCGTTCTGGGGCCGTGGCTATGGGCCTTTCCGCTATCAACCAGTACGTCGGTCTCCGCGACGGGGCCAACTCGGTGCAAAACTATGTCGACTATGTGCGTAACGACCTTATGGGTGTGACGCGCGAAGACTTGGTCGCCGACATCGCCCGTCACGTCGACTCCAGCGTCCACCTGTTCGAAAAATGGGGCCTGCCCATCTGGAAAGATGAAGCCGGCAAGTACGTTCACGAAGGCCGCTGGCAACTCATGATCAACGGCGAATCCTACAAAGTCATCGTGGCCGAAGCGGCCAAGAACGCCCTGCTGCAAACTGGCGTGGGACAGATCTTCGAGCGCGTGTTCATCGTCGGCCCGTTGATGGATGGAGATCGTTGCGCTGGCGCTATCGGGTTCTCGGTGCGCGAGAATAAGGTGTACATCTTCAAATCCAAAGCGACGCTAGCCGCCATGGGTGGCGCCGTCCACGTCTTCAAGCCCCGGAGTTCGGGTGAAGGCATGGGACGCGCCTGGTATCCACCGTGGAACTCGGGCTCCTCCGCGTACTTCACCCTGAAGGCTGGGGCGGAGATGACGTGCCAGGAAGTCCGCTTCATTCCAGTGCGCTTCAAAGACGCGTACGGTCCGGTCGGCGCCTGGTTCCTGCTGTTCAAGTCTCGGGCCACGAACGCCATGGGCGGTGAGTACATGGTGGAACGCAAGTCGGAACTGGAAAAGTGGGGCCCCTACGGCCGGGTGAAACCCATCCCCGCGAACCTGCGGAACTACCTGGGTATGCTCGACGTGCTCGACGGCAAAGGCCCGATCTACATGAGGACCGAAGAGGCCCTCAAAAAGATCTCCGATGCCTACAAGGACGACCCCAAAGCCTACGCAAAGAAGATGAAGGAATTGGAGTCAGAGGCGTGGGAAGACTTCCTCGACATGACCATCTCGCAGGCTCTGCTCTGGGCTGCCACCAATGTGGAACCGGAAAAGAGAAGCTCTGAGATTGCAGCTGCCGAGCCCTACTTCATCGGTTCGCACTCGGGGGCTTCGGGAGCATGGGTCAGCGGTCCGGAAGACTTGCAAACCGGCGAGACCAAGAAAGATTACTTCTGGGGCTACGCCAACATGACAACGGTCAAAGGCCTGTTCGCCGCGGGCGATGCTTCTGGCGCTTCCAGCCATAAGTTCTCGTCCGGCTCACACGCTGAAGGCCGCATTGCCGCCAAATCCGCGATCAAGTTCATCGTGGAAAACAACACCGCGCCCAAGCTGGACCAGGCGAGGGTGGATGCCCTGACGGCAGAGATCCTCAAGCCGATGGAGACGTTCGAACAAAACAAGAACGCCTCGACCGATGAGGATGTGAACCCCGAGTACATCAAGCCACGCATGTTCATGTTCCGCCTGCAGAAGATTATGGACGAATACGCTGGCGGCGTGACCGCGCAATTCACCACCAACAAGCCTTCCCTCGAGCGGGCCCAGGAACTCCTGGCCTTCCTCGCGGAAGACTCCGCCATACTGGGTGCTGCGAACCTTCACGAACTGATGCGCTGCTGGGAGAACGTCCATCGGATGTGGCAAGCCGAAGCCCACGTGCGCACCGTGCTGTTCCGTGAAGAAACACGGTGGCCCGGCTACTACATGCGGTCGGACACGCCGACGTTGAACGAAGAGAAGTGGCACGTCTTCGCCAACTGCCGGTGTGATGCCAAGACCGGACAATGGGAAATGATCAAACGGCCCATTCTCCATGTTTTCGCGCAACCGAAACCCAAAGAGCTGGAACCAGCCCTAGCTCATTAGCCCGCGGGGAAGTTCCGGCTTTGGCCGGAACCTCTCCCATAGATTCTGTTCGCAGTCTTGGAATGACAAGAAACGCAACATCTACTAACAACAGGAAAGGAGTTCATCAAATGGCGTTGAAGGAAGTACTGAAGCAGAAAATTGAGGAGTTTCGTCCTCACATCCAACACCTGATCAAAGAACACGGCAAGGTCGTCATCGACCAGGTGACTATCGATCAGGCCATCGGCGGCGCTCGCGACGTCCACTGCCTGGTTACCGACATCTCCTACC
>OBLT010003011.1_pt1 | contig 10336 bp, 9 predicted proteins | sample 1518721 | NCBI WGS metagenome assembly OBLT01 (sample SAMEA3539307, study PRJEB22396) | soil metagenome | biome: tundra; feature: field; material: soil | place: USA | collected 2010-05 | depth 0.15 m | reverse complement strand
GTAATGGCCACGCCTCGACCGTCAGATTCACGCGGATTCTCGTGGCCGTCTACACCTGGCTCAAGTAGACAAGCTGGTCGCCGCCATTTTCGCGAACTTGATGCGAGAAAGTCGGCCTTTCCGAATAGGAAACAGCGCCAGCATCCACACAATCGAGCGCATCGAAATGCGAAAAGAGGTGGACCGCAAGCGTCCAGTGATTCGTCTTATCGGGCTATTGCACGACCTAACTCACGCGCCGTTTGGACACACCGTTGAGGACGAGATACAGGTGGTCGCATCCAAGCACGATCACCCCGAGCGACAAGCGAGGGCGTTCTTCCGACTCATCTGCGAGCTAGTTCACTGGCTGCATGCCGACGCCGACCTCGTCGATGAGCCTCCATACGATTCAGCCCTTGCACGATTCTTCCGCGATGAAGATAAAACTCCTCCAGACCCCGGCAATGTCGCAACCCATCTTGGAAAACTGCTCACAGCAGCGAAGGAGCAAGACGTCGTAGCGGGCTGGCGTTTGGCGGCCCACGAGGTTGCCAACCTAGTGGCGCAACTCGATGCTGCGATGACGGCACTGTTGCATCTTGAGGCCTTGCACGGCACCAAGCTATCCCACGAGCAACTGCCTGGAACAGATCCGTACGGGTTTCAAATTGCTATTCGACTAGGATTGCAAGAGTCAGGATTTGCCGACCTAACTGAAAGTTGGCAATTCGAGCCAAACCGCGACGCCTACATGCTGGACATTGTGGGCAATACGGTTTGCGCGGACTTGCTTGACTATGCCAGACGGGACAGTCACTTCACTGGTCTACACCTTGACTATGACACCGACAGAATTGCAGAGAACTTCACGCTCATCGACTTCGCGGCTTCGACATACCAAGCACAGCACGGCGAAGCCAAACGGACCCTTCCAGATGGACACGAAGACCCATTCAAAGGGTGGTGCATACGCACAGCCATTTCATTGATGTCACATAAGTACCGCACCGACGTGCCGGGCGAACTGATGAATCTGCTCAATACTCGCTTCCATCTATACGAAAGGGCGATCTTTCATCCCACCAAGTGCGCCGCGGGGGCTATGCTGGGAACCGCTCTTCAACTGATGGGATGGCGCAAAGACGGAAAGGCCGACAGCCCGGCAATTCCTGACAGCCTTATGAATAGCGGCGATGATGTCTTCATGAACGAGCTGGCTACTTCGCTTCGCCTGATCCTGCCGGTCTTGAGCCAGTTGGCACCAGAGAAGGTAATAGGAGAGGAAGACTTGCTCCAGTTCGGCAGGCTGGACGAGACGCACAGTGGCCTACCCGCCTTCCTGATGCAAAACAGAATCGGCGCCAAGGTCCTGGATGTCCTGGCTGAATTGGAGGCGGCAGCCCGACTTCTCGCCAGAATCCGAGGACGGAGGTACCCCCGACCGGTCTTCCGCGCAGTGCCGGGTTCGGAACATCCCATCCTCAAGGCTGGACACATGGTGATTGCAGATACCTTCAGTTCACCAGATGTTCGATACGAGGCAGAACGCGCCATGGAAGCGCGAGCAAAGCTACCAAAGGGGTCAGTCTTCATTCATTGCCCACCTGCGAAGACAGCGCAGAAAATAGCTAGGGTCTTGCTCGTTCGACCAAACAGTGAGGGAAACGACGTCTTCATGTTGCGGGACATCGCCAAGCTGGATCGGCCGACATTTCAGATGCACGAAGAGGCAATTCAGGCAGTCGAGAAAATGTATTTAGCAATGTGGCGGCTACATGTCTATTTGGATCCGCGCTACATGAGCAGATACGCGGAAGTTTCCAAGGTCATTGGAAAAGTGTTGTCTGAGGTCCTTGACGAGTACAAGCATGAGGATGACAACCTGAGATCGTCCTTGCCCAACGACCCATATCTCTTGCGTGAACTCGAACATGAATTCGCGGCTAGCAACGTGCCTGCGGGACTGCCGGTTCCAGATATGCCCGTGGGTGGGACGACATCAGAGCAGTCGAACGCCAATCGAAGAGACACCAATGGTGAGCCCGCAGTTGGTAACGGTGACGGACGCTTGCTTGACTTTGCTGTACTGTTGTTCCGAGCGAAGACTTATCGCAAATCGTGGTCGCCTAGCGAAGAAAAGGCCCTCACCGGACGCTTCAAGGATAGATGGGACAGGCTTAGGCCGCCAGACCAAGCTGCGGTTGAGGAAAGCTTGGCTCGTAATATCGCTCGGACGCCAGAGAACCTCGTCGCAAACAAGGGGACTAAGAGAGACGAGTTAATGGAAGTCGTCGAGCAACTGATATCGCGGTACGAAAATCGCCAAGCCACGCAACGCGCACGGAGAGACAAGTCGAAACCGACCCAGGGACGCTTGCCAGGCATGTAAATGGAACGTGGGTTGCAGTTTTCGCTAGGTGTGCGCATAGGAGGCATAATCCGAGACGCTGGGATTCGACGTCCGCCGGTGGACTTATTCAAGGTTGCGATTCGCTGCGGCGTGAGATCGATTCTAATTAGGGAGATGATCCCTCGGGGAGGCCTGGAATGTATTGAAGGGGGATTCAATATTTACATTCGGGGCGAGGAGGAGTCTGAGTATGTTCTGCCGGCCATCGAGCCGCCCGATCTCACCACTCGTCAGAGATTCTCACTCGCTCATGAATTGGCCCACTCGCTGTACTACGTTCAACGCGGCAAGGGGCGCCCGACCCTTCGTAGTCAACCCAAGAATGGAAAGACGCTAGAGACGCTTTGTGATGAGAACGCGGCCAAGCTAATCGTCCCCGTCGAGCTTCTGCGCCCAAAGGTGGCAGAGAGTGTGGAACTCTGCCACGAGAAGGTTGTGGCTCTAGCTCAGGAATTTCGGGCATCTCCGGAGACAGTACTAAGACAGATTGGGTTGGTGGGGTGTTCGGCGATCAACAGGGCAGTGCTACTCGTCGAGCCGACCGAAGGTGGGGCAGACGTCCGGGCATCATGGGTGGGGACAGGACTGATGTCTTTATTCAGCCCACCTCGGGAATTCCACAGGATAACGCGAGAGCATCCGGTGCTTGGGGACGCCATCCAGTGGCATCGGCGTGGTGAATGGGAGAAGACGATATCTGGGAGGACTCTCAAGATCACCCGGACAAATGAAAGCGGTAAGCGCCGCCGCTACTTTATCGAAGCAGTCGAGGTTTATACCATTACCTAGACATTGTCCCAATTGCCAGAGCGCATCGCGAGGAAAGTATCGGCCTCGCGAACCACCGAAACGCTATTTTCAGTTGAGTGGCGACGGATGCCGCTCTTCTGCGAGATCGCTTCTAGCTATCGTTCAACGAATTGGTAAACGTCTGCCAACGCTTTGCTCCTTCAAAAACTGGTTTTCGTCCGGCGCAATTACGAGAAACCCATTCTCGTATGTAACTCGGCCGAAATACCGATCACCGAGGCCAATCTGGCCAAGAACCTTAAGAAGGATACGATCCCGAGTGCCAATCTTCCCACCGGCATGACTCAAGGCACGATCATAACTCAGCGAGAATAGTCCTACGGAGGCAAACCGACCGCTGCCTCCAGAACCCATATTGTTCCAACATTCGACCATCTGTACCCCTGATGCGGATGTTGCGATGTGTGAATACTCGAATGAATAGGGATCAGGTGTCGACTCGTGCCAGTGTGCCCAGATCCGTCCGTCGCGTTCGGTAGTGGTGAAATCGCCATAGAATTGATTGCTGTGGTTCGCCGACGATAGATCTATCGCCACTACTGGTTCTCCACGATCCGAAATCCATCCTAGTAAATGCTGAACGATAAGCGGATGAATAAATTCAGGGCGGACAAAGGAATAATCGTCGGGGTCGAGAGGAAATGACGACGACCCTTGTTCGGTTATCTCTCGGCTGCCAACCCGCACGGCCAATCTGTCTATGTCTTCTTTAGTCGAGAGTGTCTTCAAAACGTCCGCGATTTCCGTTAGATAACTCAGGCCAGACATTGACTGCTTTTCACAAAGTTCATTCCATAGATCCCGGCATTCACGTACAAGCTTCCGTTTCTGTGAATTGGAGCCGTAGGTTTCGTGACACGACGGACACAATGGTGCGGCATTGTCCTCCGTGTCAGGTCCGCCTTCAGCTTGGGAAACCACGTGGTGAACCTCGACGCCGAGGGAATGACACATGCAGCATCGAAAATGGGCGCGTCTCCGAATCGCCAACCGCACGGTTTCAGTGAAGGGCATCGTCGTGGAAGAATAATCTCAAAGACCTAAGCCCTGTCAAGGAGCCGGTTCACTTTGCCAGAGTGAAAAGAGACGATGGTCGCCACCGCTCGGTGCTGGAGCACGGCCGCTCGACGGTTGGCGGCCATCACGACGCCCGGCACGGTCACGCTACCCACGACGGCCGAGTAGTCGGGGACCGCTGGCGACGGTCATGCCGGCACCCTGGGGTAAGGGCGAGGTCATACGGTGGAACGCGGGATCTGAACGTGCATGGCAACGGTGGAGGTACCGCAACGAACGACGTGTTCGCGTAACCGGTGGTCGCAGGCGCGCGTCGTGAGCGGCTGGGCCGAGATGTTGGCTGTCATCCCGGAAGGATGTCCTCCGTTACCGAAAACCTCAATGATATCGAGGTCGCCGCTCTTGCGAACACAAAGTGAAAAATGTCTTCGTTGCCAGCACAGCTGGGGAAACCTGGCTGGAATTCTAGCTCCCGAATGAATTTTTCTGCCCACCGACATACCAGGCCCCTGGTATGCGGAAGATGGTGGGCACGCAGACCAAAGGGGACCCAGTTTCTGTAGCCTACTGAGGGCGCGCTGACATCGGTGTTAACCAGCCTGAATAGGCTTCCCTACGGCGAGCGGCCTTAGCCGTGACAGAACCTTGAAATAGTGCGCCTGAGGTATCTGGGCGCTGAACTCTATCCCAGTTCGACCGTCCCTGCTCCATGCGACACGGCCGTGCATCGGTTCGGTTCCCAACATCAACTTAACCCGGGTCCCTTTGGGTCCAACCCTGTCGCTTTCCACCGCGCATCCCCCACGAGAGACGTTTAGACCAGAAAGCAGTTCTCCCCCAACCATCACCGAAGTATTGCCGAGAGGCACTCTCCGCAGCCTGCGTTTGTTCTGGGCAAACTCCCGTCTTTGGTTCGCAGCGTGGAGCGGCATCTCGGCCACGTCCTGGCGGAAGGCGTCCTTTATGAAGATGTATCGATTTCGAAGTTCCTCGATGCCCCGCAAGGAGCTAATGCAAGCATTCACGATCATATCAGCGTCGGGATATGGGACCTTTGCGGAGGGGCTAACTCTTCCGATGCTTCTCTTCACGGCAAGCAGCTCGCCATAAATCTCCCGAGAGCAATGACGATAGTCAAATAGACGGTGCCTCATAATGCCTCGGGGCTTCGGTTGGACAGGGCCTTCCGTCGATGGGTCTGGAGTGCCCATATATCGCCTGCCAAGCTCCCCAAACGTCAATTGTGGCAACAACAGATCCTCACGAATCGTTTGCGGAACACAAGGTTCGTTGCGATGCCGCCAATAAAACTGACTTACCGTGGGAAGGCAAGACCCACGCAAACCACGCTCGTTTACTTTCACAACTCCCATGAGATTGGAAACCAAATCGCACGCAAGAGCGAGATTTTCGCTCCCTTCAAGGAGTCCAAAACTCCAATCACCGCAACAAGTGAAGTGGTCGACGCTTTCGACGCCACTCGGCATGGAAAGAATTTCAATCTCAGCTCCCTGTGCAGGCCGCCAGACGAACCGCCTCGGTTGCGGGCGAACGGAACCGTCAGGGCCGGCCGACTCACTGGCAGTCAAGGCGTCAACAAGCGTGGAATACCAGAAGCGAGAAAATAACCAGTTTCCATATTCTTTCTGAGCTCCAAGAGAGTTGGTGTAGTGCACTGGATCGATTGTCTGATCGCGAGGAGTTTGGGGAAACTTGAAAAGGCTGCCAAAGTAGTGAAAGGCTCGTAGCAACGCAATAGCGCTATCCACTAGATTGGCGACCTTATAGCGGCTGCTAACCTCCAGTTTGCCTCCGCAGTTCCAGACCAATTCCAGAAAGAAAGCCATCATCGTGTCAAAGCTCCGCGTCTCAACGCCAAACGGCAACCTAGCCGCAGCAGTCAGCGAAATGACCTGATCCCATGACAACCTCTGACCATCAGTCAATCCCTCGACCGAGGGAAGCGAACCGGGGCCGGCATTCCGGGCCTTGATACAATCCGCGCGAGCGGCCATTGCACGCCGACTGAATTCATCGATTGCCTTCGAATCATCAGCGAACAACGCCTCGGCCTTCGCAATCGCATCAGTGAAAACCCGTTCCTCCTGTGTCTTCAACTCCTGGTAGGCGCCCTTGTATCGCTCAAGCAATGTTGTGTCGGCTAGATGGGAGCGGAGTAGGTCCAGCCTGGCCACAAAAATACCAACATTTGCGTCGTAAGGTACTGACAGCCAGTAGTCTTCTCCGTCGCGATATCTATGCATTTCCTCGCGGACCAGGATTGGAAGTAGACTCGCGTTGTACTGCCCATAAAGGGAGAGCCGACTGCGCGGGAACGGACGCAAGAACGACTCCCCAAACAGCTGCTCTGGAAACAGATCATGTTCCTTGAGCAAGTTGGCGGCGCCGACGGCAAACAAGTAGTTGCAGAGTGCATCGTAGGTGTTTTCGATATCGAGCCTAAGTTCCCTCAGCTCCTTCGCCTTCCTATTCGCCTCATCCATGCATTCTTTGAGACGCTGCTCGACCCGCTCGCGACTGGTAACGCGGATTGGAGTCGGTCGTCGCTGGAGTTCGGCACAGTTGTCATTGAGAAGAGCCAACTCGGCCCGAAGGAGAGAATACGAAGCAAGGTCGTTAACCAACCCAGGATACTCCATGCAAGCGCAAGTGGACTCTGCGAAGCGCGGGACCAGGTCGGGAGTGGTCGGAGTCTTGAATGGTTGCATTGTCCAAGGATCGAGTTGGGATCGCATCCTCTTCTTTAGTCGGTCATTGATGCGTGTCTTGAGCTTGTAGTCGCGATAGCCCATGACCCAATACGAATCGAGACTCGACAGATACATGTCGGTGCTCAGTGGGAGGTGGAGCAAACGCCTGGAACTTTCGTATACAGTCTCCAACCCCTCCATAGTGAACGTCTCGTAGCGCAAGGCAGGGTAAGAGTCGATTAGGTCTCTGCCGAAGAAGGACTCCCAGGAGACTCGCTGCTGTTCGTTCTCCGCAAACAGCATGAGCTTGCCATCACCCGGATAGGTCTCGAAAAACCGAAATCCTTGACCGGCCTCAATGTCGTAGGCACAACGACGCGACTGCCTGGGTGACGAGCGGGCCTTCAGAACGCGGCAAAAGGAACGTGATTCGAGATGTTTGGCTTGTGGATCAACTATGGCGGCAATGTCGTAGCCCAAGGTAACGTTGGATGAAACGTCTGCGTCGCTTGGAAGCCGTATGGCTTCCGGGCGCAGCACGATTTCGGTATCGCAGAAGAAGCTTTCTGGCAGGTACTTCTCGGAGTCCTGTTCATGAAAGTGATGTTCGCCAATTATCAGAATAACGGGCGGCTCACGGTTGACGTCGTAGGTAGGTGATTCCTTCTCGTCCGGGCGCTTTGGCATGGACCGCTGACGGAGTCCTTGGCAGAACGTGTTGAAGAGAAGTCTCGGTGATTGCGATGGAAACTCCTTGAGAAGGAGATTCATAAGCGCGTTGAGAGAGTCGATGATTACGAGTCTTGAGTATTGAGGGCGCACATCGCGCTGAGGTTTAGGGGCGCGGAACAAGAGGTCCACTATGCCGCTGATGGCGGGTTCGATGGCATGCCTGGCGACCTCGGCTGCGGTAGCCACTGCAAGGTGCTCTGCCGTCACAGAGGGGTTAGTTTGAATTACCTTGGCGGCGGTGTCCGCGACCTTTTGGGCGAGGCCGGAGCCGTGGCGGATAACGTCCTTAATGACTTTCTCGGCTTCGTGGCGTTCGATCCATTGAATTTGTTCATATGTGAACTTGTAGCGGCGGCAGCGAGCGATCATCGAGAGGTCGGACTCCTCAAGGCTCATGATTTGGACAGTCTCACCTCGATTCGCGCTCAGGTGTCCGCTAGCTATCTGGAGGGCCAACGTCGTCTTGCCAGAACCAGGCTCACCACGGATTAGGACGACCTCTCCTGGGTGAAAGCCCGTGGAGGTAGTGCCATCCATGTCTTCATGCGGCTCTCCAAACAGGAGTAGATCAAGGGGGGCAATGCCTGTCTTCATGTTGAGCTGTCCTATTCTTGATGGGCAGAGGGGGGGCGGGGCAGTAGAGGTGTAGTTTGGCTGGTCGAAGGTCCGGTGGTTTGATTACAGAGTCGAGGACGGCGCCGATTTTGGCCGCAGAGAGAGAACGTCAGTCATCATCGTTTGCAGCTTCTCCCGAGGTGGCTACGCTACTGTCCCGAGGAGTGTGGCGTTCTCATGGGGACCTGAGGTAGCCCACAACCTCTCTTCTTTCGAGTTGGGCTGATCTCTTGCTCGAAGCCTTGTGACCACGCGGTCGCTTGGCGTCACCTGTTCGGCGTTGGCCAGGGGGACGAAGCAGACGAACGCCAGGGCTGTGATCAAGAATCTGAATGCTCTTGGCCTGCGTACCGTTTTCACCACGCTATCTCCTCTGTGTTGTGCGACGAATGAAACCACTCCTCAGATCTTTTTCAAGCAACTTTTGCCGGTCGCGACCGCACCTGATAGGTAGGCATGACGAACATGAACCCATCGGCAGGAGACTGGTTCTACCCTGGCCCAGCGGCCGAGGTCCTGGCCCTGGCAGCGCTGGCCTCGGCGGCCCCGAACGGCGGGTCAGTTCGTCACGAGCAGCTCCACCGATCCAACGAGGGCGGTGGGGCCGACGACACAACTGGCGACGCCTTCACAAGTTTCCACGAGGGGTGACGTCATGGTGTCCACTTTGCCCTGCAACTGGTAGCTGCCGAGGGGCAGGGTGCTCGGCAATCGAACAGAGAGGGTTCCGCCAGTTGTAGTCTTCGTGCCGAGGTCGACGACGACGACCATGGACTGGCCGGACGGTGCGATGAGGCTCAGGTGCAGGGGGGACACGGGCGGGGTCCGGCTCTCTACGTCAACCGACAGGTAGTCGCCACTGTAGACCTCTGGCGAGGCCGGTGGAGTGAGGGCGATGGCGCTGGGAAAAAGGGCAGCGGAGGCCGTCATGGCGATCTGATAGCTGCCGTCCGCGATGTTAAGGTCGATGCGGCCATCCTGCGTAGCTGCGTTCCAGGCGCTGGCCAGCTCGAACGAAAGGCCCGCGCAAGTTTTGCAAGGCGCGCCGGCAATCGGCATGCAGTCGATCACGCCCCCCCGGCTCACGACGTTCAAGGTCTGACCGTTGACCGTGACGCCCACCGAAGAACCCAGGGTAAGGCATCCCGACTTGGCATCACCGCCAGTTCCGGGAAAGTCCACGGTGACCTTCAACTCCGAGAACTCGCCTATGGTCACGGCAACCGCGTTGGGGTGCAGATCGGCCAAGGCCGTGGTCTTATCCTTGCCGCATCCAGCGCCGAGCATCGTGACGATCCCTTTTGTGACGAGCAACCGCGCGGTCATCTGTCTCTTGCACGAAGCCGGCCTGGGCACGCTCGAACACGAAGAAGTCCTCTCATGTGGTCCCATTGCATCCAGGATGTGTGACAACGCGATTTACGTCAACCGGCACGTAGGAAATCTAAGCGCCGTCGTGCGGATTCTCGGTCGCGCGTCCATGGCTGCATGACAGGTGACTCTCTGGCTTTCACCCAAGCCAAGCCACCGAAGAATCACGGGCGCGCGGCTTTGGGAGCAACTACTCGACCGTCAGACCCACGTTCTTGAAGATCTTGCCCCACGTCCACCAGTAGATCACGGCCATCGTCGCCCCGACGAGTGCGTAGGCGAGCCATGCGTGGCGGGCAGGGACAAGCCACGAGGCCAGCTCTGCAGATACAACGGCAAACCCACCGGAGAGCCCAAAGCGAGCGCCACGGAGTAGGAATCGAAGTACCCTTTTGAACTCGGGCGATGTGTCGGCGTCCTTCATCTTTCGGTGTTCTAGCTCGTCTGGCACCGTAGTCGTCAAGATTCTTGGTTGCCTGGTGCCCGGTCATTCCGGCTAGCGTGGGCGGGCACCGACCGCGCAGGACAAACCTAGCTGATCGTTGGGACTGGGACACCTGGCCTTGACCAGGCACGATTCGTGCGCACTCTGTGTATCGGAGGATTCGGTTATGAAAATGGAAGGGCAAGAGTCAAAGGCCACTCTTGACTTGTCGGATAGCAATCGAGATTCGATGGTGGCGGATGC
>OBLT010003006.1_pt1 | contig 10345 bp, 12 predicted proteins | sample 1518721 | NCBI WGS metagenome assembly OBLT01 (sample SAMEA3539307, study PRJEB22396) | soil metagenome | biome: tundra; feature: field; material: soil | place: USA | collected 2010-05 | depth 0.15 m | reverse complement strand
TCGCCGGATTGATGCAAGCGGCTTGCTATGCTCAATGATTGGATAAAGTCGAGCTCAGAATGTGAGAAAGAATCGCCCGCAAGCGGGCGAGGCAGGCGGTGCCGCCGGCACTTCCGGATACTTTCTCGGCTTCCCACGGTCCCGGCTCGGTAAGTTATTGAGACCACGTGGGCGCGATGCCGAGCCGCACGCGGAGGCACGCGGTTTTCGGCATTTTTCAGCATCCTGCGAGAACCGAAAACACGGCCAGGGTCTCCTGCGGACGGCCCGTCCCCCTGGACCTCACTCGAATCGCAGTGCCGTTAGCGGGTCAACTCTCGTCGCGCGCCGCGCCGGAATCCAACAAGCGCCGAGCGCCACCGCCAACAGAAGCATCACCACCACGGCGATCGAAAGAGGATCGTTCGGCGCTACCCCGTACAACTGGCTCGCAATCAGCCGGCTTACGGCCAGCGAGCACAACACTCCCGCGGCCAGGCCCGCCGCAACCGGAATCATCCCCTGCCGTACGACCATCCCCACCAGTTGCGCTCCTCTCGCGCCCAGCGCGATGCGGATGCCCATCTCCGCCGTGCGCCGCGCCACTGTGAACGAGATCACTCCGTAGATGCCCAGCGACGCCAGTGCCAGTGCCGACAGCGCAAACGCCACCGCCAGGTACATCTGGAATCTTCTCGACGCCACCGACTCCTCCAGAATCTGCTCCATGGTTCTTGATGGCGAAATCGCCATTTCCGGGTCGGCGGAGGAAAGCACCGAGCGAATCCCGGCGGCGACCGATACTGGATCGGCCCCGGTCCGCAGCGCGAACGACATGCCCACCGGCTGGATTCTCCCGTAGAGTTCGTACACCATCATCGGAGGCACACTCTCCACCTTGTTGCAAACCTCGCCTACAACGCCTACTACCTGAAGTGAAGGCTTCGAGGGTCCTGCGCCTCGCACGTGCCTGCCAATCGGATTCGCATCGCCCCACAAAAACCGTGCTGCCCGCTCGCTGATGACGGCTGCGGGACGAAGTCCGGCACTGTTTTCACCCGCACCTCCCCGATCGGCCTGTTCCAGGAATCGTCCACGCCGCAGCGGAATACCCATGGCCTTGAAATAGCCCGGAGTCACGAAGCGGAAGTTGGCGATCGCATTGTCCTGGGCGGGGGCCTGACGATTGTCGGAATCCCGCAGACCGCTCACCCAGTCTTCGCCCAACAGAGGCAACTGGCTGGACGCTCCCACCACCTGTACGCCTGGTATCCCAGCCAGCTTGTCCAGTAGATCTGCGATCACCCCGTCCCGAGCTCCGTGCGAATACTTCGGTGACAGGAACGAAATGTCCTGTGTGATGACGTGCGCCACCTCGAACCCCTTGTCCGCGCGCATGAGCCGGAAGAAACTGACCATCAATAGACCACTGGTAATCAGCAACACGGTACTGAGCGCGACTTCGAAGCCCACCATGATCTCGCGGAACCGAAGTCTGCGTGCTCCTTCGGTGGCGTTTCCCGCCCCCGCCTTCAACGAATCGTTCGGTTCGATCCGCGCCAGCCGCCACGCCGGCACAATGCCGCAAGCGATCGTGGAAAATGCAATCGCCACGGCGGCGAACGCCAAGACCCGCCAATCCATGTGGACCTCATCCAGCCGCGGAATCGCGACCGGCGCCTCCGCCACGAACAGCTTCAAGCCGGTTTGTGCCAACCCCAGGCCGGCGGCCCCTCCGATCGAGACCAGCACCAGCGCCTCCATGAGTACCAGCCTGAACAGCCGCAGCCGGCTGGCCCCCAGAGCGAGGCGAACTCCCGCCTCGCGATACCGGCTCGCGGTCCGGACCAGCATCAGGTTTCCGATATTCACGCAGACGATCAGCAGTACCGCGCCCACCGCCCCCAGCAAGAGCAGCAGCGGACCCCGGTCCTTCCGTATCACCTGCTGCCGCAGCGGAGTCAGCCCGATTCTGGTTTGGAGCTTGTACTGGCGCACAAAGTCTGCCAGCAACCCGTTCAGTTCGGAAGTTGCCTGCTCGTGCCCGACGCCCGGTTTCAGGCGGATGACCGACGAGTAGTTCAGGCTGCCTTCCGGGCTCATGCGGGAGCCGTCGGTTAGCGTCGGACGGAAGATCAGCGGTTGCGCGGGCGATCCGACGAAAGCGCCCCACTCCTCGCCTCGCGGAAGATGCAAGTCCGGAGGCATGATTCCAGTCACGAGGTGCGGTTCGCCGTTGATCTGAATTCTGCGACCTACGATCGAGCGGTCTCCCGCAAAGCGGGAATGCCATAGCGCGTCGGTCAGGAGTACCTCTCCAGCGCTGCCAGCCCCCTCCTCGTTCTTCAGGAAATCGCGCCCCATGGCGGGCTGCACTCCCAGCGTACGGAAAAAGTTGTAGGAGACCTCCAGGGCGGGCAGCCGCACCGGCTCTCCTGCGCCCACCAGCGTGAGGCTCGCGCCCTGAAAAAGCGCGACGTCCTGGCACGACTGGCAGTTCGTCCGCCACTCATGAAAATGCCGCGCATTGATCGGAAGGTTGCGCGTGAGGCCGGCGGCCGCAGGTGGAATGTTCTCCACCATGTAGAGTTGTTCGGGCTGACGAAACGCCAGCGGCTGGAGGAGCACGCCATTCACTATCGAGAAGATCGTGGTGCTAGCGCCCAGCCCCAGCGCCAGCGTGACCAAAGCCACAGCCGTGAATCCCGGACTCCGCCGCACCTGCCTCAGGGCGTACTTCAGGTCCTGTCCCAGCCGTTCCCAAGCGGCCCAACCCCACATATCGCGAGTCGTTTCCCGAACGAGCAATTCGTTGCCAAACTCCCGGCGTGCAGCGAGTTCGGCCTTGAACGGACTCTCGCCGACCCCTATGCGGTCCTCGGCGGCCATTCGTAGATGGGACCGGATCTCCTCGTCCAGTTCGCGATCCGACTTTCGCCGGTGGAGCAGCCGTCGCCAGATCATGTGTGCGTCCCTCCTTGAGCTGTAGAGATTCTACACCCCATGCCTGTAGGCTGTCTACTGGGTGGGCCCGGCGGTCTTGCCGCCGGTGTCTTTGGCGACTTTTCTTCGGCTCGACAAGTTGGCATCTCATTTGCTAACATAAAACCTAGATCTATTGTGGTACTTCTGCCCGATAACTTTTTCCTCATTTCGCCGGTACCAGTCCTCAGCCATCCATCCGAGGAATAAAGCGTAAAAAACATATGGCCTCCAACACGTATTCCCAGGGTGCCCAAGTCGAACACTTAAAATTCGGTTTGGGGACCGTTATGTCCAGCAGCGAAGAGCGCATTGTGATCAAGTTTGACGATCACGGCGAAAAGAAGTTCGTCACCGGAATGGTGATGGGCAGTCTCAAGAAGAGCGACCGGCAGCCTCCGGCCGAGAAGAAGGGCGCCCGCAAGAAGAAAGCCGTTGCGCCCGCCACGGTATAGCAGTATCGAAATTCGAGGAAACTTTCGTTGAACGCCCGTCAAAAACGCATGTTTGAAGATGCCCGGAAGCGCAACCCGGACATGAAGATCCCGTCCGCCAACCAACCCCCAGCGGACTGGACCGAGGCCGACCTTGCCTTGATTAAGCAAGGCGTCGGAGACAAATCCACCAGGCCCTCCCTGTCCTCCTCAGAGTCCGGCGAGTCCGGCGGAGAAGCGCCAACCGGCGAACAGGCTGGCGCGGTCGTAACCTATTTCGAAGCCAAGGGATTCGGCTTCTTGCGGCCGGATGACGGTGGAAGGGATATTTTCTTCCATGTATCGCGGCTGGTGGAAGGCTTGGCGACAGACCTGCGGCCCGGTACCCGTGTGCTCTACGAGTTAGGCATGGACCGGACAGGAAAGATGGCGGCGAGCAGCATCCGTATTCCACCCCCCGCCGCATAACCGGCTATAATAGAGAAACTACCTGCGTGTTCGGACGCCAGATTTGTGTTTTTTGTCCTGGGGCCGACCGATCGCGCTCCGCGTGTAGCGCGCGGATGGAAACAAAGTAGCAAGTAAAGAAGCATGTTCGACAATCTCTCGGAAAAATTGCAGCGGGTTTTTAAGAACCTGCGCGGCGAAGGTAAACTTTCGGCCGAAAACATGGAGGGCGCCCTCCGCGAAATCCGCTTGGCGCTGCTCGAGGCCGACGTCAACTTCCGGGTAGTCAAACAGCTCATCGAGAACATCAAGCAAAAGGCCATGGGCGAAGAGGTCCTCGCCTCGCTCTCCCCTTCCCAACAGGTCATCAAAATAGTTCAAGAAGAGCTGATCAAGATCCTGGGCAGCCATGAGTCCAAGCTGCGCTTCGCCAACGAGCCCCCCAGCGTGTTCCTGATTGTCGGCCTCCAGGGCTCGGGCAAGACCACTTCCACCGGCAAACTGGCGCGCTGGCTTTCCCGAAACGGCCATCGTCCCATGGTGGTTTCGGTGGACGTTTACCGGCCGGCCGCCCGCGAACAACTCAGGGTGATCGCGCGCGATGTCGGCCAGCCGATCTACGAAGGCGCGCCGGGGGAGACGCTGCCCCTCGAACTGGCGAAATCGGCGCGCCGGGAGAGCACCAATAGCGGACGGGATGTGCTGCTGGTGGATACGGCCGGGCGTCTGCACCTGGACGACCAGCTCATGACCGAGCTGCAACAATTGAAAGAGCAGCTCAATCCGGTAGAGATTCTGTTCGTGGCGGACGCCATGACCGGCCAGGACGCGGTCAAATCCGCCGACGAATTCCACAAGCGCCTCGGCATCACCGGCATCATCCTGACCAAGATGGATGGCGACGCGCGCGGTGGCGCGGCCCTTTCCATCCGTCACGTGACGGGGCAGCCGCTGAAGTTCGTCGGCGTTGGCGAGAAGTTCGACGCCCTGGAGCCTTTCCATCCGGATCGCGCCGCCAACCGCATCCTCGGGATGGGCGACATCCTCTCGCTCATCGAGAAGGCCAGCGAAGAGATCGACCAGAAGAAGGCCGTCGAGATGCAGCGCAAGCTCCTCGAGAACGACTTCACGCTGGAAGACTTCCGCGACCAGTTGAAGCAGGTTCGCAAACTGGGGCCGCTGCAATCGCTGCTGGGCATGATGCCCAAGGTGGGGATGCTCAAGGACCTGCAGAACGTCAAGGTAGACGAGAACGAGATCAATCGCGTGGTAGCCATCATCGATTCGATGACGCCTAAAGAGCGCGATAATCACATGATCGTCAACGGCAGCCGCCGGCGGCGTATCGCCAAGGGCAGCGGCACGTCGGTGCAGGAAGTCAACCAGTTGTTGAAGCAGTACGCGGAGGCCCGGAAAATGATGAAGATGGTCTCGGGCGGCCTGACTGGCGGCATGCTCGGCAAGAGGATGGGGAAGATGAAGTTACCGCCCGGCTTCCCGTTTGGAAATATGCCCGGCCCGCCGGGACGTTAATGGAGTGTAAATGCTGATGATTCGCCTGGCGCGGTTTGGCGCCAAAAAGAAGCCGTTTTATCGTGTAGTGGTCATCGAAAAAGAGCGCGCCCGCAATGGCCGCAGCCTGGAGGTGGTGGGGCACTACGATCCGCTCACCCACCCAGCCAAGGTGGACTTGAAACACGACCGCCTGGAATACTGGACCAAGAACGGCGCCCAGATGTCCGATACGGTCCGCCGGCTGGCCGAAAAGAATCCCGCCGCAGCCCCCGTACCTGTGGTCTGAACCGGGAGTCTCTCCTAACTGTAAAGAACAGAACGGCTACGACTGTTTGTGCTGCGCTTTTAACGATCCGCACTGCTCCGTTCAGCTACCATGAAACCTGGGAGGCGGGATGGAATGAAACAGTTAATTGAAGATATTGCCAAAGCTCTGGTTGACATCCCGGAGGACGTTTCGGTACGAGAGGTTTCAGGGGAGCAGGTCACGGTTTTGGAGTTGAAAGTAGCGCCCAGCGATCTGGGCAAAGTGATCGGCAAGCAGGGCCGGACGGCTCGCTCTATTCGCACCATACTGGGCGCGGCCGGGATGAAACTCAACCGCCGCTTCACACTGGAGATTCTTGAGTGAACCGATAGACGCCGGATGGGTCACGGTTGCCGTATTGGGGAAGACCCGGGGCAATCGGGGCGAAATCACCGCGTGGGCCCTGAGCAGTAAGCCCGAACGATACCAGGCTCTCGAAGAGGTGTATTTGTTCGGTCGCGTGGAGGGGACAGACGACACTGTCCCAAGGGGCCGCACCGCCCGGACAGGGCTGTCTCTCCCCGGCCCTCCCGCCGCCGGAGAGCGTTTCGAAGTGGAATCCACATGGTTCCACCAGGAAACGCTCATTTTTAAGTTTCGTGGCGTGGATACCATCTCGGATGCCGAGCGTCTGAGCGGGCTGGAAGTGCGCGTCCCGCTGAGCCAGCGCACCGCCCTCGACCCCGGCGAGTTCTTCCAGTCGGATCTGGTGGGGTGTGAAGTGGTGGACCGGCGCACCGGCGAGTCGTTGGGCCGCGTTTCGGGCTGGCAGGACTCCGGCGGTCCCGGACTGCTGGTGGTGGAAGGGAATCTGCTGATTCCTTTCGCCCGGGCGATTTGCGTGGAGATCCATCCCGCCGCCCGGAGGATCGCCGTAGAATTGCCCGAGGGGCTTAAGGATTTGAACCGACAGGATTTGAAGCGACAGGATTTGAACCGACAGGATTTGAACCAGCAGTGATTTTTCACGTGCTGACGATCTTCCCCGAGTTTTTCGAGGGACCGTTCGCGCACGGCGTGGTCAAGAGAGCCAAGGACGCCGGCCTCCTCGACATTCGCATTCACAACCTGCGGGACTGGACTTCGGACCGCCACAAGACCGTGGACGACCGGCCATTCGGGGGAGCCGAGGGGATGGTGCTCAAGCCCGAGCCGATCTTCCTGGCAGTGGACGCGATCTGGCCCGAACGGAAACCGGACCGGAAGGTGGTGTTGCTCTCCGCCCAAGGCAGGATGTTCGACCAGGCAATGGCCAACCGTCTGTGCCGGGAAGCCGAGCTCTTGCTCATCTGCGGGCGCTATGAAGGTGTGGATGAGCGCGTGGCGGAGCACCTGGCGGACGAAGAGGTTTCGATCGGCAACTATGTCTTGAGCGGCGGTGAACTGGCGGCTGCCGTGGTGATCGACACCGTGGCACGCCTGCTGCCGGGGGTGCTGGGAAACGAGAGCTCCGCGGCGTTCGAGTCGTTCCAGGATACGGGTCATGGCGAAGGGCTGCTGGATTGCCCCCACTGGACCCGGCCGGCCGACTTCCGCGGCTGGAAGGCCCCGGAAGTCCTCCTCAACGGCAATCACGAGGAGATCCGGCGTTTCCGGAAACGCGCCGCGCTGGAAAAAACCGCGAGGCTGCGCCCGGATCTGATGAAACCCCCTGAGCGGCAACAATGATTTCACGCCAAGGGTGCCAAGATAACCTGGATGTTTTCTTCTTGGCGTTCTTGGCGGTACTTGGCGTACTTTGCGAGAAATGAAGCTTGTCGGAAAAGCACCGGTTTCACGCCAAGGGCGCCAAGTACCGCCAAGAACGCCAAGAAAACCGGGAAGGGCCTTTTGGCGAGACACCCATTTTTGTTCGCGGAGCGGAGCCCCGCTCCACTGTTATATGATAGAAGTTTCAAGGAATTCTCATGCAGAATGCGTTGTTGACGAAGTTTACTCTGAAGAATAAGCGGACCGACCTCCCCACGTTCCGTCCCGGCGATACCCTCCGGGTCCACGTGAAGATCAAGGAAGGCGACAAAGAACGGCTGCAGGCGTTTGAAGGTACCCTCATCGCCCGTAATAATACCGGGCTGGGCGAGAGCATCACGGTACGAAAGATCAGTTTCGGCCAGGGCGTGGAACGTATCTTCCCAGTACACGCTAAGGTGATCGACCACATCGATGTCGTGCGCACCGGCAGGGTGCGGCGCGCCAAGCTGTATTACCTGCGCGCCTTGAAGGGCAAGGCTGCCCGTCTCAGAGAGCGCGAGTAATTCCGCAGGTTTCCTTCATGCGACCCGAGTCGGCGGGTGGCAAATTCCGGTGCGAGGCGACGCTCGAACGAGAGTTGCGCGCACGCGGGTTTCACGCCGTCGCGGGGGTGGATGAAGTCGGGCGTGGAGCCCTGTTCGGGCCAGTAGTGGCCGCGGCCGCGATCCTTTCACCCGACCGGCCGGTGCGCGGCTTGAACGACAGCAAATTGCTGGATCCCGAGCGGCGTGAAGTGCTGGCCGTCCGTATCCGGGAACGCGCTGTGGCGTGGGCCGTTGCCGCGGTGGATGCCGCCACCATCGATTCCATCAACATCTACCAGGCTTCGCGCGCCGCCATGCGGTTGGCCGTCAGCCGCCTGAGCCCTGGCCCCGACTTCCTGCTGGTGGACGCCATGGCGATCGATCTTCCCCTGCCGCAGCGAGGCTTGATCAAAGGCGATGCGCGCTGCCACGCGATCGCGGCAGCCTCCATTGTCGCTAAGGTTTACCGCGATGCCTGCATGCGCGTGTGGGATGAGGTCTTCCCCGAATACGGGCTGGCCTCGCACAAGGGTTACGCTACGCCGGAACACTGCAGCGCCATTGAAAAATACGGCCCCACCCCGTTGCACCGTCTGAGTTTCGAACCGGTGCGCACGCTTTCGCGGTTCCCTATCCATTACAATCCCCAAATGGAGTTATTCGACACGGCAGGCGCCCGATGATGCCATCTGAGCCTCAACCTCCGGCTGCCGGGGAGTTCATCGCCGGCCCGATACCAGTCCCTGAACCGGAGTACCGTTGGTATCACAAGATGTCGGCGGTCGTGTTCATCACCTTTTGCCTGGAGGTCGGAATCTTCCTGGTGATCTTTCCCTGGACTCCCTATTGGGACGGCAATTATTTCTCCGCGCTGAAACCCGAGTGGCGTCAGTACTGGGACAACATGTACGTGCGCGGGGGCATCAGCGGCCTGGGAGTGGTGAATCTGTACATCTCGCTGGCGGAAGTGTTTCGCCTGCGCCGCTTCTCGAAAGATTAGAGATGTGGGGCAGGTTGGCAACCTGGTTGTCAACCTGCGGCCGATTGTCAATCGGCCTGTTGACGCCGTGTGTGCTCTCGCAACTCCAATTGAAAAGCATTGGCGTTAGCATAGGAACAGGAGTATGCTATGCGACTGGCAATTCTTGCTCTGACGATTCCCGCCCTCTCGGTGGCCGCGGAGATTCCGCTGGGAAGCCACGCGTTGTTGCGCCTGGTTAACTCCGTGAGCACGCGAACCGCGCGCGAAGGCGACTACGTCTACATGCGGACGGCGTCTCCGATCGTGGTGGACGGTCATGTTCTGATTCCCGTGGATAGTTACGTACAAGGCGTGGTTTCACACGCCCAGCGCAGCGGACGAGTCAGCGGACGCGCGGAACTGGCGCTTCGCATCGATACGCTGACGCTGCCCAGCGGCAAGGTGATCAAAGTTTCGCCGCACTTGAGATCTGTCGATTCCGAAGGCACCGATCAAAAGGTCGATACCAAGGAAAGCGCCATCCAGCAGGGCGGGAGCAAAGGCACCGATGTGGAGCGGGTGGCCGGGATGTCGGGCAAAGGAGCCGCCATCGGAGGCATCGCCGACCGGAGCTGGAGTGGCGCCGGGATCGGCGCGGGAGCCGGGGGAGCGGTGGGGTTGGCAACCGTCCTTCTGACTCGCGGTCGCGAAGTGGAGTTGCGCCAAGGCTCGACGATCGATGTGGTTTTCGAACGCGCAGTACCGGTGGATTAGCCGGAACAGCCGAGCCAATTCATTGCTGTGGGGCTTCATTGGTGGGGCGGGCCCCCTGGTCCGCGCGGGTCCCCCTGGACCCGCTCTTCGCCGATGGAATCAAAGTCCCGCCCGATGCCAAAAAGGCCGACGAGGGCGTCGGTCGCAGACCAGGGGGTCCGCCCCACAACTTGCCGATCGGTACTGATCGGCAGTCTCCCCCTACTGATTCGCCGTCGGCACCACCGGCGCCGACACCTTCAAATACTTCGCGTACCACGCCAGATATCGCTCCAGCCGGTCTTTCTGATAGCTCGGCCGCGTAATCCCGTGGTTCGAGTTCGGATACACCACCAGCTCCGCGGGCACTCCCAGGCTGGCCAGCGCCTGGTACATCTGTTCGCCGCCCACCAGCGGTACGTTGAAATCTTTCTCCCCGCCCATGAATAACGTCGGCGTCGAGATCTGGTCGGCGTGCAGGAAGGGATACGAAATCTTCAGCCACGGTTCCAGCCCCACCTTCCAGGGTGGCCCGATCTCTTCGTCGTACTGCAGGATGTACTGGTCTACCCCGTACAGCGCGATCGGGAAGGCCGTCCCGGCGCCGCTGGTGGCGGCCTTGAAGCGGTGATCCTTGGCGATGATGGCGTCGGTGAGGATTCCACCGTAGCTCCATCCGCCCACACCCAGA
>OBLT010003005.1_pt1 | contig 10346 bp, 4 predicted proteins | sample 1518721 | NCBI WGS metagenome assembly OBLT01 (sample SAMEA3539307, study PRJEB22396) | soil metagenome | biome: tundra; feature: field; material: soil | place: USA | collected 2010-05 | depth 0.15 m | reverse complement strand
TCCACAACCTGAAAAACGGAAAGTTTGAAGAGGTCGGCCAGAAGTCAGGCGGCGCGCTGGCAAAGAAATATATTGGCCGCGCCGCCCTGACTGCCGACTTCTGGAATCGCGGCCGCCAGGATCTCCTCTTCACGAATATGGATGGTTCTCCCGTTCTGCTGCGGAACGAAGTTCCGGCGCCCGGGCACTGGCTGCGGATCAAAACCATCGGCAGCAAATCGAACCGCGACGGATTTGGCGCCAGGATCGAGCTCACGGCCGAGGGATCGACCCGCTATGCGGAAGTTCGCGCCGGCAGTAGCTTTGAGAGTTCGAGCGATCCGCGCACCCATTTCGGCCTGGGCTCGGCAACCAAGGTCGATGCAATTGTCATTCACTGGCCGAGTGGGCAGATCGACAAGCTGGGACCGGAGGCGGCGGACCAGGAACTCGTCGTACGCGAGGGTAGTGGGGTTATTGAGAGGAAGCCACTGAAAGAAGGCGTTAAAAGGTGATGAATATACTGAATTACGTATCTTGAATTCTTTTGACCTTCCGTTACTCATAGATAATTTTGGCCAGCTCACCGTAAGTATTTGAAAAATAATGACATTGTTGTTTGGAGCAAGAAGTGCCTTTCTACTTCGAAAGAACTATGTGTAGACGTGTCCGGAGCGAGGCAAGCTGTTTTTCGAGCCTTTGAGAAGGTTACGTCAACATTATCAGTAAGATAGAGCGGAAAGTCACGAGTTTGAAGCGCTGGAGTTTGGGTGCTTCGTGGTAGCAGCAACCCGCGTTTGATAGAAGATTTGCAGGATCGAGTTCGCAACCAGAAGTTTCGTGCATACGTGCCAACGACAACCATCACGCGCCATAGTCTCCAGGGGGTAAGTAAATGAAGAGATTGCAGTTTTGCCTCGTAGTATTTGCCGTGCTGGCTCTGACCTGCAGCGCATTCGCGCAAATGCAGAACGGCCAGTTTAGCGGTACCGTGCTTGATCCGACCGGCGCCGCCGTTGCGGGCGCCAAAGTTACGGTTACCAACCAGGGAACCGGCCTTAGCGTTTCCTCCACGACCAATTCCAGCGGCAACTACACGGTGAAGGAGATGCCGATCGGCACTTACAAGGTGACGGCCGAAGCCTCCGGTTTCAAGACCACATCCGATAACAACATCGTGCTGAACGCCGGCGTCATCGCGCACGTGGACTTCAAGCTGACCATTGGTAAGGCGACGGAAGTGATCGAAGTGACCGGCGCCGCAGTCACTGTCCAAACTGACGATGCCAAGCTGTATAACACGGTAAGCAGCACCGAAATTAGCAACACGGTGCTGAGTGGCCGCGACATCTTCGACTTGATGACAATTAGCCCGGGCGCCGTGAGCGTAACCGGCACCGACTTTGAAAACGGCCACGGCACCGTGGTCAATGGCCTCCGCGAGGATTTCAACGGGTTTCTGATCAATGGCGTGTCCAATAAAGGGTTGAGCGGCGGTGAAGAAAGCACGCCGATCAGTGATACGGTTGAGGAGTTCCAGCAACTGGGACTGAACATGTCGGCGCAGTACGGCAACAGCGCCGGCAGCACCGTCAACCTGGTGACCAAATCGGGAACCAACGCGCTGCACGGCAGCGCGTTTGAATACCTGCGCAACGAGGCCGCCGACGCCAACGATTTTACCTTGAATTCGGTCGGCGCGAAGCGGCCGCCCTATCGTTGGAACCAGTTCGGCGGTACCGTGGGCGGACCGATTGTCAAAGACAAGCTGTTCTTCTTCTTGGCCTACGAGAAAAGCCTTTTCAAGACCTCAACCGCTTCCACGATTACAGAGGAGTCGCCCGCATGGCGAACCGCGGTCGCTGCGGCGGATGCAAATACCGGCGTGACCTCGACCGCAAATCTTCTCTACGGCAACTATGCCCCGAAGCTGCCAGGGCAACAACTGTACACGGTGGACCAATATATATCGGGTGTGTCCCCGGGCAGTACCTCCGGGTTCGCCAGCTACGCGGACTATCTCTGCCCGGATAGCTACGGAGTCAACGGCCTGGGCGGTACAAACCCCCTGGTTAATGCAGCACTTGCCGCAAGAATGCAGTCCATTCTCGGTGTCGTTCCGGCAGTGGACAATGCCACCGTCTTGACCCTCACCGGAGCGCCATGCAGCACTCCGATGACCGCACAGGCAGGCACGGTGCAGCGCGACCCAACAACGGGCGTTTCTAACATGGACTTCCAGGATACGAGCGCCGCGATTTTCAGTACGAGAACCTCCGGCAACTTCTTCAATGGCAGACGGATGTCTGGACGCCTCGACTACAACTGGAATGCCAACAACCGCCTCTCGGCCAACTTCCAGTGGCAGCGGGATACTGACGAATTCGGGCCCTGCAGCACCGCCTGCACCCGCGGCTTTACCAACCCCCAGGTCATTCGTTCCCCCAACGGACAGTTAAGTTATATCCATACTTTCAGCCCGACGGTCCTGAACGAATTCAAGGTCGGTTACTCGCAGAATGTGAACCTGATTGGCACCAACACTCCCGGTGTTCCCCAGGTTAACTTCGATGACGGGTCGGTTGGCTTTGGTTCCTACAACGGCTACCCGCAGTACTTCAGGGAGAACATTTACACCTACTCCGACATGGTGTCGGTGAGCCACGGCAACCACAACATGAAGATTGGCGCGGACTTCCGGCGCAATATCGAGAACAGCCAGTTCAGCGTTTCGCGCGGTTCCTACTACTTCGCCGACCCGATTTTCTTCGCAGCCGACGCTCCCTACACAGTAACCGCGGGCGTCAATCCCGAAATCTGCAAGTCACCCTGTTCGCTGGCGACCATACAGGCGATCACTACAGTTCCGATCGCACAGGAGGCAGGCAATGTTCGGCACTGGCGGAACCTGGAGATGGGAGCCTATTTCCAGGACGACTGGAAGGCCAGCAAGCGTCTGACCCTGCAACTTGGCCTTCGTTACGATCTGTACAAGCGTCACAGCGAAGAGGGGAATACGGCGACTACCTTCCTACCGGGCCCAGGGAGCAACGTCATAGAGCAGGTGATCAATGCCAACATTCGAGCTGGCGATCCGGGTTGCACGACCCCCGTGCAAATGGCAATGGCACAGGTGGCCGGCGTTTGCGGACCGGGTGGGTTTGCAGCGTCTACCTCGCTGGGCAAGGGCCGTCACAAGGACTTTGGTCCGCGGGTTGGCTTTGCCTGGGATGTGTTTGGCGACGGCAAGACGTCGCTACGCGGCGGTTTCGGCCTGTCGTATGAGGGCACGCTTTATAACCCCCTCTCGAACTCGCGCTGGAACCTTCCCTACTATTCGTTCAACCTCGTCAGCAACTTCCTGAGCAACGGCGGAGGTACGGACTCAGTGGTTTATGGTCCGACGAGTTGCAGCGGCGGCGGGACTTACCCCAACAACTGCGTGCCAAACGGCGGAGCTCAGTTCGGGCCGGGCGGTGCCACTCCGATCTTTTCCGGAGCGGCGACCAACCCCGGTCAGGGGATCGGAGCGCAGGCTACCGGCAACATCACCGGCTGGAATGGCGCGGCTCCCAACCTGGCAAACCTGACGGGAATCATCTTCCCGCAAGGCGTGGATGACCCCTACGTGTACAACTACTACCTCGGGTTTCAGCGCGAAATTATGTCCAAGACCGTGCTGGAGGTCGATTACGTGGGCACAACCGGTCACAAGCTGTTCCGCGCCGAGAACGTCAACCGCCTCCCCGGGACACTGTTGCCGGCCGGCGCCACGCTGGTCAACAACGTAGGCGAGACGCTGACGGGATCGGTGTACAGCACGCCGACTTTAGGCAGCCGCCCCAATCCCAACTATGGCACCCTGCGCGTCTGGGAGAACGTGGTCAATTCCAACTACAGCTCCATGCAGGTTTCGCTGAAGCGGCAGATGAGCCACGGGCTGCTGGTGAACGTGAACTACACCTGGAGCCACTCCATTGACAACGGCTCGACCTGGCACAGTGGCGCCACGACCTCCAACGGCGCTTCTGGCGGCGACGGCTACACCACGGATCCGACGAACCCAGAGTTTGATCGGGGCAACTCGGTTTACGACATCCGCCATCGCCTGGTTGTCAACCACGTCTGGCAGATGCCCGGCTACAACATGAAGGGCCCCGCTGGATATATTGCGGGGGGCTGGGCTCTGAGCGGGATCTGGTCATTCCAGACTGGCGCACACTGGCAGCCATACAACTCACGTGGCCCGAATCTGCGAACCATCAGCAGTGGTGGTGTTAGCCATTGCACCGCATCAGATGTGAATAGCGGAAACTGTGAAAATCTGGGTGGTGACTATCTCCTGACGCGAGGCAGGAATGAACGTCCGGATAGCAGCGTTTCCGGCTTCTCCGGTTTCAACCACAGTACCTGGGCGAATGGTTGGGCCGGTGGTGGTCAGGCCGGTCTCCCGGTTCTTACCGATCCATGTCTGGGCTGTCTCGGCAACTTAGGACGCAACACGTTTGTGGGCCCGGGTTTCTGGTCGTCGGACCTGACGCTGTCCAAGAACTTTAGGCTGACGGAGCGATTCAACCTGAAGTTCGACGCGGCGGCATTTAACGTTTTCAACCACACCAACTTCGTGCTGGCGACTGCCGGTGGCGGAGGGCACAACGAAATACACTCCGGCATTTTCGGCAAAGCGGGCGGTACCGAAGTCGGCAGTATCGGACCTCGTACCATGCAGTTCGGACTGAAGCTCAGCTTCTAGCCGCACTTGCTTTTCCGGGGCCTGTTCTCGAAGCCTGAGAACAGGCCCCTTTTCTCTTTGCGGTGAAGGCCATGATCCGGCGCCTTTCTCTTTATCCAGGGCTCCTCCTGCCGTTCATGCTGCTTCACGCTTGTACGCTCTTTGCGCAACTGCCGGTACTCGGCAGTATCGGCGGCGAGATCCAGATCGCGAGGGGCGATTTCCCCCCGCACCAGATCATGGTGGAACTGCGGCTGCATGGGGGCGCGGTGAACAGCGTGTATACCGACGCGAAGGGGAGCTTTAGCTTCAACAACCTGAACGCCAATCCGTACCATGTCGTTATCAATGACGAGGGCTACTATCCGGTGGACGAACTGGTGGTCGTCAGCGCTGATGCACCCAACCGAATCGTGCAGATTGTCCTGCGCCCTCGCGAAGAAACGAGGAAAGACGATCCGATGGGCGCGAGGGCATCCGGCAGCAACCCCGATCTGGTGAATCCGGCAGACTACAACAAGCGCTTTCCCAAGAAGGCGGTGAAGGAGTACGAACGGGGTGTGAATGCCGAGCACAAGGGCGAGCGGGACGAGGCCATTTCGCATTATGAAGGGGCGTTGAAGATTGCCCCGGACTACTACCCGGCGCACAACAATCTTGGGTCGTTGTATCTGGGCAAGTCGGATTTCAAGGCGGCGGAGGCGCAGTTCCGCGAATCGGTGCGCCTGGACCAAAACGAGGCTCAGGCTTATTTCAACCTGGGCAACGTGCTCATGCTGACCGGGCGCTATACGGAGTCCGAGGCCGCGCTGGCGGCTGGATTGCGGCGCCGTCCGGACTCTGCGTTTGCTCGTTTTCTCCGGGGATGCGTGTTCGTACGGACCGGCAAGTTCGAGGAAGCGGAAAAGAGCCTGCGACAGGCCTTGCAGCTCGACCCGACGATGTCGCAAGCGCATCTGCAGCTGGTGAATCTTTACCTGCAGCAGAAGCGCAAGGAAGATGCTATCCATCAGCTCCAGGATTTTCTGAAAGCTTTCCCCAGCGCGCCGACGGCAGCCAAAGCCAGGGAAGTGTTGAACAAACTGCAAAGTCAACAGGCTGCTCGAAAGCAGTAGACGATTCCCGCCAGTCTATTTTGGATTTGCAGGGCAGAATGTTGGCTCAAGCTGGCAGGCAGCCTGGTACTCCGCGCGCGCCCGATTGATCTGGCCCGCGTGCTGCAATGCGTAAGCCAGATTGAGGTGGGCTTCGGCTAGCTTCGGATCGAGTTTCAGCGCCACTCGATAGCTCTGGATCGACTGTTGCGGGCGATGCGTCTGGCTATAACAGATCCCCAAAAAATTACGGATGTGAGCGTCGTCTAAGCCGAGTGCCAGGGCTTTCTCGAGATGAGTAGCGGCGGAAGCATAGTCCTTCTGCTGAAACAGCGCCAGTCCCAACTCGCGCTGCCCGGGTGGAAAGTTGGGCTGGATCGCAATTGCTTTCTGATACGAAGCGAGCGCTGCGGCCGGGTCGCTTGCGGCCTGCAACAAGCCGGTTTCATACCAGGCGCGGTAGTTCTCGGGATTGTTTTGGAGCGCTTTCTGCAGCCAGCTTCTTGCTTCGCCGGTGCGACCAAGCTTGGCCAAGGCACGCGCCATGCCGGTCATGGCGTTGTCGAAATTCGGATTCAATACGAGGCAGCGCTGCAGCTGATCGGCGGCGCGTTCCCAGTTCTGGCGCCGCAGGGCTGATTCGCCGAGCAGGAAAGGGATCACGTAGATTTGCGGATCCTTTTGCTGGACCTCGGTGAGAAGCGCCTCGGCTTGATCGTCCTCCTTGCGTTGAAATGCATCTTCGGCTTTTAGAATGGAATTGAACTCCCACAGCTTGTCCTTGGGATCGGCGAGACCTTGCTTGAGCGACTCGGCGGAAACGGCGGCGCGGAACCCGAAGTAGCCCAGGGCGCGCAATTTTTCCTGCGCATCGGGACTCAGATTTCCGGCTCCCGCATCCTGGCGGGTGAAGGGATTATGGGCCAGAATCGCTTGCATCTGTTCCTGAAGTACGGCTACGGTGGCGGGTTGCTGGGCGGCAAGGTTCCTGGTTTCTCCGGGGTCGGCTTCAAGATCGTATAACTCCGGCTTGGGCGCCTCGATCAAGTGGAAACGCTGGCTCTCGAGGGCGTGCAGCGGACTCCAACCGAAAGAACTGAAGGGATAGAACGTCTCGCTGTAGGCCGGGTCCTTTGGCGGCTGGCTGGTTCCTGACAAAGTTCCTGACGAAGTTCCCAACAATGCCTGCGCTTGGAACTGTGCGTGAATCGAATCCGTCGAATCTTTCACGCCGGCCAGTTGCAAAAGCGTCGGGGCGACAGCTGCGGTTTCCACGGGCTCGGGACGGCGGGCCGCTCGAATGCCGCTTCCGGCGGGCGGTTTCACGATCAGCGGCACGTGCACGGTGGCGTTGTACAGAAAGAAGCCGTGCTCATCTTCGCCGTGCTCGCCGAGAGATTCGCCGTGATCGCTGAGGGCGACGATCAGCGACGAATCATAGAGGCGGTTCTGCTTGAGCCACGCCATCAGGTTTCCGAGTTCGTGGTCCGCGTAGGCAATCTCGCCATCGTAGAGGTGGCTGCGGTACTCGGAGCGGTAGGGCTCCGGAGGATCGTAGGGGCTGTGCGGGTCGTAGAGATGCAGCCAGAGAAAAAACGGGCGTCGCGGAGTTCTCTGCAACCAGGCGAGCGCATGGGCTACGCTCTCCCCGGCGCGCCGGTCGACCAGACCGATATCCTTCTGCTGGAAGGTTTCCGCCGAAAACGCATCATCGTAAAAATCGAAGCCACGCGCCAAGCCCCAACTGCGGTCGAGCACGAAGGCGCTGACCACGGCTCCGGTGGCATAGCCTGCCTGTTTGAATGCCTGAGCGACGGATCGAAATTGTGGAGCGAGCGGCTGCCCGGTGAAATCCTGCACGCCATTCTGAAATGGATAAGTGCCGGTCAGAATCACCGCATGGGAAGGCCAGGTCAGTGGAACCTGCGAAATGGCGCGCTCAAACACTACGCCGTCGTGAGCCAGCGCGTCGAGGGTTGGAGTCTTGACCATCTGCGCTCCATAACACCCCACGTGATCGGCGCGCAGGGTATCGATGGTGATCAATATAACGCTGGGTCTCGCAACGCTTGATCGTGCAACGCCCGGCGCTGTATGAGGTTTCGCTTGCGCGGGCTTGCCCTCGGCGGTCTGCGCGACCGCTGAGCATCCGGCTGACAGAGTGAACGCGACCGCTAACGGAAGAGTCGCTAAAAAAGTTGAGAAGCGCCGGAACATGCGTCTAGTGCGGCGCCGGCTGCTGCTGGGCGCGCCGCGTCTCCTCGTCTGCTTCGGCCGTGAGTCCCTTGGCGGCCAGCGCCTTGGCCAGCGACTCGTGCATGATGGGCTCTTGCGGCGCCAATTCCACGGCGCGGCGCAACTCCGCAATCGCGTCGTCAAGCTTGTTCTGGTAGAGCAGGGTTTCGCCCAGGATGCGATGTCCGCGGGCCAATTCCGGATTGATCGTAACCGATTGCCGGAACGCCTCTGCCGCCGGCTCCAATTGCTTCTTTTGGAGGAAGGCCACTCCCAGATTGTAAGCGGCTTCGAAGTTCGTGGTATCGAGTTGCAGAGTCCGTTGCAAGGTCGCAATGGCGGCATCAATCTGCCCTGCATGGGCCTGCGCCATGCCGAGATTGAAAACCGCAAGGGCGTAGTCGGGACTGAGTTGAACGGTTTTCTCCAACTCGTCCACCGCCTGGGGATACATCTTGAGGCGATAGTAATCCAGCCCCTGCAGATAGTGCGCTGGAACTGAGTTAGGCTCAGTCTTGACAACATTCTTCAGGTTGTCGATCGCCTCTTGAAAACGACCGTGTTGGCTGTCGGCGATCGCGTCGGAGATTAATTCATAGGTGGCGATGCGGTCCTTCGGATCCGGCAGATTGCGGCTACTGATCGTCGGATCGCCGCCCCCGGAGAATCCCGCGTACCCCAGGGCCTTCAATCGCTCCATCAAGTCCGGGTCCAGGCCGGTCTTTTCGGCCAGTTCCTTGCCGGCGCTGTAGTCGCGGATCATGCCGGCGAGCTTGGCGCGCATCTCCTCGGATACCGCCTTCTTTTCGGTGAACAGATTGTGAACTTCGCCTGGATCCTTCGCTAGATCGTAAAGCTCGGGTCGAGGCGCGTCGATGAAGTGGTATTTCGTGTTCTCCGAGCCTCGCAGTTCACTCCAGTTGAAGTGAAGCCGCGGCAGGTAGGTCTCTCCGTAGAGGACGCGGTCGCGGCCGGCCTGGTCGTCATGATGAAGATCGTCGCCATGAAGATCGTCATGATCGCGTAGGTCACGAAGCTGGGGAAGCAAGCTGCGTCCCTGCACCTGCGACGGAATCTCCAGCCCGACGGCGCCCAGCACGGTGGGCATCAGATCGACGAGAGAAACCGGATCGGCAACCACGCGCGCTGCGGCGTTTTCCGGCAACCGGATAATCAGCGGCACATGCATGGTGGCGTTGTAGATGAAGAAGCCGTGCGTCTTTTCGCCGTGCTCTCCCAGGCTTTCGCCATGGTCGCCGCAGAGCACGATTACCGTGTTCCGGTAGATTCCTTTCTCTTTCAAAAAGCGGAGAAGCCGCCCGACTTGTTCATCGGCAAACGCGATTTCTCCATCGTAGGGCTGTGCCGCATACTCGCGACTGTAAGGCTCGGGCGGACGATACGGAAAATGCGGGTCGTAGAGATGCACCCAAAGAAAAAACTTGTTTTGCGAATTCTTTGCCAGCCAGTCCAGCGCCACATCGGCCACCACGTTGCCGGAACGCTCCATCTGGTCGAGATTCGCTTCGTCCAGACGGTTGAAATCGAAGTGGTCGTAATAAAAATCAAATCCCTGATTCAGTCCAAAGCGCGAGTCGAGCACGGCCGCGGCAATCACCGCTCCCGTCTGGTACCCGGCCTGTTTGAGCACCGAGGCCAGCGTGGGCTGAAGGGGACTGAGTTTGTTGCCGCTGAAATCGTGCATGCCGCTCAACATCGGGTAGGTTCCCGTCAGCATCGAGGTGTGCGACGGCAGAGTCACGGGAACGACCGCAAAGGCACGCTCAAAGCGCGCTCCATCCGCGGCCAAGCCATCGATGTTTGGAGTCTTGATCTGCTTGTATCCGTAGCAACCGACGTGGTCGGCGCGCAGCGTGTCAATCGTGATCAGGACCACATTCAGCGCCGGCTTCGCAGACGTTTGCGCCGCCGCTGGCAGCGCGGTGAGGGCCATGAGGACGACGACCATGAAGCGACGGAAAGAAGCGGGCATCGGTGAGTTCAGTTTATCGCATGTTGTCTCATGAAAAACGCCACTGGCACGGGATCAAACGCGACTAAGGACTGTGATAGGCTGGGCGCTTATGCGACGGCTGGCGATTTGTTTTGGGATCACGCTGCTCGGAGTTTTGCCCGGAACTTTTTTGGGAACTGCGGCCTGGGGCCAGAACTCCGCTCACACGGCCGCCCCGCGAAACTCTTCTCCCGACGTGTACCTCATCACGATTGACACGCTGCGCGCCGACCACGTTGGCTGCTATGGATACAAGCAGGTCGAAACACGCGCGCTCGACGCGCTCGCCGCC
>OBLT010003003.1_pt1 | contig 10347 bp, 11 predicted proteins | sample 1518721 | NCBI WGS metagenome assembly OBLT01 (sample SAMEA3539307, study PRJEB22396) | soil metagenome | biome: tundra; feature: field; material: soil | place: USA | collected 2010-05 | depth 0.15 m | reverse complement strand
CGATGGCATCGGCCGGGCTGGTGCCCGGCATCGACCCGACTCCGGTAGCGGCGGCGGCTGGCCAGGGAAAAGGTCGCGCGACATTGACGGCTGAGGTGTCCTGGTTCGCGGCTGAGGTATCCGGCACGCAGCTGAGCTTAGTGTTCACCCCCGTCACTGATCAGTCCCGCTCCGCCGGGCCCTTGCCCTCGGCCGGCTACATCAGTCCGCAACCACACGATGCCAGGTCAGTAGCGCCCGCCGGACAACACTCTCTGCCGGACAACACTGTGCCGGGCCGCACGGCGCGGTGCGGCCCGGCACAATCCAGGACTCGTGCCCTTCCCCGGGGTTCTACCGGGTCAATCCGCTTGGCCCTCGGTGTGGCCAGCCGAGCATTTTTGCCTGCTGGTCGTCAGGCTGGTCCTGCGGAATGCCGTCATCCCCTGGCCGGCGGACGTACAAGCTCGTCAGGTACCGCCCTGCGAGGGCCGTCCGGTCGGGAGCCTCGCGGCTTAGCCTGAGCCTCTTGTCTTCCCGGTGGCTCGCCACGCTCACCAGGACGACGACTCCGGTGATCATCCCGATGATGAAGATGACCATGATTGCTACTGCGACGACGGCGGTCATGAGCTGTCCCCTTACTCCCGACCAGCGGTAACGGTCTCCGCGGGCTCCGATCTGGGCTCTTTGGCCCGGTAGTCGTTGCTGGGTAGGGCCAGCGGTGGCAGCGCGCTCGAAACTTGTCCAGGGAACTTGCCACAAGTCCAGGTGCACCCAAGCAACCAGACTGCTAGGCTCAGTCCCATGTACCCTGCCATCCAGGTCATCCCAACCTTTGGTACCTGGCTTCATGGTGACATCCAATGGATCGGAAGGCAATGGGATAAGCCCAAGAATTCTGACGATGAGAATCAGAGGTACGATCCTTTTGAGCCCATCTAGCCCTGCCATTGGGTCTGTTGGGATCGCTGGGAGGGCATATGGCTAGCCCGAGGTACCGGCAGGTAGCCGAAGACCTGCGCCTCAAGATCGAGTCCGGCGAGCTGCCCCACGGCAGTAAGCTGCCAACCCAGCTCGAGCTCAGCGAGCAGTACAGCGCCTCGCGGAACGCTGTCCGCGACGCCCTGAAGTGGCTCATGACCGGCGGCCTTGTCGAGACCCGCACCGGTCAGGGCACCTTCATTGCAGTGAAGGTCGACCCCTTGGTCACCACACTGACCGGAGATCCGGAAGGTAAGTGTGGCGATGGCGAAGAGCTGCCTTCCACTCTGCAGCGACCGCACGGCACATCAGGTGGTCCGCTAGCGAGGTATGCGTGGAGGTTCTGCAGCCCCGCGGGGATGTGGCTGCAGAGCTCCAGCTCGACGACGGGACCCAGGTCGTCAGCCGGCATCTGGCGGCGCTCTACCGACGAAAGACCGTCGTCGATGCTGACGTCCTTCTATCCGGTGAGCCTGGTAGCGAAGGGCGCCGTGCGGCTAATCCGGGCAGACGACATTTCTGAAGGCGGCATCGGCTACCTGAGACGCCAGCTCGGCATCAAGCAGGTTGGCTGCCGGGACAAGATACTTGTTCGGCCGCCGGACATGAATGAAACGGTGTTCTTTAAGCTGCCCAGCGACGGCCGCGTGCCGGTCATCGAGATCATCAGGACCGGCTTCGACAGTTCTGGCTCACCATTTGTAGTCACTGTGACGGCCTATCCGGCTGACCGAAATCGGTTCCAGATAAACATCGGCGATGTTCCTGGTAATGCAGTACCGGATGACTCCAACTCGAAGAGTTCGGCATCCTATGACGGCGCGCCATCTAGGGGCGGCTGACCGGGCCTGCCTAGACCCTGGCCACATCGTGGCCAGGGTTTAGGCATTCCGCCTCCAGCTACCCACGCGTCCCGGCCTCAGCCTCCTCGCTCCAGGCGAGCAGCCCTGCAGGCGGACGCCACATCAAGAAGGCCGCAACCGTCATGTTGCATGTTCGCCTTGCTACACCGGCCGACGAGGGCACGATTTTCGAGTTCATAGACGAGGCAGCCAGCTGGCTGCGGACAAAAGGCACTGACCAATGGTCTAAACCATGGCCTAACAGGGAGGAACGTGACGACCGGGTGCTGACCGGTCTGCGCGGAAACCGGACATGGATAGTGGAGAATAATGGTATTCCCGCAGCGACGATCACATGCCGCCATAATGCCAACCCTAAGCTCTGGGATGACATGGAACAAGGCGAACCTACGGTCTACGTCTCCCAGCTAATTGTCAAACGCTCCTATTCCGGACACGCGATGGGAAATGAATTGCTTGACTGGGCGGGGAAATGGGCATTAAGACAGTATGATGCCAAATGGATTAGAATAGACGTATGGACTAATAACAAGGCTCTTCACGGCTATTATGAAGATCATGGGTTTAGATTCGTTCGATTTTGCAGTGACATAGCGTATCCCTCGGCGGCGCTGTTCCAGAAGTCAACCGCATCCCTTGAGTGGATCGATCTTCCCCGCCTGAAGGAGATACCGGACCTGCTCGGGCCGCTCCGGCCCGTCGAGGAACTCCTGCTCCAGCCGGTGACAAGGACCGCGGCAAATCGCCACGACCGCCGCACGGCATCGTCATTGCGTCGACTGGCCCTACGCTGCAAGAGCCTCGCCAGGGGGCATAGAAGACTGGTTCTGGCCTGCACGAGAACTCCGCGACTGTCGCTTTCGCGCTGTCGGAGGCGCCTGCTGGAACGCCGTGACAGCGACTCGGAGGGCTGCGGCACCGCGAGCCACCGGCCACCGCGGGCGGATCAACGTGCTGCGCCACGGGCGGATAGCTCGGTTATCGGGATGCTCAAAAGGTAGGTCCGCACCCCGCCGGACCCTGCCGGTCTACGGCAGTGCTACCGCATTCATGATCACCAGAAGCAAGATAGTGAGCGTTCTCGCTGGTCAGTAGATATCTCGCGCGGTAATGAAGATTCGGGAGGCGCATTTGGGGCCGACAGTAAAGACCAGCGGCTGTGGCCAAAACGGCGCGGTAGCAGTTCGTGCTGCATAATGAAGCTCGGACTAGCGGAAGGACCCGCAGGTGAACGCTGCGATCACCCCCGGACTTCATCCAGATCCCTGGGTCAATCTTCTCGGCCCCTACGTGGCTGAGACGGTCAACGCACTTACGGCCGGGCGGCTTCAGGTTCGGCGAAGCTGGCTCGATCCCAGCGACCCGCGGGACGCTACCATCGTTCTGGCTGACAGCAGGGCGCTCGTCTTCGACGAGGTCACCGGCTGGCGATACGGCCAGTTCCTGAGCGGGCAGCCGGGTGCGCGCACCACGCTGGCCGATATCAGATACATCGGGGGCGGCGTCCTGCCGGATGCCCGGGAGTTGACGCACCGTGTGGTCAACAGCACCACCGCGCCACGCCTTGAGTACCGATCATTCGCTGACCTGCGTGATGGTTTTGATGACGCGCTGCGGGTGCGAGGGCACGCGAGGCTAAGCTAAAAACCCGACTCGCACCGGCAGCTCGGGTTCGGGTACGCGCGGTATGCATAGTCTGGCCGCCGACAGCGTCTCGGCGGTACAAGATCCTCAGGAGCGACCAGGCAGGTCACCCTGCGCCTGATCGTCCAGGTCGCCGCTGGACTGCCGGTCGTCACCGGGGCGGCGGACGTACAGGCTGGTCAGGTATCGGCTGGCCAGGCTCAAACGGTCGGGTGCCTCCCGGCTCAGGCGCTGTCTGTGGTCCTCCCGGCGGCTCGCGATGCTCACTAGGCTGATCACCCCGGCGATCATCCCGGTCGCGAAGATAACCAGGATCGATAAGACGTCCACGACCGCCATCCCGGAACCCCTAACCTCCAGCCCACGCGAAGGACTCCGTGGGCGTGCGACCTGGGCCGGAGTCCCCGGTCGCCGGTAGCCGGAAATCTGAAGGCTTACCCCGATACACTCAGCTCAGTGGCCGCTAGGATCATCATTGTATGCTTTAATACCCAGGTCACATCAATATCTCGATATCAATTATATGCCGGAATGATACCGAAAAGAATCAATGGGATAAGCCTATCGATTCAGATGGGCAGCTCATTCCATTCGCCCCGATGAAACCGTCCAGTGGTCTGGATGGGATCTATGGGAGGTCCTACGCCAGACGCCTGGTGCCTGGTGGAGCATCGATGACCTGCGCCCCAGCGGGCAGCGCTCGTTGCTTCCGGCGCTATAGGCTACTGACGGGCCAGCGCCTTGCTATTGAATAGTAGCATAATGGCTCCAATGAGTTCATGCATTCGCGCATCTCACGACTGTCGGCAGAGTTCAATTTAAGCCCGGCAGTAAATGGCAGGACGCACTTGCTGGATGGAGCGGCCGGTCGATCGACGGGCGGGCCGGACCTATGGAGAATTTCGCGGCCCTTGGCGAGGTGGACGACGGCTGTCATGACCCGTCCTACTACCGCTCGACCCACGGCGACTGCTCCGCGGCCTGCGACCTACGCCCGCTTGCCTGGTCGGCGCACTAGGCCCAAGTTACCTGGTACTCAGGGAGATGCGGATCTCTGGCAGGTTGGCAGGTCCCGATGCACCCAAGCAACCGGACTGCTAGAATCTCCCCCATGCGTCCCGCCATCCAAGTCATCCCAACCTTTCGTACCTGATCGGGCTCGATCCGCCCCGAGGCGGTTATTAAAGCCACAAAACGCCCAATGGCCCGATGATCCGGATGGTCCGAATGATGCTTTTGAGCCCTGCCATCAGGTTTATTGGGATCTCTGGGAGGATAGATGGCTGAACCGATGTACCGGCAGATAGCCGAGGACCTGCGCCTAAAGATCGAGTCCGGCGGGTTGCCGCACGGCAGTCAGCTGCCGACCGAACTCGAGCTCAGAGACCAGTACATCGCCTCGCGGAATACCATCCGCGACGCCGTGAAGTGGCTTATCAACCGCGGGCTGGTCGAGACCCGCCCCGGTCAGGGAACTTTCGTCGTCACTGAGATCGACCCGTTTGTGACCACCGTGAATCTTGAGACAGGTTTCGGCGGTGGTGAGGGCGCAACGTATGCCTCCGAAGTAGCGGGAAACAGAAGGCCGCGAGTCTCCGTCCCGCGCATCGAGATCCAGCAGGCTCCGGATGCTGTTGCCGCCGAGCTAAAGCTAAAGGAAGGCGCAGCGGTCGTAAGTCGGCATCAGAAGCGCTATATCGACGACACCCCCTGGTCACTGCAGACGACCTTCTATCCGATGGCCTTCGTTGAGCAGGGTGCCCTGCGGCTGATCGAGGCCGTGGACATACCTACGGGTGCAGTGCACTACATCGAAGAAAAGCTGGGAATCAAGCAGGTCGGCTCGCGCGACGTGATCACGGTGCGTGCACCGGATGCCATAGAAGCAGAATTCTTCAGCCTTGCCGACGACGGCCGCGTCGCGGTATTCGAAACTCGCCGGACGGCTTTTGACGAATCCGGTGAACCATTCCGGCTGACAGTGACCACCTATCCAGCCGACCGGAACCAGTTTGTCGTGAGCGTTGGCCATGTCCCGAGCGAGACGACAGGACCGGCTGCAGATAGCCCCACGAGCTAATACCTGGACGCAAGGCGCCGATACGTCTTGGCCTGCCACCGGGGCATGGGTGCCACTTAATTGCCGGGGAAGCCATGTCAAGTGCCTACCGAGCTGCTACAGCCAGCCGTGACTCCCCGGCTGTCCCAGACCTACTCGCCTCAAACTACCATGACCTGGCAGGTGACGTCTGCAGTGCCCGCCTCGCTGAACAGCCCGCAACGATCACGCCGGCCACCCAGACAGCCCGCACATCTGCTCGACGATCACCAGAGGTAGCAGGCGCCGGACGATCACTAAGAATGCCGCAGTGGCTGACAGGGTCTGGCACGCTCCCGCTCCTGCGCAACGAAGGTAAGTCCGCCTCGTGGCACGTACTGAGGCAGCGCGGATTCCGCATCTATTTCGGCGGCAGTTTCGTTTCGAATCTGGGCACCTGGCTGCAGAACACGGCTCAAATGCTGCTCGCGTACCAGGTAACTCACTCGGCCTTCGCCGTTGGTGCGGTTACCTGCCTGCAGTTCTCCGGATTCCTAATCCTCGGCCCGTGGGCGTCGGCAGTGACCGACCGCCTGGGCGGCAAACGAATGCTGATCGGCAGCCAGCTCCTGGCTGCGATCATCGCTGCGACGATGGCCATCTTGCAACTCAACGAATATCTCACCGAGCGAACGCTTATGATCGGGGCACTGGGAACAGGCCTTGCCTTCACGTTTGCCCTTCCCGTGCAGACCGCTATGGCGTCCAGGATCGCCCCAGCGAGCGACACGAAGGCCGCGATGGCGATGAATTCAGTCTCCTACAACGCTGGACGAGCGCTGGCCCCCGTCCTCTGCGTGGCTGTCCTTGCCAGCGTCGGCATCGGGTGGGCATTTGCGCTTAACGCTATGTCGTTCGTCATCTTCGCCGCCACGATCATCGCAATCTATCCCGGCGACCCACCGAGGCCGGTCAAAAAACGCCATGACTGGGCCGGTCTGCGCATAGCTATCGGGCGGCCTAGAATTGTGCAACTGCTGGTAATGATCGCTGCCGTCACCATCGCCGACGATCCTGTTCTCGTCCTTGGACCGGCGATCGCGCACCAGACGCTCGCCGTCTCCAATGCGTGGCCCGGCTACTTCGTGTCTGCCCTCGGCATGGGGACAGTGCTCGGCGCGCTCGTGCCGACCAAACCATCGACCGCATGGCGCGCAGCCATATCCCTGCTCGTCCTCGCTCTCTCCGTGATCGTTTTCACAGCTGGCATCGCCGCCTGGCTGAGCCTCGCCGCTGCCATCGTGGCGGGCGTCGCGGCCTTGTTGACCGGGGCCGCTGCTCAGACCATGCTGCTCAAGGCGGCGGGGCCAGGGCATGCCGCGCAGGTTATGGCACTGTGGGCGGTCGCATGGGCCGGGACCAAGCCGCTCGCCTCCATCACCGATGGGTGGCTCGCCAATCATTTCGGTCCATTTCACGCCGGAATTGTTCTTGCCGCTCCTGCCGTCACCGTCGCCCTCCTGGAGATCTGCTTGCCCAAGGTCGCGAAAATTTGGGTGAAGAAGTTCGTATATTCGCATAGCGCGAAACTTGCTACTATTCAGTCCCCTCAGTAACAGCAATGCACTGCCGCCTCTGCAAATTCACAGGTAATTCTGGTTCATTGCTCAGGAAAGATGATTTTTCGTCCCATCGGAGGTCGGGCCACGTCGGCAGATCTGGGCATCTGCCCAGCACAGTGACCTGATCACGCAGTCACTCGGGCCTGGCTTTCTATTTCCGTACTTAGGAACCCAGTTGCGGACGACCCGGCAACAGGCCATCGTGGCTTGTAGCGCATCCAAGGTCTGCTCCGAACTCAATACCGGGCCGCACCCAGTAGAGCGACTGGGTTCACATCGTTCTCAGCAGAGGAGGTGCAATGGCCAAGCGCCACTGTCGTCCGTCCGCCCAGTACCGCTACGAGCACTACGACCCCAGGTGGCTCTGACGGACCCCAAATACCCGGCGACATCGCCGTCGTACGGGATCGCGGCCCGGCCTTGGCGACTCCGCAGACAGGCTCTCTGGCCTGATCCGCAGTCGGCCACGCAACCACGACCGAGCGATCGTCGAGTCGGCTAGTTCGGGGCACTCAATCTGGTCGGCTGTCCCGCGCCGCGCGGGACAGCCGGATCCTGGCAGGGTTGCGAGCCGGATAAGAACCTGGACCGGCCTCAGCCCCATTCCGGGAAGAACCTCCCGGCGCGCGAGCGATCAGATCAGTGCCGGCCTGGGCGTGCTGGTGATGGTGGCGGAGCCTAGGACGATATCGCCGCCGTAAAGAACCGCCGCCTGTCCCTTTGCGATGCCACGTGCTGGCCTGGCGAGCTTGATCCGCAACAGACCCGCTTCGAGCCGAGCGGTCGCCGGGTACTGCTCGCCATGCGCGCGCAGTTGGACCAGGCAGTCGATCGGCTCTGCCGGGGGCTGGCAGCCGGTCCAGACCGGACGCCGCGCCTCGATGTCGAGGACGTCGAGCGCCTGCGCCGGGCCCACGGTGACAGTGCCGGAGACGGGCTCGATGTCCAGGACGTAGCGCGGCCTGCCGTCGGGTGCCGGGCGGCCGATGCGCAAGCCCCTGCGCTGGCCGATGGTGAAGCCGAACGCCCCGTCGTGGCTGCCCACGACCGACCCGTCAGCCTCGACGATCGGGCCGGGAGCGGCGCCGAGCTGGCCGGTGAGGAACTTCCTGGTATCGCCGTCGGCGATGAAGCACACATCGTGACTGTCCGGCTTGTCAGCGACCGCCAGCCCGCGCTCAGCGGCCTCCTTGCGGACCTGGTCCTTGGTCGAGTCGCCGAGCGGGAACATCGCACCGGAGAGCTGCTCGCTGGTCAGCACGGCAAGCACATACGACTGGTCCTTGGCCTCGTCCACGCTGCGCACCAGCCGGACGCCGTTCTCGCCTGGCTCCAGGCGGGCGTGGTGGCCGGTGCAGACCGCGTCGAAGCCGAGCGCGACGGCCCGGTCGAGGACAGCAGCGAACTTGATCTTCTCATTGCAGCGCAGGCAGGGGTTGGGCGTGTTGCCGCGGGCATACTCGTCGACGAAATCCTGCACGACGTCGGCGTGGAACCGCTCGGCCATGTCCCAGACATAGAACGGGATGCCGATCACGTCGGCGGCCCGCCGTGCGTCGCGCGCGTCCTCGAGCGTGCAGCAGCCACGGGCGCCAGTCCGGTAGGAGGCCGGGTTCATTGACAGGGCGAGGTGCACGCCGGTCACATCGTGGCCGGCGTCCGCAGCCCGGGCAGCGGCCACCGCGGAGTCGACGCCCCCGGACATCGCGGCGAGCACGCGTAGAGTATTCATTGCCTCTTCAGGGTAGTCAGCCGACAGGGATGTGACCGCCGGGCGAGATGGTCGGCGGCTTGGTCAGCGTGCAGCAGCGCGGCGGGCGCGCTCGACGGCTTCGCCGATGACGGCGCCGAGGGCGTCCACGTCCTGCTGGGTGCTGGAGTGCCCCAGCGAGAACCGCAGCGAGCTGCGCGACCTGGCATCATCGGCGCCCATCGCGAGCAGCACGTGGCTGGGCTGCGCAACCCCGGCCGTGCATGCCGAGCCGGTCGAGCAGGCGATGCCCTTGGCGTCGAGCAGCATCAGCAGCGCGTCGCCCTCGCAGCCGGGGAACGAGAAGTGCGCGTTGCCCGGCAGCCTGGCAGGCCCGGGCGGTGCGCCGTTCAGGATCGCGTCCGGCACCGCCGCGAGGACCTGCGCGATCAGGTCATCCCTGAGCGCGGCGAGCCGCTTGGCCTCATCGCCGCGGCGCGAGGTGGCAAGCTGGACGGCGACGGCAAAAGCCCTGATTGCCGGGGCGTCCAGGGTGCCAGAACGGACGTCTCGCTCCTGGCCGCCGCCGTGCAGCACGGGTACCAGGTCAGTACCCCTGGTGACCAGCAGGGCGCCGGCCCCGACCGGTCCGCCGATCTTGTGACCGGTGACGGTGAGCGCGTCGGCACCACTCGCGGCCAGGCCAACGGGGAGCTGCCCGGCGGCCTGGACGGCGTCGCTATGGAACGGGATCTGGTACTCACGGGCGACCGCGGCGAGTTGGTCGATCGGCTGGACCGTCCCGACCTCGTTGTTGGCCCACATCACGCTGACCAGTGCGACGCTGCCAGCGTCCCTCTCGATGGCCGCGCGCAGGGTCGCGGCGGACAGCCGCCCCGCGCCGTCGACTGGCAGCCAGCCGGCGATGGCTGACTCGTGACCGTTCAGCCATCGGACGCAGTCGAGAACCGCGTGATGCTCGATCGCGGTCACGAGCACCCGGCGCTGGCCGGGATCGGCGTCCCGGCGCGCCCAGAACAGGCCCTTGATCGCGAGATTGTCGGCCTCGGTGCCGCCGCTGGTGAAGACCACCTCGCTGGGCCGGGCCCCGTAGGCTTCCGCGACCTGCTCGCGCGACTCCTCGACTACCCGGCGTGCCCGGCGCCCTGCGTTATGCAGGGACGATGGATTCCCGAGCAGCGCGAGCTCCTCGGTCATGGCGTCCAGGGCCTCGGGCAGCATCGGGGTGGTGGCCGCATGATCTAGGTACACCAGCGAGGCTGGCGCAGAACGCGGGCGACCACCCGCATTATCGAGGTTTGCCATGACCTCAACAGCCTAGTGGGGGCGCTTCATCAGCACCACCGAGGCCGCCGGCCCCCGGGCCGCCTCGGCGTCAGCCCTGGGAGCGCTTGGCGATTTCCTCGGTCAGCTGCGGCACCACGTTGAACAGGTCGCCGACGACGCCGAAGTCGGCCAGCTCGAAGATGGGCGCCTCGGCGTCCTTGTTGACCACCATGATCGTCT
>OBLT010003001.1_pt1 | contig 10351 bp, 7 predicted proteins | sample 1518721 | NCBI WGS metagenome assembly OBLT01 (sample SAMEA3539307, study PRJEB22396) | soil metagenome | biome: tundra; feature: field; material: soil | place: USA | collected 2010-05 | depth 0.15 m | reverse complement strand
AGAAGTCAGGCATCGGCGCCTACGTCGGCCGCACCATGGGCGTCACGGCAGCGGATTTCGACAACGATGGCTGGGACGACATCTACGTAGCCAACGACCGCACCGAGAACTTCCTCTTTCACAACAAGCATGACGGCACCTTTGAAGAAATCGGGAACGATACCGGTACAGCCTTCGGCCAGAACGGCGAATCCACCTCGTCCATGGGTCCGGTGTTTGCCGATTTCGAAGGCCGTGAATGGCTCGACCTGTGGGTCACTGACGGCCATTACAACAGGCTGCTTCATAACACCACCAAGATGAGCTTTGAAGATATCGGCGCATCGAACGGCGTCTCCCAGACCAACGCACAATACGTAAGTTGGGGCACCGGCATCTACGACTTCGACAACGACGGACTCCTCGACATCCTCATCTTCCACGGCGGGCTCATTCATCTCATTCCGCAGGAGCACACCCTCTTCCGCGGAACCGGCAACGGTCAATTCGCTGACGTCTCTCGCGAAGCGGGTCCTGTCCTCAGCGAGCGCACCACCGCGCGCGGAGCCTGTTTCGCCGACTTCGACAACGATGGCAAGATGGATGCCTTCGTCGTCAATCTGGGCGGAAAGGGAACCCTGGTTCACAACGTCTCCACCGGCACTGGCCACTGGATCACCATCAAGCTCGTCGGAACAAAGAGCAATCGCGACGGTATTGGCGCCCGCGTTGAAGTGCTTGCAGCCGGCAAGCGGCATACGGCAGAGCGCGTGGCCGGCTCCGGCTATCTCTCTCAGGACGACGGCCGTCTGCACTTCGGGCTGGGTGCAGCCACAACGGTGGACAAGCTGATCGTTCGTTGGCCCAGTGGCCGGGAGCAGACGCTTGAAAACCTCAGTGTCGATCGCGTGCTCAATGTAGAGGAACCCAAGTGACCCTGCGCAATCAAACAAACTTGCGGGCCGGCATGGTGGCGCTGTTGGCGCTTCTGGCCGCGGCATTGTTTGCGTTTGCGCTGCTCTCCGGCAGGCCGGTACGCGCAGACGAGCACCGGGGATCCATCGAAGATGTCGATTATGCCTCGCCGCTCGAGGTCATGCTTTCGCCTGATGGCGCGCGCCTCTACGTTCTCTGCCAGCAGAGTGAAGAGGTGCGGGTGCTGGATGCGGCCACCTACGCAGTCATCAGGAACATCACTGTCGGCCGCGTGCCCCGTGGGTTTTCGCTCTCGCCTGACGGCAACCGGCTCTTCGTAGCCAACTCGTGGGACGATACGCTCTCCGTCATTGACACCACCGCGCTCTCCGTTGTCGCCACATGGCCGGTAGGATCCGAGCCTTCCAGCGTGGTTGAAGATCAAGCAGGCAGGCGCCTCTTCGTTGCCAATCGAATCAGCAACGATGTGGCCGTTCTCGACGCGCAGACCGGAGCAGAAGAGAAGCGTCTTTTGGCCGGGCGCGGATCGAGTTACCTTGCCCTTTCCCCTGACGGCGCCCGTCTCTACGCCACGCATGTCTATCCCAATGCATCGCCTCACCGCACGGCGCCGGAGTCGGAGATCACGGTCATCGATGTAGCCCGTGCCGTAGTTGTGGATCGCATGCCGCTGCACGCAATCGCCGGCGTCTTTCACACGGCGTTTTCAACCGATGGGCGTCTGGGCGTTGCGGCCGAATTTCATCCCAAGAATCTCGTCCCACTGGCGCACCTTGAGCACGGCGGAGCGTTTGAAGATACACTGACCGTCTTCGGCGCAGACGTCGGAAAACCAGTGGAAGTTCCGCTTGATGAACTGGAGCGCTATGCCTCGCAACCATTTGGCGTGGCCATTGCGCCAGACAAATCGCGGATCTACATCACCAGCGGTGGATCAGAGGTGGTCACTGTCGTGGACGTGCAGCGCCTGCTGCGCTTTATTCACTCCCATCCTGCACCTTTTGTCCAGGACCTCTCAGCCAGCGCGAACTATGTTGTCGCGCGCATCGCGGTCGGCCACAATCCGCGCGGGTTGACCCTCACACGCGACGGCCGCACCCTCTTTGTCGCCAACCGTCTTGATGACACCATCAGCGTCATCGATACGCGCACCAACCGGGTCGCTTCCACTATCGCTTTGGTCGGCCCGAAGATCGTCACCGCACGGCGTCATGGAGAGCAGACCTTCTACACCGCGCGCCAGTCATTCCAGGGCCAGATCGGCTGCGCCAACTGCCACATTGATTCCTCCTTCGACGGTTTGACCTGGAACCTGGAGCCGGATGGCTTTGGCCGCAGCATCGTGGACAACAAGCTGCTTGAGGGTGTCAAGGACACAGAACCTTACAAGTGGACCGGTACCAATCCCAACATTCCCACAGAGTGCGGGCCGCGTACCGAGAAATATTTCTGGCGCTCAGAAAACTATGACGACCTCACGCTTGCCGACCTGGCGTTCTATGTCCTCACCATGCAAACTCGGCCCAACCGCTGGAAGCTGCCGGGAAATGAGCTGACGCCGGCGCAGGAGCGCGGCAACGCGATCTTTGATCGTACCGTCGACAAGTTCAAGAAGCCAATTCCGGAATACAACCGCTGCTCCTATTGTCACAGCGGGCCCAAGGGCACCAACCAGAAACTCTTCGACGTAGGAACGCGCAAGCCCACCGACAATGGAAGCCTTTTGAAGGCGGCGCCGCTGACTGAAATTGCCCTCACCGCGCCTTACCTGCACGACGGCTCTGCGAAAACGCTGGAAGAAATATGGACGGTCTACAACCCTGAAGACAAGCACGGACGCACCAACGACCTCACCAAAGATGAACTCAACGACCTGATTGAGTATTTGAGGACGCGATGAAAAAGTTTTTGATAACCGTATTGCTTGCCGCTGCGGGGTCAACTGTATTTGGCGCGCCAGCGCCGTCTGCCCCCCCGCAGGTGGCTGCCGCACGGCAGGTGCCCGCACCGCAAATGCCTGAATTTCGCTTTGAGAACTTCACCACAGCCAATGGCTTGCCAGACAATCACGTCTTCGCAGTCCTGGTAGATGGAGATCGAATCTGGGCCGGTACTGAAAATGGTCTTGCCGTCTACGAGAATCATTCGTGGAAGACCTACACCACCAAGGATGGTCTCGCGCACCGTGCCGTGCTTTCCCTTGCCCTGGACAGGCGCACCGGCGATGTGTGGGCCGGAACCATGGCTGGCCTGAGCCGCATCTCCGGCGGCCGCATCGACAGCTTTACGCAACTGAACTCCGGCCTCAGCAACGACGTCGTCTACGGCGTATCGGTTGAGGGCGAAAATGTCTGGGTCGCAACGGCAGCGGGCGGGTGCCGGCTCAACCTCCGCACCGGCCAATGGACCCTCTACAACGAGCGCAACACCCCCATGGTCGAGATCTGGACCTATGGAGTCTCCGCAACGCCCACCAAGGTCTATTACGCGGTTTGGGGCAGCGGGGTACTCGAATATGATCAAAAGTCAGCGCGCTGGGACAAGTACGACGATCCGGACGGCGAAAATGAGATGGTGCTGTTTAAGGATCAGGGCTTGATCCACGAGATTGTCACTTCGGTCAGTTATGTCGACAATATTCTTTGGGCGGCCACGTACTTTGGCGACAGCCGGTACGACGGACGCTACTGGCACAACTTTCTTACGAAAGACAGCGGGCTTCCCTCGAACTTTACCAACTTTATCAAGGGGGTGGACGCGAAGCGGGCCTGGTTTTGCACGGATAAGGGACTGGCCTATTTCGACGGTGTCAATTGGGCGGTGTATCGCCCATCGTTGAAAGATGGCAAGCCGGAGATGACAGTGCGCGACGCGCAGGGCAAAGTAGCGCCAATCGCGGTCACCAGCGCACCGGCACACAATTACGTTCTTGGCATCGACTTTCAGGGCGACGATATTTGGGTCGCTACTGCCAAGGGTTTAAGCCACGGAATTCGTCAACAGAAGTAAGAACTTTCGGAGACCAACAATCATGAATGCAATTGCAGATATTCTTCAAGCCCTCGCACACGCGCCCATCCAGAAGCGCGCCATGACCAATCACGGGGTGCTCAATGAAGCCTACGCCTATGAGAAGCCAAGCGCGTTCTCGCGCGGCATGCGAATCGACATTGGCAGCGTCACCATCCTGCTCATCTCCGGCACGGCTTCAATCGATGAAAACGGCAAGAGCGTGCACATCGGCGACTTCCCGGCGCAGCTTCGCCGCACTTTCGATAACATCACCGGGCTGCTCCAGGCTGAAGGCTGCACCTGGCACGACATCGTGCGCACCAGCTGCTACCTGCGCGACATCGATCGTGACTACGACGTGTTCAACGCTGGCCGCACCGCGTTCTTCAAGGAGCAGGGACTCGACCCGCTGCCCGCCTCAACCGGTATTCAGGCGCATCTCTGCAGGCCAGAACTGCTCGTGGAGATTGAGGCCATCGCCATGTTCCGCAATGAAAAGGTTGCACCCAGCAAGGAGTAGCTGCAATGCGCAAGGCAAGGTTATTGGTTGGGATGTGCTGGCTGGCATTGGGGGCCACTGCATCCCTTGCAGGCCAGTCACCTGCGGCAGGGCAAAGCCAGGTTTTGAAGCAGGGAACCGGCGGGCATGTATGCGAGTGTGGCTCCCACCCGCCCGCACCGCCGAAGGATCGGACCGTTACACCCTACGCTGGAGAGCCTGCCGACCTCAGCCCCTACGCCAAGTTTGCCGCGCCTTACGACGTCAACTACACCCATCCCAACATCTACTCCGGTGCGGCCCGCGATCTCCCCGATCCCAAAAACCTCACCGAGATCCGCATCGGCTTCTTCGGGCCCATCGAACACAATCCTGAATCGATCTTCGGATTGCGCATGCTGCACGGCGCGCAGTTGGCCGTCGAGCAGGCGAATGCCCGCGGCGGCTATGGCGGCAAGCCCTTCAAGCTGATGCTTCACAACGACTACGACAACTGGCAGGCAAAGACCGTCTACGGCGATGACCGCCCCACCGACCCAACCATCTGGGGTTCAGCCTCAAATGAAGTCGTCAAGATGGTCTACGACGATCAGGATTGGGCCATCTTCGGTTCCATCAGTTCTGAGTCCACTCACATTGCTCTGCGTGTGGCGCTGCGCGCTGAAATTCCCATCGTCAACTCAGCCTCCACCGATCCTACTATTCCCGAAACCTACATCCCCTGGTACTTCACTGACCTTCAGGACGACCGCGTCCAGAGCCTTACGCTCGCCCGCCGCATCTTTACGGAGCTTGGCCTCAAGCGGGTCGCGCTTTTGCGCGTCAATAATCGCTACGGACGTTTTGGCGTTCCCAAGTTTCGCGATGCCGCGCGCCGTCTCGGCCATCCCGTCGTCATCGAGCAGAAATATCTTCCCGGCGATACCGACTTCTCCCAACAGTTGAAGGTGATCCGCTCATCGCGCGCCGATGCCATCGTGCTATGGACCGATGAGGCGCAGGCGGCCACCATCCTCAAGCAGTTGCGCGCAGCCGGCATGATGCAGCCCGTGTTCGGCGCTTATCGAACCCTCGGCCCCACGCTCCTTGCAGAGGCTGGCTCCGCCGCTGAGGGCTTTGAGGCTGTCCTCCCCTACGATCCCAGTCGTCAGGATCCCCGCTGGCTCGACTTCAATAGCAGCTTTCAAGACCGCTTCAATGAGAAGCCGGAACAGTTTGCCTCGCTCGCCTATGACGCGATGAATGCGCTCCTCGACTCCATCTGCAAAGCAGGGCTCAATCGAGGCCGCATCCACGATGCTCTTGCAGATATCGTCGACTACGAAGGCGTCACCGGTCACATGGTCTTCGATCCGAACCAGAAGAACGTGGCTCCGCTCTACCTCGGCAAGGTACACAATGGCGCCGTCACATACCGCGTCGCGACCATGGAGAAGGAGAATTCACCCGCGGTGGTCCCGCCCCCCGCAGCCGGCCAGACGCAGCTCCAGCCGCAACAGCCCTATGCCCGTGTTGGCGAGGCCGGTGTCGACTATGCTGGACCGCATCAACCCGACCTGCCACCGGGACCAGTCAGCATCGTTCTATTCGGACCCAGAGCCGATTCGGTTGCCGTGTCGTCGGAGGTTGTCGCGGAACTCACCGCCGCATCCGCATCAGGCCGCCCTTTGAAGCTCCTGCCCGTTGACAGCGATCAGAACTGGGGCGTGGCCTCCACTCAACTCGTTCAAGCGCTTATGGACGGGCGTGCGCTTGCAATTGTCGCCCTCGACCGCAACGCAGCTCACCTCGCCGAGCAACTGGCGCTCAAGAGCTTTGTGCCTGTCGTCGCTCTCAGCAGCGACAAGACCCTCACCTCAACCAACGTTCCGTGGATCTTCCGCATGCCGGCCGAAACCCCACCCGCTGCGGCATTGCGCCTCGTGGAAACGGCAGCGCGGCGGAGCGGACCCAACCCGGAGCAGCTCAGGGACGTTCTCGCATCCGGGGCCGAACTCTCCGGCGTCGCCTTCCTGCCCACAGGTGAACCGCGCGGTCGATGAAGAATGCAACCTCGCTTGCTCCATGACAACAATTCCACTTCGATCTAACTAGCTCGCTCCCGAAAAATCAGTCCAATCTGTCAGCGGTCTCGTTGTGAGCTGTTTTGAACAGTATGAGGTGACGGCAGTCACTTGAGTCACTGTCCAACAACGATGCAGTCTCTTTCAACGGCTTTTGTTGCGTAAGCGCATGCATCCGCTAAGTGGTAGGCAGGATGAGACAGTCAACATCAGGATGCGTCAATTCGCGACAAGATGTGAGCTGCCCCCTTCGTTTAGTCCGCATAAGTGAGAGCACTCGGGTTTGAGTTTAGCTGCAAACTTGCCCCGCAGCCGCCGTCGAGGCTGTGTAAATGTGGGAAGCGCTTTTTGCTTTCCACATTTGCCCAGCCTGTTGCGAGTGGAAAATATTCAAGATACAGTTCTAGTCAAGGCAGCGAATGACAAAGAGAAATGTGCTTGTTTTTGGCGGTTCCGGTCAAGTGGGATGGGAACTTCGCCACCAGTTTGGCCGTCTTGGGCAGATCGACGGAATTGAATCTCCCAGGGTCGATTTCTCTCACCCCGATGCCATTCGCAAGGCGGTGCGTGAGGCGCAACCAGCATTCATCCTGAATGCCGCCGCGTACACCGCGGTGGATAAGGCTGAAAGCGAACCGGAACTAGCAGCCGCGATTAACGCGATTGCGCCAGGCATTCTCGCCGAGGAGGCAAAACGTCTCGGCAGCATGCTCATCCATTACTCCACGGATTACGTCTTCGATGGCACAAAATCCGGTTCCTACCTTGAGACTGATACGCCCAATCCGTTGAACGTCTACGGCCGAACCAAGCTCGCAGGCGATGAGGCCATTCAGTCGGTCGGAGGCGACTATCTGATTCTCAGAACAAGCTGGGTCTACGGCTCCCGCGGCAGCAACTTCCTCCTGACCATGCTTCGCCTCGCCGCCGAACGCACGGAGTTGCGCATCGTGGATGACCAGCTCGGAGCACCCACCTCAAGCGCATCCATCGCCCGGGCCACTGCAGAGATACTCAGCCCTCTGTTATCTACCCCGCAGGCTGGCCTCTCCGGTCGCAGCGGCATTTACAACCTGACCAACGCGGGCGCAACCACCTGGTTTGGATTTGCAAAAGCAATCCTGACCGCTCAATTCGCAATCACCGGATCACCGATACCGCATCTTGTTCCCATCAAGACCAGCGAGTTTCCCCGTCCCGCCAAACGTCCAGCCAACTCGCGGCTATTCTGTCAGCGACTTGAGGAAACCTTCGGCGTTCGGATGCCCGCCTGGCAGGATGCACTGTCAGGGGTGCTTGAGACCTTAAGGAACGGAAGTAATGAACCAAGCGGCAATGTTTGAACTGCGCAGACTGTCCCTGTTTCGATCGCGACGGAGCTAGCGCGCCAGGCCAAATTCCGCCGGAGTGGCTTCGAACTTGTCACCGAACCCCTTCGAATTATCGATAAACCGGAAGAACTCCGGCCGAAATTCATACAAGCTGCAACGGCTCATCGTCGAAAGAAAAAGTGCGCCTAACTTGAATCGCTCGGCATAGCTCTTGATGAGTAGTCTGCGGCGTGTCCGATTCGTGATCAGCGCCACTGCTCCCCGCATCTGCACGCCGTGAATCTCTTTCCAGCTGTCTGTGTGCCGATAAACGGTGGCAGCAGCCCTGGGCGTTTTCTTGAGATTTTGGCTGTGCAGACTGGATGGGGAAGAGAGCCAGAACAACGAGAACTGTTCATCCACAATATAGAAGAGCGGCGCGATGCTGACCTCTCCCAGCTTGTTGAAGGTGGCCAGCGCGAGCGTGTTCTCGTGTCGCAAAAGAGCGGTGAGCGTTCTGAGCTGCTCCACTCGATTGAGCGTGCTGGTCATCTTTCTCCGTGCCAGGGTCCCGGCATAAAGCAAGACAGCGACAGGGCCTCACGAGGCGGTTTTTCCTCGTCTTACTGAAGCGCTGCCACTGTCGGCTTTCTCAATGCCCTGGGCAAGATCGTGTCTCACCCCGGGCACGGAAACCCTTTGCAAGCCCTATCGCTTGGCTCTTCCTGAAACTCCTGCTTACCCCATAGGATGGGCCAAAGTCTCGCCTCTGGCTGTGACAGCGCGCACGAGTGAAGGCAACGGAGTGGCAATGCTGCAAAGGTTGCAGCGGGTTGGGCGGGCAACCCTGTCGACAGGAATTTCAACTCCACTTAAATTAAGAAGACGGTTGTTCACCGACCATGCACACGAGTTTCTCCAAAATCGCGTGTTGTTGTCTCCGCTGTCGCTAGCGCCCGCTGGCCCGTCCGCGATTTTGTCCCTTTAATTCAGGATCCAATCTTCATGGCACTCAGAACACGGGAACTCCATGTCCATCTCTAAGGCCACACAGTTCCGCGGCAACCCCGCCCGCTCAAAGAGCGGGCGGGATGCGAACTGCGCGATGGTCCATCACATCAGCCTCGTCCCGGAGTTCAAGTTCGGCGTTGGCTACTTCTTTCCGTTGTCTTTGAAGTTCAGCGCAAAGTAGTAGGTCGTGTACGAGTGGCTGGTTGTCACATTCGTCAGGAACTGGCCGCCGCCGAAGTAGCCGATGCCGCCACCCAGGTTGAAGTGCTTATTGAGTTCATACCAGGAGTAGCCATCGACTTCCGCGCCCACATGGTTGCCGTGGGCGGTCTTGTTAAACACGATCGAACTGCCCGAGGTGTTGTAGATCGAGTCCAGCGCCGAAGGCGCCCAAAAGTCCAGCCCCTGCACCGTGAAAGTGAGCCGCCGGTGGGGCTCAATGGTGGCTCCCGCGCGCACCGCCTCAAGGTTCTGCCAGCCGAACAGGTCAGTGATTCCAAAGCGGTCGTGGGCTGTCGGGTAGATCGTGTCGAAGGTGGAGTGCGATCCGTTCCGCGCCGGATTGCTGTTGCCCGAGGCGTAGTCGTACTGGGCAAAGACGCGCGGTTTGGCCACTGCATCGAGGAACTGGTATGCCGCGCCTCCCTGCGCTGCCCAGGCTCGAATCGGCTCCGCTCCCACCTGGCCGTTTTCGACGATCAGCTCGCCCCCGTAATTGAACGCCGTGTGGACTTGTGCCTTAAACCGCACGCCTTCAGTCTTCTCGTTCTCATGGCCGGTGGTCTTGGCGGCGGCCGGTTCCACAACCTCTGCCGGCTGCACGCGCCACAGGAAGAACGGTTCCAGGTTAGAGTGCGGCACCAGGTCATCGATGCGGCCGTAGGCTCCGTAGATGTTGTTGCCTTCCTGATGCGGGCTCACGCCATAGGCCTGCGGCACCACAGCCGAGGCGGCGAAGATGCCCAGGTGCTCGCGCTTCGCATTCAGGTTCAGCACCGCCGCATCGTAGGAACGGGCCTGGTTGCGCCACTCGGAGTTGGCGATGATGGTGTTGTTGTAGTTGATGAGCTGCCGGCCCACGCGCAGGCTGAACCAGTGCTTGTCGGGCGCGCCGACCTCGGCGTAAGCCAGCTTCAGATCCCAGCGAACCGTGTTCGGCGGCCCGATCGGCGGGTTTTGGAAGCCCGCACGGGCGTCCTGCACCTGCGCCGTAACACGGAACCAACTGGGCGTATGCAGATTCACCTGGAACCGGAAGCGGTTCAACAGGTAAGAGTCATCGGTTTTCGCTTTGAAGCTTGAATTGTCGTACGCCTCGTACCGGAACCGCTCCTCGGCCTGCAGATCGATCCAATGGGGCAGCTTTTCGTCAAGATAGGTCGCCGGGGCAAAGTCGTGGAAGTCATAGGGCGCCGGGTTGGCGGTAGTACGCCAGGCCGGGCCGTTCAGGAAGCTCAACGGGTTCGAGGCCGGACCGGTGATGAATACGCCATTGAACCCGGGCGTCCCGTGTTGCGTGGTGATGTCGTCCTGCGCGGCCA
>OBLT010003000.1_pt1 | contig 10351 bp, 11 predicted proteins | sample 1518721 | NCBI WGS metagenome assembly OBLT01 (sample SAMEA3539307, study PRJEB22396) | soil metagenome | biome: tundra; feature: field; material: soil | place: USA | collected 2010-05 | depth 0.15 m | reverse complement strand
GCCGGACAAATCCCGCTCGACCCCAAATCCGGCCAGATCGTTTCCGGCGGCATCGATGTGCAAACGCGGCGCGTGCTCGACAACATCACCGCGGTTTTGAAGGCGGAAGGATTGACGTTCGAAAACATCGTCAAGACGACGATCTTTCTGACTGATCTTGGCGATTTCCAAACGGTAAACGAAGTCTACGGCTCCTATTTCAATCAGGCGCCGCCCGCGCGCTCGACCGTTCAAGTCTCCGCTCTACCCAAGGGTGCGAATGTCGAAATTGAAGTGATCGCCGTCGCTGACGAAGGCACGCGGGGAAAAACGGTCGGCGATACTTCCGGCTAAGATCGATATCTTCATGTCAGAAGATCTTCTCGCTCTCTTTCGAAAAACCGGCGCGCTGCTCGACGGCCACTTCATTCTGCGCTCGGGCTTGCACAGCCGGCAGTATTTCCAGTGCGCCTTGCTTCTTCAATATACTGACGTCGCCGCTTGCGTCTGCGGAATGCTGGCCGATCAATTGCGCGGATGCGACTGCGATACGGTCATCTCACCGGCGCTTGGCGGAATTATCGTCGGCCAGGAAGTTGGACGAGCGCTCGGCAAGCGTCACATTTTTGTCGAAAAAGAAGCCGGCGGACTCGTTCTGCGACGCGGATTCAAGATCGACAAAGGCGAACGCTTTATCGTGGCCGAGGACGTCGTGACGCGCGGTGGCCGGGTCCAGGAGACCATCGATATCGTGCGCGCACACGGCGGAATCGTTTCCGCCGTCGGTGTGATTGTCGATCGAAGCGACCAAGACAAACCGGACTTCGGTTGTCCGTTCGTCAGCCTGATTGAAATGAACGTCGAGACCTTTGAAGCGGATAAGCTTCCGGCCGATCTCGCGAAAATTCCGGCGATCAAACCCGGGAGCCTGTAGCCGGCGTCGCTGATACCGGCCCCGCGATCACCGACCGCGTCTACAACCCAGGAATGAGCGACATCTTGACGGTCGAAGCTGCATTTATACTCTCAATTACGTCGCGGCATTGCGCGGCGACCAAATTGTGAACGCCATCTCCGCCTTCTACAGCTCATCGATCGGGAGAAAAATGATCGTCGCGATCACCGGCATCATTCTAATTCTTTTCGTTGTCGGACATCTGCTCGGCAATCTCCAGATTTTTCTCGGCCCCGATTGGATCAACAGTTACTCCGAACATCTGCGCGAGCTTGGACCGCTTCTTTGGGCGATTCGAATCTTCCTGCTCGCAACCGTTATCGTTCACATTTACGTGACCATTCGCCTGGCGATTGCTAATCGGCGCGCGCGCCCAAAGTCATACATCGACAAGGAAAACGTGAAGGCCACCTTCGCCTCGCGTCACATGGTGATGAGCGGATTAATCGTGCTCGCATTCATCATTTATCATCTCGCCCATTTCACCTTCCGCAAAACCGATCCGCGTTTCGGATTGCTCAAACTCGATCCACTCAATCGCTACGATGTTTACTCGATGATGGTTTACGGATTCCAAAATTATGTCGTCTCAGGCTTTTATGTTTTCGCGCTGTTCCTGCTTTTTCTGCACTTGAGTCACGGATCGTCGAGCTTTTTTCAATCGCTCGGTCTGAATAACAAGAAGCTGGAACCACGGCTCGCTCTCGGGGGCCGCATCTTCGCCTGGCTGCTTTTCATTGGTTACGCCTCGATCCCGGTCGCGATTTTGCTCGGACTGATCAAACCGGCGCAGCAACTATGATCGGCACGCTCGACTCCAGAGTTCCGTCCGGTCCGCTCGCCCAGAAATGGCAGAGCCATCGCGATCATTCGCGCCTCGTCAGTCCGAACAATCGCAGGAAGTTTGAGATCATCATTGTCGGCAGCGGACTCGCCGGGGGATCGGCCGCGGCCACGCTCGGCGAGCTCGGCTATCGCGTGAAATGTTTTTGCTTTCAGGATTCGCCACGGCGCGCGCACTCGATTGCGGCGCAAGGTGGAATCAACGCCGCAAAAAATTATCAGAACGACGGCGACAGCGTTTACCGTTTGTTTTACGACACGATCAAAGGCGGCGATTTCCGTTCGCGCGAGGCGAATGTCTATCGCCTGGCCGAAGTCAGCAATTTGATCATCGATCAGTGCGTCGAACAGGGCGTGCCGTTCGCGCGGGAGTACGGCGGACTTCTGGCCAATCGCTCGTTTGGCGGCGCGCAAGTTTCACGAACATTTTATGCTCGCGGCCAAACCGGCCAACAATTGTTGCTCGGCTGTTACCAAGCGCTTTGTCGCCAGATCGCCGCCGGCACGGTACAGATGTTTCCGCAAACCGAGATGCTCGACCTCGTGATTGTGGACGATCACGCCAAAGGAATTATTACGCGCGATTTGCGCACCGGTAAGATCGACAAGTATGCCGCGGACGCCGTGGTCCTCGCCACCGGTGGCTACGGAAACGTCTTCTATCTCTCGACCAACGCGCGCGGCTGCAATGTCACGGCCACTTATCGCGCCTACAAAAAGGGTGCGCTCTTTGCCAACCCATGTTTCACGCAAATCCATCCCACATGCATCCCGCAAAGCGGCGATTATCAATCGAAGCTCACGTTGATGTCCGAATCGTTGCGCAACGACGGACGGGTTTGGGTTCCGAAGCGCAAAGAAGATTGCGGCAAGTCGCCGAAAGAAATTCCGGAGGCGACGCGCGACTATTATCTCGAGCGGAAGTATCCGAGCTACGGAAACCTCGCGCCCCGCGACGTCTCATCGCGTAGCGCCAAGGAAGTCTGCGACGAAGGCCGCGGTGTCGGCCCGGGCGGGCGCGGTGTTTATCTCGATTTTGCCGAAGCGATCAAACGGCTCGGTGAAAACACGATTCGCGAGCGTTACGGAAATTTGTTCGAGATTTACGATAAGATCACCGGCGAAGACGCTTACCAGACGCCGATGCGAATTTATCCGGCGGTGCATTACACGATGGGCGGACTGTGGGTCGATTACAATTTGATGAGCAACATTCCCGGCCTGCACGTCATCGGCGAGGCAAACTTTTCCGATCACGGCGCGAACCGGCTCGGCGCTAGCGCGCTCATGCAAGGCCTGGCCGACGGCTACTTCGTTCTGCCTTACACACTCCCAAATTATCTCGCCGGTCAAACCGGCAAACGGCCGTCGGTCGATCACCCGGAATTCAAAAAAGCGGAGAGCGACGTGCGCGCCAAAATCGACCGGCTCCTCAGAGTGAATGGCAAACGCTCGCTCGATTCCATCCACCGCGAGCTCGGAACGCTTCTTTGGGACAAATGTGGAATGGCCCGGAATGCAACCGGCCTCCGCGAAGCGCTCGGCAAAATCCCCGAACTGCGCGAAGAATTTTGGAACAACGTGCGTGTCCCGGGCAACAGCGCAGACTTCAATCAATCGCTGGAGCGCGCCGGACGCGTCGCCGATTTCCTCGAGTTCGCCGAGCTGATGTGCCTCGACGCCCTCGAACGCGACGAATCGTGCGGTGGACATTTCCGCGAGGAACATCAAACGCCCGAAGGCGAAGCGCTGCGCGACGACGACAAGTTTGCCTCAGTCTTTGCCTGGGAATTTCAAGGCAACGGCCAGATCGCAGCGCCAAAATTACATCGCGAGCCGCTTCATTTCGAAACCGTGCACCTTACCCAGCGAAGTTATAAATGAATTTTAAATTGCGAATCTGGCGACAGAAAGACCGACAATCGAAGGGCAAGCTGGTCGATTACGAGGCGCGCGACATTTCGCCGGACGCTTCGCTGCTCGAGATGCTAGATATCGTGAACGAGGGCCTTTTGCTTAAAGGTGAAACGCCCATCGCGTTCGATTCCGATTGCCGTGAAGGCATTTGCGGCACCTGCTCGCTTAACGTCAACGGCGAAGCTCATGGTTGCGATCATCCCGGCGCGGTCTGCGAGCTTTACATGAGAAGATTTCGGGACGGCCAGAAGATCATCATCGAACCATTTCGCCTCCGATCGTTTCCCATCGTCAAAGATTTGGTGGTCGATCGCAGCGCGCTCGATCGGATCGTGCAAGCGGGCGGATTCATTTCCGCGCGCGCCGGTTCCGCGCCGGAGGCAAACTCGATTCTAATTCCGAAGCAGGATGCCGATCTTTCGATGGAAGCAGCCGCTTGCATCGGCTGTGGCGCGTGCGCGGCGGCGTGTCCCAACGCGTCCGCCATGCTTTTCACGGCTGCCAAAGTTTCGCATCTCTCGCTGTTGCCCCAGGGAAATCCCGAGCGCACGAGCCGTGTCTTGAAAATGGTAAACGCGATGGACGCGGAGGGTTTCGGCAACTGCACCAACACTTACGAATGCGAAGCGGTTTGCCCGGCGGAGATCAGCGCCAGCTTCATCGCGAAGCTGAATCGCGAATACATCCGTGCTAATTGGCACACGAGCGGGGCCGAATAGGCAGGGACGGCTCTCCGAGCCGTCCGTCGAATTTCGAGATCACCATTCGTAGCAGAGCGAGTCGGACGCCCCGGAGAGCCGTCCCTACCTAAACATCAGAGTGTCTCCGCAGCGAACGTCCAAAGACGCGGGTCTAACTCAGCACGTGCCCGCTTCGCCACAAGATCGACATCTACATTTGGATGCACCACAGCGAATACCGTCGACCCCGAGCCGGAAAGCAGCGCAGCGCCCACCTCCGGCTGTTTGAGCAACCACGTTTTCATTTGCGCGAGAAAGACAAATTTTTCGAATACCGGACGTTCCAAGCCGTTGACGAAACGATGTCCCCGAAATTCCTGCGCGGCGTAATTCACTCCGGGAATCTCCCGTGAATCCTCCCAGCGCTTGTAAGCGGAAGCGGTCGACACCACGAACTCCGGCTTCAATAACAAGATCGACAATTTGTCTCGTAGTTTTTCTGGAACCACGAGTTCGCCCCGTCCGCGACAAAGCGCAGCCGATTCGAAAAGAAAGAACGGAACATCCGATCCGATTTCCGCTGCAAGTTTCGCCAATGCTTCGCGCGGCAAATTCGTTTCGAAGAGCTGATTGAGCGCAAGCAATGTCGTCGCCGCATCGCTGCTCCCTCCACCCAAGCCGGCGCCGTGCGGGATCTTCTTTTTTAACTCGATCGAGGCGGACGGCTTCAATTTCGTGGCTTTGAAAAATGCGTTCGCCGAGCGCACCACGAGATTCTCTTCGCCTTGCGGAACCGAGGAATCGTCGCAGCGGAAATCAATCCCCTGCCCTGCTTTCTTGTCGATCGTTATCTCATCGCACAATGAGATCGGCGTGATGAAGCTTTCGATTTCGTGAAAACCATCGTCACGGCGGCTCAAAATCCTTAGCGAAAGATTGATCTTCGCCGGCGCGAAAACTTGCATAACTTGCAATTTGTTCAGCAAAACCGAAGAAGAACAGGATGAATTCTCGGTCCGACGCTCGCGACAAGATTATCGTCGCGCTTGATGTCCCGGCGAAAGCCGAGGCGCTCGACTTGGTTAAGCAACTCGCGCCGGAGATTTCATTCTTTAAAATCGGGCTCCAACTTTATACGGTGGCCGGGCCGGAAGCCGTCCGCGAAATACTAGCAACGGGCGCGAAAGTTTTTCTCGATCTAAAGTTGCACGACATCCCGAACACCGTGGCGCGCGCAGTGGAGTCTGCCGCTTCTCTCGGCGTGCAAATGCTTACGATTCATCTGAGCGGCGGCGAAGCGATGCTGCGCGCGGCGGCCACTGCGCGCCCGGCTAATATGTTGATCTTGGGCGTGACGGTGTTGACCAGTCTGACTGAAGAAGCGCTTCACCAAGTTGGAGTCTCGGAAAGAATCAACGACCACGTTCTGCGACTGGCCCGGCTCGGCCAAAAGGCCGGAATCGGCGGACTCGTGGCAAGTCCTTTTGAAGCGAGAACTTTGCGCGACGAATTTGGCGACAATATCAAAATCGTGACACCCGGCGTTCGTCCAAGTTGGTCGGACGCGGGCGATCAAAAACGGTTTATGACTCCGCGCGAAGCGTTCGACGCCGGCGCGGACTATTTGGTGATTGGCCGGCCGATCACCGCGCACGCGAATCCGCGCCAGGCGGTGGTAAAGGTTTTGGACGAGCTCGAGCGCTAACGAAGTTCACATGTCCCTCTTCGCCGCGCTGGAGGTTTATCACGACGGCATGCCGCGTTCGGCAGCGATGAACATGGCGATCGACGAGTCGCTGCTCGAATCCGCGAAAGTTCCGTCCCTTCGGTTTTATCGATGGGACCATGCCGCGCTTTCTTTCGGATATTTTGGGCGGTATGTCGACGTCGCGCCGCACCAATCGGAGCGAGACCTGGTGCGTCGCTGGACCGGCGGCGGGGTTGTGCTTCACGGCGACGATCTGACTTATTCGCTCGTCATCCCGGCGCACGATTCGTCCTTCGCCAATTCGTCGATGTCGATCTACGCCGCGATTCACGAAGGCATTCGATGCGCGCTCGTGGCCAGCGGGAAGCGTGCAGAGTTGGCAACTGTAGCCGGTGTCGTTGACACCGGCACCGCGGTCAGCGACCGCGGCTACAACGCCGGTCACTGCTTTGCAAACCCAGTTCGCGCAGATGTGCTGGTAAATGGGCAAAAGGTTGCCGGAGCGGCGCAGCGACGGACGCGGGCGGGTTTGTTGCAACAAGGCAGCATTCAACAGGTTGCGTTAACGGAAGATTTTGGTGACAAATTTGCCGCCCACATGACTGAAAACTGTAAACGCCGGAAATTAGGCGCGATTTTGATCGATCGGGCGGATCAAATCGCAAAAGAAAAATACGGAACGACCGCCTGGTTACACAGGCGTTAAGGCTTCGTTACAGTTGTAGCAGCGCTCGCCGCGGCGAGCGTCGCTACAACAGCAAGCAAAGATTTTTCGCCCCCTCCGAACGTGTTGCTTTGACAACCTGCAAGCCGTCCTTCATTCTCGCTTCGTGGAAGTTTTTGCACGCTCCGCGACAATCGCTCCTACTCACGGCCCGCTGGCGCGAGTAGCGCAACTCGTCCAGTCGCAGATGGAAGAGGTGGAAGCACGCATCGCGCAGCAAGCGGCCGCGTTCGATCCGGCGATTGAAGGCTATGTCTCTTATGCTATTGGCGGGCGCGGAAAACGTTTGCGACCGATTCTCGCGCTTCTGGCGGGCGGTGCGACTGGCAAACTCAATTCCGGCCATGTCGATCTTGCCGTCATCGTCGAGCTAATTCACGTCGCGACGCTCGTGCACGACGACATCATGGACGAAGCCGAACGGCGGCGCGGGCAACCGACGTTGAACGCGCGCTGGGGAAATTCGCTCAGTGTGTTGTTGGGCGATTGCCTTTTCGCGCACGCGCTAAATTTGTCGACGAATTTCGAAAACTCGGGGATCGGCCGGACCATTGCACGCACCGCGACGATGGTCTGCTCGGGCGAAATGATCCAGACCCAGCGCCGGTTCGATTTGAAACTTAGCGTCGAGGATTATTTGCGGATCGTGGAAATGAAAACCGGCTCGCTCTTCTCGGCCGCGGGCGAATTGGCGGCGACGATCAGCGAGGCTGATCCGAGTGTGATCGAAACGTTCAAGATTTTCGGGATGCAGATCGGCACCGCTTATCAGATTTACGACGATTGCCTCGACCTCGCTGGCAGCGAAAGCGTGACTGGCAAGACGCTCGGGACCGATTTGCGCAAAGGTAAGTTCACCCTGCCCGTTCTAATTTTTCTGCGATCCGCTTCGGAGTTCGAGCGGGAACGTTGTTGCCGATTGGTGCTCGAAGAAAAATGCGAAGAAATGACCGAGCTTTTGAAAAACGGCGCAACCAACGGCGCGCTGAATGAATCGATTTCGGCCGGCAGCGAACTGATTCGCAAAGCGCAAAACGCGCTCGAAAAAGCGGGTTCGAATCCATACGCGGACGCGCTTTTCTCGCTCGGCGATGCGTTGCGGGAAATGTTTGACCAATTGCGCGTCTGATCTTGAAAAACTTTTGCTAACGATTGTCGATCTAACGCGCATCCCCCCAATGCCGCAGCTAAAAATCCGCGAGATGCCGCCGGACGAGCGGCCGCGCGAAAAACTCGCCGCTCACGGCGCATCAGCCCTGACCGATCCGGAACTGATCGCCATTCTTCTGCGAACGGGAGTCGTCGGTGCAAACGCGGTGGAAGTAGCGCGTGAGTTGTTAAAGCAATTTGGATCGCTTGCCGGACTGGGCCGTTGCACGGTGGACGAACTGGCGAAGACTCGCGGGATCGGTTTCGCGAAAGCGGTGCAATTGGTCGCCGCGTTCGGACTTGGCCAGCGTCTTGCACGTGAAACGCTGTCGAAGCAAAAGATCGATTCGCCGGAACTGGTCAATGAGTTGCTCGGCCCGGAGATGCGTCGACTGCACAAAGAGTCGTTGCGCGTCATCCTGCTCGATACGCGTTATCACTTGATTCGCGTCGAGGAAGTGTCGATTGGCAGTGTTAACGAGAGTATCGCGCATCCGCGCGACGTATTTCGCCCCGCGGTCGTTTCCTCGGCTTACGCTGTCATCGTGGTGCACAATCATCCTTCCGGCGATTCGTCCCCGAGCCAGACCGATCACAGCCTGACCAGACGATTGGCGGAAGCGGCCGAACTTCTGCAAATCAAGCTGCTCGATCACATCATCATTGGCGCGCCGACCAAGGAAGGCGCCGGTTATTTCAGTTTTAAGGAGGCGGGCGTGCTGTGAAGATTCATTCAACTACGATTGTTGATTCTGCCGCGCAAATCGGCGCCGATGTTGAAATCGGACCGTACTCTGTGGTCGGACCTGACGTGAAGATCGGCGACAAAACGGTCGTTCGATCGCACGTCATCCTCGAAGGTGATGTGACCATCGGCACAGATAATTTCATCGGTCACGGTGCGATCATCGGAGGCGCTCCGCAGGATCTTGGCTTTTCGTCCGAAAGAAAAACCAGGATCGACATCGGCAACGAGAACGTGATTCGCGAATACTGCACGATTCATCGCGGTAGCCCGGAAGGAAGTGCGACCAAAATTGGCGACAAGAATTTTCTAATGGTCGGAGTTCACGTCGGGCACAACTGCGAGATCGGGAACAACGTGATCATTGCCAACAATTGCCTGCTCGCCGGTCACGTGATCGTGGACGACCAAGCATTCCTCGGTGGAGGATCCACCTTTCATCAACACATGCATGTCGGACGATTGGTGATGGTGCAAGGCAGCTCGGCTTTCGGGAAAGATTTGCCGCCGTTCACGATCGCAGCCGAACGCAATTCCATTTTCGGAATCAACGCCATCGGTCTAAAACGCGCCGGCTTCAGCGCGAAAGATCGCGATGAAATCAAGAATGCGTTCAAGCTGCTCTACACCAGCGGACTGAATCTTTCACAAGCCTTGGAGAAGGCGGCAACTATGAACCTCGGCGCGCCCGCGCGGGAATTTTTCGATTTTGTCGCGCGTGCAAAGAAGCGCGGAATTTGTCCTTATAAAGGTAACGGCGACAAAGAGCTGTCTATCTAAGAAAAGAAGTATTTGTGATCTTCGCTTGGTTAGTTGCCAGCGGCAGCAATTTTTTTCCGTATTTGGCTGTCAACACGGTCATTAGCGTGGAGAAAGGCCAGAGCTGCAGGCTCCGCACCGGAAGGTGGCAGATCAAATCGACCGAGAGGTATTACTTTTTGCTGTTGTGGATCGGTGATGTGGATTACCAAGAACGTGTTTGCTTCTTGAATTGAGAACTTGCTCTTCTGAACCTGCACTTGATGGGTCTTGGGGTCGAGCCAGGTCCTGAGTGTCACCTTTTCGGATGTGAATTCCGCCCAAGCGGGCTTTGGTTGCGTTTTTGTGTCGAGACGCACCAAATTGAGATCAAAATGACTTTTCCACTCCGTATTATGCCACCCGTCGGGCCCATGGAAATAGACCATAACTACTGGTTTGCCATCCGATCTAACGAGCCACATGGAAGTGAGTTCTGATGTAATCGGAAATCCGCCGCAGCCAGTAACCACATAATCCTCGTCCGGTTCGGACGCTGTGCTGTTGAACTGAACTGTTAGGCTAAGAACAAGAGCGAGAATCGCTGGGGGTTTCAGGGTAGCTCCTTTCGCACGTAAACAATAAATGAGGATTCTTGTTTCGACGCGAACATTTTTTGCCTCAAATTTTTGGTTGGGTTGACGCACCGCGCTGAACCGCGGACGCCGCAGCGCGGCATCCTTACCCATTGAGACCAAGTAGCGCGAGCATGCGGCCGGTTTTACCATTTTCGGCGCGATATGAGTAGTAAAGATCGGGGTGGCAGGCGGTGCAGACGCCGCTGTCGTGAATTTGTTTCACGCCTTGGGCGCGGCATTGCTCGACGATTTGCGACGCGAAATCTATTTCGTAA
>OBLT010002999.1_pt1 | contig 10355 bp, 9 predicted proteins | sample 1518721 | NCBI WGS metagenome assembly OBLT01 (sample SAMEA3539307, study PRJEB22396) | soil metagenome | biome: tundra; feature: field; material: soil | place: USA | collected 2010-05 | depth 0.15 m | reverse complement strand
GGCGTCTCCGGCATCTTTTCTAAACATTTTTGTGGTTGAATGGTTTGAGAGGTCCGAGATGGCTTTTGTGTGGTTCGTGGTTGGAACGCTCGTAGGCGCGGCGATCATGGGGCTGTGGATGCGGGCCCGCGTGGTAGAGCTTCAGACGGCCAGACAGGCGTCGGATGCCGCTGCGTCGAAGCTCGGCGAAACGTTCCAGTCGCTGGCGGACGCCGCTCTGCGGTCGAACCAGGGCGCGTTCCTGGACGCCGCCCGAGCGACCCTCGAAACCGTCCGGGCCGAAATGACCGGCGACCTGGCGCAGAAGCAGACCGCCATCGAGGGCGTCGTCAAGCCCCTCGGAGACAGCCTGCTCAAGTTGGAATCGCAAGTTCGCGAGCTGGACCGCGAGCGCCAGAAGATCTTCGGCAGCCTCGGCGAGCAGATTCACGCTCTGGCGAAGGAGACCGGCGCGCTCTCGACCGCCTTGCGATCGCCCCAGGCCCGCGGGCGATGGGGCGAAGTGACCTTACGCCGCGTCGCGGAGCTGGCGGGAATGGTGTCCCGCTGCGATTTCGTGGAGCAGGACACGCGCGAAACCGCGAACGGCCGAATCCGTCCCGACATGGTGGTGCGCCTACCCGGAGAACGCTGCCTGATTGTGGACGCCAAAGTGCCCTTGACGGCCTACCTTGAAGCGGTCACCGCCGCCGACGAGCCGCTGCGCCGGTCGGCAATGCAGCGCCATGCACAGCAGGTCGCCGAGCATGTGAAGCAGTTGAGTACGAAACAGTACTGGGCGCAGTTTCAGCCTTCGCCCGAGATGGTGGTTCTGTTCCTGCCGGGCGATCACTTCCTGAGCGCGGCGCTCGAATCGAAGCCGGACTTGGTGGAGGACGCGGTCGAAAAGCGCGTCCTGATTGCGACGCCCGTCACGCTGATTGCGATCCTGAAGGGCATCGCTTACGGGTGGAACCAGGCGAAGCTCGCGGAAAACGCGGTCGAGATTCGCGAGATCGCCTCCCAACTGCACGAGCGTCTGGAGGCGGTTTGGGGGCACTACGCCGAGACGGGACGGCAACTGGAGAAGGCGGTGACTTGTTACAACCGCTCCGTCGGATCGTGGGACACGCGGCTGCTGCCGGCGGTGCGGAGGATGCAGGAGCTCGGCGTCAAGCCGGGTGCGGCGGAGTGCGAGATGGAGCCGATCGACGTATTGCCGCGTGTACCGCGCCCGATCGCTGTCGAATCGACGTTCTCACAACTGCGCAGTTGAAGCGCTCTGCCGTCATTTCTTGCCGGCGGGCGCTTGTCACTGCAGCGACATTTTGACAACCTGGAAATCGAACCGCTCCGGCGGCAGGCACGAGATAGGCGCTGGCGTCATGTGAACCCACTTCTGAAATGCGCTGGAACCGACGGTCGAGTTCAAGTAGAACAGAAACTGGTTCGTGCAGCACGAAATGGGTGGCGGCTGCCGGAAGGCGAGCCGCAAGCCTACGGCTTCTCCCAGCGACACGCCATCGGTATCCACAGCTTTGTCCGCGAGTAGCTGCACGAAGCTGCTGCGGCCCGCGTGCGGCCACACATTGGCGTGGAGCAGGTTCCGTAATTCCAGCCGGGTTTCAAAGGTCGTTTCGCATTGGCGTATCCATTCCAGGATGGAATCCCCCCATTTCCAGTGCGTGACGAGGGTGAGGTATTGATCCACCAGGTTGATGGCGAGGTCCATCTTGCGGCGGCTCAGGTCGAGATCGGGCATAGTGACGACGGCATCGTTGATGATATCCTCGGAGTCCACCATATCGGCGGCCATTTGCATCACCCGATCGAGCCTCTTCATCTTCCGGTCCGCGCTGACCAGCAACGGCGGTAGCTCGTGCGTCTTCCCGCCCGGCACCTCCACGAACTTGCGATCACCGACGATGTCCATAACCGCCTCTCTTATCAAATCGGCGAAAACGCCGAAAAACTTAGTCTCCTGAACAATCCGACGCCCGCTGCTCCGTGCACGTTACAGAGCGCCCCAATGGTTACAACAGGTTAATGTGCCGCGCCGTTCAGATTAGAACAATTCTGCCTGAGTTTGTACCAGACGTAAAGAGGAAAGTTATCGGTCGGCACGTTTAGCAGCAGGCCGCTCCGACTGCTGGCAGCGCGGGCGCGGCAAGAAACGCTACGCCGCCGAACTTCACTCCTAAACAGAGGAGGTTGTGGAGGACTCTAATGATCAAGAACTTGGCGCTGTGGTGGTGCCGTCATTTCCACAAGGGGATCTTTCGGCCCAATCGCGGCCATTATCGTTGCTCCGTATGCCTGAGAACCTGGGACGTCCCTTGGGATCGGGCGCCGGCTCCTGGGATGCCGCAAGGATATCGAGGCGCGGTCGGCGCGATACGAACTGCCTGATCGCCCGGCCAAGGCCCTGTGGGGCGGCTTGGAAGGCTGCCACGGCGGCGCCAACCTGCCCCACTACCCGGGAACGCGATCCTGTCGCCGGATTCTCTTACACTGAAGGAACGTGGAAGAGGAAGTCTTAGGCAAGGCGTACGACGCCCGCATCATGCGCCGGCTTCTGGCTTACATGAAGCCATACCGCCGCACAGTGCTCGTCTCGCTGCTCCTGCTGCTGTTCAACTCTCTGCTCCAGATCCTCGGGCCGCTGCTCACGAAACTTGCCGTCGACCGCTATATTGCGCCATCTCGATCCCACTCTCTCCCCCTGCTCGACCGACTGTTGCCGGCCGACCCCTGGATCGGCATCGCCGCCATCTCCTTCGTCTACCTGCTCGCCGTAATTGGCGCCTTCCTCTGCGATTTCGGTGAAACCTACCTGATGCAGTGGACCGGCCAGAAGGCCATGTTCGACCTGCGCCGCGATTTGATGGCGCACCTGCAGAAGCTCGACATCGCCTATTACGACAGCAATCCCGTCGGGCGCCTCGTCACGCGCGTCACCACCGACGTCGACACCCTAAACGAGTTGTTCACCTCCGGGTTGGTAATGATCGTCGGCGACGTGCTCATGTTGAGCTTCGTCACCATCGCGATGTTCCGCCTGAGCCCCGCCATGACCGGCCTGCTGCTCGCCGTGATGCCACTGGTGATCCTGGTGACCGTGGTCTTCCGCCGCACGGTGCAGCAGAGTTACCGCCGCATCCGTGTCGCGATCGCCCGCATCAACGCCTACCTCCAGGAGCACGTCAACGGGATCGCCGTCCTGCAGCTTTTCAATCGCGAGTCGAAGAGTCTCCGCGAGTTCGACCGCATCAATCGCGACCACATGGACGCCTACAAGGACTCCATCACGGCCTACGGCTGGTTCTACCCGATCGTCGAGTTCCTGGGCATGCTGGCGATCGCCGCTCTGCTTGCCTACGGCGGCTTCCGCGTCCCCGGCGGCGCGCTATCGCTGGGTACCCTGGTCGCGTTCTTCCAATACGGCCTTCGTTTTTTCCGCCCCATCCAGGACCTCAGCGAGAAATACAACATCATGCAGGCGGCAACCGCGGCCGCGGAACGCATCTTCAAGCTGCTCGACACGACGGCCCGGATTCGAACGCCGGGCCATCCTTCGCCGTTCCCCAGCGCCCCCGCTCCAATCGAATTCCAATCCGTCTGGTTCGCCTACAAGGACGACGACTGGGTGTTGCGCGACGTCAGCTTCCGCATCGAACCCGGGGAAACGATCGCGGTGGTGGGACACACCGGCGCGGGCAAAACCACGCTGGCCAATCTGCTGCTTCGCTTTTACGACGTCCAGCGCGGCAGCATTCGCATCGGAGGCATCGATCTGCGCGAGTTCGATATCACCGGGCTGCGGCGCAACTTCGGCGTGGTTCTGCAGGACCCGCATCTCTTTACGGGCACCATCGAATCCAACATCCGCCTCGGCACCGAGGGCATCACCGGCGAAGAGCTGGAGCGCTCGGCCGAGCGTGTCAACCTGCTCGATTTCATCGAACGGCTGCCCGAGGGCTTCGACCAACCTGTCCGCGAGCGCGGCGCCGGATTCTCCACGGGGCAGAAGCAGCTCATCAGCTTCGCCCGCGCGCTGGCTCATAACCCCCGCGTTCTCATCCTCGATGAAGCGACTTCGAGCGTCGACACCGAAACGGAGCTGCGCGTCCGCGAAGCGCTGAACAACATGGTGGAAGGCCGTACTTCGATCGTCATCGCCCACCGGCTATCGACCATCCAGCGCGCCGATCGCATTCTGGTGATGCACAAAGGCCAGTTGCGCGAGATGGGAACGCACCAGGAGCTCTTGGCCGCTCGTGGGATCTACTGGAAGCTCTACCAACTGCAGTACAAGGAACAAGAGATCGCCAGCCGCTAAAGACGATCCCTTGCCGAGCCGTTGCCCCTAGTGATGCACCGGATGCCGCACGGGAGGCCTCACCGGACCGGCCGGCGCCCCCTTCCATCCCGTGATCTTCGCTTTCTCCACGTCGAAGGTCACCATATAAGGACTGGCGGTATAAGCGGTCGCAGTGCCTTGGAAGCCGATCTCGGCACCAGGCTCCATCTTGCCAACCAGCGGCACATCCAGCTTCAGCGTGACGTCCGCCGTCTTTCCATCTTCGATGGAAAGTATGAGCTCCTTCGGCCGGATCGCCGGCTTCGCCTCGATCAGCTTGCCTTTGAATTCCGTGACTCCCCCGACCCCGGCGGGCAAGCCCGCGCCCTTCATGCTCTTCTCGAAATAGGTTGCGCCATCTGGCGAGGTCAATTCCGTCTTGATCCTGACCCACAACGCGAGCATCGGGTTGTTCTTGCGGAATTCCTCTTCCTTCTGCGCCTTATCCGCGGCCTCCTTGGCCGCCATTTCCGACTTGCTCGGGATCTTGAATCCGTCCGGCGGCAGCGCGGTCGTCTTAGCAAGGCTTTCCACAGCTTCTAAACCTTCAGCGCTGCCGTGGAACCGGCTGTAAAGGGCTTCGAAGTCGGCCTTATTCTTCGGCCGTACCTTCTCGTCCAGCGCTCCCGGCCCGTCATACATCGCCGAGCGAGCAAACGAAAAGAGCGCTTGTGACGACTTCACGGCCGGCCGTTGGCTGGCAATACTCATGTAGAGCCAGAAAGAAACCTGCCCCTGGTTCGGATCCTGCTGCAGACTCTTGGTGAACTCCCCTTCCGCCTTCGGGTAGTCCTTTTGCTGCAAGGCGACGTAGCCTGGAATGTTCAGCGCCATGCTTTGCACCTGTTTCTTGGCTGTGGCCCAGTCGGCGTCGCTCACGTCGGCGGGTTTATAAGCGAACAGCCCGTCCAGGTTCGACATCACGGCACTCGCGGATTTCACAGCCAGCGCCAACTGCTGCGCGTCCTGAGTCGAATACGCGGCTGTCAGCGCCTGCGAGTAGGTTTGCAGATAGGCCTGTTGCCGGACATCCTCATAATCGGTGCTGGGAAACTTCTGCTTCCAGGCATCGAGGAGATCCAGGCGCTTGCCCGGCTGGGTCTCCTTGGAAGCGGCTTCGTACATGGGGTATTCGCCGTCTTTCCAAGCCTTGGTTGGGGCCGGCGGCTGCGCAATGGCAACTTGCGTGATCAAGCTTGCGCTGAAAACGGCGGCAAGCATCAAAGAACAACTTCGTACGCTAACGAGCACTTCGGACCTCCAGAGGATGATTCGAACGCCGCGCTGCCCCTCGCATGCCGCCGCGCCGAGATATGGCCTGAAAGCGGAGTATACCGAATTGTAAGCCCGCCCGCAATCGGCACACTGTAAATTCTGTAATGTCGGGGCCGGAGGAACCCTTTCACCCGCGCCCACCGGTTTCAACCCGGCTCAGGCCGGCTGGTACCAGTTGCAAACCACTCCCTTACAGTCGTGGCTCGGAAACGCCTTACTGAGCCGCGACCGTAAGGGAGCGGTCGTGACGAACTTCGACCATCAACGCTTGGTCTTCTCTTCTTCCACCGATGCCCGCGTGATCACCGTGAGCTGGAGCGACTCCTTGGAGCCTTCCGAGAGCTTCAGCTTCTTTCCCAGGCTGTCGAACGGCTTGCGAAATTCTTCGTCCTCCGCCGCGCCCGCCTCAATGTCCTCCCACGCGAACACGGTGTACTCGGCCGGCACGATCCCGCGCATCCTGATGCTTCCGTTTTGGTCCGCGGAGCCTGTCTGGGATAGATCCGTGCGAGCCTTGGGGTCCTTCGGAACCAGCGTGACGATGGCGCCCGGCACCGGGTCGCCCTTCTCGTTGCGCACCACACCGTTCAATTCAGCGGCCGGCGCACCGATCACCAGGTCGAGGTTTCCAGCGGCGCCCTGCCGCAGGTCGATCCCCGACTCCAGCGCATCGCGATCTCCGAATCGTGCGCTCTTGAGGTAGGTGCCCGCCGGCAGGCCGGCGACCACCAGCTTGTACTTGTCCGGATTCACACGCTTGAGCAGCCCCTTGCCGTCCTTTCCGAGCTGTACCGTCGAGAGTGATGCCATGGGGTTTTCATCAATGCTCAAGACGATCCGCACATTGTTCAAGTCCGTGGCCGGGTTCGTCTTCTGCGCGGCGGCGGCCTTGGGATCGCTCGTGTCGTTCGCCTTACCCTCGTCCGCCGGCGGTGGCGCCCCTTCGATCTTTGCCGTGACCGGGATCTCGAACCCCGCTCCGAGCGAAATCACCATTTCCTCTATGTCCTGGTCGGTCACGTCGAGCGATGTCATTAGCATCATCAGGTCGGCGGGATTCGTCGATATGGCGAGTACGCTATACCCCCCTGCCGGGACGTTGCGGAGTTCAAACGCACCCTTGTCGCCCTGTACCATGTACATGCTTACCGGCATGGTGGACATCCCCCCGGCTTCACGGCGGAAGACCATGATCATCGCGGGACTCAACGGTGTCCCGGTGGCCGCGTTCATGACCTTGCCGCTCACACGGAACACACGCGTCTTTCGTAAACGAATATCGATTCCGCGCACCTCCGCCCCAGGACCAACCTCCACCGCCGAGGCGGTCGAGGGATCGGCGGCATTCGGATAGTAGGTGGGTATGAACCCTTCGGTCGCGCCTTTGGTTGCCGCGCGTTCCGTCCCGGACTGAATGTCGGCGATCTTTTGCGGCGAAACGGCAACGTAGTAGCGGCCAGGTGAGAGATTGGGCGCCCGGAATTCGCCCAGGTCATTGGACATGATCAGCGTATTCGCCGTAGTGATCAGACGCTTCTTCCCCATCAGGTACATATACTGCTGTACCTGGATCGAAACGCCGGACACGGGCTCGCCTTCGTCGTCTAGTACGCGTCCTGCGATGACTCCTTGCGGCGTCAGCTTGAACACCAGGTCCTTGAGCTCTTGCGAGGCCTTCAATTCGAGTGTGGTCCCCGGCCCCGTTGGCCGCTTGGCGCCGTAGTTCTGCTTTACGAACCCCTGCCGTTCGGCGGCAAGCGTATAGCGGCCCGGATCGACATTCTCGATCGCGAACTTGCCGGCATTGTCGCTGACGGCTTTCAGGGTCGTCCCGCCGCTTTCGGGCTGTAGCGCAAGGTTCGCCTTGCGCACCGGCTCACCGGTGACAAGGTTGAGCACCTGACCCTGCAGCGTGGCCTGCTTTTTCGCCTTCTCGTCCGCTGTTTGACCGAGCGGCTGCGCCACCGCCGCGAGCCCCGCGGCAGCTAGCAGTAGCATTGAGCGCAACATCGCCTGCATCGTTCTTCTTCCTCCCGTGGCCATTCCACCGGATAGCGGTTGGCTGTTTCAAATCTACGATTCTAATGTTACCGAATTGTTACCGCGTCATCTTCTTTTGTCCGGCTGGGAAGGGCTGTGCGCCTTGACCGAACTGCGGCTCGAGACGAAGGCAGCTTAACCGGATATTACTCCAGGCGCCCCAGAAACTCCTCTGTTCTCTCGGCCTCGTGAGGACGCATTCCCATGTGAACCTCGGTGATGTTGATCGAGCGGCAGGCGAGCAGGCAGGTCGTGGCCATTCTAAGTGGCTTTGCGGTGCTGCTCGATCTTCTCGAAGCGCTTCTCGGATTCCCGACGGATGTTCCGAACCCACTGGGCCGATCCCTGGGCTAGCTCGGGATGATCCTCTGGTTTCCATGCCCCTTTCACGGCGCGTAGTGCGTCGCGCTGGCGATTCAGCTTGATCTCGCGCTTAGCGAGATCGACCAGAAAGGCGGTACGCTTGCCGTGGCTGACGATCTTGTCGATCTCAGCGATCACCTCCTGAGGGTATGGCACATGATTCGTTGACGTGGCATTTGCTCTACACCTCTATCGCAACACGGCGAGATACCGGGCTGCACCACCATACGTTATACCACCCGATGCCCAGCCCCAGCCAGCGCCCGCACCGCGCTTTCGACGTCCTTTCCCTTCACCATGATGTAATCCGTTTCGTATGTCGAGATCGCGAAGATACTCACTCCGGCTTCGGCGAGCGGCACGGCAACCGATGCCAGGATTCCAACGAGCGCGAAATCCAGCGGGCCTTCGATCTTGAACGCGCGCCATCCCCTTTCGCACTGGACACCCTGCGGGACGGCGCTCTCGGCGCACACTACCGATAGCTCATCGGCCGTGTGTGTGATGGAGCTGAAGCCGCCGCTGTTCCAGGCCCACTCCGGAGCCTCGACGCCCGGCGCCATGCGGCACACTGCCAGCCGATCGTTCAGCAGACTCAGAACCACAGGCTATTGGGGTGGACCAGGCGGAGCGCTCTTGGCCGCTTTGGCCCGCGAGCCCGTCTTAGCCTGCTTAGCCCGATTCTTGTAATAGTGCCTCTGCGCCGCCAGTGATCCGACGAATGCTCCCACGAATCCCGCGGTCTGCGAAACCACGGGCGCGAGGTTCGCTTTGTCGACGCCCAATGACACCGCGCAGAAACCGAGCAGGCTCGCCCCAGCGATCTTCGAGATGCGGGAAATCTTCATTGGCCGCTTACGCAACGGTACGCTCTCTCTCCATCATCCCACGACTTAGCCCGTTCGGGCTCCTTGAGTGGCGGCAGGGTAGACATAGTATCCTAGTAAATTAGGCCCCAATGCGTTTCAAAATCACTGTGCCGCTGACGATCGCAATGCTGGCGGGCGGGACGCTGTATCTGTTGCACGGCAAGCAGGACGTGTCGCAACAGGCCAAGACGCCGGGATTCAAAGTGGCGAAAGTGTCTACGGGAACCATTACCCGCACCATCCGCCTGACGGGCCAAACGTCCGCCCGAAAATACGCGAACATCAGCGCGCCCATACCGCGTGGCGGAGAAGGTGGCAGAGCTTCGCTCATCCTCCTCAGGCTGGTTAAGGCCGGCTCCAGGGTCAAGAAGGGCGACGAGGTCGCCGCCATCGACGCGCAATCCACGCTGGACCACATCGACGATGTCATGGACACCGTCAAGCAGGCCGAGTCCGATGTGCTGAAGCGGAAAGCCGAGCAGGCCATCCAATGGGAGACGCTGCAGCAGACGCTGCGCCAGGCGAAGGCCGATATGGACAAGGCGCGGCTGGACGCCAAGCCCGCGGGCATCCTCACGCCGATCGAGCGCGAGCTGCTGGAGTTGAACGTCCAGCAAACCGAGGCGCGCTACAAGGAACTGCAAAAGAACACCTCGGAACAGCAAGCGTCGTTCGCCGCGGAGCTTCGAATTCTTGAGATCACCGCGATACGTCAACGCCGGCATATGGAGCGTCACCAGCGCGATGTCGTGAAATTCACGATGAACTCCCCGATGGACGGGCTCGCCGTGATGCAGCCCATCTTCCGCGGCGGCGATTTTGGCCAAGTGGATCAAGGCGATCAGCTCGGGCCGGGCCAGTTGTTCATGAAGGTGGTGGACCCCCTGAGCATGCAGTTGGAGGCCAAGGCGAACCAGGTGGAGACCAGCGAGCTGCGCATCGGCCAGAGCGTCACGATTCGTCTCGATGCCTTCCCCGGACTCGAATTCCCGGGCGCCGTGTACAGCATCGGCGCGCTCGCCACGGGAAGCTGGATGCAAAACTACTACATTCGCCTGATCCCCGTGAACATCGGCATCAAGGGTTCCGATGGGCGTCTGATCCCCGACTTGTCGGCATCGGGCGACGTGGTGGTCGAGAAGCAGGATAACGTTCTGTTGATCCCCTTCAGCGCCGTTCGCGACAGAACGGGGAATCCGACGGTCCAGGTTCGCGACGGTGACAAGTTCGTCGACCGCGCGGTAACGCTAGGCATCCACAATGAAGCGCAGATCGCCGTACTTTCGGGCCTGAAGGCTGGCGACGAAGTCCGCATAAACTGAACTGTCAAGCGTTCAGCGGGGGTCGTTGTTGGCAAATTGTTGGATCGGATGAAAGCGTCTACTTTGTCTTCATAACACGGTAGATTCTTGGGCCGCGATTCGTAGACAGAACTACTTCAACATTGCTATGCCATGTAACATTGTTAC
>OBLT010002998.1_pt1 | contig 10358 bp, 8 predicted proteins | sample 1518721 | NCBI WGS metagenome assembly OBLT01 (sample SAMEA3539307, study PRJEB22396) | soil metagenome | biome: tundra; feature: field; material: soil | place: USA | collected 2010-05 | depth 0.15 m | reverse complement strand
CAGGTAAGCGCGGAGATAGGGATGGGTATTCATAACTTCCTCCTTGTCGGCGAGCGATCGTGCCCGCCAGTTTACAGGCAGTAAAAAAGCACGGGGATCGACGCCGGAAACGCGGCGGCGAACACAACAAGTGCAGCAAGCAGTGCCCAATCGAGCGACGCCCAGGAAATCAAGAAGGTCGCCGCGGGCCTGGCATGGAGCCGTTGCAGCATGGCGGCCCACAAGTCGCGGTCTGGCTCAGGGTCGCCTTCTACCCGCGGCAGAGCCTGTTGCAAGAGTTGCTTCATCCGGTCCTCATCGTTTGCATTCATGGTGTGATCCCCTGTTTTTGAAGGTCCTTTCTCAGCAATCGAAGCGCGCGAAAGACACGCAGCTTGACGGCTGAGACTGAGATACCAAGCGCATCGGCCACGTCCTTGCCCGTTCGCTCCTCGACGACCAAAAGGATCGCCGCAATGCGCAGCTTAGGCGGCAGACGCTGAAAGGCCTGGGCGGTCTTGCTGCGAAGCTCCGCGCTGATCGCTGGGTCGGCGGCCGCCCGGGCTGGAAAATCCGCGTGCAACTCAGTCTCCGGCCGAACGGTCCTCAACCAATCGAGCGCTGCATGTGTGGCGATGCGCCGCGCCCATCCCTCAAAGCCATGCGAGGGCTCGAAGCGGGCGTGAGCCCGGTGAATGCGCCAGAATGTTTCCACTGTCAGGTCCTCCGCCGTTGCCGAATTTCGGACAATGCGCAGAATCCAGCCGTAAACCGCACGCTGGTGCAAGCGGAAGAGTGTCTCGAAGGCGGCCACGCTGCCTCGCCGAAACTCATTCAGGACATCGCTCGGTTCGTTCTGCATCCGTCCTTCCCTTCCTATCAATGCTTACGGGTGTGGAAGAAGAAAGGTTACATCCTTTGAGGGCACAAGTTTCCCATGCAACCGTCGGCTCCTGCTTGACGCTTGCCCGCAGCGGCAAAGGCGCCGAATCGAAATAAAGCGATTTTTCATTGCAAGGAGATCGATTCTCAAGCCAGCTTGACAGTGCCTTCCCACGGCCTTTAACGTTGGCATCCGGAGGGCCGGTCAGCATTTCAGTGTGACTTGGAATCTTGAACGATTCACCCCGCCAATGAGGGATAGGATGAAGAGCCTGAAAATATGGATGGTAGCGGTTGCGTTGATGGGTTGCGGGATGACCTTTGTAGCCAAGGCACAGAGTGCCGAGAAGCCCGCGGACGCAAAGTCCGCATATTTGGACCCCAGCTTGACTGCGGAGCAGCGGGCAGCGGATCTCGTTGGCCGAATGACCCTCGAGGAGAAGGGTACCCAGTTGTTGAACCAGGCGCGCGCCATTCCTCGGCTCAATATCCCGGCCTACGATTGGTGGAGTGAGGCGCTGCATGGCGTCGCCGTCAATGGCACCACCGAGTTTCCTGAGCCAATAGGTTTGGGGGCGACGTTCGACACACCGTCCGTTCATGAAATGGCCGTGGCCATCAGCATCGAGGGCCGCATCAAGCATGTGCAGGATGTACGCGCGGGGCACAGCAACATCTTTGAGGGGCTGGACTTCTGGTCGCCCAACATCAACATCTTCCGCGATCCGCGTTGGGGACGCGGCCAGGAGACCTACGGCGAAGATCCTTTTCTGACTGCCCGAATGGGCGTGGCCTTCGTGACCGGGATGCAGGGCGACGATCCGCACTACTACCGCGTGATCTCGACGCCCAAGCACTTTGCCGTCCACAGCGGGCCGGAATCGACCCGGCACATGGCCGACGTGACGGTGAGCAAGCATGATGAAGTAGACACTTATCTGCCCGCTTTCCGTGCAGCCGTGACAGAGGGCAACGCCGATTCAGTGATGTGTGCCTACAACAGCATCAACGGGCAGCCGGCGTGCGCCAACGAGTTTTTGCTCCAGGATCAGCTTCGCGGCAAGTGGGGATTCAAGGGCTACGTGGTGTCGGACTGCGGAGCGGTGGTCGACATTTTCAGCGGCCACCACTTCAAGCCAACGCAACCTGAGGCCTCAGCGATCAGCTTGCAGCATGGCATGGACAACGAGTGCGGCGACTTCTTTGCCAAGGTGAATGACGATCACGATTACAGGCCTTACCTGGATGCAGTGAAGCAAGGGTTCCTGAAAGAGGGCGAGATCGACGTTGCGCTGACGCGGCTGTTCACGGCGAGGATGAAGCTGGGCATGTTCGATCCGCCGGAGATGGTGCCGTATTCGAAGATCGACGAGAGGGAGCTGGATAGCGCCGCGCATCGTGAACTTGCCCGCAAGCTTGCCAACGAGGCGATGGTGCTGTTGAAGAACGATGGCACGCTCCCACTGAAGACCTGGGGCGTGAAAATCGCGGTGGTTGGTCCGCTGGCGAATCAGACACGCGTGCTGCTGGGGAATTACACGGGCATTCCCAACCACACGGTTTCGATACTGGAGGGCATTCGCAATGAGTTTCCCGATGCCCAAATCACTTACGTACCGGGTACGCAGTTCCTGAGCAACGACGGCAGTCCGATTCCCGCAGAATTGCTGACGACAGACGGCAAACCGGGCGTGAAGGTGGAGTATTCGACTGGTACGATCGGGACTAAGCCGACTCCGCTGGCCACCCGCACTGAAGCCAACATCAACCTCTCGGCTGAGACGCTGCCGTCGGAGGCGCTAGGCAAGCCGAATCTCGGCGTGCGCTGGACCGCGACTCTGACCCCTACGGAAACAGGGGACTACAAGATGGGGATGCTCGGCCAGGGATTTACGCGGGTGTTGGTCGATGACAAAATTGTGGCGACCTCGCGGATGACAAACGAGTCGGAGGCGAAGCTGGGCAAAGTTCACCTTGAAAAGGGCAAAGCCTACGCGCTGCGCGTGGAATACGCGGGACCGGATAGCACGAATACAGTGGCACGGTTGATTTGGGCCAAGGTTGATCTAACCCCGTCGCCGGAAGCGGTTGCCTCGGCAAAGAAGGCTGATGTTGTGATTGCCGTTGTTGGCATTACCAGCGAGCTTGAAGGCGAAGAGATGCAGGTCAACGAGGAGGGCTTCAAAGGCGGCGACCGCATCAGCATCGACCTGCCCAAGCCCGAACAGGCACTACTTGAGGCTGTTGCCGCTGCACGCAAGCCCATGGTGGTGGTGCTCACCAACGGAAGCGCGCTGGCGGTGAACTGGGCCAAGGACCACGCCAACGCCATTCTCGAGGCGTGGTATCCCGGCGAGGAAGGCGGCACGGCTGTGGCGCAAACGCTCTCAGGCCGCAACAACCCCGGAGGCCGGCTGCCCGTCACGTTCTACAAGGACGTGAGCCAATTGCCGGCGTTCGAAGACTATTCGATGAAGAACCGCACATACCGCTACTTTGAAGGGACACCGCTCTATCCATTCGGTTATGGCATGAGTTACACCACCTTCACGTATGGGGGGCTCACGGGTCCAAACAACACGATACCGGCGGGCACCACGGTGACCGTTGAGGCCACTGTTACCAATACCGGCCAAAAGCCAGGCGACGTGGTGGCGCAACTCTATCTCGAGTTCCCTGACGTTCCCGGCGCGCCAATGCGGGCGCTGCGTGGATTCCAGCGAGTTCACCTGGAAGCAGGCGCCTCGCAAAAGGTTCGCTTTGAGCTGAGCCCGCGAGACATGAGCATGGTGAGTGCGGCTGGAGAACCGATGGTTGCCGAGGGCGAATACTCAGTTTCGGTTGGCTCCGGACAGCCCCATACCGGCATACCGGTGCTGACGCGAACCTTCAAAGTGAAGGGCAATCTCACGTTGCCGGAATAGCGACAAGTGGGTCAATTGCACGAAAGGGCGTTCGCCGCGGCGAACGCCCTTTCTGCTTGTGAGGAAGAGCAAATGAAATCGCGAAGGGATGCGTCAGCAGATTTACAAATCATTTGGGGGCGGGAACACTTCTTCACGATTCGGTGTCTACACATATCACAGTGGTTCTGATGGGGATGAGCGGAATGCCGTGAGCCCCGTTCCACGCGCCTGATGGGTGCGGAGAGCGGACAAGCTCTCTGCGCCTTTGCAAGGCTTCCTGAGTCCCGGCCGGAGCGGCTGAATCGCTTTCACGGGAGGGAGGCCATGTTTGAAGACTCCACGTTCGAATCGAATGGCAGGATCCACACGCGCAGCCGCTTTTGGATGGTCGCGACCCTCATCTTGAATGGGTCAATCCTGGTTGCGCTGATCCTGATTCCGCTCATCTATCCTGAGGCCCTGCCGCGCCAGGCGCTTGCCTTCCTGATGACGGCGCCGCAGACGCCAGCACCGCCTCAACCGCCGACGCAACAGACTGCGCAGCCCACTCGGTCTGTGTCGGAGATCCAGGGTACACGCATCATGGCGCCGCCGCGGATTCCGACACACATCTTCATACCGAGCGGCAGGGAACCCGCTGCGATTGGTAATGTGGCGAACTGGAATCCCGATGGCGGGGATGGCGGCAACCCAAGCAAGATCTTTCAAGGACCCAGCGTCAGGCCAGTCGTGCGCGCTGAGGCGAAAGGCCCGATGCGCGTTTCGTCCGGAGTGGTGGAGGCAATGGCGCTGCGGAAGACGTCACCTGTGTATCCTGCGATTGCCCGGGCGGCGGGAATTCAAGGCACTGTGACGCTGCAGGCCACGATCGCGACGGACGGAACCATTGAGAATCTGCGCGTGGCGGGCGGCCCGCTCATGCTGCAACAGGCAGCAATCGATGCAGTGAACAGCTGGCGGTACCGTCCTTACCTGCTGGATGGCGCACCAGTGGAGGTGGAGACGACGGTGAATGTGATCTTCAGCCTTGGGCGGTGATGACCTGATTTCGATCTCACCGTCGCACTTCGCCCTTGTGGACGTGTAATCTCCCAGGTCTCTACGCCGCGGCGGACGAGACCTGGGGCACCCGCATTCAATCCTTCCAGTCGACTGGCGCGGTTGGCGCTTGATCGGCGACAATCTCATCTGCCATGAAAAAGCAAACTCGCCGAGACTTCCTCAAGACCGCTTCCGCCGTAACGCTTGCCTCCGTTGCATCGCGCGGATTTGCTGCTTCGCCAAAGCAGCGTGTCTTTATTGCGTCAGGAACGCCGGACGGAATTCTGGCCTATGACTGGGACCCAATCAAGGGGGAGTTGACGCCCGCGGGAGTTGCTGCGAAGGTTCCCAGCGTGGCGTGGGCCACTGCGGCGACTCTCTCGCCAGACAAGAATTACCTCTTCGCCGCGTCAGAGGTGAATTCGTTCAACGGCAAGCCAACCGGCGCGGTAGCCAGCTTTCGCATTTCGAATGGAGAGCTGCAGCTAATATCCGAACAGAATTCAGCCGGTGTTGGTACTTGCTACGTGGCTGTTGATCACACCGGGAAGGTACTGATCTCGGCTGACTATGGGGGCGGTAGCGCGGCGAGCTTTTTGATTGATGCTTCTGGCAGCCTGAGCCCGCTGGTGTGGACAGAGCACTACAGAGTGCACGGCCCCAACACCGATCGGCAACAGAGCGCACATGCGCACTTTGCTTCGTTCTCGCCGGACAACCGTTTCGCATACATCAACGATTTGGGCGGCGACATGATTCACATCTACCAACTGAATGCGGCCACAGCGATGCTGACGCCTGCGGGAACGTTTCACTCCAAAGCCGGAGCGGGCCCGCGCACGCTGCACTTCCATCCGAACGGGCACACTGCTTACAGCGTGAATGAACTGGACTCCACGGTGGATGTTCTGGAATGGAGCAAGGCAGACGGGAGCCTGACCCTGGTGACTCGCATCGACCTGCTGCCAGAGGGCTATCACGGCATGACGCGCGCATGCGACACAGTGATCTCAAAGGATGGACGATTCGTTTACTTCGCCAATCGCGATAACGATTTTCTTTACAGCTTCAAAGCCAACCCGATGACCGGGGCATTGACGCCGATTGGCCGCTCGAACTGCGGCGGAAAGATTCCGCGCAACTTTGTGCTGGATCCGACGGAGCGCTGGATGCTGGTGGCGAACCAGGACTCGAACCTGATCAGCGTGTTTGCGCGCAACCCCGAAACTGGTGTACTGGCCGAAGAAGGCAAAAGCTTTGCGGCGGCCACGCCGATGCGGATTCTTTTCTTGTGGGAAGCTGATGCTGCAAAAGGAAAGGTCTAGGCGCCCAGCAAGGCTGGACTGCCAATTGGGTAGCCAGATAGAGAATCCGCGCTGGTTTCTTCCACCGGCTCCGTTTCGACGGGGACGTGGGCCAGTTCCCATGCCGAACGATCCTTCATCAGGCGTGAGACCAGGGCGGTGTGCATGGCGTGGCCAGCGCGCTCGGCTACGACGTGACCTTCGATGCGCCGTCCGGCAAGAGCCAGATCGCCAATCAGATCCAGCACCTTGTCGCGCTCATACTCGACATGAAAGCGAAGCGGGCCGTTCTCAGGGCCACTGGCTCCTAAAATGATGGCGCTCTCCGGTCCGACTCCGCGGATCAGGCCCATGTCGCGCAGTCGTTTCTCGTCTGCCTTGTATCCAAAGGTGCGGGCCGGTGCGATGGCAGCGCCGTAATTCTCTGTGGCCAAATCGATGATGGCCCGCTGTTGGCCGATCGGCGCGGGGAAGTCGATGCTGTACTGGATGCTGTAACCGGAGCCAGGATAGACGCCAATGAACTTGTCGCCTTCGCGCACCTCAACGTCGTGCAAAATACGGATGGTCTCGCGGCGACGGCGCTGAGTTTTAATGCCAGTATTAAGGAAGGCCTGGACGTAAGGCAATGCGCTGCCATCCAGAATGGGAAGCTCCAGGTTGTCCAACTCGACGATGACGTTGTCCACGCCCATGCCGATCAGTGCAGAAAGAAGGTGTTCAGTGGTGGAAATGAGCACGCCCTGGCGCATCAGGCTGGTGGCGTAACTGACTTTCGCCACATTTCGGCCAACGGCTGGGATTTCAAAGTTGTCCAGGTCAGTGCGGCGGAAGACAATTCCCGATCCGGCGGGCGCGGGCAACATGCGCATGGTCACCGGTGCCCCTGAATGAAGCCCCACCCCTGTGAACTCAAGGGGCTCAGCGATGGTCTGTTCAAGGTGGGCGGGGTTGGGCAAGAACTTTGTTCTCCGGGTTGAGGGAAAACCGGGCTATGAAACCTGGCCCTGGAAAACTGGACGTAATTGTTAGGTTAGACGGGAAGAGCCAACTCTGTCCTGTGTCAATTTAGCCACACTCTGAGATTGAAAGACCACTAAGAATCAAGAAAAAATGAAGATGGTCCGAGCATCTTGCAAGACACTAAGCGTCGTAGAATCAGGGAGTCAGTTCAACGGAGATCCATACGATTGACTCCGGGGTCTGAGCCAGAGCTTAGTCTGCTTCCAGCAGCGGCACCCTTGAGTGCGGGCTAGCTCCCAACTTTCGCTTAGTACCTGTTTCATAACTGGCCTGGTGGCCGCGGGGCGTTCCCTCAGCATTTCTACAGGCTGCGAAAAAAAGCCAGCTTGCGGTGAAGAGCTTCAAGAACCGGACCTCAGGGGCTAAAGCCCAGCTCTGATTTTGTTGCAATTTCGGCACGACTGAAGTCGTGCCCTTTCAAAACCAGGTTATGAAACAGCTTCTAAACGGTTTTGGTAAGGTCCTGAAAGGTCTACTCATGCAGATCGCCCCCGACGCTCCCATCCCGATGCGTGCACTGCTTGCCGGCGCCCGGCGTAAGCAGCCCGGCTTGCTCGATTTGTGTCAGCGACTGGTTCGGACGGAGTCACCTTCTGACGATAAAGATGGTGTGGACGCTTGCGTTGCATTGGCTGAAGCACACGCCCGTGCCTTAGGAGGGCGCGTGAAAAGGCGCCGGCAACGCAAATTTGGAGACGTGCTCGAAGTTCGCTTCGGGCCAAGGCTGGCCAGCCGCCAGTCCGGCTCCGGCTCCGCGAAGCGTCCTGGACGGATTCTCCTCCTCGGGCATTTGGATACGGTTTGGCCGCTGGGAACGCTCAAGACCATGCCCTGCCGGTTGGCGGATGGTCGCCTTTGGGGGCCGGGAACACTGGACATGAAGGCTGGTGTGGCCATGGCTTTGACCGCCATTGAGATGCTGACCGAGGTTGGCCGCATGGACCGGGAGATCGTGCTGCTGCTGAACAGCGACGAAGAGGTTGGCAGCGAGATCTCACGGCCCATCACCGAACGGGTTGCCGCCGAGTGCGAAGCAGTTTACGTGTTGGAACCGGCGCAGGGGCTTGCCTACAAGACAGCCCGCAAAGGCACTGGCAACTGGCGAATCGAAGTGACCGGGGTGGCGGCGCACGCGGGCGTTGATTTTGAAAAGGGAGCGAATGCCGTCCGCGAACTGGCCCGTGTTGTGGAGCGCGTAAGCGGCTGGACGGATCTGAAGCATGGGCTCACGGTGAGTGTTAATGTGGCAGGCGGCGGATCGAAGACGAACGTAATTCCGGCACATGCCTGGGCGGAGGTGGATGGACGGATCTCCCGCAAGGCTGATGGGCCACGGATGGAACGCAAGTTTGCTGGGCTCAAGGCGGCGGACAAGCGTTGTGCAATTGCCGTGACAGGCGGAATCAATCGGTCGCCGATGGAACGAACGCAGGGAACGGTTCGGCTCTATCGGCAAGCCCGGATTCTGGCCGCCGAGTTGGGATTCCAGTTGGACGAAGCCGCAACTGGAGGCGCTTCCGACGGCAACTTCACTTCGGCGCTCGGGGTTCCCACGCTCGACGGAATGGGGGCTGTGGGCGAGGGCGCCCATGCGCCACATGAATCGATCGTTCTAGAGCATCTTGCTCCGCGAACAGCGCTGCTGGCGGGATTGCTGGCCAGCTGAAGAGCGGATGAAGCTTGATACACTCCTGTTGAAGAGATCATGGAGTTTGAACCTACGATGAAGCACTCTGTTCTGATTCTTTTGTTGGCGACGAGCGCCGTTGCCGCAAGCGCCCAATCCCCTGCCAAGCCATCCGCACCCACGGCCACCGCCCCCAAGCCTACTGCAACAAGTGCACATCCTGCGCAGGCAACAACCGGGCTCAAGCTGCCCCCGGGGATTCCCCCGGTGACGGGCATGATGAAGACAGCCTTTTCGCTGAAATACCAGGACATCAAAATCGGTACGGGCGCCGATGCAGAGCCGAACAAGATGTACGAGGTCCTGTACACGGGCTGGCTGGCCGCCGACGGGCACAAATTCGACTCTACTAACGACCATCCGCGCGCGCCGGTGCTGGACAAGGACGGAAAGCCGGTGCTGGACGCCGATGGCAAGCCCAAGCAGGGCGATCCACAGCCGATCAGCTTTCCGCAAGGTTTTGGTCGGGTCATTCCAGGCTGGGACCAGGGCTTTGAAGGAATGAAGATTGGCGGCAAGCGGCGCATCTTCGTTCCGTGGCAGCTCGCGTATGGGGCACGCGGCCGTGCTGGCCCGGATGCGGCACACCCGGTGATTCCTGCCAAGGCTGACCTGATTTTCGACGTCGAATTGGTGGATATCACCGATTTGCCTTTGCCGCCTAATCATCCGGCGATGGGGACCATGCCTGGCGCTCGTCCGATGGGCGGCGCTCAGGCAGCACCTCAGGTACCGGTGGTGCATCTGGCACCATCAGCGCCTCAGGCTCCCGCAGCGCCCCAGGCCCAGTCAGCACCGACGGCTCCGGCTCCTTCAACGCAACCGCAAGCGAAATAGCTCAGCACCCTTCGGGTCCATTGAGCGCGAGCGGGGAGACCGCGGTGATTCACGGTCGAGGGCGGCAGCAGATCGATCAGGCCACGCTGGCAGGCAACTCCGGCGTGGCCGCGATCAACTGACGTGTATACGCCTGACTCGGGTTGGCGCACAAGTCGACAGCTTCGCCCAGCTCAACCAGTCGGCCTCGCTCCATCACCGCGATGCGCGTGCTCAAATAGCGGACCAGCGGCATGGAGTGCGAGATGAACAAATAGGTGAGCCCGTGTTCGCGCTGTAACCGCCGCAGCAGGTTGACCACCTGCGCCCCGACACTCACGTCCAGGGCCGAGACCGGTTCATCGAGAATCAGCAGCCTGGGCCGCAGAGCCAGCGCACGTGCAATATTGATGCGCTGGCGCTGACCGCCGGAGAACTCGTGAGGATGGCGAGCGAGCACGGAATCATCAAGACCCACCTCCGACAGAAGCTCGATGGCCTTGGCGCGCAGAGTGGCGCGGTCTGTTTTGATGCCCACCTCGCGGCGATGAATGATGAGCGGTTCGGTGACGATGTCGAGCACGTTCATGCGCGGATTCAGGGCGGCATAGGGATCTTGAAACACCGGCTGCATCTGGCGGCGGAGGCGGCGCAACTCGCTGGCCGAGGCAGAGGCCACGTCGGTGCCGTCAACCCGCACGGAGCCGCGGCTGGGCTCAA
>OBLT010002997.1_pt1 | contig 10359 bp, 22 predicted proteins | sample 1518721 | NCBI WGS metagenome assembly OBLT01 (sample SAMEA3539307, study PRJEB22396) | soil metagenome | biome: tundra; feature: field; material: soil | place: USA | collected 2010-05 | depth 0.15 m | reverse complement strand
CCTTCGATTTGTACGGACGTCGCGGAAGAGGCATTGGTCCAGTATTTGAAGATCCAAGCCGAACAGCCCGGCGAACCGCCCGCAGTTGTGAAACGGTTGGATATCGCCGGGGACTGGGAGCCCGTTACCGCACTGGAGTACGTGAATTGGCAATCCGGCGTGGAAGCTTGCGCCGCAAGCCACGCGGGAAAGAGCAGAGCAAGGAAAAACAACAGTTTGGTTTTCATGGATTCATCGTACCGCTAAATTCCCACAGTGCGGGAAAAAGTGCGGGAAAGTAGGAAAAAGTGTAGGAAGGCGGCCCGCCCCGACTACAGCCGCCGATCATGCAGGTAATCCTAGACCTTGGCCCAATGGCCGATGGTCGAGCCGGAGGCGTCCGAAATCAGCCCCGAGCAATTCTGCGGGCTCTGCGCGGGACTGACCTTGGCACCGGGCGTATGCGCCACGGCCGCGGCCACGACTTCCTCGAAAGTTGCGAACGGGCCCCCGCCGTCTGCGGGCTTGTCGCCGGCCAAGGATGGGGACGTGAATTTCACGGTAAACGGTTTCTTCGGATCGGGCATAACGTTATGTTCTCCAGTCCGATTCTAGGACGAAAAAAGCAGGTTTGCAAATAGAAAGGCCGGATCAAAGCAGAAGCCGCAAATCACCCGAAGGCGACAGCGCAGCCTCAATACTCCCCGGCCAATTGGAAGAATACCACCACAAGCGCTACAATTCAAGGCATGTATCGGGTTGAGTTCTACTGCCCCCGCTCCGGCCGCCTGTATTGGCAACCCCTACGCGGAGGATTTTTGAACCTGATGCCTCAAACCTTCCCGAGCTTGGAAAGCGCCGCAGCCGCCGCTAACGGGCTCGTGTGGCGATATCACAGCGCTCGCGTGGTGGATTCATCCGGCCAGGTCGTCTACCAGATCTGACACGGCTTAAAGAAGCGCGTGGAGTGTCGGCCACGTCACGTAAAGCGCGAGCAGAAAAACGCCCCAGCAAAACGTAGCGTTCCCAGCGTTCCCATACCACGGACCAGGAGCAGGATTACCGCGCCACCAGAACGTATGCCCCAAAGCGGACAAGAACAGCAGGAGCACGCATAAAACAGCTACGAATGGCATTTGTTGCACCTCGCGCCCATTGTACCGCACCACTCAAATAAAACGCCCGAGCCGCCGAGAGGATGAATTGTTCCCACCAGCTTAGTTGAAGCATATTCGTTTTCTCCTTTTCATTTCGTCCCTGGTTGCGCCTACTGTTTCATGAGGCCCTGAAGGTCCTCGGCGCCGGTTCTCCCGGTCGCACCATATCGGCGGCCAGGGACGCTCAGTTAACCGCCACTGAACATACTGGTAATGATGCCCAGCAAGGAAGGCCCGTCCAGGTAGTTGACCAGCAGCTCTTGCGCCAGAAAGCCGGCACAGCATGAGGCGTTAGGAATTCCCAGCCAGTCCTTCGGCATGTGCAGCCAATTGACCAGAGGCTGAGGCCCCGAGACCGCAGAGGCCGGGATGTCGGGCGGCAGAGCCTTAACGACCGTTGCGCCCAGCAGCGCAGCCAGACCCGCGCTTGTCGGATCGTCCAGAGCCATTACAAATGGCACCGGAATATCCGGGATGTAGTTGCCCCCGACGACCTGTGTATACGTGAGACCCGGGAGACCACCCGGAGCACCGATGAAGTTGCTCACGGTGACGAGAGGCTGGGCACCTGCCGCCCGATGAGCCAGGACGGTGGAGATGAGCAGTTCGATGCCGGGAACGGGAGTCGGAGGAGGCGGCGGGGGTACAGCAGCCACGAACTGGCAGACGAACTCCCCGAAGGGATTCCCCCCGTTCCGAGCCAGGCGCAAGCCGTTGATGTTGCCCGGTTCCGCCGTGAGGCCTTCGGCGCTGAACGTGCCGTCAGGGTTGACCGTTCCAATCACCGCCATGTCCTGAGAAGAGGCAAACGGGATGCTCGCCCACACCACGAGACCTGGAACCATCCCTGAGGCCGTCAGGAACCATTGGTCGCCCGGCGCAACAGAGGGAGCGCTGGGAGACCAGAATTGAAGCTTTCCGCCAAACGGGCTCATTTGTCCGGCAGCGGGTTGTAGTAAAACAGAATTCATTCGTTTTCTCCTTTTTCGGCTAAGGTTAGACCCCGCTCAGCCAAACAGCCAAGCGGGGTCCAAAGGTTTACGCGGAAGGCGTGTTGGCGACAACGGCGGCGCCGAGGCTTGCACCGCTCGCCGCAAACTGGCTCGTGACGCCGGCAATGGCGGCCTGAGCAGCCGTGATGGTGGTCGCATTGGCCGCGGCATCGGCCGTCAGTGCGGCCGTTACGGCGGTCGTGATCTGTGCCGCAAAGCCGTTAATCAGCGCAATTGCGCTGCCTTCGACGGTCGTTGTGGCTGTCACCTGGGTAGTCAAAGCGGTAATCGCCGCCTGAAGGGAAGTGAAATCTGTTGCCATTATGGTTGAGTCTCCTGGGTTATGGCGGCCGCGAGGCCCCCGGTTGATTGTTTTAGCCCAGCGGTCGCTGATGCGACTTCGGCTGTAAGAGCATCGACTTCCGGGGAGTTGCCCGGTTCCACAACCGCCTGCTCGATTCGCTGTAGCCGTCGGTCGATGGTCGTCAGAGTTGCCAAAATCTCTTCGGCAATCATCAGAATTGTTCGCATGTTTTCACCCATTCATGGAGTCTTCGGGGTAGGAAGTGGTACGACCTTGAATGACGCCATGATCGTTGCAAAGTCGTTGAAGACTGCCACCTGATCGGTAATAGCCTTCTGGACAGCAGCGGAATCGTACGTGAGCTGCTGTCCCCCAGTAGCCAAAATCTGTTGGATGAACGCCAGGTCATTCTGGAAATTGGACGTTACAGCAGCGGCCTTGGCTACACCAGGGGCAGACGGCATCGCTACCTCCGCAGTTTTGACGGCCCCAGTGAGCTGATCGAAAATGCTGAAAATCGGGATAGAAACAGGGAGAATGGTTTCCACAATCGGCTCCACCGCCTTCACCACCCCAAGAACGTCAGTTTTCACGGTATTGAATATTGTTACGAAGTTCACGGCTCCTCCTCATTTCACGACAACGGTCAGTCCCGTGGGTGCCGATGGCAGCACCTGCGCCTGCGCGTAGTTCGACTTCACGCTTTCGATGCCACCCACTGTTGCGGACACGGCATAACAGTACGCGCCAGTCCCGATGGTGGAGTCCGAATAGTTCAAAACCGCAATTGCCGCCGCTATTTGCGTGAACGCGGGGGAGGCCGGGACTGGCAATATGCACGCTCCCGGCGCCCGGTAGACGCTGTAGATCACCCCAGGCGGGTTTACGCCATCTGCCCACGTGAGCGTTGCCACGTGCTGGGCAAATGCAGCCACGGAAAACACGGCAATCAACAAAAGACTCTTCATTGCGCTCCTCCAATTGTCACGGTTAGCTGGGTTGGGGCTGATGGGGCACCGGAAGCAGATACGTGAATTTCCCAAATTCCCCCTACGCCGTTCACATCAGGAAACACCGTCAGGTGGTTACTCGCATCGGCCCATACGCACCCCTCCGCGTCAACCAGCATTGTGGCAAGCACAACTGGAGCACCCGGATTTTCCTGTCCACTGCGAAGCGTGACGGTAGCAACTCCTTGGGACATTCCGCAAGTTCCCGCCATGCTTACCGCATCCCACCCGACGTAGGTCTGATTCTGCGCCAGTAGAGCAGCCGCAAAGAAAAAGAGCGATAGCGGATGCTTCAGGATTTGCATAGTGGACCTTCAACCAGCAGTGTACCACCACACGTCAAGGGCGGAAGCACGCGGCAAGCCGGAGTAGGGACCATCAGGCGTCACCCAATTACTTCGTCAAGTTCTTTGTGCCATCCCGCTATCCGTGGCTCGCTGCCGAAGCAGTCGTTGTACCATGCACCGCAATCGCAACGCGCCACAAGGCTCATAATTCCAATCGGGACCTCGGCCCCGCACCACGGGCATTCAAACGCATTCCAAAACAACACTAGTCACCTCCCCAGGCGTCACCGCTCCCTGCGGTGAGCGCCGCTCTCCTTTACACTTTGACCCAGTGGTAAACTCCCACTTCCGATAACCGTTAGTACGTCAACTCGCAAGTGATTGAATCCAAAGTCTTGTGGTGTCAAAACGGCCCTATCCCGACCTCGATTATGTCTACACCACAAGATGCGGCACCACAAGAGGCTGAAAACAGGATAGTTCCGAAACCTGTACACTTTTGAAAAGTGCTCACCCCGTCGCGCATGTCGCTACCGGCTCAAAATCGCGTACAGCAGCAAGCCCCCGATGCCGAGCGCGCCCCAAAAGACCGGGCTGGATGTGTCCGTGAGGCTGGACAGGTCCAGATTATCAATCGAGGCGAACGGATCGACTGTAGTGCTCTGTAGCGTCAAATCCGAGGTAGTCGAATCGTCTGGAATGCCCGCTGAGGCCAAAACTGACGTTGCGTAGCTCTGCGCCGCCGTCGAAACCGTTCCATTGGTCACGTGGGACGGCCCGCCGTTGTAGGCTTCGAGCGCTTGCGTCCAGTTTCCGAACTGAGTATAAAGGCTTTGCAGATATGAGAGCCCGCCGTCAATATTCTGCGTGAGGTCCGAGGGATTCACGCCGAGCTGCGCCGCAGTCGCCGGCATCAATTGGAAGACGCCGATCTCCCCCGAGGACCCGATGGCGCCCTGGTTCAAGCCGCTCTCTTTCGTCGCCACCGCCAAGGCCAAGGAAGCCGGTACGCCGTAGGAAGGTGCCGCAGAGGTAATCAATGAAGCCGTGTTGCTCATGATCGCCTCCGTCCGAGCATGGCCCACGGTAGCGCGTGGCAATGCCGCCCGGCAGCAATATCGCGCCCGTCTCTGCGATCCAGCCAGCGAAGATAACGGACCCGGTGCACGTCCGAGCGGAATTCACGCAGAGATCGTTCTTCTTTTATTGCCTCATCCCACCCATTCAGGCCCCGTTTAAGTTGAATGGTGGGAATGCCGCGCACATCTCGCAAGTCGCTCGTTTTCGGCCAGCTCATCCGCTTTGCCCCATGGCCTTGGTCATCGCCTTTACCGCACAGCCCATGCCGCACAGGTGCAGTTCTTTTTCGATTTCATCCGGGCTCACAAATTCCAGAGTTGGATCTTCCCAGGTCCGTATTACGAAGCACGGCCCCGCAATCTCTGTAGCCCTAAACCAGTGGTTCGCATCCTGCTTCAGTTTGCCGCATTCATCACACCGAAATGTGGAGACCTCAGCCATCGGTGTCCTCCAATCCGGCACCGGAGGCGTGACGATCCAAGCAACCCGAGGATTTTAGGATTCCGATAATAATCATCCGTTCTTCGTACTGAAGCCCCGCGAAAAAATTCGTTACTTTATCCGAGCGTTCTGCTATTGGCAATTTGGAAATCGAGAGACAGAACAACTTAAAACGAAGAACCAATCCGGCCAATTCTGCGGGTGTCACAGGAACTCCCAATACACGGACCCATTGTCCGTCATCCCCAACTTCGACCAGACCTTTTCCCCAAGATCTATTCCGGCACCGTTCGTTTTCCGCCCCGTCGAATCTGTGCCGGTTTCCGCTTGCGGCCGCTGCCCACCGAACACGTAGGCGTCATCATTGACGTTCCACGGGCCGACATCAAGAACGATTGCGTAGCAGTTTTTCAGCGCGGGCGTTCTCTCATTCCAAACTCTGACAAAGCGACCCAACGCCATTTCCGCTGGCAGGGCCACGAACGGCACAACCGCGTCTATGACGTAGCCCGAGGCCGTTCGCTGCCCTATTAAACCTTCACGGGTGGCTTTGACGATCACTATTTGTCCTTGCAATCTAAGCAAAATAGTAGCATTTTGCCGTGAACAAGCTCTTGCTTCCAGCCGCGTTGGACCGCTGCGGCGATCGCCCCTTCATCCGTAACCGGAATGCCAGGGATATCAAACACCCCTTCACCAATGAAGAATTCATGACACTCCCTGGGGTCAATACGCACGATCTCTGCCGTCACTAATTCTCCAACTAGATCGAGAGACCGCTTGCAGGAATCACACGAGATGTACGGACAACGGATTGCGAACTGCCTTCCTGAAATGTAGATTGCCATGCCCGAATTATACCCCCATCCGTCTCAATTCGACCCCTTAACCAAAGAGAGGATTGTACCAACCGGGTAATGCCGGTACCATCCGAGCATGAAACTTCTGAACTGGTTGTTCCCCAACTGGATTGCCCGGCGCCGGATTCTCCGCGCCCTGAGATCCTATTTTGACCGCAGGAAGTCTGCCACGTAAAGATGTCCACCGCTCCAAACCTCTTCGATGTAATCGACTTTGGTTGGAGGCAGTTTTTGGCAGCGCCAGCACCAGACCGTGAAATCACACTTGTTCTCGGTACCATCCTCGCGGGTGAACAGTTTAGCCGGCGTGAACCGCTCCCAGCGTACGCTATGCCATGGAATGCTCAAGAGCCCCCGTGTCGCACGTTCGTACAGATGATGGCAGATCATCACCACCTGGGCATCCTCGAAACGCGGCTTCACAACATCCCGTGTCATAACGCCCGGTCCGATGGTCCCTTGTAATCGTCCGAAGCCATGCCCCGCGCTTTGCGGCCGCTGCTGATCTTCCGCACCTGCCCCGCCGTGCCATCCGCAACAGGGGAGCCGGTCACGTGGTACGGCAGGCCGCGAGTGCATTCTTTACCCCAACGCTTTGCGGGGGAAGGGTAATCGGTACCCCAGTAGCCTTGATCCCAGTCTTTCATAGCGCCCGCTCGACCTTGGCGATCTGCGGAACCTCTGCAATCCCTGGCTCATCCCCTCCGCATTTCGCCCGTAGTTTGACCCCCCGCAAGGTAATGCGGATGTTCTCAACCAGGGTGATTCCGATTGAGCAATTTACGGAAGCGGTCCATGGGAGCGAGTCAGTGACCTGAATCGTGAAGGGATACACCCCGTTAAACGTGGGAGTGCCCGAGACGATGCCTGAAGCCGGGTTAAGGGTCAAACCAGGCGGCAAGGAACCCCCGACAATCGCAAAGGTGTACGGAGGATCTCCCGAGCCGGCCGGGAAAGCGTGCGAGTAGACCGCGCCAACCATGCCCGGTGGAGGGTTCCCGCACGTGATCCCGAGACCTACAGCAGACTCAAGCACCGATTGCGTCACGTACGCAAGACCCGGCTGCACGGTAGCGAATTCCAGAACGCTCTGCGTCACTTTCCCCGTCGCGGCTTGTGGAGTGCCCTTGAACGCGATGGAGACGTAGCCTTGGAAAGATCCGGTATTCAAAGAGCTTTGAATCGGCCCCGCGGCTGTGGTAATGAGGATTGCGCCGCCTTCGTCAAAACCCGTTGAGAGGGTGCCGAATAAAACCTCTGTGCCTGAAACTCCGGGAGGTCCGAAACCCACCCCGCCTGTAATGAGGATGTCTGAGGCTTGCGAAGCCGTCAGGATTGGAGGAGGCGCACCGGCGCTCGTCCCTGAATCATCCACGGTCAAGGGCAGGGAGTAGCCCGAGACTTCGGCAATGCAGAGGCCCGTTCCGACCGTGCCGCCCGCTATTGCGATGGTGTCGGCGCCGCTTCCGCCGGCCACAGCATAGCTCACGACACACATGAGGCCGAAGGGCCAGGCCGTCACGACGCGCCCGCCTTCAGTCCAGACGCTGCTAACCGTGTCCGAAACCGGCAAAGGATTGGTGAACGCACCCGCGCCAATTCCAAACACGCAGATGAGCAGATTCCCCGCTGTGACAGGATTTGGAAAGGCCAGGGAAGGCCCGAAAGCAGAAGCGCTCTGTACCAGGGTAGGACCCGGCATGGCGTTAGCCCGTTACCGCAGGCCCGGCTTGAACCGGGAAGTCCGCGGCAGTCCAGGCGAGGCCCGTCACCGGGTTTAGATCATACTGAAACGCATCAATCTTGTAGCCCCCGGCCAGGGCTACCGGGTTGGCGTTCAGAACCCCGCCGATATCGCTTGTGACCTGTCGGCTACCGTTGGCAACCTCCATATCAAGGCAGTGCTGCACGCAGAAAAGCGTGGACACTGGAGGGATCGAGCCCGGGAACGGATAGACGTACTGATCGGCCTGGCCCACCGTGTCAGACGAGTTGAAAATGGTGTTTTCATTCGGTGGAACTTCGTTGACCTGTTGGTAATTCGGAGGCGCAATCGAAGGCGTGAACTGCACCGCCGCGTCCGCAGTCGGCACCCCGTAGTACATGCGAAGCGCCCCGAGGTACGTGTTGTGAATGGCATCCGTGCAGTCCAGCGCGTACACGTCATCGTGAAAAACCGTAACGAGGCCACCATCCCAGGAAACCGCATCAATATAGGTCCGCGCCGGGTTGTGGTTGTTTACCGTGGTCACTCCGTTGAGGTCCAGTACCAGCACGCCATTGCAGTAGATTCGCACGCGCGCCGCAACGCCAATTGTGGCGCGCAAGGCCACGGAATTGTAGACCCCGAACTTGTAGACGCCAGGCGCGCTCGTCCCCAGCAGCAAATTGCCCGCGCTTGTCCCCCGCTTCGCTGAGATCGAGCCGTCCCCATTGATGTCGGCATTTACGCAGACGCCCTGAGGATCGCTATTCCCTTCGTTGCCTAGTGAGCAGCATGCGCCAGAGCTTCCATTGGCGTTGTACATCGTCGCCACTAGCACGTCTTGAGTCTGCCGCACTACTTTTAAGAAATTGAAGCCGCCCTGGATATTGACGCATTGCAGCCCGGTACGTGCGAAGCCTTGGACGATGGAGCAACTGGCACCAGCCCCTTCGTATTTGGAGGCCAGGGAGGTGTAATGGTCGAAGGAATCGAGCCAGAGGAAGGACATCGCCTACAGTATAGCCCCGTTACGGGCTGATGAGCATCAAATCAACTTGCAGGAATCCGCCGGCAGGGCACAGAATCTCAGGCTCCACCACCACGGGTAGCCGCCCGATTGGCTGCGCTCCATTCTCCGAGCCTGAATAGCTCCGGTCTGCTTCGATCATGACCTGAGACAGCGGGTTATCGTGCGCGTCCCAAAAACGCAAGAGCAGATTTCCCGCGTTCCCTGATACCTGAATTCCACGGAGCTTGAAAGGCGCATCAGCTTGCAATTGCAGGATCACGCGCGAGATCGGCTGGTTGATCGGCACCTTCCCCAAAGATGGGGTATTCGTTTGGTCGAAGTAGTAGACGAAATCCTCTTCTACGAAGCCTTCCGGTGGTTCAGGGTAGGCGTATTGAGGACGGTAGCTCACGTCTGGACCTCAATACGAAGAGGTACCCCCGCCGCCTACGAATGTGCCCTTGACGTTTACGTACAGGTCGCCAGAGAAGGCATCGAAGAGAACTGGGCCTTTACCCATTCGGCACCGGCTTTACTGCGCGTCGGGCACTTCAATCGTCGGCACCAGCCAGCCTCCAAAGTAGGCCCCAAAGCAATTTGGTGTACCCGGCGTAACGGAAATATTCGTCAGCTTGGCTTGGATCAGATCCTCCGGCGCGAACAATTGCGTCCGGTCAAGCTCAATCGGCCCGTGCTCAAAAGAGCCGAGCGGGAACGGAATATTTTGCAGATCCGTCTCAGTGCTGCCGATGCCCGGGATTCCAAGCGGCGTGTTTCGGTCAACGGTCAGCAGAAAGCCACCGAACACGAACGTCTCACCCTGGTAGTAAAGGCCCAGGCGTTCCATGTAGAACCAGAAGCCTGAAGGCACGGACCATGCGAGTATCACGGCTTGCGCGTTGACGGCGGGAGCCAAACAGTATCCCATCGGATCGCGCCGGATTGAGTTCACCGGAGGGTAGACATGCGGGAAGGGCCACGCGTCCCGGTTCTTTTCAGCGCGTCTCACCGCGTCACCGGCCCGGATCAGGTCTGGACCATTGGCGATGCGTTGCGGCGTACGATTGAGCAGCAAAGACGGTCTCAGCATTGGTCCGTCACCTCCAGAACGCCGATTATAAGCTCGATCCTCTGCTCAGTGCCTGAGGTTTCCCAGATTTGAACCATGAACAACCCGTCACCTGTCACAGGATGCGGGCAGTTCATCAAGTACGGAAATGAGCCGATGGCACCGGAAGCAAGAAGAGGGTTTGCGGATAGCGAGGTCGGTTTGAAATTGCCAAGGAAAAAGGACGGGATCGGCTCATCCCAAAACTTGTGGCGCAAAGACTGGTCGATGATTTGAACGTTGAATTGCGGCGGCGCCAAGGTCGCTACAATGGCCGGCAAGTAGAATCCGAAAATCAGAGAGCCCGGCGTGATTTTCAAACCGTAACTCGCGTTCCCGTAAGCCGGGATCACTTCATCGGCACTCGCCGGAGCCTTGTAGAATTTGGGTTGGTAGCACTGATTATCCGCCAAGGGCGCAAGCTGGG
>OBLT010002996.1_pt1 | contig 10359 bp, 9 predicted proteins | sample 1518721 | NCBI WGS metagenome assembly OBLT01 (sample SAMEA3539307, study PRJEB22396) | soil metagenome | biome: tundra; feature: field; material: soil | place: USA | collected 2010-05 | depth 0.15 m | reverse complement strand
AGTAAGCAAGCGGTTGTGGCGCAAACAATAACGTCGCCATGTTTACCGCAGTACGATCGAGCTGCTCGACATGATCCGGCTCGATCACAGCACCGCAGCCATCAGCTCGAGCGCGCGGTTGTGGGTCTCACAGACGCGGTTCGTTGATGCTGGCAAGCGACCAATCTCACCGCGAAATCCGATTCACGGACACCAACATGTACTGGCCTGCGCCGCAAAGTTGCGGCACTTCTGGAAGCGTGAGGCATCACAGTCTTGCCGGGGTAGGAGTGGAAGAAACGTGCACCCGGCTTGCGAATTGGCTACGACGTGTTGCCGCGTGAACCGCTCCGCGTGCTGGATAATCTGTTCTTCGAGGAGATGTGCGGCACAACCATTTGGGTCGGCCGGCCAGGGACACGCTGGAGCTTGAGCTTCGACGTTTCCGTCACCTCCCAAGCCCGGCGATCAGCTTTGACTTCTGCTCTTCCAATTGAGCAATCTGGGCCTTCAGCCGCCTCAGTTCGCGGTTGATGCGCGCCAGCTCCGTATTCGCCTGCCGGTCCTTCAGGTAGTCGTTGCCATGCTTCTCCCTGACCAGTGCCTCCACCTCGCACCGGAGAAGCCGCAGCCAGGGGTTCCCGTACATCGAGCCTTCCCGGTAGTGGAGCTTGCCAGCCCGGATCGCCCGGACGATCTGGTCCTGCGTCAGGCCGAACGCCTCCCGAGCCGTCTTGTCGCTGAGAGTGGCGCCCTTGCGCTGCCACTCGGAATCCAGGTCGTCCATAGGTACGCTCCCGTTTTCACTAACGTTGGTTTGTAGAGTCACCGCCAAAGCCCCAGCCATTCACTTGAGAATGTGGCCGGCTCTCGGGGACATCGGGGAGGCCGGCGAGATATATGGCATCCGTCCGGTGGTTCACGTAGGCCTCGAAAACGAAATCGGTCCAAAACTCCCTGGTTGGCCCGTATTTCATGTGGCGCTCGTAGTCGTCGACGCGTGCTGTTTCGGGGAGCGCGCGCCGGAAGTAAGCCAGCCATTGGTCCAGCCCAGGGCGTAGCACGATGTATGGCGTCGTGAAGACAACGTGCTCCGACCCGTCTGGGATTGGCGGCGGGAGTACGCGGACGTACCACAGTTCGCCCTTCTGGCCGCGGTAGCCGGACGGAACGATGGCGCGGCACACGGCGCCGGTGACGAATTCCTCGAGAACGGCCAGATTATCTTTCCTGCCCTTGTGGATGTAGAGGCCCATCCTCGACTCCTGCATGAACCGGATGAGGCGCAATAGCTCGGAATCAATTCCGAAGGCGGCGCCTAACTCCAAAATCGTGGCGCCGATAGTCTCGTTCGCCGCTCCAACGCAAACGTCGAAGAAAGCCCAACAGGTGAAGTAGGATTTCGTCAGCGGGCTCATCGGCGGCGCGCTCGGCATGTATCGGATCGCGGTCCGGATATTTTCTTGCAATCGTGCGGAACGTGCCATTCCATCCGAACGCCCGGGCACGAAGTCGAGGCTTGAACGTCCAAGCGTGTTTTGCCGGCATGGTTTGAAGATCATTTTGACACACGGCGCCATACGAAGGCTCCGCATGTCCGCCCAAAGGTCGCGAAAGCCCCGAACGAGACAGCAACGACGCCGGCGTTCCATGCCACTCCTGGCCCCTATTTCAACGTACAATACGAAAGGAGTCACTCAATGGAAAACGGCCACGATCCGGCCACGAAGCAGGACGTCAGCGAACTCCGGACGGACCTGAAGCAGGACGTCAGCGAACTCCGGACGGACCTGAAGCAGGACGTCGAGCAGGTGCGCTCCGAGTTCCAGCACGGGTTTGACGACCTCAAGGAGACCATGCGCGATGTTCAGACCGAACTCCTGACGGCGTTCTACAGCTTCGCCCAGAGCACCGATGCGAAGCTGAAGGAAACCGAACTCGCCGATATCATGCTCCGGCAACGCCTCACCGCCGTGGAATCCAGGCTTACCGAGATCGAAAAGCGGATCAACCTCCCGCCACAACAGACGCAGTAATCTCGACACGGCCCGGCCACTGGGCCACGCATTTCAGAGCATTCCATGTCACTCCGCACATTTCACGCCGAAAAACTCGAAGTTCGGATCTTCGCGACCCGTTCGGAAATGGGCGCCGCCAGCGCCGCCGCGGGCGAAACCGCGATTCGCGAAATCCTGTCCCGTAAGGCCATCGCGAACGTCATCTTCGCCTCCGCCCCTTCCCAGAACGAGTTCCTGGCAGGCCTGCGCGCCAGCCGGGAAATCGATTGGACGCGCGTCGACGCGTTCCACATGGACGAATACTTGGGCCTGTCCGCCGATCATCCCGCGTCATTTCGACGCTTCCTGAAGGACCGTTTGATCGGCCACGCGCCCGTCCGCGCCTTCCACGAGATTCAGGGCGATGCCGCCGATTGGAACGCGGAATGCGCTCGTTACGCGGCGCTCCTCGCGAGCGCCAATCCGGACCTGGCCGCGGTGGGTATCGGCGAAAACGGCCACCTGGCTTTCATCGACCCGCCGGTTTGCGACTTCGAGGATCCGCGGGCGGTTCGACTCGTGGACCTGGAAGAGGCATGCCGCGCTCAGCAGGTGCATGACGGGGCATTCGCCCGGCTCGAAGATGTTCCCAAACAGGCTTTGTCGCTGACGATTCCCGTCTTCATGCGCACGCCGCGGATCGTCGCTATCGTCCCGGGATCCGCCAAGCGGCACGCCGTTCGGGCCGCCTTGGAAGACCCCGTCACGGAAGCCTGCCCGGCGTCCATCCTGCGCCGCCACCCCTGCGCAACCCTGTTCCTGGATCGGGATTCCGCCGCGCTGCTGAGCCCCGGCGCCGCGTGCTAATCTCGATGTTCACCCCACCTAATAAGAGCCTGCTATGCCTCATTTATCGATTCGCGATCTCGATCTGAACGGGAAACGAGTTTTCATCCGTGTGGATTTCAATGTCCCGCTGCAGAAGAACGAAAAGGGCGACATGGAAATTACCAGCGACAAGCGCATCAAGGCGTCGCTGCCCACGATTCAGTACGCGCTGGAGCACGGCGCCGGCGTCATCCTGGCGTCGCACCTCGGACGCCCCAAGGGCAAACCGAATCCGGAAATGAGCCTCAAGCCGGTGGCCGCCCGGCTCCAGGAATTGCTGGGCCGGCCCGTGACGATGGCCCCGGATTGCGTTGGCCCCGAAGTGGAAGCCCTGAAGCCCACGCCGGGCGGAGTGCTGCTGCTCGAGAACCTGCGCTACCACCCCGAGGAAGAGAAGAACGATCCGGAGTTCGCCAGGAAGCTGGCCGCGTTGTGCGACGTCTACGTGAACGACGCGTTCGGCTCCGCGCACCGCGCCCACGCCTCCACCGAAGGCATGATCCAATTCGTCCCCACCGCCGCCGCCGGGCTGCTGATGGATCGGGAGCTGAAGTACCTCGGCATGTCCGTCACCAATCCCGCGCGGCCGTGCGTCGCCATCCTGGGCGGCGCCAAGGTGTCCGACAAGATCGAAGTGATCCGAAACCTGGGCAAGGTCGTCGACCGGCTGCTGATCGGCGGCGCCATGGCGTACACCTTCCTGAAGGCACAGGGCAAGCCCACCGGCAACTCGCTCGTGGAGGCGGATAAGGTCGAGCTGGCGGGCAAGCTGCTGGCGGAGCTCGGGGACAAGCTCCTGCTGCCTGTGGACCACGTGGTGGTTTCGGAGATCGCCGCGGGCGCCGCGAACGAAACGGTCGAGACGATCCCCGAGGGCAAGATCGGCGTCGATATCGGGCCCAAGACCATCGAAGCGTACGCGCAGGTCATCGCCGGCGCCAAGACGGTCATCTGGAACGGCCCCATGGGGATCTTCGAGAAGCCCCCGTTCGACAAGGGCACGGTGGCGCTGGCCAAGGCCGTGGCGGATTCGGGCGCCGTCTCCGTGGTGGGCGGCGGCGATTCCGAAAAGGCCATCAAGGCCGCCGGCGTCACCGGCAAGATCACGCACGTCTCTACGGGTGGTGGGGCCTCCCTGGAGTTTCTGGCGGGGATTCAACTGCCGGGAGTTGCCGCTCTGAATCGTTAGGACGTCGCGCCGCGACGCCGCAGGAGTTCGACATTCAAGTGGGTACTCCGAACCGCGGCAGTACCCACTTCATCAGCGCGATGTACGCCGCCGCAACCAGGACAACCGTGAGCCATTCGGGCATCTGGATGTAAGGATGCAAGAAGGGGCCGGAAGGTGACAAGGGTTCGGCGCTTCCGCTCCGGGTAGCGCATTCCACAAACACCTCGCCGACCTCACCTCCTGGTCGCCTGATTTCGCCGTCAGAAAAAAATGCAACTCGTCGTGTCAAAAAGGTGGCGGCTGGGTGTATACTAAATTTCCACCCGGGAAGCCAAAATGGAAATCCCGGCTGAAGCAAGTCGCATCGGTCGCGGTTCATTATCTTGCTTGCTGAAGGGAAGAGGGTTTCTCATGAAAAGACTACGAAGAGCCGGGCATCTGATTTTCACTTTTGGGTTGCTGAGTTTGACGTCCACCGTTTACGCTCAACCGGCAGGCCGTCCTATGCGCGCGATCCGCGAAGGCATCAATGAAGCGAGGCTGGTGGCCCTGGTGGGCAATACCCGCCCCGAAGCGACTGCCCAGAACGATCGTGGTATTGTTTCGGACGACTTTCCACTGAATCACATGCTGGTCCAGTTGAAACGATCTCCCGAGCGGGAGGCGGCGCTGAAGCAATACATCGACGAATTGCACGACCCCCAATCGCCGAACTTTCACCAATGGCTCACCGCCGATCAGTTCGCCGAGCACTACGGCGTTGCCCAAGAAGATGTCGATACCGTCACGGCTTGGCTGAAATTGCACGGATTCACCGTTAACGGAGTTCAGCCGGGCGGACTGACGGTTGATTTTAGCGGCACTGCCGGACTTGTGCGCAGCGCATACCACACAGAGATCCACAATCTGGAGGTGAACGGCGCGAAACACTTTGCGAATATGAGCGATCCGAAGATTCCCGCCGCGCTGGAGCCGGCCGTAGCCGGCATCGTCTCGCTGCATAACTTCCGCCCCCGACCTCTACTGGTTCCAAGGGGTCAGTACACGTACAACACTTCGAACGGCCCCTTTCATGCGCTCGTCCCGGGAGACATTGGCGCCATTTACAATCTGAATCCGGTATTCGCGGCCGGCTACACAGGTAAAGGCCAGTCGATCATGGTCCTCGAAGACACGTATCTTTATTCGACGGGAGACTGGACTGTGTTCCGCAAGACCTTCGGCCTGGCGAGGCCGTATCCTTACGGAACTCTTACTCAAGTGAGTCCGGCGGGCGCCGTGACGTGCGCCAACCCCGGGTTCCAGGGAAACTCTGCCGACCCCGGCTACGGCGACGACGGCGAAGCGGCGATCGATGTTGAGTGGGCCACAGCGGCGGCGCCGAATGCCGCCATCGTGCTCGCGGCGTGCACCGATACGGACACGACCTTCGGAGGTTTGATCGCGCTGCAGAACGTCCTCAATGGGCCCGCGGCAAGTCTGCCTTCGGTCGTCAGCATCAGCTATGGCGAAGCCGAGGCTTTTAATGGAGCGGCGGCGAATGCAGCCTACAATACCGCTTACCAGCAGGCCGCCACCGAAGGCGTCTCGATCTTCGTAGCGTCTGGCGACGAAGGCGCCGCAAGTGCGGATTTTGGCAGCGTGTCGACTCACGGCATCGGCATCAGCGGCTTCACCTCCACGCCGTACAACGTCTCCGTGGGGGGGCTGGATTTCGGCTACACGGCGGACAACGTCTCTGCCAGCAACTACTGGAGTTCGACCAACAGCAATACTTATAGTTCGGCATTGTCGTACATCCAGGAGGTACCCTGGAACGACTCGTGCGCCGGGGGGCTGGTCGCTGCCTTCCTGGGAATCACTCCACTTGGCCTCTGCAACAATTCCGCGGTTACCAGATCGTCAGGCTCGCTCAATTTCCTGCTGAACGCGGTTGGCGGCAGCGGCGGCCCCAGTGGATGCGCCACCGGCACGCCGGCGTCGTCCGGCAAGGTCGATGGGACTTGCGCAGGCTACCCAAAGCCGGCGTGGCAGAGCGGACTGTTTGGCAATCCCAGCGACGGGGTCCGCGATATTCCCGACGTTTCCCTGTTCGCATCGAACGGTTTCTGGGATGCGTACTACGTAGTGTGCTGGTCTAATCCCAATGTCAAAGTGGGCGGTGGATTTACATGCACGGGCGCCCCAAGCGCGTGGTCCGGTTTCGGCGGTACGTCGATATCGGCCCCCATCATGGCCGGAATTCAGGTGCTGATCAATCAAAAGACCGGCAGCAGGTGGGGGAACCCGAACACAGTCTACTACTCGCTGGCCAATACTGAGTACGGACTGACAGGCAGTGGCGCCGGCTCCTGTAACTCGAGCACGGTGAACAAGGCCAGCAACACTTGTATCTTCTACGACGTCACGGAGGGCGACAACGATGTTGTGTGTAAATCCAAGTCGGGCGTCCTGACCAATTGTTTTCGGCCCACGGGAGACACTAATGGAGTCCTCTCCACGTCAAACTCGGCTGACCAACCCGCGTATGGCTCCAACGTGGGTTGGGACTTCGCGAGCGGGATCGGATCGGTGAACGTGTGGAATCTGGTGATGAACTGGCCTCATTGAAACACGTGGAACGCGATGAAGAACTGGCCCACGGTTTCCAAAACTATCGAGGAGAATAAATGAAAACGGCTTGTAAACTTTTTTGCGTTGCCTTTTGTCTCTTTCTGGGTCTTCCACAGAGCAAGGCGGGGAGTATCTGCGATGCGAACCCAAGCAATCTTGTAGCCAATTGCGGCTTCGAAACAGGGGACTTCACGGCGTGGAGCCTCTCGGGAAACGACGTACCGTCTTTACTGGGAAACCTGTATGGCGTTGAGGGTCTTGACCCGCTTGATGGAATCAGCCCGAACAGCGGGCTTTCTCAGGCGTACGTCGCCGACCTCGTCGCCAATGCCACTACGCTATCGCAAGCGCTCACCACGGTTGCGGGTGGCATCTATACAGTGTCCTGGTTTTTGGCCCAGGATACGGCGGTTGGAGGGGGTTATTCCAACGAGTTTTCCGCTTCGTTCGGCGGGGTCTCGCTGGTGAGCCTGACAGCGGTTCCCGTCCAGGGCTACACTTACTATTCGTATGCCGCGACCGCGACATCCTCATCTTCCGTGCTGAGCTTGACGTTGGGAAACGATCTCGGCGAGTTCCTGCTGGACGACGTAAGTGTTGGCACGCCCGAGCCTTCGGCGTGGACGTTGGTGTTTGTCGGGGTATTGGTATGTATCTTCGGTCGGAAGCGCATGACACGCCGGGTTGCGTTGTGATGAAGTAATCGTCTCCTTACATCTCCCGGCGGCCTTTCTTGACGCCGTGCTTGGGTCCACGCACGGCGTGGGCCGGGTTGACCTCGACGACATGGCCTGGCAATCCCGGCGCGAAAGAAATGACGCGCGTAATCATTCCGGATTTCGCCAAGCCGGCGATCTACCACATCACGTGAATCACGCAGTCTTCCCCTGCCGCCGCCCGCACCTTCACATGCAGGTTCTTCTGCCCGGCGTCGTAGAACCACGTGCGGTCGGCCAATGCGGCCAGCGTGATGGCTTCGCCGTACTTCCGCTCTTCGAAGCCCACCTCGGCGGGCCGCTCCACATGGTGCGCCACCCACTCATAAACGCGCGCCACCTTGGATTCGATCTCCAGCCGCAGAATGTCGCCCGCCGGCGCGGCGTGTACCTGCGACCATTCGGCTGTCGCGCTCTCCAGCAGGAAGAATTCGGCCCCCAGATTGGGGAAGTAATGCAGCGCCATGACTCCTTTTGAATCCAATGGCACGATGGTCCCATTCCGCGCGAATACCGGCAGTGCCGGCGTCTCCACCGCGATCGTGCGCCGGCCCTGCTCCACCCCGTTGGTCTCGAGATTGGTCCAGATTCCCTGCGGCAGGTAGAGCGAGCGCTTGCCGGTGGCGTCGTAAATCGGCGCGATCAGCATTTCGTCGCCGAGCATGAATTCATCGGCATGGCGCGCGCATTCCGGATCGTCGGGGAACTGGAACGGCAGCGGATGCCACAGCGGGTAGCCTTTGTCGCGCGTTTCCGGGCCATAGCTGGCGAAGAACGTGGCCAACTGCGTGCGGAAGTCGCTCAGCCCCGCCGCGCCTGGCTTCGCATCCGCGACCAGCGAGCCGATTTGCCGGGCGCGCCGCGACACGTCCGGCGGGGCGTCGGCGTAGTACCCCAAGTCGAATGCCGGGCTGAGCATCCCCGACATCGCGCCATGCGTCAGGCGCAGGAGGTCGTTCCCCAACGTGTCCCACCCGCCGGCGCGCTGGCTGGGGAGCGGCGCGGTATCACCGGCCGCGCGCGTGCCGTTGCGTTCCTCGAAAACCCGTTTCGGCGTGGGCCCGAAATAGAAGAAATAATCCACCCGCGGCGCGTGGATGCGGTATCGGTCCGCCGCGGTGAAATCGAATCGGAACGGGCCGCTGCCCGCGTGATACTCGCCGTACCCGGCAGTGGAAATCAGGAACGGAGTCTCGGCCTGCGCCACTTTGCCACGCCAGTCGTAATCCGAATCGGCTCGCCGGCCCAGGCCGTAGAATCGCACGCCGGCCGGGGCCGCGCGGTCCCATGCAAAGCCGTCTCCTTCCTTGAGCGGCTCGGAGAGATCGCTCATGAGCGGCTCGCCATCCAACCGGCGGACGCTGACCAGAAGCCCGTGCTTCTGGACGGCTACCTCGATACTCTTCGAGCGCAGGCGTACCACGCCGGGCAGGTCGTCTATCTTGACTTCCACGGCCTTCGGGGCCTCCCACGCGACCGCGGGCAGCGCTCCCTCGATCGAGCGGCGGAATCGGAACGTGCTGGCGGACGCCCAGGTCAACTCCGCGCTGCCGTGGTCCAGCTTGAACTCGATCCGATTGCCCTGCACGGCGAACGAGAGCAGCGTCGCCACGGCCGCGAGGGCTTGCGGAGGCATCAGAGCAGCGCCAGCTCGCGTTGGATCTCGCCGGTGACGCGCGCCTCCCGGTCGCCGACGAACATGTTGATTTCCGAGCGCACGCCGAACTCCGGCAGATACACCCCGGGCTCGATGGAGAAGCACGTCCAGGGCGAGACGCGGCGCTCGTCGTGGTTCTCGAAGTTGTCCATGTTGGCCCCGTTGCCATGCACTTCCTGACCGATGGAGTGGCCGGTCCGGTGCGTGAAGTAGGCGCCGAAACCACGGCTCTCGATGTAGCCTCGCGCCGCGTCGTCCACGTCGAAGCCGCACAGCGGCTGCCCGGCCGCGACGGCGTCCTGCACCCGTTTGATGGCGGCGTCGCGCGCGCCGGTCACCACCGCGAACACGTTGCGCATCGCGTCGGTCGGGTTGTCACCGCAGAAACCGGTCCAGGTGATGTCGTAGTACACGGCGTCCGGCCGGTCGAGTTTGGCCCACATGTCCAGCAGGACGAAATCGCCGCCGCGGATGGGCGCTGTGGCTTCCTCGGTCGGCTCGTAGTGGGGATTGGAAGCGTTCGCGTTGGCGCCGACGATGGGGCCGTGATCGGTCACCATCCCCGCCTTGGCGAAGCCATCCAACACGAACCTTTTGACGTCGATTTCCTGCAGTAAGTTCCCGTTGCGCGTCCGCTCGTGGATGAGTGCGAAGGCTTCGGCGCGGACCCGGTCCACGCGGCGGCCGGCTTCCAGGTGCGTTTCCAGCGCTTCCGGCGTCCAGCGCGCCTCGAAGGTCTGGATCAACTCCGCGGACGTGACCACTTCCAGGCCCAGGCTGCGGACCAATTCCACCGTCCCGGCATCCACCATCGCCACGTAGGGAATAGCGCACATCGGGGAATACTGCATGGCCACGCGCCGCAGCCCCGCCGTAAGCTGGCGCAGCCCCGCCACCTGCTCGGTCCAACTGGAATACGGGATTTTCTTGCCCGGCAGAGCGTCGATCATCCCCGGCTCCACGCGGTGAGCAAGACCAGCCGGTTCGCCTTCCGCCGGGATCAGGTAGTACCAGCGCCGCGTCGGCGTGCGCGGGGCGGTGAAGCCGAGCACCCGGTAAGCCAGCGGGTCGCGAAGGTGGTGATCGAAGAACAGCCACCCATCGAGCTTCTGAATACGGATTTCCTGCTGAATGAGTTCGAGTCGCATAGCGGAATACCCAGTGTACGCCCGTCCGGGCTCTTCGCTGGTGTAGTGCCCAGGAAACAACTGGACAGTGGGGCAGGCCATCGTTTTTTGTGGCCTGCCAACGCACTACGAAAAACGATCGTCTGCGCCACCTACGCTACGCCCCCGCCAACTGCCTCAGAACGAACGGCAGAATTCCGCCATTGCGGTA
>OBLT010002995.1_pt1 | contig 10363 bp, 7 predicted proteins | sample 1518721 | NCBI WGS metagenome assembly OBLT01 (sample SAMEA3539307, study PRJEB22396) | soil metagenome | biome: tundra; feature: field; material: soil | place: USA | collected 2010-05 | depth 0.15 m | reverse complement strand
TTGAGCTCCATTCCCTCACCGAAAACATCGACACCACTACTCCGAGCGGTAAGCTGACGTTTCATATCTTCGCCGCGCTTGCGGAGTTTGAGCGCGACATTTTGCGTCAACGGGTGAACGCAGGTCTCAAGGCCGCCCGTCGCCGGGGCCGCGTGGGCGGCAGACCCAAGGCGCTCGACGAAGCGGATTTAAAGAAGGCGAGGGCAATGCTGCAGTCCGGGGAGTACAGCAAAGTCCAGGTCGCTGATGAGCTTGAGGTCAGTCGCCATACGCTGTGGCGGGCCCTGTCGGTGGAGAAGACGAAATGATCGGACAATCTCGGTAACACGGCGGGGGCCACGACGGTGCCGGTACCACTAACCTATACACTGCGCGACTTTCGTGGATATTAATGGCGGTGAGGTCGCTCTGTTCTAGGCGAGGCGTTGGCGCCATTGCTCATGGAAGAACGCTACTACTGCCTGGTGGAAGGTCGGTTGGTGGGGCGTCGAGTGGTGGTCGCCTTCGCAGGCTGCGGAGCGTGCGGTGGGGATCTCCGCAAGAAGGCGCGCGACGTTCTGGTTGGCCGCGTCGGATTTCCCATTGAGGATCAGGACTGGCACATCGATGGTGCGGAGCTTCTCGGTCGGCCATATCGGAGCGACCGCACCGCGAATCACCGCCGCGAGGACCTTCGGATCCGCGCCCGTAACTCGAGCCGCGATGAGACTGGCGGAGGCGAGGTGTCCGGGAACGATTTCTCCCTGTTCCAGGATCTTCGCTCCTTCCTCGGCCCACACCTGGCCGGTAATAGGTCGGGGCACGGAATCCGGAATTGGCCAGTTTTTGGGAAAGTCCATCACGGTGTCCTGGATGACATAGTCGCCGATTCCGGCGAGAATGGCGGACTTCACCGGGGGCGGGTGCAGCATAAGGAGGCGGGCCGTTGTGCCGCACCCCATCGAGAAACCGATGACATCGGTGGCTTCCAGACGCAGGTGCTCGATAAGCGCGATGACATCCCGGGCCATCGCGGAATCGACGTAGGCTTCCCGCTCGCGGGGCTTGTCCGATGCACCGAAGCCGCGCATGTCGGGCAAGATGGTCCGGGCACCGGCGGCGCGCAGGGCATGCGCAAGGCCGGTTCTACCTTCGGCGGGAGGATTAGGCAACGGAAGCGCCCCGCCGAAAACCTCGCGAAACTTCTCTTGCCGTTTTTCGAGTATAGGAAGTATGCGCTCGAAGTCTCCGAACTGACCCAGTGCGTCGACTCCGAATCCATGCAACAGGATAACGGCCGGGCCTTCGCCCTCGTCGTGGTAGGCAATGCGGAGTCCGTCGAAGGATGTGAATGTGTGCAGAGCAGTCCTCAAAGATCGGCAGCCGTCGGGCGCGAACTGACGGGTTCTAACGGCGATTGCTAAACCGATGTTACACGGAATCACGATCGAAAACAATCATTGCGCTGTCTTTTTATATGCATTTATCTGGTTTGTTTTCTGTGTTTTAGCTTCTGTATCGGACGCCATGCTAAACTAGAGTTTGGAAGTTGTGCCCTTCCTCTGGTCCGGAAGACCAGGACAGCTCGCCAAAAACGGCGCAGTGGTCCGCAAAATAGTGCCATCCTCGTCCGTACTACCCGTTTGCGTAAAGGACCGCGCGGACGCGAACGTCAATTACCGCTGAGCTTTCGCCTTCTTCACCGCTTCCGTCAGCGCCGGTACCACTTCGAACAGATCGCCGACGATCCCGTAATCGGCGACCTCGAAAATCGGCGCATTCGAGTCCTTGTTAATCGCGACGATCGCCTTCGACCCCTTCATGCCGACCAGGTGCTGAATCGCTCCCGAGATGCCGATCGCAATGTAGACCTTCGGCGACACCGTTTGCCCCGAGCTGCCCACCTGCCGCTCCATGGGCAGCCAACCGTTGTCGCAGATCGGGCGCGACGCCGCCAGCTCAGCGCCCAGGGCTTTGGCGAGCTCTTCTACGATGGCGATGTTGGCTTTCTCCTTGATTCCCCGCCCTACCGATACGATAATCTCCGCGGAGGTCAGGTCGACCGCGCGCGCCGACTCGCGGAACGGCTCCATGTGCTTCGATCGGATGGAAGCCGCGTTCAACTCCGGCGTGAACTTCTCGACCTGCGCGCTCCCATCCTGCAAGTTTTCCGCGCGATACGCCCCCGCCTGGATCGACGCGAAGTGAGGCGCCGGCCCGCTGGGCTTCACATCGGCGTTCAGCTTGCCCTGGAACAACTGGCGCACAAAAATCGGATCGCCGCCTTCGCAGCGGAAGGCCACTACATCGCTGACGAGCACCTGGTTGAAGCGCGTCGCGAGCTTCGGCGCGAAGTCGCGAACCTGGTAGGTATGAGGGAACAGCACAAACGAGGGCTCTACCTTTCCAACAAGCTGTTCGAGCGCGGCCGTAAACGCGTCCGCCGCGTAGTTACCCAGTAGCTCATGCTCCACCGCGTAAACGCGATCCAGTTTCTTCGACGCCAACTCGTTCGCCAGCGCGTCGACGCCTTGACCTGGGACCGCCGCCGACGCCGTCTGTCCGAGGTCCGATGCAAGCTGCTGGCCCGCGGCAAGGGTCTCGAGCGACATGCGGTTCCACGCGCCGCCCTGTTGTTCCATGATCACGAGAATCCCGCTCATATGACTCGCACCTCGAACCTGAGCTTGTCCACCAGCTTGGCGGCCGCTTCTTTCGCGCTGCCTTCGAGCAACTGGGTCTGCTTCGCCTTCTTCGGCAGATACACGCGCTCGATGCTTGCGACCGGCGCCGCCGGGACGCCCAGCTCACTGATCGTAAGGCGCTTAACCTCCTTCGTCTTCGCCTTCTTGATGCCCATCAGCGTCGCGTAACGCAGCTTGTTGATGCCGGACTGAATGGTCAGCACTGCGGGCAGCGGCATCTCGATGTTCTGAAACCAGCCGCTCTCCAACTCCCGCTTGACGCGGATGTTCGCGCCGAGCACCTCGACGGCCATGATGATGGTGGAGTGCGGAATGCCAAGGATCTCGGCCATCACCACACCCGTTTGTCCGGAACCGAGATCGTCCGACTGCAACCCGGTGAAGATCAGGTCGAGCTTCTCGGGCCCGGCGGCCTTCGCGAGCAACCGCGCAAGACCGAGCGTATCCCAGGAGGACACCTGTTCGTCTTCGATGTGGAGCGCGCGGTCGGCGCCCTTGGCGAGGGCTTCGCGTATCGTTTGCGACGCCCGCGCGGGACCGGCGCACAGCGCGATCACTTCGCCGCCATGTTTCTCCTTCAACTGCAGCGCTTCTTCGAGCGCATACGCGTCGGGCTCATTGATCTCGAAACTGAGGTCGCCCTCCTGGACCCACCGCCCGCTCGCGTCGACGCGAAGCTGAGAGTCGCGAACCGGGACTTGCTTGATGCAAACGATGATTTTCATATCTTAACGGCCGTACTACGTACCACGTACTACGTACAAACCCAGGACGTCACGACGGGTCGATGGTTTTGTACGTAGCACGTAGTACGTGGTACGGAATCTCTCACTCCGAGTATCTCTTAAAGATGAGACAACCGTTCGTGCCGCCAAACCCGAACGAATTCGACAGCGCGTGTTCGATGCGCATGGGCCTCGCCTGGTTGGGCACGTAGTCGAGGTCGCAATCGGGATCGGGGAACTCGTAGTTGATCGTTGGGGGCGCGATCTGGTCGCGGATCGCCAGCACCGTCACGCCGGCCTCCACGCCGCCGGCGCCGCCCAGCAAATGGCCGGTCATCGATTTCGTCGAGCTGATGCACAGCTTGTAGGCGTGCTCGCAGAAGGCGCGCTTGATGGCGATGGTTTCGACCTTGTCGCCCACCTCGGTGGAGGTGCCGTGCGCGTTGATATAGTCGATGTCCTCCGGCTCGAGTCCGGCATCCTTAAGGGCATGCCGCATGACGCGGAAGGCGCCGTCGCCGTCTAGCGAGGGGCTGGTGATGTGGAACGCGTCGGCGCTCATGCCGTAGCCAACCACCTCCGCAAGAATGGCAGCGCCGCGCCGCTTGGCGAATTCCAGCTCTTCAATGACCAGTATCCCCGCCCCTTCGCCGACCACGAAGCCGTCGCGTTCCTTGTCCCACGGCCGGGACGCATGTTGCGGGTCGTCATTGCGCTGCGAGAGTGCCCGCATGGCGGCGAATCCGCCGATGCCCATGGGCGTGATGCAGGCTTCGGCTCCACCGCAGATCATCACGTCGGCCGCGTCGCGCTGGATTATTTTGAAGGAATCGCCGATGGAATGCGAGCTGGTGGTGCAAGCGGTCGCGGTCGCGGAGTTCGGACCCCGCGCTCCAGTCCGTATGGAAACGTACCCCGACGCGAGATTGATGATCGTCGCCGGGATGAAGAAGGGCGACATGCGGCTCGGCCCCTTTTCAAGCAGGATGCGGTGCTCGCGCTCGATCACTTCGAATCCGCCAATGCCGCTTCCAATGTAGACACCGGCGCGGTCCGACATCTCCGGGTCGATCTTCAGGCCCGACTGCGCCGTCGCGAATTCCGTGGCCGCGATCGCAAACTGGATGAAGCGGCCCATCTTCTTGATCTCTTTCTTCTCGATGAATTGGGCCGGATCGAAGCTCTTCACTTCTCCCGCCATACGGCAGTTAAACGCGGCGGCATCGAAGTGCTCGATGCGCGAAATGCCGTTGCGGCCTTCACGGATCCCGGTCCAGGTCTCCTCGGTGCCAATGCCCAACGAAGTCACCAGCCCGACCCCTGTTACTACGACTCTGCGCGCCAAATGCTTCTCCGGTGAAGCTACTGCTACTTCTTCTTCTTCGCTTCGATGTAGTCGATGGCGTCCTTGACGGTCGCGATCTTCTCGGCGTCCTCGTCCGGAATATCGATATCGAAAGCTTCTTCGAACGCCATTACGAGCTCGACGATGTCGAGCGAGTCCGCTCCCAGGTCATCGACGAAGGAGGCGCTGTTGTCCACCTGGTTCTCGTCGACGCCGAGCTGCTCCACGATGATCTGCTTCACCTTCTGTTCCACTGACGACATGAATCCTCCCCAAGCATTCAGACAGCTATCTTGTGCAAACGCATTGATTCTAACATGTACCACGAAAATATCTGTTCGTTGTGGGGCAGGTTGGCAACCTGCGGCCGATTGTCAATCGGCCTGCCCGGAATGCAAACCAAGCTTCAGAGCCGAGTGGGGCAGCCAATCCTGGCTGCAGCCGGCTTTCCAGCCGGCTGGCCGGGCTTGCGCGTCCGCGTCCAGCCCCGTTACGGCTCGGCGCCCGTTACACTAGCAGCTTTGCGGCGAACCGGTCTGGGGACCTATCCTACTGGTAGTGCCCAACCGCATTCTCGATTCCGAAGACCCGCGGCTTTACGACATCCCCACACGTGCGCCCGGTCCCCGGGGCTCGCTGCCCCTCACGCCGGAGATGCTCCTGACGCGGCCCTCCGGCGACCTATTCGGCCTCACGCAGGACGCCGGCATGGGTTGGGATCCCGCGAAACTTGCCGGTAAGGAATTTCTCATCCTCAGTACTCACGGTGGCATTCGCGCCGCCGATGGCACGCCCATCGCGCTCGGCTACCACACCGGCCACTGGGAAGTCGGGTTGCTGATGCAGGCCGCCGCCGAAGAGCTGAAGTCCGCCGATGCCGTCCCGTTCGCCGCCTATTGCACCGATCCCTGCGACGGCCGCACGCAGGGCACCACCGGCATGTTCGACAGCCTGCCGTATCGCAACGACGCGGCTACCATTTTTCGCCGCCTCATCCGCTCTCTCCCGACCCGCCGCGGCGTCATGGGAGTCGCCACTTGCGACAAGGGGCTGCCCGCGATGATGATGGCGCTCGCCGCCACGCGCGACCTGCCCTGCGTCCTGGTCCCCGGCGGCGTCACACTGCTGGCCGAAGAGGGCGAGGACGCCGCGCGCATACAGAGCATCGGAGCCCGCTTCGCTCACCGCCAGATCACGCTCGAATATGCGTCGGACATGGGCTGCCGCGCCTGCGGCTCGCCGGGCGGAGGCTGCCAGTTCCTCGGCACGGCCGCGACGTCGCAGGTGGTTGGCGAAGCGCTCGGCATGAGCCTGCCGCATTCCGCCCTCGCGCCCTCGGGACATCCCATCTGGCTCGACATGGCGCGCCGCTCGGCCCGTGCGCTGCTGTCGCTCGAATCGCGCGGCATTCGCATGCGCGACATCCTCACGGAAGCGGCCGTCCGCAATGCGATGGTCGTCCACGCGGCCTTCGGCGGCTCGACGAACCTGATTCTCCATCTCTCCGCGGTTGCGCACGCCGCCGGCCTTCCCCGCCCCACCGCCGCGGACTGGGCCCGCGTCAACCGCCAGGTCCCCCGCATTGTCGATTGTTTGCCCAACGGCCCGGCGAACTACGCGACCGTCCAGGTCTTCCTTGCCGGCGCCGTTCCTGAAGTAATGTTACACTTGCGCCGCGCCGGACTGCTCGAAACCGCGGCGATCACCGCATCGGGCGAAACGCTCGGACGCATACTCGACTGGTGGGAATCCTCCGAACGCCGCACCCGCCTTCGCCAACAACTGGAAACGCGCGACCGAGTGGACCCCTTCGACGTGATTCTCGATCCCGAGACGGCGGCCCGGCGCGGCCTGACCTCGACCGTCTGTTTCCCCACCGGCAACCTCGCGCCGCTCGGGTCCGTGATCAAAAGCACCGCTATCGATCCGAGCGTGGTCGACGCCGACGGCGTCTATCGCAAGACCGGTCCCGCGCGCGTGTTCCTCACCGAGCCCTCCGCCGTCGCGGCCATCAAGGCCGGCGAGATCCATGCCGGCGACGTGTTGGTCTTGATCTGCCGCGGCCCTTTGGGCTCCGGAATGGAGGAGACCTACCAGGTCACGTCCGCCCTGAAATACCTCGATTTCGGGAAGCACGTCGCGGTCCTCACCGACGCTCGTTTCAGCGGCGTTTCGACCGGCGCGTGCATCGGCCACGTATCGCCTGAAGCGCTGGCGGGCGGCGCGATCGGCAAGGTTCAAGACGGCGATCTGATCGAGATCTCGATCGATCGCAATCGGCTTGAAGGCAGCGTGAACCTCGTGACGGCGGCGGGCGGCGCCGGCGAAGGCACTCGGATTCTCGAGCAGCGTGCCCCGCGTCCCGATCTAGCCCCCGATCCCGCGCTCCCCGCCGACACCCGACTCTGGGCTGCGCTACAGGACGCGAGCGGCGGCCCCTGGGGCGGCAGTGTCTATGATGTGGAGTCGATTCTGAAGGTGCTCGAAGCCGGCAAGCGTGCGCTCGCCGCACAGTCGTGAGGCCGGGCACACAACCTTGCTGACGCGCACGGCTCTGTAACCGAGCCGCGACCGTGAGGGAGCGGTCTTGTCACTGTATTGTGCGAGCCTCAATAGTGGGGCAGGCAATCTTGCCTGCAGTCAGCTTTCTAGCCGGCTCCGGCGCGTTTTCAAGGGACCTGACGAGTCTATAGCCTCGCCCTTGAGGATTGTCAATTGTTATCCGGGACAGGACATTAGCCTGAAACGGGAACGGAGTAAAGGCCTGATGAATTTCCGAAGCCGCTTCCTCCTCTTTCTCCCTCTAGCGGTAGTTTACAAGATACGGGTTTGACACCCCGGCTGCGCATTCAAGCTTTACTCGAATAATCCACAGCAACCGACTGATGCTTGCGCAGTTGTCCGTCGGCGGAACCGGCCCGATCAGGACTTGTTGTTGTATGACCTAGTGTAGGGGCGAGGCCCTTTTCATTGAGAGGCTCAACAACAGTCAGGAGATCGGCGTTCAGGTGCCTCTTGTTCCCGTACTTGTAAAGCTCAGCCGGGTCCACTACATTTTCTACTTGCTTTGTTTGTGAGGTTATGGTATGACCTAGCTAGTTATGCCGAGTCTCACACCCAAGCTCATCGACGGCCATACTTACTACTACGCCCGCTACACCCAACGCATCGGCGGCAAGCCCAAAGTCGTCCGAACCGTCTACCTCGGCAAAATTGAGGACCTCGTCACCGCCGCCGAGGGTTCTCGCGAGCCTCCCCAGCCCCTGGAAACCGATGTCGCCGCATTCGGCGGCGTCGCCGCCCTTTTTGACATCGCCCAGCGTCTCGACTTGGTCCCCTTGTTGGATTCCATCCTGCCGCCCAAGCGCCACCAGGGACTCTCTTGCGCCCAATACTTGTTGCTCGCCGCCATCAACCGCGCAGTAGCCCCCACCAGCAAACTCCAGTTCGCCGACTGGTACCGCCAGACCATCCTCGCGCGCCTCCTCCCTGCCGATGCCGCCTGGCTGTCCTCGCAACACTTCTGGAACCATATGGACCTCATTACCGAGGACCATATCCTCGAGTTCGAGCGACTCATGTCACGCCGTCTCAGCGAGCGCTTTCAACTCGATCTCCGCAGCGTGATTTACGGCGGAACCAATTTCTTCACTTACATCAACACCCGCACCCCTTCCGAACTTCCCCAGCGCGGCCACAACAAAGAAAAGCGCACGGACCTGCGCCAAGTCAGTCTGGGTCTATTGGTCAGCGCCGATTTTCACGTGCCGCTGTTCCACACCGTCTACGCCGGCAATGTCCACGACAGCGTCGAGTTCCGCTCCCTCATCCGGGAGTTGTCCACTCACTACCGCGAGCTGGCTCAGTCCTGCGAGCACATCACCTTGGTCTTTGATAAAGGCAACAACAGTGCGGACGGCCTGACCACGAGCGAAGACGCATGGTTCTGCTTGTCCGAGGATAAGGACGCCAGTTCGTCTTCGCGTCGGGCCAATAGTTTGGCTGGGACGCCTTTCCATTTCGTGGGCTCGCTGGTTCCCACACAGCATACCGACTTGCTGGAAGTCCCCCGCCGCCAATTCCAAGCCTTGACCACGGCGCGCTTGGAAGGGGTGGTAGTCTACCGCACCCAAAAGAAGATCTTCGGGCAGGTGCGTACGGTGCTAGTCACCTTCAATCCCCACCTGTACGACGGGCAACTGCAAGGCTTGACCGCCAACTTGAACAAGGCGCGCGGCAAGTTGCGCCAACTGCAGTTGCAACTGAAACGCTGGCGCCAGGGCAAGATCAGAAGCGGCAAGGCTCCGACGCTGGAGGGCGTGCACAAACAGGTCGCTGAAATCTGCGCGGCACAATCCGTTAAGTCCATCCTGAAAGCCGCAGTGAGATCTGTTCGCAGAGGCCTGGAACTGACCTTTTCCACCGACCACAGCGAACTGCAGCATCTGTGCCAGATGCAGTTCGGCAAGACCATCCTGTTCACCGATAACGCCGCTTGGTCCGACGATCGGATCGTGCTGGCCTATCGTTCCCAATACCACATTGAGGATGCCTTCAAGCAGATGAAGAATCCCCAATTCCTGGGATGGAGTCCCATGTTTCACTGGACCGACTCCAAGATCCGGGTGCATGCCTTCTACTGCGTGCTGGCGCTGTTGCTCACCTCCCTGCTGCAACGGGAACTCGCTCAAAAGGGGGTCGAGCTCAGCGTGAATCGCATGCTGGAAGAACTGGGAGGCATTCGGGAAACGCTCATCGTTTATCCGCGCCGTCAAGGTCAGCGGAAATCTCCTACCGCCACTTGCCTGACGCGCAGAAACCCGCTCCAGGAGCGCCTCTTCGCTCTGCTGAATCTGCAACAGTACGCGCCAACGCGCGCTTAGGACATACACCTCACCTGTCTGTAAGCTCTTGGTGTGTTTAGCCTTATCCCACTACACCGGCACTATCTTGTAAACTTCCGCTAGGCGAGACTGATCCACTGCTCGTTCAAGGTCGCCGAGTCGGCCGCGTCGTTCGAGCAGGCGCGCGAGATAGTAATGCAAGCCCTTCGCACCCGGCCGTTGCAGAAGGGCAAAAAGGAGGCTAACCCGCTCGTTCAGCTCTTCTGGGGAGGTTGGCACCGGAGTCGTCCAATTGATGATTTGTCGAACGTGAGTCTCAAATCGCCGCGCGATGACTTCCAACCTCTCCAGATCTCCCGACTGCGTGTAATGATACCGGACCTCAAGAAACGAAGCTCCGAGCTTCGACGGGGCGCCCACTATCCCCCTTGCCAGAAAGTGGCGAGCGTAATGTTGTCCTGCGATGCTGTGAGCCCCCTTGCGCGCGTCTGTGGAGGCCTGTAGCAAGACCGTGTCACGCAGGACGGGATGCATAGTGTAAAATCCGCGCCGGTGTTCGAGCAGGAACCGGCTAATGAGCTCATCGCGAAGTGCTTCTACCGGCTTCTCTTCATTCACCGCACGAAGAGCGTGATTGTCTACGGGCCGCCGAAACACCGCCAGGCGCTGAAAAATCTCCCTGCCGAATCTGGCAACTCGGCGCGGGCTCGAGAAAGCATTTCCTCCTCGAACCGACGCAACAACTCGGGGGAGACTCTCCGATCC
>OBLT010002994.1_pt1 | contig 10363 bp, 9 predicted proteins | sample 1518721 | NCBI WGS metagenome assembly OBLT01 (sample SAMEA3539307, study PRJEB22396) | soil metagenome | biome: tundra; feature: field; material: soil | place: USA | collected 2010-05 | depth 0.15 m | reverse complement strand
GTGCCGCGCAGGCCCCGGGGCCCGGCCCGGGAACCCGGCCCCGGGGCGGCCCCGGTTACAGACGGAAGGTGCCGCACGCCCGGTCGGCAAACGCCGAATCGCGGTTCAGCGCCTGCAGCGCCTCGCGGGGCACCAGCGGGCGCGCCTGGAAATCCGCGAGGACGGTCTGGAGCTGCGCTGACAGCCCGGCGAGCGAGCCCGACGCGGTCCCGCTCCGGCTTGCGGCCGCGGCTCCGTTGAGTTGGCGGATGGCGGTGGCCAGATCGCGGGCCGTCCTAGCGTCATCCGCGCCTTCCCTGAAATCGTCGATGACCTTCCGGTAGGCGACGAGGGCCGGGCCCTTATAGGCAACGCAGCCAGGATCGGCCGCCCGGACGAGATGAGGCATCAGATACCCGGCCAGCACACTCCAGCCGACCGCGAGTCCGATGCCGAGCCAGGACCGCACCTTGCCGGGCGCGCCTGGTCCGCCGCGCCGGGCGCGAAGCAGGCCGAGCGCACCACAGACCAGGCTCACCGGGATCGTCACCAGTGCGGCCCCGAGAGCACCGGCCACGAGCGCGGCCGTCGCATACCCGTTGCGACCCCAGCGGGGCCGCAGGACCCGGCTGGTGGACCACCGAGGGAACCGCCCGGCGAACGGTGCCCAGGCCCGTCCCGCGAGCGAGCGCCGGGCTGGGGCGCGCGCGGCATCGCCGTCCGGGGACTGCTGCGGGCGCGCCGCACGACCAGTTGATGACGACACGACTCGGCTCCGGGGGGGTCTTGGCACCGATACCGCGCCATGAGCGTAAAGGTCGTGCTAAATGGTGTCTAGGGGATACAGCTACAGTCATGCCCGTTATAACGTCAATGTATGGTTTAATCCGCTTTCGCGACTGGCGGGCAGGCCGCCGAGCAGGCGTCACCGGGTACCCGGTCAGGCGTGGCCTGAAGCCCGGTCGGAGATGACCGGATGCTGGGTCAGAGCCCGGCCGCCGACCGGAGATTCTCCGCCCGGTCTGTCCGCTCCCAGGAGAAGTCCGGCTCCTCGCGGCCGAAATGGCCGTAGGAGGCCGTCTGCGAGTAGATGGGGCGGAGCAGGTCCAGGTCGCGGATGATCGCGGCCGGACGAAGGTCGAAGACCTGTAGCACCGCGTCCTGGATGCGCTCTTCCGGCAGGTGCTCGGTGCCGAAGCACTCCACGAACAGGCCGACCGGCTTGGCCTTGCCGATCGCGTAGGCGACCTGCGTCTCGCAGCGGTCGGCCAGCCCCGCCGCGACCACGTTCTTGGCCACCCAGCGCATCGCGTAGGCGGCGCTGCGGTCAACCTTCGAGGGGTCCTTGCCGGAGAACGCCCCGCCGCCGTGCCTGGCCATCCCGCCGTAGGTGTCGATGATGATCTTGCGCCCGGTCAGCCCGGCGTCGCCCATGGGCCCGCCGATCTCGAACCGCCCGGTGGGGTTCACCAGCAGCCGGTACCCGGACGTGTCGATCTGCAGGTTCTTCAGAACCGGCGCGACGACGAGGTCCTGGATATCGGGGGTGAGCAGTTCCTTCAGGTCGATGTCGGGTGCGTGCTGGGCCGACACCACGACCGTGTCCAGCCGCACCGGCTCCTGGCCGACGTACTCGATCGTCACCTGGGTCTTGCCGTCCGGGCGCAGGTACGGGACGTCGCCGCTGCGCCTGACCTCGGACAGGCGGCGGGCGAGCCGGTGCGCGAGCATGATCGGCAGCGGCATCAGCTCGGGGGTTTCCCGGCACGCGAAACCGAACATGATGCCCTGGTCACCCGCGCCCTGCCGGTCCAGTTCGCTGGTGCCCTCGCCCTCACGGTGCTCGAAGGCGTGTTGCACGCCCTGGGCGATGTCAGGGGACTGGGAGCCGATCGAGACGGACACGCCACAGGACGCACCGTCGTAACCCTTTATCGAGGAGTCGTATCCGATCTCCAGGATCTTCTCCCGGATGATGCCCGGGATGTCCACGTAGGTTTCTGTGCTCACCTCACCGGCCACATGGACCTGGCCGGTGGTGATCAGCGTCTCCACGGCCACGTGGCTGTCAGGATCATCCTTGATCATCGAGTCGAGAATGGCATCACTTATCTGATCCGCCATCTTGTCAGGATGACCCTCCGTCACCGACTCGGAGGTAAAGAGACGTCGGGCCACCGGACTCCCATTTCTGCTGCGCTGAGGCTTCGCCGAAGTGTAGCGGGGCTGGCTGACCGGCCGGGGCGAAACCCTGCCGAGCGAAACCCTCCCGGGGCGAAACCCGGCTGGGGACGCTCCGTAGCTGGGCTCACGGCGAGAGCCTGGCCAGGACCAGATCCCAGACCGTGTCCGCGAGCACCTCCTTGGGCCCCAGCGGAATCTTGGCCACCGCCCCGTCAGCGGCGAGCACGACGGCCTCGTTGTCACTGGTGCCGAAGGCCAGCCCGGCCCCGACCTGGTTGACAACGAGCAGGTCGCACCCTTTGGCGGCCAGCTTGGCCTGACCAGCCTGCAGCACGCCGTCGGTTTCGGCGGCGAACCCCACGATGACCTGCCCGGGCCGCCTCCGGTCCTGGGACAGCTCGCGCAGTATGTCTGGATTCTCGGTCAGCCGGACGGGCTCCGGTGCGGCACCGCTCTTCTTGATCTTCGAGTCGCTCCTGGCCGCGGGCCGGTAGTCGGCGACGGCAGCCGCCATCACCACGGCGTCGGCGTCCTGCGCGGCGGACATCACGGCCTCGCGCATCTGGCAGGCGGACGTCACGCGCACCACGCGGGCGCCGGCCGGGTCAGCAAGGTCCACGTTCGCGGCCACCAGGGTTACCTCCGCGCCGCGGGCGGCCGCGGTGCGGGCCAGCGCATAGCCCTGCCGTCCTGAAGACCAGTTGCCCAGGAACCGGACAGGATCGAGTTCTTCCCTGGTCCCCCCGGCGGACACGACGACGCGCCGGCCGGCCAGGTCGGGGCGCAGGCCCCCGGTGCCCCGGGCGAGCACCCGGATGACCACCTCGTAGAGTTCGGCGGGCTCGGGGAGACGTCCTGGCCCGCTATCGCTGCCCGTCAGACGGCCGGCGGCGGGTTCCAGGACCAGGCAGCCCCGGCTGCGCAGGGTGCTCACATTGGCCTGGGTCGCCGGGTGCTCCCACATCTCGGTGTGCATGGCGGGCGCGAATACCACCGGGCAGCGCGCGGTCAGCAGGATCGCCGCGAGCAGGTCATCGGCCATGCCAGCCGCCGCGCGGGCGAGCACGTCGGCCGTTGCGGGCGCGACCAGGACAAGATCAGCCGACTGGCCCAGCCTGACGTGGGGAACCTCGTGGACGTCATCCCACGTGTCGGGGGTGGCTGGCTGGCCGGACAGGGCCGCCCAGGTAGCCGCACCGACAAAGCGCAGCGAATCGCGGGTCGGCACGACACGGACCTGATGGCCTGCCTCGGTAAGCCTCCGGAGCAGCTCGCAGGCTTTGTAGGCGGCAATGCCCGCCCCTACGCCGAGAACGATGCGCGCTGACATCTGCCGGCCAGGGTCAGCCGGTCAGGGCTCCACGATGTCCGTGGCGGTCAGCAGGTGCTGCCGGATCTCGCGGAGCGAAATGGACAGCGGCTTCTCCTGGACCCGGGTCTCCACCAGCGGGCCGACGTACTCCAGGAGTCCCTCGCCGAGCTGGGCGTAGTACGCGTTGATCTGCCGTGCCCGCTTCGCGGCCATGATGACGAGGCGGTACTTGCTGTCAACGACGCTGAGCAGGTCGTCGATGGGCGGGTTGGTGATGCCTTCCGCAGCGGGAATACCTGCCACCGTGTGCCTTCCGTTGTGTGGGAGCGTTCGAGAAGCCCTCGATTGGCCTATTAGGCCAGCACCAAGGCTACCAGCTGGTTACAGACGTCCTCGACGGATGTGTTCACCAGCGTCACATCGAATTCTGTTTCGGCGGCGAGTTCCACCCTGGCCGCGGCGAGCCTGCTCTGCACCACGTCGGGTGGCTCCGTGCCCCGGCCGGTGAGCCTGCGCACCAGTTCCGGCCAGGACGGCGGCGAGAGGAACACCAAGAGCGCGTCCGGCACGGCACAGCGAACCTGCCGTGCACCCACCAGGTCGATCTCAAGGAGAGCAGGGATCCCCGCCGCGAGCTTCTCCTCGACCGGTGCGCGGGGGGTGCCATACCTGTTGCCCGCGAATCTGGCCCATTCGAGGAACTCCCCGCTGGCCAGCATCGCGTCAAACTCCGCGTCGCTGACAAAGTGGTACTCACGCCCGTCGACTTCACCGGGCCTCGGCGGCCGTGTGGTTACGGACACCGAGAGCCAGATTTCCGGGCATTCCTTGCGGAGGCTCGCAACGACCGTGCTCTTGCCGACACCAGAAGGGCCGGAAAGCACAGTCAGCAGTGCGCGACCGCCGCCCCCCCGGACAAGCGCGGTACCGCGTGGGCGATGAACGGACGAATCGGCCGTGGACCCATGTCCCCCGCGCCCGTCCCTGGGCTCCTTAGGCTGGGTCAGATACCACCGCCGAACTCATTCTCCAGGGCGGCACGCTGGTTAGCACCCAGGCCACGCACACGGCGCGATTCGGCGATGCCGAGCCGCTCCATGATCTGCCGGGCACGTACCTTGCCGATCCCTGGGACGGACTCGAGCAAAGCGGAGACTTTCATCTTTCCGACGATGTCATCGCTCTGGCCATCCTTGAGAACTTGGGACAAGCTCATGGAACCGTGCTTGAGGCGGTTCTTGACCTCGGCACGCTCCTTCCGGGCTCGGGCCGCCTTCTCTAGGGCTGCTGCTCGCTGATCGGGAGTGAGGGGAGGAAGAGCCACTCCGGGTCACCTCGGGTTTCGAAATCGAAAAATGCGGTCGGGAAGGGAAAGTAGCGAGTTCAGCGCGTCAGGGCAACGCAAACGCCCGTTTGTCACGTCATAAATTACCCGATATTACTCTTTGTAATGGACCGAATACGTAACGTAATCAAACAGGCTACCGTTGCCGGGCCGCGGGCACCCTCAAGCCCGGCGGCTGGGATAGCGCCCGCGGACTGTGTCGGCCCGTAAGGTCCCGGCGTCCGGGCTGGCAGCAGCGCGGGGGCGCCCAGGCCTCGCCACAGCGCACCTGACGGCTCCGCGCACGTCGCCGGGCACTCCTTAGCGGCCGGAGCGGCCCGGGGCAGGCTGGAGCCTTCTGAGCGGCGCGGCGATAGCCGCCGCTGCCGCCCCAGGATCGGGGGCACCGGTGATCGGGCGGCCGATGACCAGCAGGTCGGCGCCTGCCCCTAGTGCTTCCTCGGGCGTCGCCACCCTCGCCTGATCATTCGGGTCGTGGCCAGCAGGGCGCACCCCGGGGGTGATGAGCATGATGTCGGGGCCTACTTCCGCGCGCACCGCCGCGACCTCGCGGGGGGAGCAGACCAGAGCCCGCGCACCGGCTCCCACAGCGAGCACGGCCAATCGGCGCACCACATCCTGGACCGGGCCCACCATGCCTATCCCCTCAAGATCCGCGGGACTGAGCGAGGTGAGCACCGTCACTCCGGCGATCTTGATGTCCGGGGCCGCCTCTACCGCGGCCCGGATGGCCCCGTGACCGGCCGCGGCATGCACGGTGACCAGTTCCGGCCGCAACCGCGCCACCGCGTGCGCCGCGCCCGCCACGGTCGCTGGAATATCGTGCAGCTTCAGGTCGAGGAAGACCTTGACCCCGCTCGCGCCCCTGATCGAGGCCACCACCCCCGGCCCGTACCGGAGGTACATCTCAAGACCGATCTTGACGGTGCTCACGTGTGGTGTGACGAGTCCCGCCCAGCGTGCCGCTGTCTCCAGGTCGGGCGCGTCGAGAGCGACGGCGATCGGCGCAGGCTGACTCAAAGATCCTCCCCAAATCAAAAGTACCGCACGCTACCTAACATTTCCGGACAGCCGACGCCCTTGCGCTGTGCGCGGCTCGTGGGCCAGCCCGATCACGTCGGTCAGCCGCTCAATCCCACGGCGTGCGAGCTCTTCGTCCAGCTCACGGAGCACCCGGATGCAGGCTGACGGGTCGTGAAAGATCGTTGTCCCGATGCTGACCATGGCGGCTCCAGCCAGGATGAGCTCGAGTGCGTCGCGGCCGGTGCGGACCCCGCCCATGCCGATGATCGGCACATCGGGGAGTGCCTTGCGGACCTGCCAGATGCACCGCACCGCTACCGGCCGGATGGCCGGCCCGGAAAGGCCGCCGGTGACCCCGGCCAGCACCGGGCGCAGGGTCTCGGTGTCGATCGCCATGCCGAGCAGGGTGTTGATCATCGATAGGCCGTCCGCGCCCGCTGCCACGCAGGCACGCGCGATCGTCACGATGTCCGTGACATCCGGTGAAAGTTTCACGAACACCGGGAGGTCGTAGCGGGCCCGGGCGCGCACGGCTTCCACCACGGTGGCCGCGGCCTGAGGATCACACGCGAAAACCTGCCCTCTGTCTTCGACGTTCGGGCAGGAGATATTGACCTCGATCGCGGTGATTCCGGCCGCGTCGGAGAGCCTGGCGGCCAGTTCCGCAAACTCGTCGACGCTGCCCCCCGCGATAGACACCACGGCACGTGCACCGCGCGACAGCAGCCACGGCAGGTCCCGCTGGAGGAATGCGTCGATGCCGGGGCCTTGCAGGCCAATCGAATTGAGCATCCCGCTCGGTGTCTCAGCCATCCGGGGCGTCGGCCGACCGGCGCGCGGTCCGAGCATCACCGACTTCGTGACGATGGCGCCGATCTTGGCAACGTCGAAGAACTGGGCGAGCTCGCGTCCCGCACCTGCGCAGCCTGAGGCGGTGAGGATGGGATTCGGCAGCTCTACGTGGCCCAGTTTAGTCCGGAGATCAACCGCCATGACCCTGCTCCTCTGCCCGGGGCCCCGTGGCGGCCCCCGCCGGCCGCGCCGCCGCGGCCCCGTCGTCCGGCCCGGACGACGCTGCCTGCTGCTGGCGGCGTGGCTTCCAGCCCGGTGCACCGAGCGCGTCGAACGGGATGGTGCCGATGTCGTCCCAGCGCACCAGGTCCCCGTGGAACACCGGGCCGTCTACGCAGGAGCGAACCATGCGGGTAACGCCGTCCTCGCCCACCACGGGCAGCACGCAGGTCATGCAAACCCCGATCCCGCAGGCCATGGACTCCTCTACCAGCGTCAGCACCGGGATGTCGTAACGGCTAGCGAGCGTGGTCACCTGGCGGAGCATCCCCATCGGGCCGCACGAATAGATCACGTCCGTGCGGGCCTCGTGAATCACCTGGGTGAGGCGGTCGGTGATCAGCCCCCGTATCCCCATCGAGCCGTCCTCGGTGGTCACCACCGCGGAACGCGCGGTCCGGCGGGCGGTCTGCGCGCCGAACACCCGGTCCGCGCTCGCCGCCCCGAGCAGGAAGTCCACCTGGCAGCCCCGGCTGCGGAGCCGGTCCGCCAGCGGGAAGAGCGGGGCGCTGCCGTAACCACCGCCCACCAGCAGGCAGCTCACCGGGTCGCGCGGGATGGGGAACGGGCGGCCGAGCGGCCCGGCCAGGTCGAGCACGTCCCTGGTGCGGCGCTCGGCCAGCCAGCGGGTGCCTGGTCCCACCGCGGCGAACACGAATTCCACGGTGCCGCCGTGGTCGGGCCGCACATCGTGGATGGAGAACGCGCGGCGCAGCAGCATCGAGGTGTCCGGGCCCCCCACGGCGATCCCGACGAACTGGCCCGCCCGGAACCGTGCCGCGATCCCCGGCGCGACCACCGTCATCGCGTGGTAGGCGTCCACCCGGCGCACGGTGAGCACGGTGCCGCGCATCTGCACCTGCACCGGGTCCGCGCCCGGTTCTCGGTCCCTGTCCGTCATGACCCTGTGCTTGCCTGGTCGGGGCTTGCCTGGTCGGGGCTTGCCTGGTCGGGGCTTGCCTGGTCGGGGCTTGCCTGCTGGGCGCCCGCAGGCTGGCCGCTGCCACCGCGCAGCCGCATAGCGTGTTCCTGCAGAGACCGCACCCCCACCTCACCACGCGTGATCGCCTCGATGCCCTGCACCGCCGCGGCAAGGCCCTGGACTGTCGTCACGCAAGGAATCCCGTACCGCACAGCGGCTGTCCGGATCTCGTAGCCGTCCAGCCGCGGGCCCGACTGCCCGGGACTGCCAAACGGGGTGTTCACGATAAGGTCCACCTGCCCCGCCAGGATCCTGGCCACGATGTCCGGCTCGCCGTCCGGGCCCACGCCGTCGCTGTGCTTACGTACGATCGTCGCACGAACCCCGTTACGCCGCAGGACCTCCGCCGTTCCCTCAGTCGCCCAGATCTCGAAACCTAGATCGGCTAGGCGCTTCACCGGGAACACCATGGAGCGCTTGTCCCTGTTGGCGACCGACACGAATGCCCTGCCCTTAACCGGCAGCGGCCCGTACGCGGCCGCCTGCGACTTCGCGTACGCGGTGCCGAACACCTCGTCGATCCCCATCACCTCGCCGGTGGAGCGCATCTCGGGGCCAAGCACGGTGTCCACCCCGTGCCCGCGCGCATCGCGGAACCTGCCGAACGGGAGCACGGCCTCCTTCACGGCGACCGGCGCATCGAGCGGGAGGGTGCCACCGTCCCCCGTCGCCGGGAGCATGCCCTCGGCCCGTAGCCCGGCGACGGTGGCGCCGAGCATGATCCGGGCGGCGGCCTTGGCCAGTGGCGTCGCGGTGGCCTTGGAGACGAACGGCACGGTCCGCGACGCGCGGGGGTTGGCCTCGAGCACGAACAGGACCCCGGCGGTCAGCGCGTACTGCACGTTCAGCAGGCCGCGGACGCCGACACCACGGGCGATGGCCTCGGTGGACTCGCGGATCCGCGCGATGTCGCTGCGGCCGAGCGTGATCGGCGGCAGGGCGCAGGCGGAGTCCCCGGAGTGGATGCCGGCCTCCTCGATGTGCTCCATCACGCCGCCGAGGAACAGTTCCTCGCCGTCGAAGAGCGCGTCCACGTCGATCTCGATCGCGTCATCGAGGAACCTGTCGATCAGGACCGGGTGCTCCGGGCTCGCCTCGGTCGCCCGCCCCACGTACGCCTCCAGCGTCGCGTCGTCGTAGACGATCTCCATGCCACGGCCGCCGAGCACATAGGAGGGCCGCACCAGCACCGGGTAGCCGATCTCGTCGGCGACGGCCTTGGCCTCCGCGAAGGACACCGCTGTGCCGTGCCGGGGCGCGGGCAACCCGGCGGCGGCCAGCACCGCGCCGAACTCGCCCCTGTCCTCGGCCAGGTGGATCGCCTCCGGGCTGGTCCCCACGATCGGGACGCCCGCGGCCGCGAGCGACCGGGCGAGGCCAAGCGGGGTCTGCCCGCCGAGTTGCACGATCACGCCAGCTACCGGTCCGCTCGCCTGCTCGGCCTGCACGACCTCGAGGACGTCCTCCAGGGTGAGCGGCTCGAAGTACAACCGGTCGGAAGTGTCATAGTCGGTCGATACGGTTTCCGGGTTGCAGTTGACCATGACGGTCTCGTAGCCGGCCTGCGACAGCGCGAAGGAGGCGTGCACGCAGGCATAGTCGAACTCGATGCCCTGGCCGATACGGTTCGGTCCGCTGCCCAGGATGATCACCTTGGGCCGCTCGCCGTTGGGCACCTCGGTCTCTTCGTCGTAGCTGGAGTAGAGGTACGGGGTCGTGGCGGCGAACTCCGCCGCGCAGGTATCCACGGTGAGGTAGACGGGACGGATCGCCAGGCCGTGCCGCAGCTCGCGGATGGCCGCTTCGGTGGTGCCCGGATTTTTGGCGCACAGGATCTCGGCGATCTGCGCGTCGGAGAACCCGGCCTGTTTCGCGCCCCGCAGCAGGTCGGCGGCAGTGGCACTGCCGGCCGGGGGGACCAGAGCGACTGTCGCCAGTCGTTGGGCATGTTCTTCGATTGCTTGTATCTGGTCGAGGAACCACGGGTCTATGCCGGTCGCGGCGGCCAGTTCACCCGCGGTCGCGCCGGCCCTGATCGCCTCGTGGACCACGGCTAGCCTGCCGTCGTGCGGGATCGCGCAGCGGGTGATCAGATCCGCCTTGTCCCCCGGCGGCTTACGCCAGCTGAATGGGGCCGTGGGGTTCTCCAGCGAGCGCAGTGCCTTCTGCAGCGCCTCCGGGAAACTCCGGCCGATCGCCATGGCCTCGCCGACCGACTTCATGTGCGTGGTCAGCACCGGGTCGGCGCCGGGAAATTTCTCGAACGCGAACCGTGGCACCTTGACGACCACGTAGTCGAGGGCCGGCTCGAAGCTGGCGGGAGTCTCGCCGGTGATGTCGTTGCGGATCTCATCCAGGGTGTATCCGATGGCCAGCCGCGCAGCGATCTTAGCGATCGGGAAGCCGGTCGCTTTCGAGGCCAGCGCCGAGGACCGCGACACCCGCGGGTTCATCTCGATGACGACCA
>OBLT010002993.1_pt1 | contig 10364 bp, 8 predicted proteins | sample 1518721 | NCBI WGS metagenome assembly OBLT01 (sample SAMEA3539307, study PRJEB22396) | soil metagenome | biome: tundra; feature: field; material: soil | place: USA | collected 2010-05 | depth 0.15 m | reverse complement strand
CCGTTCCACCGTCTCGCGCGTACCCCCGAACTCACTAGGGCTAACTAAAGTCGTAGGCCGGCCCTCAATTCCCTGTCGCTCTGCAGCTTATTGAAACTCCAGGATCTTCAGCCTGGATCTCGGAATTGAGGGCAGCACGGATTCGAAGGGCCGATAACCGAAGTTAGCCGGTCGGGCATCCCTATTGCCAGTCTTGTTGCGGGTGCTTCCAATACATCATAATTCCACTACAGGTGAGAACTTCGGCGCCCAGAGAGGATATCTATGCTCGATGCAGGGACGCGCACCCAGCTTGAAAACGGCTATTCCCTCTTGGGAGTTGCGCGCATGCATAAGGCATGTCCGATTTGTGCCGGCGGAGACTTCAGGCACTTGTGGCAGGTGAACGGCTATTCCGTCGCGCGCTGCACTGGTTGCTCCCTGGTCTTTGTTGAGAACATCGTGACGCCGGAGGAACTGAACGCGCACTATTCCATCCCCGACGGCTCCTACGGCCTGGACAATACCGACTGCCTCAATTATTACTACGAGATTCTGCGTGGTCTCATCGAAAGCCGTTGCCCGCAAAAGGGCAAGATCCTCGATATCGGTTGTTCCGCCGGATGGTTCCTGGACGTGATGAAGGGCTGGGAGTGCCACGGCAACGAGATTTCAACCGCCTACGCCAAAATCGCACAGGAACGTTTCGGCGATCGAGTGGTAAATAGCCTCTTTGAAGACTATCCGTTGCGGGAGAACTACTTCGACGTGATCACCCTGCAGGATGTCTTAGACCATCTGCGGGACCCTATCGCCATGCTGGAGAAATGCCAGGCGATGCTGAAACCCGGCGGCCTGATCGTCATCAAGGTGCACAACATCTCCTGTTTGTACGCAAAACTCACCGGCCCCAAGTTTTATGCCGTGCAGCCTCCGACGCACCTGTTCTACTACGACAAGAAAACGCTCGCACTGATTCTGGCGAAAACCGGATTTCGTCTAACCGACGCCAGGTTCATTCCACACCTTCTGAGAATCTGGATCGTGTTCCACCGTCTGGCGGCCACCAACCAGAATTCGCCTTTCTTCCGGATCGCCCAAGCATTGAAATCGACCTGGTTGGGACAACTCAAGATCAAAAAGAACCTTCACGACATCGTCACGGTGATGGCCGTTAAGGATCGTGGGTAGGTGCCCGGCAGCGCCAACGGCATCGGGTAAGTTCATTTATGAAGCTCACACAGGCGACGGGTTGGCTAACGGCGCATCTGTACCCGGCCTGGTAACCATAATTGCCCCGTCTATAACAGTGAGTCTTACCTGGCGTCGTGCCAGGTCCACCGTCTGAAGCTGTTAAAGCGTCATGTGCTGACGGTCTTCATGCGGGCGCCTCGCTAATAGAGCGATAGGACCTCGTTGCTGAGATGCAGTTGCTGCTGAATCTGTTGTTCGATTTCCTTCTGGAACACGCGTGAGCAAACCAGAATGGGCTCGCTTCGGCCGCCGAGGCTATCGGGAGAGACAATCGGAATGCCGTTCAGCCGCTGACCGTGGTACTTCGGATTCGAATCGATGAAAGCGCTGATGTTCACCTTGTTGAGACCGCCGGTGGCGAGCAGCCGTTGCGTGTGTGTACCCACGCCCCACACAAGAATCGGCTCACGGTTGCCGGCTGTCCGGTCGATGAGTTGGCGAATCCGCTCGTCGACTGCGCGGGATTGAGCGATGTACTCGCGCAAGCGTGGTTCGCTTTCGATGTCCGCTACCATTGGGCTGACGACGCCTCCCCGGTCCTCAAATACGGCGTGAACCGAAGGCATCACGGTGACGTCGGTATATTGGCGCAGCACCTTTTCAGAGAAGAGCTGCTCGAAGGCATGCGCGCGCATCAGGTTGGCGAGCGATGCGCCTGAGAAGAAGTTAATATGTTCGGTCGAGAACTGCTGAAATGGCGCGTCCGGCCAGTCGGCGAACTGCGTTCCGTCCGGCACGTCGAAATAAATGCGGGCATTCGGAGTCAGAATCTGGTGCATGGTGCGTAGAGCACCCTCCAGATTACGAATGTGCTCCAGTACTCCGACCAAGATCAGGAAGTCGAACTTCTCTTGAGACTTTGCAAGGTCGGAGACGCTCTGCGTGAGCACCGTTACGTCATACAGCTCGCGCGCGGATGCGGCGCATGTCGGTGACGGGTCGAGCCCCCAGACGTTCGCATAACCACTCTCTTTGAGGAGTCCAAGCAGACGGCCGGTGGAACAGCCGATTTCCAGAATCCGCGTCCGCTTCTTCGGAAGCAGACCGCACAGCGTCGTCGCCACGTCCCGCAGGCGCGATTCATCGTTGCCGGACTCACGGCCTCCGCGATGTTGGTATTCGTACTTCGAGAGGTCGCGATAGTACTGGTCGAAGGCTTCCTGTTCGGGGATGTTGTCGGCGAAGGCGAAGCCGCAATGCTCGCATACTACCACGGTGTAGCCTTCGACCAGGCACACGGTCGAGAACGCCTGCTCGAACAGGGGCTTCTTTTCGTTGCTGCCGCACACTGAGCATTTTCGCGGGGTCCCAACCATCGATTCTCTCCTTGCTTAGCTTTCCTCTAGTGGCGGCACAATCATGTTGGCGAGGAATTCCTCACGATCCAGGAGAGGCCACATCTCTTCCATCGGTCTCGAAACCATGCTTCCATCGGCGCGCATCATCGACGTCGCGCGCGGCGCTACCGCTTGCTCCGCGGCAGTGTGGACGGCGATTACCACCGGCCCATCGTAGTTGAGCGCTTCTTGAATGCCTTCGTGCAAATCGCTATGATCGTGGATCTCCACCGTGCGGATTCCATATGCGCGGGCTACCGGCACCAATTCCGGCAGCGTCAGATGGCTGGACGGTTCGCTGCCGGCGTAGCGGCCCTGGAAGTGGGTGCGCTGCGCGGTCATGATGGACGCGTAACCGCCATTGCACAATACAAAATACTTGATCGGCAGCTTCAGACGGTTCACCGTCTCGAGTTCTTGAATATTGAGCTGGAAGCCGCCATCGCCGTTCACGCAGACGGTGCGTCGCCGGCCGCTCGCCAGGCAGGCTCCGATGCTACCGGGGAGTCCGGTGCCCATCGCGCCCAGACCGGGAGCATTCACCACGCGCTGACCGGCCTTCACGCGAAATGCCTGCATGAAGATGTCGCTGCACGGGCCCGAACTGCCTGGTACCAACAAATCGTCCGCGGAGAGTTCCTCGGAGAGCGCGTCCATCAGCGTGTAAACGTTCACGACGCCTTCGGTAGCCGCGTACTCCGGGAGCACGACTGGGTATTGCTTCTGCCATTCCCTGCTGCGCTTCACCCAGCACGTTCGGTCCTTTTGGGTCAACTTGCCGGATTGCCGCAGCAATTCAGCGATGAACTCCGCGGCATCTGCGCACACCGGCACGTCGATCGGCATATTCAGCTTGGCGATCTCCGTCGCGTCGATATCCACCACCACCTTGCTGGCGGCGCGCGCGAAATTTTCGTGGCTGAAGGCCGTCTGCGGTAGGTCTAGCCGGGACCCCAGCACCATCATGCAATCGGCATTCTGCTGTGTGAAATTCGCGCCGCGCTGGCCGATGGCGCCGGGCCGTCCGGCATAATACTCGTTCTCCTCCGCCAGCAGGTCGACGACCTTCCACGTGAGCAGCACGGGGATTTTGAGCGTCTCGACTAGACGCTTCACCAGCCCTGCTGCCGCCGCGGTCCGCACACCGCTGCCTAAGAGCAGGACCGGGCGCTGCGACTGATTCAGCAGATCGATAGCGGCCGCTACTTGTTCCTGCAATTCGGGTGTAGTCCCGGGTTCTTCTTCGGAGGGGTAGCCCGGCAGACTGCTTTCGTCCAACATCGTTGCCTGTACGTCTAGCGGAATATCCAGCCAGACCGGTCCGCGACGCCCGTGGGTCGCGAAGTGAACAGCCTTTTCCAATTCGTAGCGAATCGATTGCGGGTCGAGAATGGTCTTCGCGTATTTGGTGATGGGGCGGACGATCGAGACGATGTCCACCTCCTGCGGTCCCATGGAGCGTACGCCGCTCGTGCCGATGAGGTCCGCGCGCTTGGCTTGCCCGGAGAGGAACAGGCAACTGGCTCCCTCGATCCATGCCGCCGCCACACCGGTAACGGCGTTCGTGCCCCCCGGTCCGGTGGTCACCAGAGCCGCTCCCAGATGATTCGTGTATTCCGCGTAAGCTTCCGCTGCGAACGCACAGGCCTGTTCGTGCAGGCAGCACACGTACTCCAGATCCTTGGCGCGCCCCACGGAATCCGCCAGGTGCATGCAACCGCCGCCGGCCAGCATGAAGATGTGCTTCACTCCGGCGTGTGCTACAAAATCAATCGCGTAATCGGAAAGCTTAATCAATTGGCCTCCGCCAATTCGGCGAGTTGCCGCAAGGTCTCGTCGACCGTAGTCTTGTTACCGTTCCACGGTTGCGGAAACAGTACGCTTCGGATCCCCAGCCTGCCGGCCGCCGCAATGTTCTCCGGGCTGTCGTCAATCAATAGATCGGCCTTGCCGAACCATCGCAAGAACTCTTCCTTGGTGGTGTCGTAGACGGGAACGCCCGCCTCCTGCCGCGTGGGCACTACTCCGAAGAACCGCAGATAATCTCCAAAATGGTGAAACAGCCACTCGGACAGATACGGCGCGCTGTCGAGCGGACGGGCAGTCAAAGCCATGTGCCGGTGCCGGGCGCCATGGGAACGAAGCCATTCCATGATTCCGCTATTCGGCGGCATCGCTCGCGCTTTGGTCGAAAGACGAAATGTATCGAGCGAATCCAGATACTCGCTCTTCGAAATCCCTAATGCCTGGTGCGGCGGATTCTGCAGAATATCCGCGTACTTCAACTGGCACTCCGGGTGCCCGGGCAGCCACACGTCGGTGAACCACGTTCGCATCAGATCGTTCAGGACGTCGTCTACGTCCCACACGAAGGTCAACATTCAATCCATCCAATAGCTCACGAATGTCTTGCGATTTTGGTTCGCTTCAATCGTGGCGTCGATGTAGAACGAATCGCCCTGCGTGTAGCAAGACGAAACTTCCTCAATCACTGTGCCGGTCTTCGTCGTGAAGCCGTGCCGCACTTCGCGCTGGATTACAACCACGTCGTTGGCCTTCTTCACCTGCTCCACGCCATTCAGATTCAGCAGAATCTCGCCGTGCAGAATGTGATACGTCTCGTCCTTCTGCTTGTGGTACTGCTCAGGATGCGTCTGGCCAGGCAGCATCACGATCACGCGCTTGCAATACTCGCGATTGACTACCGTGATCACCGTGGAGCCCGACTCGAAGAAGTTGTCGATGCCGTAGTGGTGGGAAATCTCCAGCTCGCACTGCCCGGGAACCTTCACTTTGCTGCGCTTGAGCATCTTCTTCACTTCGCCGACAATCTGGTAGACCTTCTTCAGGCGGTGGCACGCGCTTGTGTTGGTGTCGAGCACCGCGCCATTCGCAGCGATCGGAGCGGTCGCAAAGTACTCGGTGTATTTGGAAGCGTCGTTGGCCACTACCTGGCCAGGCGAATTCGGAATCGAGTAGAACACGTTGGCTGGCGTCACTCGCTCCCCGGGTTTCATATGCTGCTTCACGAACAGTCCGCGCTGCAGATCCCGCAGCGTGCGCTTCTCCAATTCCGTGAACGGATAGCGCTCGTTTTCCAGGCCGTACATGGTGTACGCTTCGGCCGCGGACGTGAGCCACTTCTTCACCTGATCCGGATTCGCCGAATACGCATTCAGGGAAATCGTGTCGGTGGGGACTCCCACGTGCTTCTCAAAGAGTGTGGCGCCCATGCCGATGGCGATCTTCACGGCCTCGTAGTTCTCTGGCCGCTCATGCGTGGAGTAGCCGATCTCGAGATCGGGATAGCGAGTCTTCAGTAGGCGGATCTGGCCCAGGTGCAGATTCTCATCGCGGGTCGGATACTCACCCACACAGTGCATTAGGGAGAAGCTCTTTTCGCGATGGTGGAAGAAGCTCACCACGCGGTCGATATCCTCGAGATCTACGCCGGCCGTCGACCCAATCAGCAGCTTCTCGGATTTCGCAATGCGCTCCAGCAGCGGCCAGTCGGTGAGGTAGCAACTGGGAATCTTGATGAAGTCGTAGCCATGCTCCTCGATGCGGTCCACCGAGATTTCGTCCCAGGGCGTGCAGATCGCCGTGAAGCCGGCTTCAACGATGGCGTCCTTGATCTGTTTGTAGCCATCCCAGGAGATCCTGGTTTCGGAAAAGCGCTTGACGAACTTTAGGTCGAACCGTTCGCGGTAATCGGGGTGAACGAAGGTGTCGATGTCGCGGTATTGCAGCTTCACCGCGAAATGGAACGGGAATCCCTCGGTAGCATCCTTCAAGGCCTGGACGATGCAGCATCCGTGCTGCACACTGCCCATGTGGTTGTTGGCCATTTCGAAAATGAACAAAGGCCTTTGATTCAGGTCTTTCATCGCTTCTCCTCAAAACTCATCACAGTTCGCTTGAAACCATCCGCTAGATTGGTAGTCGGGCGCCAGCCCAAGCCGCGAAGTTTACTGGTATCCAGAGAGCCGCGGTGGGACGTGCTCTGGATGTATCCGGCAGGAGCGGGCCTGGTGTCGAACCGCGCGGAAAGCCCGCGTTCGGGAAACAGATTCACCAGCAGTTTCGCCAGTTCGCCGACGCTGATCTCACAGCTTTCATTGCCCACGTTGTAAGCCTGTCCACGCTCGCCTTTCAACAGTACGGTGAAGAAAGCCAGCACCGCGTCGGCCAAATAGCAGAAGGCGCGCCGGGCGGAACCGTCGCTCTTCATCACGATGTCCTCGCGGCGCACGATGTTCGCCACGAAATCGGCGAAGACCCGGCCGTCATCCAGCGCGAACCCGGGTCCGTAGGTGTGCCCCGGCCGTACGATCTTGGTGGGCACACCAAACTGGTGATTGAACGCCGCGCACATGGTTTCACCCATCCGCTTGCTCTCGCCGTAGCACGAGCGCACCAGCGTGGGGTCCAGATAGCCGTAGGCGTTCTCGCCGTTCGGAATGTTGGCGGGGTCCACTTCGCCGTAAACGTCGCCGCTGCTCATGAACAGGAAACCTTCGGAGCGGCAGTCCCGTGCGAAGGAAAGCAGATTGTACGTGCCTAAACTGTTGGCCGCGAGTGTTCCCACCGGGTCCGACCCGTAATACTTCGGACTCGCCTGGCTGGCTCCGTGAATGATGAAGTCGCAGGGAACCGGAACGGTGGCTGGCGCAGTGACGTCCTGAATCACGATGGCGAAATCCTGCCGGTCGAGAAGATGCGCGAAGCGGCGGCGCGCTTTCTCGCGATTGCGTGCCAACCCGATCACGCGGCAATTCATGGAGCGGTCCGCTTCGTTCAGATAGAGCAGCGTCTCCACCATGTACGCCGGGAGAAAACCGTTGGCGCCGGAAACCAGAATCGTCTTGCCGGAGAACGTTCGCCACGGCAGGTTGTGCGCCGTAATGCGCGCCACATCCTCTTCGATGATTGCGTTGCGATGTACCGGAGAAGTTACGGACGTCATATTAGGGTAACCGCCTGTTGCGTGGGTTCGGAGCGCAGCGCGCTCCCGGAGGCAAAGAAATCCCGGAACGTCTCCAGCACGTAGTCGATCATTTCGGCGGTGAGACCGGGATAAACGCCGATGAAGAACGTGTCGCGCATCACGATGTCGGAAGCCGCCAGGTCGCCATGAACGCGCTTCTCGATGTTGAGATAGCCGGGTTGGCGAATGAGATTGCCGCCGAATACCAGGCGCGTTTCGATGTGCGCGTTTTCCAGATAGCGGACCAGGCGATTGCGATCCAGGCCGGGCCGCACGGTGATGGGGAATGCGAAGGGCGATGGATTGGCGCGCGGATCGATGGTCGGGAGAATCAGGTATTCCTCATGCGTTCGCAGGCCCTCATAGAATCTCTTGAAATTCCGCCGCCGCGCCTCAATGAAGCCTTCCATCTTTTCGGTCTGGGCCAGCCCGATGGCAGCCTGCAGATCCGTCACCTTGAGGTTGTAGCCGATGTTCGAATAGATGTACTTGTGGTCGTACCCGCACGGCAGTTCGCCGCGCTGCCAGTCGAAGCGTGTGCCGCAGGTATTCGATTTCCCAGGGTCACACCAGCAATCGCGACCCCAATCGCGGATTGAGCGTGCCGTCTTTTGCAGGCCGAATCCGTTGATCGCGACGCCGCCGCCCTCGCCCATCGTGATATGGTGCGCGGGATAGAAACTTAGCGACGACATCTGGCCGAACGTGCCGGTCAGCTGGCCGTTGAAGGTGGCGCCTAACGAGTCGCATCCATCTTCCAGCAGCCATAGTCCGCGACGCTGCGCGATTTCAGTGATCGTCTCCATATCGCACGGATTGCCCACCGTGTGCGGCACGAAGATCGCGCGAGTGCGTGGCCCGATAGCGTCTTCAATCAGGCGCGGGTTGATGTTGTAAGTGCCCACTTCGCAATCCACGAAGACCGGCACCAGCCGGTTCTGTACGATGGGTGCGACCGTGGTAGGGAAGGTCACCGCAGGCGTGATCACTTCGTCGCCAGGCACCAGCGGCGCCATGCTTCCCGCCGCCAGTTCTTCCTCCAACGCCGGAGCGCACAGCGTGCTGAGCATCAGCAAGTTCGCCGACGAGCCCGAGTTCACCAGCAGAAAAGCGCGCGAGCCGAAGAATTGTCGCATCCGCCGTTCAAATCGATCGGCATACGGCCCCGCGGTCAACCAGAAGTCCAACGCCGAATCCGTCAGGAGCGTCATCTCGCGAGCATCGTAGACACGGCCCGCATACGGCACGCGGGATTGCCCCGGAACAAAATCGGGTTTTTGATGTGCTGCTTCGCAATACTCCTGAACGAGGCCGAGTATCTTGTCCTTTAGCTCTTGCGCTTTGGCTGTGTGAGATTCCATGCCTACCGCACCATTCCGATCGCTTCCGCCACAATCGCTCCGCACAGCTCGCGATACCACGGGATGGTCCGTTCCAATCCGTCTTGCAGGGTGAACAGAGGCGACCACTGCAACATCCGGCGCGCCCGTTCCGCGCTGAGGTACTGCCGGCGGATTTCGTGCGACGCTTCGTTCCTCACCACCGGCCGCAACTCTGAATCCATTGCCCGCAGAATCCGCTGTACCAGTTCCAGTACAGTCACCTGAGTCTCGTTGGAGAAATTGAAGGCCAGCCCGTGCAGTTCTTTCCGGGATTGCAGTTGCTCGGCCAGCAGCATGTAAGCCGCCGCGCCGTCTTCCACGTAGAAATAGTCGCGTACGAACTGTCCATCCGACCGGATAATCGGACGTTCACCGCGCAACACGGAACGAATAGTCCCGGGAACGATGCGATTCCAGTTCAGATCGCCGCCGCCGTAGAAATTCCCGCAGCGCGTCACTGCCACCGGCAGACCGTACGTCTCCGCGTAGGTGAGGGAGATCAAGTCCGCGCAGGACTTGCTCACATCGTAGGGATGCCGGCCCTCAAGAGGCGCCTCCTCCGTGTAGGGCAGCTCCTCCTGTTTGCCGTACGCTTTGTCCGACGACGCCACCACAACCGACCGCACTCCCGGCGACCTTCGGCAGGATTCCAGCACGTTCCATGTGCCCTGAATATTGCTTTCGAAGGTGGAGATGGGGTTACGGTTCGCGATGCTTACAATCGTCTGCGCCGCCAGGTGAAACACCGTGTCGATTTCGTATTCGCCCAGCGTGCGTTCGATGGTGTCGCGCTCGCAGATATCGCCGCGCACAATCTTCACCTGCTCCAGCACGTGGGAGCGAACCAGTTCACTTTGCGGAACCCAGTCGCGCACCAGGCAAACGACATCGGCGCCGGCTTCCCGCAAACGTCGCGTAAGCCATGAACCCACCAACCCGGTCGCACCGGTCACCAGCACGGGACGGTCTTGCCAGAATCCACCAACTGCCGTCATCGGGTGCTCACCAGGTGCGGCCGCACCGGAGCGTCCCGCCACAGCTTCCAGGGCGCCGCATTCCGGTTCCATAGGTCGTTCAGTTGCTGGTATTCGCGATAGGTATCCATGGCGTAAAAGAAGCCCTCGTGCTGGTAAGCCATTAGTTGGCCGTCTTTCGCCAGACGTTCCAACGGTTCGCGTTCCAGGATGCAGTCGTCGCCGCCGAGGTACTTGAAGAACTCTTTCTGAAAGACGAAGAATCCTGCGCTCATCCACCCGTCGGCCTTGGGCTTTTCCGCGAATCTTTGCACCGTGCCCTGGTCCGCCAGGTCAAGCATTCCGAAACGCGAGATGGGCGCGACGCTGGTGACCGTGGCAATCTTGCCATGGCTCTTGTGGAAATCGAGCAGCCGCCGGATGTTGACGTCGCTCACCCCATCGCCATAGG